>Ga0256405_10003479_pt1 | contig 32291 bp, 25 predicted proteins | sample RumenRJG_02DNA_FD_189096 | JGI IMG/M metagenome (GOLD analysis project Ga0256405, IMG submission 189096) | Bovine rumen microbial communities from Lethbridge, Alberta, Canada - RJG_02 | ecosystem: Host-associated > Mammals > Digestive system > Stomach > Rumen | place: Canada: Alberta...
AGGCCAAACTGATTGGCATCTACTTCTGCCAGCACGGGAATATAGTCAGCCTGCCTCCCTTCATTGGCGAAGGGCAGGCAGGCTGTGTACACCTTATCTATAATCTGTCCGTAGTCCATCACTTAAAATCATCAATGACATGGCAAAGGTACAACAAAAATCTGAGAAAATCAGCGCTTTTGGCGGAATATTTTTCGTTTTGGACAGATTTGACCGTATTCTTTCCTCTGTAAGTGCAGGCATAACATGCATAACATGCATAACATCTGCAAAATGAGAAGTAACTAATTGGAGCAACAAGTGCGGCGGAGTAGAGAATTATATTAATATATTATATATTAAATATTATATATATTATAATATATATAATATCATAATACACCCTAATAGCTCAAATTATGCACATTCGAGTACGGTCATGTTATGCATGTTATGTTGTTATGCCCTCCACGCGGCGGCACTTCATTGACTATAAAATTACGGTTTTAAAATAGATAAATTACGGTTCGTAGGCCATGAAGCGGTACACCATTTTTATTAACATCATTTAACGAAAATAACTCGATATATATTTTTTCATTACTTATTATATTCGTACCTTTGCATTGTCAATCATGAGAGACAGCATAACTTAAACATTAACCATTTAAAATTACAAAAGCATTATGGCAAAGATTTTCTATTTACTGAAACAGAACAAGGCACAGGGTTCTAAGATTTACGGCAAGTGGTTTGCTCACGGCAAGACCATCGAGACCCTAAACACTCGAAAGATGGCTACTCACATTGCAGAGCACGGCTCTATCTACACACCTGACGTGGTGTTTGGTGTGCTGGAGAAGTTCCGCAGCTGTCTGCTGGAGATGCTCCTGAATTCGAAGCGTGTGAAGATTGACGGTCTGGGAATCTTCTACACCACACTCGAGAACGAGAAAGGTGGAGCAGACCAGAAGGACGACTTCAGCCCAACCAAGAATCTGAAGGCACTGCACATCCGATTCTTGCCCGATCAGGAGGCCGAGACAAACATCAGCTCGCGAGAGTTCATCAAGAAAGCCGAGTTCGTAAATGCAGAGGCATTGGCAGGACAGCTCTTGGAGAGCGATTCACCAAGCGGCTCAGGTGGCGGAAATAGCGGCGGTGGTGGAAACACCCAGCCATCAGGCGACGTCCCAGGCGAAGGCGACTAAACGAACGGAGGGGTAGCCCCCCTACCCCTCCAAGTTATCAACCTTTTTAATTTAATCAACCATGACAAAGAGAGAAACCATTAAGTTCATCGTACAGATGATTGCGTCAATCGCAACTGCGATTGTTACAGCCCTCGGCGCAACGAGCTGCATGGGCATGTAGAGAAAGAAAACAGCGAGCTTAAAGCCCGCTGTTTTTGGTTTTTAATAACTTCCTTACATCACTGATGGTATTAAATAGCATCACTACTATAAAGATTATCCAGGTGTATTTAAAAGTATTACCCAAATCCTTTTCGTAACTAATCCATAGCATGCAAAGGAAGAAAAAGCACGCGATGATATCTAATACCAAAAGAGTATAACGTTTCTTTATCTTATCCATCGTATTTTCCAGGTTATTTCACGACTTTCTTACCGTCTATAACATAAATGCCCTTGGGCAGTGCAGAAGCATCGGTGCCAAGGTTGCGGCCACGGAGGTCGTAGATGTACTTTGCAGAGGGACCACTGTTCATCCTTACAGGCGAAATACCTGTAGTAGTAGAAGAAATAGCCCACATGTCACTATAGTCCTCAGTCCACGTGATATCATCACCATTCTTCTCTATAATATAACTATACACACTTCCCTCATATGGACGTACCAATTGCCATTTATAGTCATCGGCAGCCATTGAGCCTACATACAAATGGAATTTTCCATCTGGAATATTCGAGAGATTGATACTTGTAAGCGATACCGAAGTATAAAAACCCGTTCCATCAGTTATAGGTTTCAATGTAATGTCATCCTTGCGCTTAAGAACGATCGTTGTGTCGTTATTCTCTAATATGCAGGCAATAGACCCATTGAACTTTTCTGCTGCTGCATCAATAACAGATGCACTTATGGTTACTCTCTTAGTAGTAGAACCATAAAAAGTGAAAGACAATTCACGGGCACCAACCTGAGATTCGTATGGAATATTGATGGTAGAATCGCACATTCCAAGAATCATGTCCTGACTAGCAGAGAACTCGTAACCTGTGGGATTAAGTAATGAAATGTCAAACATTCCATTAGATTTTCCACCCCATCCCCAGTTTACATGTACCATTCCGTCCTGATTATATCCGTCGATAACAAAAGCATGACCACCACTGCTCTCGCTGGATCCTGCATAGTATATTGGGCGATTATTATTCAACTCATTATAAACCATTTGCATCCATGATTCGGCGGTGTAAAAATTACGTGTATAAAGACGTGCATTCTTGTTGTATCCAAAGAATTTCTTTATACCAAGACATGCTTCCTGTCCATAAGATCCACTTCCTGATGCAGTATAACCCATCTCTACGGCAACACCACAATGCAACATCAATGTAGCCACAGCATCAGCCTGTTCGTCGGTATATACCTTCGAATAATCGTCGAGCATATTACCCCAGTCGTAGTAGGTCTCACCGAAGTTGGCAGAAATGATTCTACCATCGCCATCGGCTGGCTTAAACGAGTATTGATGATCGCCTATTCCTCTTTCGGGATACTGGTGGTAATTCATAATTTGGGCCAACGCTGTAGCCACACAACCCGTAGGATAGAGTCTTGAAGAACCACCGTTTCCGCCAGGACAGAATTTATTGTATGGATTTCCTTGATCCCAAGTTGTCTTTACAAGAGAATTAACCGAACTTGGAAAATCTCCTGATGGTGGAATAAGGTCATAGTAAGCTCCACTATTAATACTAGCCTGTATTGATTTATCGGCAGCATCAATATACCATTCCAATGCAGGGGGCATTGTATCAAAGGCAGACTGTGAATATCCTATCACAGCTGGAAACTGGTCATCGTTATTAATAATAACGAATCCGTATTGCTCATTTCCCAGTATGCTCAATGACTCTTTTTCTACAAGCACTCGCAAATCACCTCTGTCTGCTCTGGTATTGCCTGCAAAGAGATAACTCTCCGCAATCTTTTTCTTCTCGTTTAAAGATCGCGTAGAAGCCGAGCCACAAACTGCAATCATCAAAAATACGAGGATAATGGTTGTCTTTTTTCTCATATAAACAATTGTTTCTTTAAGTAATAAAGGCCGTGCCGAAGTAAAAACGCCGGCACGGCCCTATTATAAAATGGAGTGTAAGTTACTCAGGAAGCTCTATTGAATCATATTTAATAGAACCATCACCAAATGCTCCAGCTGTAACTGTGTAAGATACAGGAAGATAAATAATGTTATCCTCACGCTGGATATCAACTACATTACCAGCTTCATCAACTGAACTTGAAATAGAAACCATGCCATAACTTGAGTGATTATAACCAGTCTCCTGCTTTGCAATAGCCTTAGCCAGATGCTGTCCATCCTCAGTGAGTTCGAACTCAATGTCGTAACCCTCCGTAATGCAGCCAGGAAGCTTGTAGAGCTGAGTGCCCTCACCACGATATACAGGCTGAGGCCAGCTTTGGCCGAAGAGCCAGCTTGTGTAAACACCCTCACCAAGATACTCCCATACGAAGTCTCTGGTAATAGTAAACTTAAGCTCGCTTACACCATAAACGGTTGCACTCTCTGCAGCAACTGAAATTGTTACCTCTTCAGTTGTACCACCAAGGATGCTAAATGGAACGCTAACAGTCTTCTTGCTCTCGCCAGCAGCGAAACTAACTGATGCAGGAACCTGGAATTTGCTGTTGTCGCAAATCAGGCTAATATTCTCTGAAGCCTCGCTATTTGTGCGCTGAAGGTTGAAGGTAAGAATCTGTTCGTCCTCAGCTGCATATTTAATCTCAGTTGCATCAGCAGAGATGAAAGCACCTGGATCCTGCTCTCCTACACCATCGTATTCATATTTGTCAACACATGATGTAATGGTCATGGCCAGCAGTCCTGCCAAGGCAACGTATGCATATTTGAATGTCTTCTTCATAATTGCTTATCTTTATAAGATGAATGATTACTTATTTACCTGTCCAAACAGGATATACATCTGATGGGTCTGGATTATTCCAACCATCAACTGCAGGGTTGTTATTCTTCTCAGTACGTACCATTACCAGGTTCATCCATGCAGGACGGCCCTTAGTGTTGAAACGAGCTGTAGCAATAAAGTTTGTTCCCTCATAACCACGAGTAACAGGGAGATTCAGGCGCTTGATATCAAAGAATGTCTGACCCTCACCAACCAACTCTACACGCTTCTGGAATACGATTTCCTCAATCAGCTCATCACCAGTCTTAGTGGTGTTGTACTGAGGATCGCGATAGGTCTTCATGAACTCGTTAATCAAGTTCTGACCCTGGGCAGCATTCTGATGAGCAGCAGCCTCAGCCTCGATGAAGTACATCTCCTCAACACGCATAATAGGATAAGCAGTAGCTCCACCTGTCATGTAGTCGTCGGCATTACCATTACCTGGACGGAACTTAACCATTGTATAGTCAGCGAAATCAGCAGCATAAGCCTTGTTCACATACGATACCTTATCAGCCAATGGAGAACCCTCTGGAGCCTTGAATTCCAACTTACGGAAGTCGGTATTGCTGATACGCTCATAGAAATTCTTGTCAGCAACATTGTAAAGACCTGTAGCAGCACCGCAATAACCAAATGTGCTCTCATCACTTACGTGCGAAGTCCAGTTGATAATACCAGTCTGAACTACATCATCCTCAGTAGTCATCTGTGCACCCCACATCCATGGATCTGTTACGTTGAATCCAGTAGTGGTGTTAAGGCACTGCTCCTGACTCATTGGGCCAACAGTCGAAGTAGAGATAGCTTTGCGAGCATACTCCTGAGCCTTAGCATAATCCTCAAGCCACATATAGAGGCGAGCCTTCAGACCGTATACACATGCGAGGTCGGGCAGAGTCTTACCGTTAGTATTTGTAAGGTTAACGATATACTCCTCAGCCTTATTCAGGTCTTCCTCAATGAAAGTCTTCATCTCATCACGTGTAGCACGTGGATTGTTACGAGCTTCATCCTGTGTCATCTCAGCCTTAACAATGGGCACTGTAAGACCAGTTACATCATTTCCGTTAGCATTGATGTTTGATGTACCATCGTTGGGCAGGAACTCGTACATACGAGCCATATCAAGATACAGCATAGCACGGAAAGCATAACCAGTTCCAAGGTAACCCAGCTGATCGGTTGTAGCAGTTTCGGGATTGATATTGCCAATCACGTTGTTTGCAGCAAGTACAAATCCGTAATAATAGTTCCAGATGAACTGTCCGAAGATATAGGCATCACCCTGATACTGGTTGTTAAGCCAATAACGCCACTGGTTATAGCTTGCAGAGCTCTTGGTGATATCACTTGCCATGAGGTCACGAATGTGCATCATTGCACCATATCCGAATGAATAGTGTCTGTCTTCATCCCACAGATGGTTGAAGTAGGCAGGCTGAGCCATAAGCAGAGCCTGTGTTGCCGATGAAGACTGGGCAATCTGATTGGTCGTAGCGACCGATGTTGGCTCTGTCTCCTTAATACAGCTGTTCAGCGTAGTAAGGCCGGCAACTGCTACAAGGGCAAATATAGTTTTATTAAATCTTTTCATATTCTTATTGTCTTTACATTAACTATTGTAATATCTTAGAATGTTACAGAAATACCACCAGAAATAGTGCGGATAGAACTGTAGTACTGAGCACCAGATGCACCAGTGATGCTGCGACGTGGGTCAAGACCCTGACGCTTAGACCAAAGCCATACATTATCAGCTACACCGTAAAGACGAATCTTCTGTACACCAATCTTTGATGTCCAAGCCTTTGGCAAGGTGTAACCCAATGTGATGTTCTGCAGTGACAGATATGATGCGCTAGTAATGAAGCGGTCAGAAGCACCATTTGAATATGTATCCTGTGACTGATAACGTGGAACATTTGTATTAGTGTTCTCTGGTGTCCAAGAATTAAGCATATCAACATGTATACCAAAACCACGTGTATTACCCATCAGGCTTGCATACTCACTGTCGTATACATTACCACCCAGCTGATACTGGAAGTCAACAGAGAAGTCAAATCCCATCCAAGAAAGACTTGTACCGAAACCACCATATACATCAGGCATCATGTCGCCGATAATATAGTCGTCAGACTCACTATATGTAGTAGTCTTCTCCTCGCCTACCTTCTTACGACGCTTTTCACCTACGTAGCTATCAGGATCGCTAATTACATTCCAGTTAGTATCGTAATAAATTTCCTTACCAGCTGCATCCTTCTCGTATACATTCTTCCACCACTGTGACAGACCTGTCTCAGCATCTACACCAGCGTAGCGACGTGTGTAGTAAGCATAGCGAGACTCGCCCTCCATGTAGAAGTATGAACCAGAAGAGTAACCCTTGCCCTGCAGGTTATCCTGCCAGGTCTTACGAGCCTCAGCCAGCTCTGTAATCTCGTTGTGGTTGGTTGTCAAGTTTGCATATACATTCCAGTCGAGATTCTTAGTGCTGATAACATTAGCGTGGATATCAACTTCAATACCCTTATTCACCATGTTACCTACGTTAGCATAGTAACCTGTGTAACCGAACGAAGCTGGAAGAGGATACCATGAAAGCATGTTGTTAGTCTTGTTTGAGTAGTACTCAATGCTACCAGTGATACGGTTCTTCAGCAGAGCGAAGTCGAGACCAATATTGAACTTACCAGCCTTCTCCCATGAAATATCGACATTACCCAGTGAGTTAGGAACAAGTGATACCTGGTTGTTTGAGTTGTTGATATCATAGTAGTTGATGTAACGATATGAACCAATCTGGTCGTTACCGTTCTCACCATAAGATGCCTTCAACTTCAGTTCGTCAATAAAACTAACCTTGAAGAACTTCTCCTTTGAAATCAGCCAAGCAGCTCCCAGCGACCAGAAGTTACCCCAACGGTTCTCAGGTGCAAAGTGTGAAGAAGCCTCGCGAGTGAACGAAGTATGAACATAATACTTGTCATCGTAGCTATACTGAGCACGACCTACCCAACGCTCATCGTTGTATTCGCCCTGTGTAGAGTTTGCACTACCCAGAATTACTGCACCAGCAAGTTCCTTATTGTAAACAGAGAACATGTTCTGCTTAGAAGCCCACAGATCATAGTCATAGTTGTGAGTGTACTCGTGAGCTACCATAGCTTCGATACCATGCTGACCGAAATCACCACGCCAGTTCAAACGCTGCTGAAAGTTGTAGTTCCACCAACGAAGATGCTCCTTTGAAACGATACCGTTTGAAGACTTATACTGACCAAAGAATGGGTTGGTAGTATTAGTGTAACGATACTCACGCAGATAAGCACTGTTGATAGAGGTAAATGTGAATCCGTAAGGCAAACGGAGTTCGAGAGTACCTGTAGCATTGAAGGTATTACCCTCACGCTGACGTGTATCAAGTGAATTAGCCGAAATTGGGTTCGACTGGCTCAGGTATGGACGATACTGTCCGTTGATAGTACGATCTCCATAATCGTAGAAGATCATACGTGAATTTTCATCATAAATAAAGTTACCGTTAGCATCGCGGATGTATACGGGATAGATTGGAGCCAGGTTAATCAGCGAGAATGCGTTACCTGAACTAGCGCTTGTACCATCATCACCCAGATAGTCCTGAACGAAGTGAGAGTAGCTGGCGTTAGCACCAACCTTCAACCATGACTTCAGCTGATAGTCAGCTTTCAAACGGCCAGTAAAACGCTTATAATCAGAACCAGTTGTGATACCCTCATTGTTCAGATAGTTTGCAGACAGATAGAAGGTAGAACGCTCTGTAGCGCCATTTGCGCTTACAGTGTACTCCTGACGGAGACCATTGCTATATACCTCTTTCTCCCAATCGTCTGGAGTCAGCAGATACTGCTCACCTCCATAAGTAACGACACGACCCAAAGTTGCATTTGGATTGAGCTTACCGTTCTGACCTATCAGGAGCTGTCCCTCAGGTACATTGTAAACATTGTAACCCAGAGTATAGTCACCACTATTGGCAATCATAGCCTGGTTAGCCCACTGCCATGCATCATCAGCATTGTATCCCAACTTGTCCTGAGCGTAGAGGTTCAGGCTGCTGTAGTACTTCTCATAATACTTAGCAGGGTTGTTAACAACCTTATAGTTAGGAGTTGCCTGCTGGTTGCTACCCCACTTTGCATCGAATGTGATAGTAGCATCCTTACCACGCTTACCGCTCTTGGTTGTAATCAGAATTACACCGTTACCACCACGAGCACCATAAAGTGATGTAGAAGCAGCATCCTTCAGTACAGTCATTGACTCTACGTCGGCAGGGTTGATGTCGTTAAGCGAACCATCGTATGGAGCACCATCCAATACAAGCAGAGGGTCACTATCAGCATTGATAGAGTTCACACCACGAATACGGATAGTTGGTGTAGTACCAGGCTGACCAGAAGTGCTAAAGATCTGCACACCGGCAGCCTTACCCTTAAGAGCATCAACTGCATTGGTTACCTGAACCTTACCAATTTCCTCTGATCCTACAACTGCTGCAGAACCTGTGAATGAAGACTTCTTCTGTGTACCATAAGCTACAACGATTACCTCATCCACCATCTTGGCATCTGTCTTCAAGAAGACACGCATACCAGCCTTTGCTGTAACTACTTTGCTCTCAAAGCCAAGATAAGAGATTTCCAGCTGCTTCTTTCCATTAGGAAGTGAAACTGAGAAAACTCCATTTACATCAGTTAACGCACCAGTCTGAGTGCCTACCACCTTAACGGCTGCACCAATGATGGGCTGACCGTCTTCCTGTGAGAGGACTGTACCAGTAACTTTCGTCTGAGCCAGCGCTGCTCCTACACACAGGAAGAGGCTGACAAAAAACAACGTTAGTCTTTTTTTCATAAAATTCTCTCTCTTTTTGTTAATTATAAATGTTAAAACTAAATATTTCTCGCGTGTACATTATATATATATGCACTATTAGGTGGCGGAGTTGTGACACTTTGCACCATTTTTAGTACTTTCAGTTTGCAAAAATAATGCATATGATTCTAAAAAACGAATAAAATTATAAAAAAGACACATTTATTCTTTATTTTTTAACATTTTCCAAACTCTAATTGATGTAAATCAACCAAAAAGACTACTTTTAAGCCAATATGAAAGCAGAACAAGTGCATAACTTACAGTTTGATACCAAACAAGCTTGTTTGATATAAGTTTGAAACACAAAATGTCTCAGCCTATCAGAAAAATCTTTGTTCCTTTAGAAATTTTGTATTCACCGCCCTTGAACTTATGTTCACCGCCCGTGAACACAAGTTCAGCGTCCATGAACACAAGTTCACGCCCCGTGAACATAAAATCCACAACTAACAAATTTCATTCTGCACCCTGCTAAGAATCAGATGACTAGCCTGAGCCAAGCGGTTGTCGTTAATATCCTTGATGTATGTAAGGGTAGTTCGAGGATTAGAATGCCCTAAAGCCTTAGATATGACTGGCAGTTCAACATTAGAGCCATAAGCAACACTAGCCCAAGTATGGCGGGCTGTATAGGAAGTGAGGCGAATCGGCAACCCTGCCTTCTTGGCAATAGATTTCAAGCTGCGATTGTAGCTATTGAGTTTCTTCAGATATTCTTGATAAGCCATTTGAGGATTGAGAGATTTAAGAAGCGGGAAAACATAGTCACTATCAGAACGGTAACGCTCAATAATCTCCAACATACATGGCTCAAGAGGAACAACTACACGCTGCCCCGTCTTATGGCGATAATAAACCAGTTGGTTGCCACATATCTGCGAACGCCGTAGGAAAGCAACATCAACAAATGGCATTCCCATTGCATAATAGCAAAACAAAAAGATATCACGCACAAGGGTTTGAAACAAGCCAGGACGGAGTTTGAGTCGTTTGATTCTGATGATGTCAGCCTCAGCTATTGCTCTCTTTTCAGTTTTCGCACGTCCAGTATAAATACCATCGAAGACATGGTCTTTATTTTTTACGGACAGTCTATTCAGTAAGGCTCTGATAGAGCGCATATAGCAGGAAGTCGTATTAATGCATAGATTCTTTGCCCGTAACCATCTTTCAAAACCTTTTAATGTTAGTTTGTCAATCCGGTCTATACTAATATCATGTTTCAAATATTGCTTTAATGCACGCAATGCTGTCTTGTAGTTTTCTAATGTAGAATAACTTAGAGAGTTCTTGAGTGAACTCATCTCTTTAGCAGCAGATTTCAGGAACATACCAGACGAAACCGCATTTTCTGTACCGCTATCCATAGCAACGCCTTTACTCACATAGATTTTGATTTCAAATTTAATTGACATACCCATAATACCTTCATTTAAAATTACGGCTACGAATATAGTAAAAAAATCACAACTCCGCCACCTAATAGTGCACTAAATATATAATGTACACGCGAGAAATATTTAGTTTTAACATTTATAATTAACAAAAAGAGAGAGAATTTTATGAAAAAAAGACTAACGTTGTTTTTCGTCAGCTTGTTCCTGTGTGTAGGAGCAGCGCTGGCACAGACAAAGGTTTCTGGTACAGTACTCTCACAGGAAGACGGCCAGCCCATCATCGGTGCAGCCGTTAAGGTAGTAGGTACCAGTACAGGTATGCTTACCGACGTGAATGGTCGATTCAATGTAGCCCTGCCAGCAGGCAAGGATCAGCTGGAGATCAGCTACCTGGGCTTCGAAAGCAAGACCGTTAAGGCCAAGAACGGCATGCGCGTGTTCCTGAAGGCCGACGCCCAGATGGTGGACGAGGTTATTGTAGTAGCCTTCGGCCAACAGAAGAAGTCGTCATTCACAGGCTCCGCAGCCACAGTTGATGCAGAGAGCCTCGGTCAGCACGTAACAACCAACGTTGCTAACGCCCTGGCAGGATCGGTTCCCGGTCTGCAGATTCGTGGTGGGTCAGGTGCTCCTGGTGCAAAGGAAGGAAAAATTAATATCCGTGGTATCGCATCTATGTATGCCAACACCGACCCTCTGGTAATTGTTGACGGTGCTCCTTACAGCGCTTCTCTGAGCAACATTTCGCAGGAGGACATCGAGTCGGTAAGCGTACTGAAGGATGCTGCTTCGGCTGCTCTTTACGGTGCCCGTGGTGCTGCCGGTGTTATTCTGATTACCACAAAGAAGGGTAACAAGCAGGCTCCAAAGATTAACGTAAACGTGCGTTGGGGAGCTAACACCCGTGCCGTACAGGAGTACGACAAGATTTCTGACCCAGGTAAGTATTACGAGATGGCTTATGCCGGACTGTACAATTACTACTTCTACCAGCAAGGACAGAATGCAGCTACAGCTAATCTAAATGCCAACAAGCACTTGATCGAAGCCCTGGGCTATCAGGTTTACACTGTGCCCGACGGTCAGCAGCTCATCGGTCAGGATGGTAAACTCAATTCTGCAGCTACATTAGGATATAAGCAGGTTGACACCGATACTGGTGAGACTTACTGGTATCAGCCCGACGATTGGAACGACCAGGCCTACAAGACTGGTATGCGTCAGGAATACGAAGTAAACATGAGCGGTGGTACCGACAAGAGCGACTACTACATCTCTACAGCTTATCTGAAGGAGGACGGTATTATCGACAACTCAAGCTTCGACCGTTTCTCTGCTCGTTTGAAGGCCAACTACGACCTGACCAAATGGTTGCGCGTAGGTGCCAACGTAGGCTATGTTCATAGCAAGACTATCAGCAATCCTAATAACGACGAGTATCAGCTGGGCTCTACCAACCTGAGCTACTACACCAGCCGTATTGCTCCTATTTATCCTATCTACGTACGTGTGATTGACCCAGCAACAGGTCAGCCAGTTATCCGTACCGATGCTAACGGAAACCCCCAGTACGACTATGGTCGTCCTGGTCAGGACTATCCTAACCCACGTGCATTCCTGCAGACTGGTAACCCTCTTGGCAGCAACCTCTACAACGACGTTAACAGTCAGGGTAACCAGCTGAACGCTACTGGACTTGTTGACATTAAGTTTACCGACTGGCTGCGCTTCAACGCTACCAGCAACATTAACTGGGGACACTCAAACTACTCTGACTACGAGAGCCAGCTCTATGGTCCTAAGGCAGGTGTAAACGGCGAGATTGCCAAGAGCCAGACTGACACATATCGCCAGAACCACACTCAGACTCTGAATTTCAACCAGTCATTCGGACTTCACACTGTAACTGCTACCATTGGTCATGAGTATTATGATACCAAGACCACTTATCTCACTGCCACTGCTCAAGGACTCTTCTCGCCAGATATCAAGGAGATTAACGCAGCTGCCAACCAGCAGTACAAATCTGGTTCATATACCACTGAATATAATGTAGAGGGATGGTTCGGCCGTGTACTCTACAACTACGATGAGAAATACTTCGCAGATGCTTCATTCCGCCGTGACGCTTCTTCACGTTTCGCAAAGGACAGCCGCTGGGGTTCGTTCTGGAGCGTTGGTGCAGGTTGGCTTATCAACAAGGAGAAGTTCTTTAAGGCCGACTGGGTTGACCAGTTGAAGCTTAAGCTTTCATTAGGACAGACAGGTAACGATGGTATCGGAAGCTGGGCTTACACCGACCTGTACAGCCTTTCTCCATCGTCAACCACACAGATGACTCCTTCGTTCTACCGTATCGGTAACCCCGATATCACATGGGAGACTACTACATCACTGAATGTTGGTGTTGACTTCGCATTCTTCAAGAACCGCATTATTGGTAGCCTTGAGGTTTACAACAAGAAAACCACCGACCTGCTGTTCTGGCTGTCAGTACCTGAGAGCCTTGGCGCACGTGGTTACTATGGCAACATCGGTGACAAGCGTTCAACTGGTATCGAGTTGACCCTGAGCGGCGACATCATCCGTACAAAGAATCTGACTTGGAGCGCCAACTTCAACATCGCTCACAACAAGGAGAAGATTCTGAAGCTCCCTGAGACAAAGATTGCCGTAAACGGTGGTTTTGCCGAGACATGGATTCCTGTAAGCAGTGGTGCCTCAAACGGTTCTATCCAGATGTGGTACGAGGAAGGTGGTTCACTCTACTGCCCATTCATGTACAGCTATGCTGGTGTAAACGAGAAGGGTGAGGCCCTCTACTGGTACGACGCAGAACTCTCACCTGCCGGTGGTAAGGTAGATGCTGATGGCAACCCCATCACTAACAACACAAGTAAGGCTGGCCAGAATAAGTCGGGCACAACCACACAGATTGGTGAGGCCACCCGCTACGCAGGCAAGTCAATGCTTCCTAAGGCTTATGGTGGATTCGGTACAACTCTGACAGCTTACGGTTTTGACGTAAACGTAAACTTCGACTACCAGATTGGTGGTAAGATCTACGACCGTCAGTACGCCAGCTACATGAGCAACTGGGTTGACAATGGTGATGCCGGCTCTGCACTCCATGTAGACCTGCTGAAGTCATGGACTCCCACCAACACCAACTCAGATATTCCTCGCTTCCAGTACGGCGACCAGTACACTGTAGCTACTTGCGACCGATTCTTAGCCAGTGCAGCTTATCTGAACTTCCAGTCGTTCTCTGTAGGTTACACCCTCCCCAAGAAACTTATCTCTAAGCTCGGCATCGACAAAGTACGCGTTTACGCTACCGGTGAGAACCTCTGCTTCTGGAGCGCACGTAAGGGTCTTGACCCACGTTATGACTACGGATCAACCGAGTCGCTTTCAGCTTACTCTCTGATGCGTACTATCATGGGTGGTATCCAGGTATCTTTCTAATATGAAACATGAATCAATAAGGAGACTATTATATGAAAAAATCAATATTATACATTGCAGCCCTGGCTCTTACTACGGTAACAACCTTAAACAGCTGCATCAAGGAAATTGATCCACAGTCGAGCACTGTCACCAAGGATCAGGCGGCTAACGCTCCAGGTGCATTCAACAATTTCGTTTCTTCGCTGACAAGCTCATTAAATGGTGAGTTTACATATAGCGGAAGCAGCCATTATCCATGGGACTTCGGTTATCCTTCATTCTTTCTGCAGCGCGACGTAATGGGACAGGATATCGCTGTAGAGACCAGTGGTTCTGAATGGTACACCACTTGGTACTCTTGCGGTACTGGCCTTGGCCCAACTTATGCTGTATGTCAGCTGCCTTGGACCTATTATTACGGATGGATTAAGAACTGCAACACCGTACTGAGCCTCGCAGGCGAGGATCCCGCAAACGACCAGAAGGCTGGAGCAGGTATTGCTTATGCTATGCGCGCCATGTTCTACATGGACCTGGCTCGTATGTATGCCCCTGAGACATACGCCAAGAATCCTGAGGCTGCTACAGTGCCCATCATCACCGAGCAGACTTCGGCTGCCGATGCTACCAATAACCCACGTGCAACTAACAAGGAGATTTTCGCCCTCATCCTGTCAGACCTTGACAAGGCAGAGACGCTACTTGCCGACTACAAGCGCACCGACGTTTATACTCCCGACGTATCAGTGGTATATGGTCTGAAAGCACGCGCTTATCTGACTATGGAAGACTGGGCTAATGCCGAGAAGTATGCTAAGCAGGCTCAGACAGGCTATCAAGTAATGACCGAGAGCCAGTATCTGTCTAAGACGGACGGTTTCAACAAGCCAAACGCTTCATGGATGTTCGGTTTGACATTCCGCCCGAGCGATCCTAACATTACTGAGAACGACGCTGACTCAAGCTGGGGCTCTCAGATGATTATCGAAGTTAGCGGTTCTGGTTGCGGCTATTCAGCCAACTACGTAGGCCCCAAGCGTATTGACTCTCACCTGTTCAGCACTATCCCTGCTACCGACTTCCGCCGCATGTGCTTCCTCGACCCTGCACTCGACGAGATGAGCAAGGCTGACGCTATTAAGGCACTGGAAGCCTACACAGGCGACCCAGAAGGAGTTTACACTACAGGTACAAAGGTATCAGGCCGTGGAACCCTTGGTTGCATCGAAATCAAATTCCGTCCTAAGGATGGCGAATACGAAAACCAGTACACCGCTTTCACTGTAGCAGTACCTCTGATGCGCGTTGAGGAGATGAAGCTGATTGAGGCCGAGGCAGCCGGTATGCAGAACGAGGCACGCGGTATTGAGCTGCTCACAGCTTTCGCTAAGACCCGTGACGCCAACTATGAGTATGGCACTCACAACGAGGCTTACTACAACACAGCTACCTCTAAGTTCCAGAACGAGTGCTGGTGGCAGCGCCGTGTAGAGCTCTGGGGTGAGGGCTTCGCAACCTTCGACATCAAGCGTCTGCAGAAGGGTATCATCCGCAGCTATGCAGGTACCAACCACGTAAGCGGTTATCAGTGGAACATACAGAACACTCCAAACTGGATGAACCTCTGTATCATTCAGAGCGAGACCAACAACAACTCGGCTTGTACAAACAACGAGACACCAAAGCCACTGTCAGGCGACTCTGATCCATTTGCTTGGTAAAATCATGTTATATCACTTAAATAAAAAAGATAATGAAAAAATATTTCTATAACATCATGTTCGCCTTCATCGGAGCACTTGCTTTCACAGCATGCTCTGAGGAGAGCGGAACAGAACCTGGAACCGACAGCAAGCCTGTTGTTACAGTATATCAGTATGAAGCCCAGCTTCCTCTGAGTGCCGACAACGACGTCATTATCCGTGTAGCCGCCAACAGCTCTGTTGAATCTGCCTACTATCTGGCAGAGAAAGCAGAGGAAAAGACCGGTCGCAACATGTCGGCCGAGGCTTATGCCGACTATGTAGTAAGCAATGGTAAAAAGATCGATAATCTGTCGGCTGGTAATCCTGTAGATTTGGCCGTTACCGATATGATGGGCGATTATATCATCACTGTGGTAGGCGTCAAGGGCACTACTAAGTACTCTACCGAGACCTCCTTCAAGGGACTTGACTGGCGCGATATTGCCACTGGCACCTATTACTATTCAAAGACAAACGTTTCTGGCAAGGAGTCATCGCCAGCCACACTGCAGTACTGTGCAAACGTAGATGGCCTGTATCGCATCAAAGATGCATTCAACCCTGGTTACTCACTCAAGTTTACTGGTACCGGCAGCAAGGGTTCAGATGCCGATGGCAACTTTGAGGTGGTACGCGTGGCTGCACAGCCCACTGGCTATACCTACGGCAAATATGGCGATGTTAGCATCCGCGACGTGGCCACCTGGCAGAACTCAGACGACTATCTGGACAACCAGATGTACGAGAGCGGCTACTGCAACTTCTGGGTACAGTACTTCGTATCAGCTGGTAACCTGGGCTATGGTTACGATGAGTTCGTTCCCGAGTAACCCCCTACTATTCAAAGAAGATTTTAATCAATCTCTCTTTAAATAAACCGAGATCCCCTCGCCCGCCCAGTGACAGGGCTGCGGGGGGGTTGCTTTATATACAATGGCAAAAACCTCCCGCACTACGGTTAAACATAAAAAAGATACCAAATCATTTGGAAGTATAAATAATTTGCCGTATCTTTGCACACGAATAAAAGCTAGAATTATGGAAGTAGCAATCAATAAGAACATTTACAAACAAGCTTCAGACTATGCCAAAGAGCAAGGGCTGAATCTATCATCCGTGATTGAAGATTTCCTGAAACGATTCATCGTACGTAGTAAGGCCGCTAACGAGCAGGACATACCAGACGTTGTAAAAAGCTTACTTGGTGCAGGCGAAGACATTGACAACAATGAGTGGTAAAGACTTCGCTGCTTCAAAACTCCCCGTTATGACTGCAGCAGAATACATTGCATCATTAGAATAAACGATTCCTTCTTAGTTACTATCGCTTTGACTTGAAGAAGTCTTGCATCAGTTGGCGGCACTCGGATTCCAGGACGCCTGTGGTTACTGTGGCCTTGGGATGGAAGGCGTTGGGAGCCAGGAGGTGATAGCCGCGTTTATCGTCAGGCGTGCCATAAACAATGCGGGGAATCTGAGCCCACCCTATCGCTCCTGCACACATGGTGCAAGGTTCAACGGTGACGTAAAGGGTGCAATCGGTGAGGTACTTGCCGCCAAGGGTGTTGGCTGCTGAGGTGATGGCCTGCATCTCGGCATGGGCTGTGACATCGCAGAGTGTCTCAGTAAGATTGTGGGCGCGAGATATCACGCGGTCTTTGCAAACCACAACTGCACCAATGGGTATCTCGCCTGCTTTCAGCGCCTCGTGGGCCTCATCCAGAGCCATTTGCATGTAGCGCTCGTCTTTTTTTTGTTGCTGTTCGTCTATCATGCTGCAAAGATAATTAAATTTTGGCACGGATTACACGGATTTCACGGATTTTTTTATATCTTTGCACTCAGAATGATAGATTTAGAGGTTGTACATATAGAAGAAACGGATTCTACTAACCGTTGGATGAAGGAAAACGGGTCGCAGAAGGACATGGTGGTTGTAGCTGAATACCAGACTGCAGGCAAGGGTTGCGGATCGAACTCGTGGGAGTCGGAACGTGGAAAGAATCTGCTATTCTCGGCCTTTATTCACCCCAAAGACTTTCAGGCTAAAAGTCAGTTTATCATCACGCAGCTGGTATCAGTGTCACTCTGCAGGGCGGTAGAGAGATTCGTGAACAGGCCCGTAGAGATAAAATGGCCCAACGACATCTACGTTGGCGACAAGAAGATCTGCGGCGTGCTGATAGAGAACCGTCTGCAGGGGCACATGGTAAAGGACACCATCATAGGTGTGGGCCTGAATGTGAACCAGACGGAGTTTAAGAGCGATGCGCCAAACCCAGTGTCGATAAAGCAGCTGACAGGGAAAGAGACCAACCGCGAGGAGGTGCTGAAGGCTTTTATCGACGAGATGAACGAGTGCTGCAGAACCAGAAAATGCATTGCCGAATACAAGGCAAGGCTATACAGGCGTGAGGGAAAGCACAAGTTTATGACACAGAACAACATCTTCGAGGCGAGCATCGTGGACGTTAAGGATGACGGGCGACTGATGCTGGAAGACGAAAAGGGCATAGCGCATCTGTTTAGATTTAAGGAAGTGGGGTTTGTTATTGAACATTGAACATTGAATATTGAACATTGAATATTGAACATTTAACATTAAATATATGGCAAGATTTAAGAGAATTCTGTTGAAGCTCTCGGGCGAGAGTTTGATGGGAAAACAGGGATACGGCATCGACCCTGAGAGACTGAGCGACTATGCTAACCAGATTAAAGAGATAGCAGGAATGGGCGTTCAGATTGGTATCGTGATTGGAGGCGGCAACATCTTCCGCGGATTGTCGGGCTCACAGAAAGGTTTCGACCGTGTGAAGGGCGACCAGATGGGTATGTGCGCCACTGTTATCAACTCGCTGGCACTGAGCTCGGCTCTGGGTGCTGTGGGCGTAAAGAACAAGGTGCTTACTGCCATCCGCATGGAGCCTATTGGCGAGTTCTACACCAAATGGAAGGCCATCGAGGCTATGGAGGCTGGCTATGTGTGCATTTTCTCGGCTGGTACAGGTTCGCCCTACTTCACCACCGACACAGGCTCAAGCTTGCGTGGCATTGAGATTGAGGCCGACGTGATGCTGAAGGGCACACGCGTAGATGGTATCTACACTGCCGACCCAGAGAAGGACCCAACAGCAACCAAGTTCGATGCTATTACATATAAAGAGGTACTCGCGCGAGGACTGAAGGTGATGGACCTGACAGCTATCTGCATGTGTCAGGACAACAACCTGCCTATCTACGTATTCAATATGGACGTAGTGGGAAATCTGAAGAAAGTGATGGACGGCGAGCAGATTGGAACGCTCGTTCATAATTGAACATTGACCATTGAACATTGAAGATTAGACTTCTTCGAACTCTACGTATTCATCGTCGCCCTTGTCGAAGATCTTCTTATCTTCATGGCGCTCATCGATGATAGTTACACCACCGCTTGTAGTTGTTCTACGAGCGGTTTTCTGTTCAGTAGAGCCATCGGCCGAGCTATAATAGCCACCAGTGCGGCGGCCACCCTGCTGCTGACCGGGTTTACGACTACTCTTGAAGTAATCCTCACCAAAAGGATTGCGTTCTTTCTGCTCATTGCGTTTTCCACGGCGATAGATGAAATCCTCGGCGTCTTCGCGTAAGCGCTTAACATTGCGATACATGAAATTAATCACGAGTATCACAATAATAGCAATGGCGATAAGCCCAAAGACAATAATGCCAAAAATAACCTGCATAACCTACAGATTTAATTAATTAGTTAGATTTGTTAGTAATTACAGACAGCAGCACGTACCATGCGATGATGGCCGCAAAACCGCTGACCCCAAGAAACAGCAACAGGGGGATGCACGACAAAACGAAGATGTACTTAACCTCGTTGCCCTTGAAGCCCCAGTGCTTGAATTTTAGTGCAAACATAGGTATCTCGGCAATCAGCAGATAACTGCTGACGAATATTGCTACGATTATAACCCACTCCATTCCCTCGAAATAAATGTTGTTCTGCTGGAGGCCTACTATGAGTGCCCCCCAGAAGAGTGCGTTGGCAGGGGTTGGCAGTCCGATGAAGCCCAGAGCCTGACGCTCGTCGAGATTGAACTTGGCAAGACGAAGGGCTGAGAATGCAGCCATGATAAATGCCAGGAATGGCACAAATGGCAGATGGATGTGGAATGTTGATAGATAGCCAAACACGATGGCCGACGGTGCGAAACCGAAGGTGATATCATCGGCCAGCGAATCGAGCTCCTTGCCTATCGGTGATGAAACACCAAGCAGACGGGCACTCATACCATCGAAGAAGTCGAAAACGGCTCCGATGATGATAAAGAGCAACGCCATCTCGAAATCGCCCAAGAAAGCGAAGTATGTAGCTACGCAACCTGAAATAAGATTGCAGCATGTTATCGTGTTAGGGATATGCTTCTTCATGCCAGCTTTGCTATAACAGTCTGATCGCCAGTGGTGGGCTGGTCCATAGTAACACAAGCCTTAGCGGTAAGAGGCAGGAACACATCTACGCGCGAACCTAACTTAATAAAGCCAAGGTGCTCGTCGATGTAGCACTCCTCACCGTCCTTAGCATAGGTAACGATGCGGCGAGCCAATGCTCCAGCTATCTGGCGCACAAGGATGTCCTGACCATCGGCTGTGGTGATCATGATATCAGCATGCTCGTTCTCCTCACTGGCCTTAGGCAGCCAGGCCTTATGATAATTACCGTTGAAGTGCTTTACAAACTTAACCTTACCATCAACAGGATACCAGTTGGCATGCACGTTGAGCGGACTCATAAAGATACTTATCATGAGTCGCTTGTCGTGGAAATATGTATTTTCCTCGGCCTCTTCAACCACAACGATTTTTCCATCAGCAGGGGCTACAACCAGCTTGTCGGTATCGCCATTAAAATAGCGAATAGGACAACGATAGAAGTTGAGGGCAATAAACCACGCTGTGCAGAATACTACCATAAATATCCAAAAAGGTATGGTGGTATCGAGACCGTACCACAGCAATGAACCTATACCGATGATGGCCAAAGCACTGAGTGTCAACTCGTTAGTGCCTTCACGATGTATTCTAATCTTCTTGAGTTTCTTTATTCTTTCTCCCATTAGTTACAATTCGATTGTTTCTTTCTGGGTGCAAAGGTACATCTTTTTTTTGAGTATTACAAACTTTTCACTTTTTTCTTTTGGTAATCTCGAAAAATCAATGTACCTTTGAACCACAAAAATTAGCATTTTCGATAAAAAAGATGGAAGATTTCGTACATCTGCACGTACATACATATTACTCTATACTCGATGGACAGTCGAGTATCAAAAAGCTTGTGGACAAAGCTCTGGCCGATGGAATGAAGGGCATGGCTATTACCGACCACGGCGACATGTTCGGTATTAAGGAATTTCACGACATCTGCATGGGCGTTAACAAACAGCGCAAAAAAGACGGACTTGAACCTTTCAAGCCTATCTTTGGTTGCGAGATGTATGTGGCTCGCAGAGGCGACATGAGCCTGAAGGATACTAAAGAGGACCTTGGAGGATACCACCTTATAGTATTGGCCAAGAACGAGCACGGCTACAAGAATCTGATTAAACTGGTTAGTAACTCGTGGGTGGATGGTTTCTACAATCGTCCGCGTACCGACCACAAGCAGCTTGAGAAGTATCACGAAGACCTGATAGTATGCTCGGCTTGTATCGCCGGTGAAGTGCCATCGAAGATTCTGAAGGGCGATATCGAAGGTGCCAGAAAATCAATAGAATGGCATAAGAACCTGTGGGGCGACGACTACTATCTGGAGTTGCAGCGCCATGAGGTTACCGACCCAACGATACGCGCCAACCGCGAGACATTCCCACTGCAGCAGCAGGCCAACAAGGTGCTGATAGAGCTGGCAAAGGAGTACGGCGTGAAGCTGGTTTGCACCAACGACAGCCACTTTGTGGACAAGGAGAATGCCGAAGCGCACGACCACCTGCTATGTCTGGCCACAGGTAAGGATCTGGACGACCCAACCCGCATGCTATACTCAAAGCAGGAGTGGTTTAAGACCAAGCAGGAGATGAACGACATCTTCAGCGATGTGCCTGAAGCATTGGCCAACACCGTTGAGATATTAGACAAGGTAGAGACATACTGTCTGGATGCCGACCCAATCATGCCCTTCTTCCCTATCCCAGAGAGCTTTGGTACAGAAGATGAGTGGCGAAAGAAGTTCACTGAGCAGCAGCTCTTTGAAGAGTTTACCAGCGACGAGAACGGACAGAACCCGCTGCCACAAGAGGATGCCGAGAAGAAGATTAAGAAGCTGGGCGGATACGACAAGATATACCGAATAAAGTTTGAGGCCGACTATCTGGCCAAGCTTGCATACGAGGGAGCCAAAAGACGTTATGGCGACCCTATTCCTAAGGATGTAGAGGAGCGAGTGAAGTTTGAGCTGCACATCATGAAGACGATGGGATTCCCTGGATACTTCCTTATCGTGCAGGACTTTATCAACTCGGCACGCGACGAGCTGGGAGTGATGGTGGGTCCTGGTCGTGGATCGGCCGCAGGAAGTGTGGTGGCATACTGCTTGGGTATCACCAAGATAGACCCGCTGAAGTACGACCTGCTGTTTGAGCGTTTCCTTAATCCCGACCGTATCTCACTGCCTGATATCGATACCGACTTTGATGATGACGGCCGCGGAAAGGTGCTTAAGTGGGTTATGGATAAGTACGGCCACGAGAACTGTGCGCATATCATCACCTACGCCACGATGGCCACAAAGAACTCTATCAAGGACGTAGCACGTGTGGAGAAGCTGCCATTGGCTGATTCGAACGCACTGTGTAAGGCCATCCCCGACCGACTGCCCGAGGTAGACGGTAAGACGCCGAAGATGAATCTTACGAATGCCATCAGAGCCGTGCCGGAACTGCGTGAGGCCGAGGCATCAACCAATCCACAGATGGCTAACACCATCAAATATGCCAAGATGCTTGAGGGAACGGTTCGCGGAACGGGTATCCACGCATGCGGATTCATCATCTGTCGCGACCCGATATCTGATCACGTACCTGTATCTACGGCTGATGACCCCGACTTTAAGGGAACCAAGACCAACTGCACTCAGTACGACGGACACGTTATCGAGTCGACAGGACTTATCAAGATGGACTTCCTTGGACTGAAAACCCTTTCGGAGCTTAAGGAGGCCTGCGCTAACATCAAGAGAACACGAGGCATCGATGTGGACCTTGACACTATCCCCATCGACGACCCAAAGACATACGAGCTGTATCAGCAAGGTCGCACCATCGGTACGTTCCAGTTCGAGTCGGCAGGTATGCAGAAATACCTGCGCGAGCTGCACCCAACGGTGTTTGAAGACCTGATTGCCATGAACGCCCTGTATCGCCCAGGACCTATGGACTATATCCCATCGTTCATCGCACGTAAGAACGGCCGCGAGCCAATTACATACGACATCGACTGCATGGAGAAGTACCTGAAGGATACCTACGGTATTACGGTATATCAGGAGCAGGTGATGCTGCTGTCGAGACAGCTGGCCGACTTTACCCGAGGCGAGAGTGACGCTCTGCGTAAGGCCATGGGTAAGAAGAAGAAGGACATTGTTGACACCATGAAGCCTAAGTTCATTGAAGGCGGAAAGAAGAACGGTCACGACCCGAAGGTGCTGGAGAAGATCTGGGCCGACTGGGAGAAGTTTGCATCGTATGCGTTCAACAAGTCGCACGCCGCATGCTACTCGTGGGTGGCTTATCAGACGGCATACCTCAAGGCCAACTACCCGGCCGAATACATGGCTGCCATCATGAGCCGCCGCCGCGACCAGATTACTGAAATCACCAAGCTGATGGACGAGTGCAAGCAGATGGGTATCGCTACTCTGGGCCCGGATGTAAACGAGTCGTACGAGAAGTTTGGTGTGAACCATCATGGTGAAATCCGATTCGGACTTGGTGCCATCAAGGGTATGGGCGACTCGGCTGCACTGTCGATTATCGAAGAGCGCGAAAAGAACGGTCCTTACAAGGATATCTACGACTTTGCCCAGCGCGTAAACTTCTCGGCCGTTAACCGTAAGGCATTCGAATCATTAGCACTCAGCGGTGGTTTCGACAGCTTCGGCATCCGTCGCGAAGACTACTTTGCCAAGAACCAGAAGGGCGAGACATTCATTGAGATGCTTTGCCGCTACGGACAGCTGTACCAGCAGGAGAAAGCCGAGATGCAGAACTCACTCTTCGGCATGTTTGGCGAGGGTGTGGAGATAGCCCAGCCTCAGCCACCAAAGAACGATATACGCTGGAGCGACATTGAACGCCTGAACAAGGAGCGCGAGCTGGTTGGTATCTACCTCTCGGCCCACCCGCTCGACGAATATAAGATTATACTTGACAACCTCTGCAACACAAAATGTGTCGAATTGGCAGATATCGCCAAGTTGTCTGACCGCGAAGATGTCATACTTGGCGGCATCGTGACAGCCCAGAAAACGGGCTTCACCAAGACGGGCAAACCCTACGGAGTTGTAACCATCGAAGACTTTGAGGGCTCGGGCGAGATATTCATGATGGGCGAGGAATGGGGACAGCGTGCTGGTATGTTCTCAATAGGTGCATCGGTATATGTTACAGGTAAGGTAAAGTCGCGTTACCAATATAACGACAATGGTCCGAAAGACCTGAAGATAGGCGGTGTGGAGTTCCTGCAGACCATCAAGGAGAGGGCTATCGACCGCATCACCATTCAGCTGCTTACCGACAAGGTAGACGATACCGTAGTTAACGATCTGACAGAGATAATAAACGAGAATCCTGGCAAGACCAAGCTCTTCTTCCAACTGCGCGACACTACCAACAAACATCATGTGCTGCTACGAAGCAGACGTGAGGGTATCGACGTGAAGAATCAGCTCATCGACTACATCGAGACTCACGACGGGTTGGCATACTCTATAAATTAGTGGCATGCAATTTGCTGGAAACCAAATAGTTCACATAGTATTCACATAAAAAAAAGGAAAAGAACAATGGAAGTAACAATCACAAAAGAGAACTTTGCTAGTCTTAAGACCGGTAATCAGCCTTTGGTAGTTGATTTCTGGGCTACATGGTGTGGACCATGCCGTATGGTGGCTCCCATTATTGATGAGTTGGCCAAGCAGTACGATGGCAAGATCGTAGTTGGCAAGTGTGACGTTGAGGACAACGAGGAGTTGGCTGCGGAGTATGGTATCCGCAACATTCCTACCATCCTTTTCATCAAGAATGGTGAGGTTGTCGACAAGATTGTCGGCGCTCAGTCGAAGGCTAAATTCGAAGAGAAATTCGAAGCTCTGCTTTAAAAATCCTTATCCGACGGTAACCACACGGTTGCCGTCGTTTTTTTCTTCTATAGTAACCTTAACCGCATCCTCGGGCAGAACTTCTTCAATCAGTTCAGGCCACTCGATGAGGCAGAGACATCCGCTGTAGAAGTAGTCCTCATAGCCCATATCGTAGACTTCCTCAAGCTTCTTTATGCGATAGAAATCGAAGTGATAGATGCTCTCACCCTCGCCCGATGTGTATTCGTTGATGATAGCGAATGTGGGCGATGTGATGACATCGTCAACTCCCAAGGCTTCGCAGATGGCCTTGATAAATGTTGTTTTTCCGGCACCCATCTTTCCGTAGAAAGCAAACACACGACTATCGCCCATGTTGGCGATGAACTCTCGGGCGGCATCCCCGATCTGTTCTAAACTGTTAATCTTGATTTCCATATATCTTTTATTTACTATTTCACCTTTTCACCCTTTCACCTTTTCACCCTTTCACCTTTTCACCCTTTCACCTTTTCTTCCCCTTCAGTGTTATCAGCGGCACAATCATCTCCTCCATCGAGATGCCCCCGTGCTGGAACGTGTCGCGATAGTAAGATACATAATAATTGTAGTTGTTGGGATAGGCGAAGAACGAGTCGCCTGTGGCAAACACATAGCTTGTAGAGAGGTTGGGCGATGGCAGCAGGGCCTTGCGTGGGTCCTTGATTACAAACAGGCTCTTATCCTCGTCGTAGCTCAGGTTCTTACCCAGTTTGTAGCGCAGATTGGTGTTTGTGTTCCTATCGCCCACTATCTTCACGGGCTGGGTGCATCGTATGCTACCATGATCGGTAGTTACTATCACCTTACAGTCCATCTGTGCCAGCTGGCGGAAGAAATCACTTATCACCGAGTGGCGGAACCACGACAGGGTTATCGAGCGGTAGGCACTCTCATTATTGGCCAGCTCGCGAACCATCTTCGATTCGGTGCGGGCGTGACTCAGCATATCTATGAAGTTGAACACCACTACGTTAAGCGGGTTCTTGCTTATCTGATTCATCTGCTGCATCAGCTTGTCGGCATCAGCCTGGGTGTTTATCTTGTGGTAGGTAAACGATTCCTTGCGGCGATAGCGCTCAAGCTGGGTGCGTATCAGTGGTTCTTCGTTCAGGTTCTTACCCTCCTCCTCGTCTTCATCCACCCAAAGATCGGGGAACATCTCCTGAATCTTGTTTGGCATCAGTCCGCTGAAGATGGCGTTGCGGGCATACTGGGTGGCTGTGGGCAGGATGCTGAAATACAGGTCTTCGTCGATATCGAAGTTCTCGCTGAGCTCTTGCGACAGCACTCGCCACTGATCGTAGCGGAAGTTATCGAGCACCACAAGGAACACCTTCTTGCCATCGCTAAGCTGGGGGAACACCTTAGTCTTAAATATCTCTGGCGATAGCACGGGCTTATTCTCACCACTCGCTATCCACTCTAAATAGTTTTTCTTTATGAATTTTGCGAAGCCGTTGTTGGCCTCTTCCTTCTGCATTCTCAGCATCTCCATCATGCTGCTATCGGTGCTGCTAAGCTCCAGCTCCCAATGCACAAGGCGCTTGTAAACATCCACCCAGTCCTGCCACGTGCGACAATCCATTATCTGCATCGCTATCTGCTGGAAGTTCTGCTGATACTGGCTCTGGGTAATCTCTGTCTCGATGGCCTTGCGATGGATATTCTTCTTGAGCGTAAGCAGAATCTGATTTGGGTTTACGGGCTTGATGAGATAGTCGGCTATCTTCTGTCCGATGGCCTGCTCCATAATGTTCTCCTCTTCGCTCTTGGTAACCATCACCACCGTTATCGATGGGTTGATCTCCTTGAGTTTTCGCAGGGTTTCCAGACCGCTTATTCCAGGCATCTGCTCGTCGAGCAGCACAAGGTCGAAGTTACGCTGACGGCACTGGTCAATGGCATCGGTACCGTTGCTAACGGTCACGATTTCATAGCCTTTCTTCTCGAGGAACATGATGTGTGCCCTCAGTTGCTCAATCTCGTCGTCTACCCAGAGTAGTAATCCGTTTGTCATATATCTCGTAGCGATTAATTACCAGAAATCATCATCAAAGTCGAATGCTGTCTGCTGCTTTTTCTTCGTTGCAGGTGTCTGAGGCTCAGCGGGTTGTGCCGCTGGTGCGATATCCTCGATGTCAGGAGTATCGATATTCTCAGGATTCAGCAGCAGATTCTCCTTGCTCACCTCCATCGGAGCCAGCTCGCGTTCATAGAACAGCTGATAGTCGTCGTAGCTAAGGCGGGTGCCTAAGCTTGGCAGATTCTTCTCGCTGATGATAAGGCGCATGGTGCCTGCAAGGTGATTGCGAAGCGGCTCGTTGTCGTATAGCATGCGGGCATATTGCAATGCCTCGTCGTAGCTTTGGAATCCGCTAACCATCATGCGGTTCAGCTCGCGGTCCTGATCTATCTGTATCTCGAAGTTGCGCACAAGGAAGTTGGTGAAGTTATAGCGTGCCAACTCAAACAGCATCTGATTCTGATTCACCGAGTCAGGGTTATAAACAAGCATAAACAGATAGTGGTCGTCGCGCTCGGTGCTCAGGGTGTCGGTGATGGTTGAATCGCCCGAAAGCTCAACATCGCGCAGACTCCACACGTCGCCAATATCGAACTTGCCGCCATGCAGTCGGCGTCCGTCCTGCACGCCCTTTATTATCATTCCAGCCAACTTGCTCACCTCACTCTCGGGGTATTTCTCTACCACCTCCTTAAGCTGCTCCATGCATCCATCGCCGTCGCCTTCGTTAAGCAGACTCAATCCGTTGATAAACATGAACTTATCGCGATTTGCACCTTGTGGGAAACGGGTTGCCGAAAGGGCGGCATTCTGTCGAATCAAATCATGCTGGTCGGCCTTGAAGGCATCGTAGGTTGCGCCATAGAGCGAATCCTCAATCTGTTCGCCAAAGCGCGCATTCTCAGCATATAGCGGGTCGGAGAGCAGCAGCGTCCACTCGCTCTCTGCATGATTCTCCTGCATGTGGGCAAGGCACTCGGCAGCCTTAGACAGCTGACCCAGGCGCGCGTAAAGCAGCCAAAGGTGATACCATGCTTCGTCGTTATGCTCGTAGTCTGGATAGTCGTTAGTCAAGCGGCGCAGATATCGCTCACTTATTGCCAAGCGCTCCATCTTGTCTTTCAGGATGATTCCACCGTGGAAAAGTCCATCCTTTATTATCTCATGACTTGCGGCTTTCTGTTCGTCGCTAAACGGAATCTGCGCCAGATAATACTCGCGCTTATGAGGGTCGAGTGCGGCAGAATCGAGAGGTGCAGCAATGGAGTCGGTTGCGATTGAATCGCCAACTGCCAAATCATCGGATGCTATGCTGTCAGTAGTCTCATCTTCGGCTCCTGGCATGCGAATAACCGTCAGGTTGCTGCGACGCCAGTTGTCTACGTTTTCACGCTTACCCCACTCTCGCTGGAATGCGGTTTTACCCTGACTCACGGCCGTGGGATTATAAAAGTACCAAGCACCACCCGCTTTCTGTGCAGTGGGCTGTGGCGTTGGAGTTCTTTGCGATTGGCGCTGAGGCATGTTGGCTTGGTTCTTGGCCTGCTGGGCATCGGCCTCAGCCTCCAGCTTTGCGTCGCGCTCTTCCTTCTCCTTCTTCTTCAGAGCATCAATCACGCGGTCGATGGCCTTGTTGCGCTCAGCCTCAGGCATTACTGACAGAGCCAAGAGCGAGTCTTGCAGATGTATGCCCTCGGTATAAGGCACAAGCTCATCAAGAATCTTTGAACGCTGCGACAGCTCCTGATAATCCTTGCGCTCCTTGTCGAGTAGTCCGATAGCCTCACCATAGCATCGCTGGGCATCGGCAAACTTTTCGCGCTCCCAATAGATATTACCAAGTGTAAGCAGCAGCACACCCTTCTCGATACCACTGCGAGTGGCTTTCTTGTTACCCGTCTCGTAGGCGTTGATAGCTTCGAGCGTGTCGCCCTGAGCCAGATAGATATTACCTATGGCGTAGTAAACCTGGTCGAGATACTCGGCATTATTATCATCTCGGGCCATGCGTTTCAACTTGCTTATCATCTGCTTGCCGTTGTTTTTGGCCATAACCTCGGTCTGGGCTATGCGAGCGTTGAACTCCAGCTCGTAAGGCGGAGTCAGTCGCACCACTCGCTTAAAGGCGTTGTAGGCCTCCTGCTGGTTTCCAATAAGATTCTCAATCTGTCCCAACAGGAACCATTCACGGGCACGTTGCACCTTGCGTCGCTCGTGCTTAATGGCCTTGCGGAGATATGGTATTGCCTTCTGATAGTCGGCTTCGCGAATGTAGTAGTTGGCGTAGGTGTAGTCCCAGTCCTTAACGGCACGGAAGTCCATCGAGTCGCGACTCATATTTCGAATCACGTCCTCAGCATCATATCGCCAACCAAGCTCTGTGTAGCATTTTGCGAGCCAAGCGCGGGCCAGTCCGCTCATCAGTGGCTCACCCTGATATAGTCGCGCCATATACGAGAATGTGGCAGCGGCCTCTTCAAACTGTCCCATCTGGAACTCGGCCTTACCCATAAGCAGCCAAGCTCGCCAGAGGAATGGGTTTTTCTCTTTGCCCTTCTCCTTGATGCTATGGCGCTGGATGGCCTTCTCCATCTTCTCTACGGTGCGCTGGTAGTTCGACTTGCCTATATCGCGGCTCGCCTTATTACCAACGGGGTAAAGCGGGATTAGCTCGGTGTAGTTATCTTTGTTGTTTTTCTCCTTCTCCAGATTACCTTCGGTAAAGGCCACCTGACCGTTATAATAGGTGTTATAGCGGGCGTTGAACGAGTGCCAGAAACGTGAGCCCGCCGTATTCTTTTGCGTAGAACAACTAACTATCGCCACTGCGACAGCCACAATAATCAATATGTTCTTCGCGCTGAATCTCATATTTTTATATCCTCGTCAGGATCCCAGAGTTCATCGTAGGTTTTATTTCGGGCAACCTCTTTTTTCTTCCGCTCTTCAAGCTCCTTCTTCAGGCAGTGTATCTTGCAATCTCCCTCTTGAGCGGAGGTACAACTTGAGCAGTCGTGACCCTCTTGAATAACGTCATCGCTACTGTCGAACACGTTGGCTATCAGCGCCACACCTGCAAGACCCACTATCAATAAAATACAAACTATTACAAACTGCATAATCTTCAATCTTCAATCTTCAATTTTCAATCTTCAATTATCTCGAATCCTGTGGATTTCAAGTCTTCCCAGAACTTGGGATACGACTTGGTTACCACCTGAGGATTGTTGATGATCAGTCCCTCCTGCTTCATGGCGAAAGGTGCGAATGCCAGAGCCATGCGGTGGTCTTCGTAGGTGTCGATGCCCAGTTCCAGCTGGGGCTCGCATCGCTCACCATCCCAATAGAGTTCGCTGTCGTTGGCATCGTGGATCACGTAACCCAGCTTTGCCATCTCGCGCTTCAGTGCCTCAATACGGTCGGTCTCTTTGATTTTCAAGGTGGCCAACCCCTTAAAGTGGAACGGAATGTCGAGTGCAGCACACGTCACAACAAATGTCTGCGCCAAGTCGGGAGCATTCACAAAGTCGTACTCCAGCTTGGTCACTCCGCGACCGTTCTTCTTCAGTGTCACCATCTGCGGAACGCCCTTAGTCTGAGTCTCGAAGGTGGTCTTCACACCCAGCAGACTGAAGATGTAGCGTGTTGTAGAGTCGCCTTGCATCGAGCCGTCCATCAGTCCCGTAAGTCTTACTTCGGCATTGCGATCCTTGCTCAGTGCCACCATCTCATACCAGTAGCTTGCTCCGCTCCAGTCGCTTTCGATGAAGTAGTTGCGACCCTTGTAGGGCTTGTGGGCCACGGTGATGGTATCTGTAGAGCTCCACTTGGCCTCAGCTCCAAACTCGCCCATCATCCACAGAGTGAGGTCGATGTACGGACGACTGATAATCTCGCCCGTAAGCTGCAGAGTGAGTCCATCTTTCAGCATGGGTCCAATCATCAGCAGGGCCGATATGTATTGCGAGCTGACGTTGCCTGGAATCTCCAGAAGACCGCCAGCAAGCTTCTTTCCTGTAATCTTCAGTGGGGGATATCCCTCCTCGCCTACGTATTCTATGTTAGCTCCAAGGCGGCGCAAAGCGTCAACCAATATGGCTATTGGGCGATGCTTCATGCGGTCGGTACCAGTGATGATGTGGGTGCCGCGCATAACACTCAGATAGGCCGTCATGAATCGCATGGCGGTACCTGCTGCCTTGATGTTTATCTCATCGGGCATGTATCGCAGGGCCTCTATGATTACCTCTGTATCATCGCAATCGCTCAGGTTTTCAGGCAGGTTGCGCCCTCCACTCAGAGCATATATTATCAGCGCACGGTTTGATATGCTTTTTGATGCAGGCAACTGTATGGTTTGGTTCAACCTTTCAGGTGCCGAAAGTCTATATTGCTTCATTTTTTGTAATTGTCGTTCTTATTGCATGCAAAGATACGCATTTTCGGCCATTGAGCACGCATTTTCACATATTTTATTTATTCTAAGGGGCAAAAACAGAAAAAGTGAGCCAAAAATTTGGTTGTTTCGAAAAAACTCCGTACCTTTGCAGCCGCAAATCGGGATTTAGCGCAGTTGGTAGCGCACACGTCTGGGGGGCGCGAGGTCGCTGGTTCGAGTCCAGTAATCCCGACAAACGCGAGGGTTAAGGTGCTGATTTTCAGTGCCTTAACTTTTTTAATACCCAAATTTGCACAACATCTATAAAGTCCAACCATGCATAACAAAAAACAGGCAGCACCCCGTCGTGGATGCTGCCTGCTGCTGTTTTAACAAGACGAATCCTCATTACGAGACCTCAATGGCCTTGGTAACCTTCTCCTTCGGCTCGGTCTTCGGCATGGTGATGGTCAGGATGCCGTCCTCGACCTTGGCAGAGATCTGATCCTTCACTACATCGTCTGGCAGCTCGTAGTTCTGCTCGTAGTTAGAGTAGCTGAACTCACGGCGCAGATAGTGATGGTGCTTGTCCTCATGTTTGTGTTCGGCCTTGTTCTCAATAGCGATGGTGAGGTTGCCCTCGTCATTGATGGCTACGCGGCAATATTCTTTCTTGATGCCTGGAGCTGCAAGTTCCATTACATAGCTCTTGTCTGTCTCCTTGACATTGACTGCGGGTGCTGTACTGTTGGCACGAGGCATGAAATCAGTGTTAAAGAAATCATCAAACATTGTTGGGAACCAACCATTGCTTTTCATTA
>Ga0256405_10003483_pt1 | contig 32262 bp, 16 predicted proteins | sample RumenRJG_02DNA_FD_189096 | JGI IMG/M metagenome (GOLD analysis project Ga0256405, IMG submission 189096) | Bovine rumen microbial communities from Lethbridge, Alberta, Canada - RJG_02 | ecosystem: Host-associated > Mammals > Digestive system > Stomach > Rumen | place: Canada: Alberta...
CAGAAATACATGCATGAATCAGAAAACGGCGTAGAGGAAATCGGCAGAACCGCCGCCGGTTGTCATAAAGAAGGCGAGCGTGATATACATGAAAGCCATGAGAATCAGCCAGCGAAGCGGCAGGGGACGTGAGAAGATGAGCTGACGGACATTGTGTCCCCGTTCGCCGAGAATGGAAACGAGCAGGAGAATGAGGGTGGAGAAAGCCAGAACGTTGAAATCGTGGAGCTTGAGACCAAATTCGAGCAGGATGCCGGAGGTGATCTCGGACCAGTTGAAGGCGGTAAAACTCCGGATCAGCATCCGGACGGCCTCTGCCGCCGTCTCAGCCCGGTCAAAATACCAGCCGATATTCACCACGAGAAAGGTTCGGAGCACCCGAAAGACATAGAAACCTTTTGAGGCGGCGAGCACATGATTCCGTTCGTTCCATTGCTTGTAGAAAGGATCTGCCAGTGCTGTAAAGGCAAGAATGCAGCCGTTATAGAGTCCCCACAGAATATAGTTCATCTGGAGTCCGTGCCAGATGCCTACCAGGAGGAAAATAAGAATGTTTCCAAGGGCAGCCGGCAGGGTTCTTGAAAGCTGGGGATGCCGAGCCTTGAGGCGTTTTGACAGCGCGGCGACAGGCCGGCTGAGCGCAAAGGGATAAAAGACGTAATCTCGCATCCAGTTGCCGAGGCTGATGTGCCATCTGTGCCAGAAATCGGTCAGGGACACGGCAAAATACGGCCTGCGGAAATTAGGCGGCAGCTGAAAGCCGAACAGCTCGCCAATGCCGATGGCAATGTCAATTCCGCCGGAAAAGTCGCAGTATTGCTGGAGAGAATAAAAGAGCACGGCGGTCACAATGACGGCGCCGCCGTAGGCGCCGGAATTGGAGAAAACGCCATCCACCAGAAGCAGGGCCCGGTCAGCGATGACCCGTTTCTTAAAGAATCCCCAGAGCATGAGCAAAAGCGCCCGCTCGTACTGGTCCAGATCAAAGGGATGCTCCCCGGCAAACTGTTTCCCGAGCTGATCAAACCGGGCAATAGGCCCCTGAATGAGCTGAGGGAAAAAGGAAACGAAGAGGAGATACCGCAGAGGATTGGGCTCCGGGGCATATTTGCCGTTGTAGATGTCCATCAGGTAACCGGTGGACTGAAAAGTATAAAACGATATGCCCAGGGGAAGGAGCAGATTAAGCGGCCTGAAGGGCTGATGGGAAAGGGTGCTCAGGAATTCCAGAAAATTATTGGTGTATTTAAACAGGGCCAGCATGCCGAAATTGAGAAGAAGAACCACGATGAAGATAACGCGCTGCTTTCCGCGGCTTTTCTGCTTGGCGGCTTTCTTCTGTTCCTGAGTGAGTTCCGCCCGGTGTTCCTTCAGATAGTTTTTGTGCTGCAGCCCGATGGAGGCAATGGCCCTGGCACCGAGCCAGGTACTCATCCCGGTGATCAGCAGGAAGGGCACGGCACGGATGCCGCAGTAAGCATAATAGGCCAGGCTGGCAAGGAGAAGCAGCATCTGGCGAAAACGTCCCGGGCACAGATAATAGACCAAGGACAGTCCGATGGAAAAGGCAATCAGGGTTGTGAGGGACATGTGCGACAAAACCTCCGCGCTATACTTGTGCCGGCAAAGGACCGGCGGGCATATGGAAAAGCTCCGGGCAGCTGACCGGAACCGATAATGAAAAATGAACTTCACTGAATAGTAGAGATTGTAACACAGTTGAGCAAGGTTGGCAATTGCAAAGCAATAAACAGACAGCGGGGAAACGGACGGGTGAGGCACCGGCCTTGACCAATGGTGGAACGGCCATTTTCATGAAATGCCCTGAAGGAATATCATGATATTCATTATAACCATTGGCATAACCTGTTGAAGGATGATATAATGCCAGTGTCAGAGAATTTATGAATATTCAGTGAGCAGCTTTTAAAAACAAGGAGGAAGAACGTGTGATTTACAGGAATTTTCAGGACCTGAAGCTCTCGATGCTGGGGTTTGGTGCAATGCGCCTGCCGGTGCTGGGCGGAGATGACAGCCGGATTGATGAAGCTGCCGCGCTGCGCATGGTGGACACGGCCATGAAAAACGGCATAAACTACTATGATACTGCCTGGGGGTATCATGGGGAAAACTCTGAACTGGTCATGGGAAAGGCACTGGCCCGTTATCCGAGGGAAAGCTTCTATGTGGCGACCAAGTTTCCCGGCTATGATGCGTCCAACTGGGGCAAGGTAAAGGAAATCTTCCCGCGCCAGCTGGAGAAACTCGGGGTAGAGTATTTCGATTTCTACCTCTTCCACAATGTGTGCGAAATGAACATAGATGCCTATCTGGATGATGAAAAATACGGGATTTACAGCTATCTGATGGAGCAGAAGCGTCAGGGACGCATCAGACACCTGGGCTTTTCCTGTCATGGCGAACTGGATGTCCTGAAACGCTTCCTTGATGCCTATGGCAAGGATATGGAGTTCTGTCAGCTGCAGCTCAACTATCTGGACTGGACATTCCAGCACGGAAAAGAGAAAGTGGAGCTCCTCCGGGAGTGGAACATTCCGGTCTGGGTAATGGAGCCCCTGCGCGGCGGCAAACTGGCAAAGCTCCAGCCGGAGCATGAAGCGGCACTGAAAGCGCTGCGGCCTGATGAGGAGATTCCCGCATGGGCATTCCGCTTCCTTGAGAGCATCCCCGGCGTTACCGTGATTCTCTCCGGAATGTCCAGTCAGGAACAGCTGGAGGCAAATCTTGCCACCTTTGCCGAGGACAAGCCGCTGAATGAAGCAGAGATGAAGGCGCTGATGGATATTGCCGGACAGATGCTCTCCCGCGGTACGGTTCCCTGCACGGCCTGCCACTATTGTGTCAGCCATTGCCCGATGAGTCTGGATATTCCGTATCTTCTGTCCCTGTACAATGAACATGCGTATACCGGAGGCGGATTCATCGCCCCGATGGCTCTGAGTGCCCTGCCTGATGACAAGCAGCCGCAGGCCTGCTTGCAGTGCCGGAGCTGTGAACAGGTCTGTCCGCAGCAGATTAAAATCTCCGAAGTGCTGGCGGATTTTTCCGCGAAGCTGCAATAAGGCAGAAATAAAGGACACGCCGGACACGATCACAGCAATAGGGAAAACAGAAACATGTCTTATTTCGGTTTATCCAGGGATGAGCTACAACATTCTGCTATGGTGCTTTACGGATTTCACAGCTGCTTTAACGGGCAAATGCGTATTCCAGATCATGAGGGGATCCTGAAGGTTAAGACTGGCGTTGTCATCACAGGAATAGGAAGTCCGATGAAAAAGGCGTAATGCCGGATTCAAAGAAAAAATGCCGGGGCAGTGGCTGAAGCCGCTGCTTCGGCATTTTCCTTTATCATGTCCATCCTTCTGCTGCGGACAAAATTGGCTTCCTGAGTCGAAATGCCTGTGGACGGAAACTGACAAAGCTGAAAAGTTGCATAACAGGGCCCTGTTCGGGTATAATCAGGGTAAAATCGGCACGGGGAATGAGTATAATCTGTTTTCAGATGGGGTGAAATGGACATATGGAGGGTCAGGGAAAGGTTGAACGACTTCGCTGTCTGGTGGACCGGATTACATATGAATCGGATACATTCAGTGTTCTGAGATGCCGGGTGAAAGGATATGCCGACACGGTAACAGTTGTGGGCAGCATGCCGGGGGTTCATGTGGGATCTGTTCTGGTGGTCACCGGAACGTTTAAAATGGACCGGACCTATGGAAAACAGTTCAGTGTCATTTCATATGAGGAGGCTCTGCCGGCGACGGTCTACGGGATCCAGCGGTATCTGGGATCCGGACTGGTAAAAGGCATCGGAAAGGTGTACTCAAAAAAGATCGTGGACCGTTTCGGCGAGGACACGTTCAAAATCATCGAAGAAAGCCCGGAACGCCTGACGGAGATTCCCGGCATTGGCCGGGAGCGGGCAAAAAAAATCAGTGCCAGCTGGGTGGCACAGCGCGAAGTGAAAAACATCATGGTCTTTCTGCAGGAACATGAGGTTTCGGTTTCACATGCCGCCAAAATCTACAAGACGTACGGGAATGACAGCATAAAGGTTGTGACAGAGAATCCATACCGGCTGGCGGATGATATCTGGGGAATCGGATTTAAGACGGCCGATCAGATTGCCGCCAAAATGGGTTTCGGGAAGGAACGGTATGAGCGCCTCAGAAGCGGAATGCTCTATACGCTCAATAAGCTTTCTGAGGCGGGACACTGCTATGCAACCAAAACCCAGATGCTGGATACCGGAGCCACACTCCTGGAGGTCGAGCGAAAAGTCCTGGAGGAAACACTGGTCAAAATGATGGAGGCGGAGGATGTGCGGACGCAGGTCCTTGAACCGGATCATCCGCTGGAACCGGATGAGGCGATGCCTCTGGCCATCTGCCTGCCGGCATTTTATTACGCGGAAATCGGGATTGCGGCCAGGCTCAGGCGCATTGCGGCGTGTCCGCCTTCAGTTCGTGTTTCTGCCGGAATAGAGGGCCTGACCGGCGGAGCGGAGGGAATTCAGTATGACCAGATTCAGATGGATGCCATACGAACCGCGGTAAAAAGCAAGATCATGGTACTGACCGGCGGACCGGGCACCGGAAAGAGCACGACGACGATGGGCATTATCCGGGCGTTTCAGACATCCGGCGCCGAGATTCTCCTGGCAGCGCCTACCGGAAGAGCGGCAAAACGGCTCAGTGAGGTGACAGGGCTGGAGGCGAAAACGATTCACCGTCTGCTGGAGTTTAAACCGCCGCAGGGCTATCAGCGCAATGAGGAGCATCCGCTTGACGGAGATGTCCTGATTATCGACGAGTGTTCCATGGTGGATACGATTCTCATGAACAGCCTGCTGAAGGCGGTGCCGGACGGGATGCGCCTGATTCTGGTAGGAGATGTGGACCAGCTGCCGTCGGTGGGCGCGGGAAATGTCCTGAGGGATATTATTCTGTCTGGAATTGTCCCGGTTGTACGTCTGACACGCATCTTCCGTCAGGCAGCGCAGAGCCGGATTATTACCAATGCGCACCGAATCAATCAGGGAGAATTCCCGGAACTGTCGAACGGGAAAGGGACGGATTTCTTTTTTATTGAGGAGGAATTGCCCGAAAAGGCCGGAGGCGCCATCGTTTCACTGGTGAAAGACCGTCTCCCTGCTTTTTTTCATTTGAAGCCCAGTGAAATTCAGGTGCTGACGCCCATGCAAAGAGGCCAGGTAGGCGCTGCGGCGCTGAATGAGCTTTTGCAGAAGGCACTGAATCCGCTCAGGGAAGGCGGGGAGGAAGTGCGGCGCGGCGGTGTCATATTCCGGCTGTATGACAAAGTCATGCAGATCCGAAACAATTATGACAAGGAAGTTTTTAACGGGGATATCGGCCGGATCGTGGGGATGCATCCGGAGGAGGATTCGGTGGAAATCGCCTTTGACGGACGCACGGTGATCTACGATGTTTCCGAACTGGATGAGGTCGTCCTGGCCTATGCGACGACCGTGCATAAGGCGCAGGGGGCTGAGTATCCGGTGGTGGTCATGCCGGTGATGATGACCCATTATGTCATGCTGCAGCGGAATCTTCTCTATACGGGCGTGACAAGGGCAAAGCGCGGTCTGGTACTGGTAGGAACCAAGAAAGCAATTGCGTACTGTGTCGGACATGTGACGGTAGACAGCCGCAACACCCTGCTTATGCAGCGTCTGGCGGGGACGCTGCCAAAGACACCTGAAAAGAAAGACGGGAAGGCATAGCCTTTCCCGTCTCATGGATCGACGATTCCACGTGTGCGCCGGCGCTCACGGAGCTTGAGTTCCTGGCCCTGGTCTGAGGGAATGTAGTAGCGATGGCCCCGGACTTCCTCGGGCATATAGTCCTGTTTGACAAAATGCCCCGGGAAATCATGCGGATACAGATAGCCTTTTCCTGAACCGATGCGTTCATGCCCCTGATAATGCGTGTCCCGCAGATGAGCCGGAACGGGCTGAAAACCGCCTTTTTCCGCGTCAGCCATGGCATCCGAAACCGCGCGGATGACGCTGTCTGATTTTGGGCTTTCGCAGACCGCAATGATGGCCTGCGCGATACTGATGCGTGCCTCCGGCATGCCGACGGTTTCAAGTGCGGTTGAGGCGGCGCTGGCCTGCAGCATGGCCAGCGGATTGGCAAGCCCGACGTCCTCACTGGCGTGGACAATGATCCGCCGGACGATGAGCCGGGGATCGACACCGGCATAGATGAGCCGCGCAAACCACGCCAGGGCAGCGTCTGAATCGCTACCGCGCAGGCTCTTGCAGAAGGCGGAGAGCATGTCGTAATAAAGGGATTCATCACAGCGGAGAACCGGTTTCTGGATGGATTCCTCTGCCACGTCCAGCGTGATGTGAATCAGGCCGTCTTTGTCCGGTTCGGTACTGAGGACCGCCAGCTCGAGTGCGCCAAGGGCATTGCGGACATCTCCGCCTGCGATGCGGGCGATGTGGTCAAGGGCCTCGGGATCCGCCCGGATGGACATGGTGCCATATCCGTTTATCGGGTCTTTGAGTGCCCGGTTCAGGGCGGTGAGGAGATCAGCCGGGGTGAGTGCCCGGAATTCAAAGAGCCTGCACCGGCTTACAATGGCTGGGGTCATGGCGATCAGGGGATTTTCGGTCGTGGAACCGATGAACCGGATTTTTCCCTGCTCTATGGCCGGCAGAATGCTGTCACTCTGGGCCTTGTTCCACCGGTGACATTCATCCAGAAGGAGATAGGTGGGGGTTCCGTAAAGGGAAAGCCGCTGCTCTGCCTCGGAGATGACCTTGCGGACATCAGCCACGCCGCTGGTGACGGCGTTGAGACGCGCAAATGCGGCGTTGCTGGTATTGGCAATGATATAGGCCAGCGTTGTTTTGCCGCATCCGGGCGGGCCGTAGAAAATGGAGGAGGTCATGCGGTCGGCTTCAATGGCACGGCGGAGAAGACGGCCGGGGCCGACAATATGAGTCTGGCCGATGAATTCATCCAGAGATTTGGGACGCATGCGATCTGCCAGCGGACTGGCACTGCGTTCATTGGCGGTAAAAAAACTGTCCATGCTGTACCTCCGCTGCAGCCGGAAAGAAAGCCGGCTGCAGATAATGCTGAATAGAGGAAAATACGCAGCCTGAAGGCTGAAAAATCAGACGGGTGATGAAAATAAAGACAGATGGGGTGATCCTGTCACGCAGCGTCAGGAAGTCAAATCTGAGTATGTACAACGCTGCTCAGGCAAAAAACGACATTGAGTCCAGAAAGGAAGAGATCAATGATGAAATTTGCAGGTCTGTGTCTGTGCCTTCTTTTGCTGCTGCCCGTGTTTGGTGCGGCAGATACGGGAAAGCACGGAGATATCGGTATTGTATCAAATGTAAATGAATATGTCACGCTGAGAGAAGTGCCAAGGCGAAAGGGAATGGAAGTGGCCCGGATTCCTCTGGGCGGGAAGGTCGTGTATCTGAGCGAAACAGAAGGGGACTTTTCCGAGGTGTCCTATAAGGGGATGATCGGATATGTGCTCAATGAATACCTGAAACGGCAGGAACCCGAAAAAGGGACGGCGGTTACGCCGGATAACGCCATGACCATTAAACTCAATCTGTTCCTGACAGCGTTTTCGGAACAGGGATTTGCCCGCAATGCTGCGTTTATGCTGGAGGAATGCCGTGACCGTGAAATGGTCGATTTTGCCGTGGATACCCTGTTCAGCAGGAACGCTGAATCGGGGGAGTGGGGCGATTACAATTCACGGACAGACGGGCAGGAAGTTCCGGCAATTGTGGACCGGTATTTTGGCGTCAGTGTCAATCTGTCGGATACACGTTACCATACCCGTGAGGGATACTATTACAGCCAGGAAACCGGCGGGAGAGTGTCCGGCGGTTTTGCCATTATCGACGGGGTGGAAAGACTGGAAAACGGGCTGTACCGGGTCACCTTTACGGTTTACGGTGCCGGAGAGGACTGGAAGCCGGAGGCAGTTTGTACCCTGAGCCCGAATCGCGCGGAGTCGATGTACAAAGATGCGGTTAATCAGCATGGAAGCGCAGTCATTAACATGAATGGGACGCCGGAGAATGAGGAAAACTGGAAACTGACTTTTTATGTATTAGTTCCGTGATGGGGCTGCTGAACCGGCCCGCACTCCTTGGCACAATCATGTAAAAATGGCGTTTGTGTTTTGGGAAACTTCAGGAAACGGTCTTGATAATTTAGAATTAAAATGCGATAATTAACACAAAAATGATTTGCTAATGAGCAGGCTTATTGGCGTTATCCGGGGAAAATGAACCTGGCCTGGGCAGCCAGGCGGATGCCACTGCCCGGATGCAGGTTAAAACGATTCAGGGACTGTCGGAAAGAAGCAGAGAGTGACTAAATAAGGTTTTTGCCAGGGTTTCGGAGAAAAAGGAAAGACAGGAATCTGTTTGGAAAAGGCTTCTGTTTCAGTATGTGCCGACCGATTGAAAAATCGGGATGGCGGTTTGGGGAGGATCGAAATGATCAGATGGCTGATTTACGGCATGGTTTATGCCGGCAGTGCCCTGATGGTATATAATATCTATGGGTTTGTCCGTTATGTGAGAGAACGGGGAAACTGGGATAAAAAGAGTGCCCTGCTGAATGTTCCGGTGATCCTTTTGTGCCTGTTTCTCATGGGTTATCTGGGTGTCGGCCTGTTTGGAAAGCCGGATCTGCTGGTTGCGGGCATCCTCTTTGGAGGCAGTATTTTTGTCTTTGTCATGTATCTGCTGCTCAGCAGAATCACAGCGCAGATTATCAAGAATGAGCATCTTGAGGCTGAGCTGAAGACCGCGGAGGAGAGCAACCGGGTAAAAAATGAATTTCTTGCGACGATCAGCCATGAAATGCGAACGCCTCTGAATGTCATTCTTGGAATGGATGAGCTTGCACAGATGAATCCGGACAATCCGCCGGAAACGCAGAAACAGCTGGCTAAAATCGGAAGCAGCGGCCGTTATCTGCTGAACTTCGTCAACAATGTGCTGGACATCCAGAATATGGAAACCGGTCATCTGCCCGTTCGTGAGGAGGACTTTTTGCTGAGCAAGGTACTTAAAGGACTCAGCACGATTGCCGGTGAACTGGCCGGAGAAAAAGGTATCGGATGTGAGTTCCGGATAGCAGACGGGATACCGGATAAACTGCGCGGCGACGGACGGATGCTGGAACAGGTCCTGATGAATCTGATCGACAATGCCGTGAAGTTTACGGAAACGGGCAGGGTTGAGGTTGAGGTAAGTGTCCTGCCCTCGGATTCGGAACGGTGTTTGCTGCAGTTCATCGTCCGGGATACCGGAATCGGCATGAGCCAGGATTTTATTGATAAGGCTTTTGAACCGCTGGTCCGAGAAGATGGAAGTTCAACGACCAGGTACAGGGGAATCGGTCTGGGACTGACGGTAACCCTTGAAAAAGTCAAACTGCTTGGCGGCGGCATCCGTGTGGACAGTGAGAAGGGAAAAGGAACCGAGTTTACGGTGATCATTCCCATGAAACGCAGGGAAGAGAACGAAAAGGAACAGGAACAGGAAGTGTCGCTTGAAAACCGCCGGATCCTGATTGTCGAGGATACCCCGGAAAATGCGGAAATTACCGCAGACCTTCTTGAACTGGAGGGCGCGGAGACGGAACACGCGGAAAACGGACAGATTGCACTGGATATGTACAGTGCATCCAAGGCCGGATATTATGACGCCATCCTGATGGATCTGCGAATGCCGGTTATGGACGGGCTTGAAGCGACCAGACAGATACGCGCACTGAACCGTCCGGAGGCAAAAACCATTCCAATCATTGCGCTGACGGCCAACGCATTTGATTCAGATGTGCGTGAGTCATTTGAGGCCGGAATGAATGAACATCTGATAAAACCTGTTGATGCGGATTTGCTTTATGTCACATTGAAAAAATTGGTTCGGAGGAAATAATCAGTCGTATGATTAATTCGAAACAGATACAGCGCCCGCAGATGATTCTGGTAGTGGATGATCAGGAGATCAATCGCGATCTGTTATGTGATATTCTTGAGGGAAAAAATTATGAGCTGATCTATGCTGAAAACGGAAAAGAAGCGCTGGAACAAATGCGGGCAAATATAGACGAACTGTCGATTGTTCTGCTTGATCTTCGGATGCCCGTCATGAACGGGATGGAAGTTCTTGAAATTGTCCGCAATGATGAGCAGCTTCGCCGAATTCCGATTATTGTCCTGACGGCAGATAAAAATGCCGAGCTTCAGGCCCTTCAGATGGGAGCGTCGGACTTTATTACCAAACCGTTTGATATGCGTGAGGTGATTCAGGCCAGAGTCAGCCGGATTATTGAACTGAGTGAGGGACGGCAGCTGATTTCGGCAGCTGAACATGATGAGCTGACCATGCTCTATAATCGAAACTTCTTTCTTGAATATGCCAACCGTCTGTTTCATTATCATTCGGAAATGCATCTGGACGCGATTGTCATTAATATTGAACAGTTCCATTCCATCAATGCGCTGAACGGGCGGGAATTTGGCAATAATGTGCTGCGGATTCTCGGAAATGAAATCAGATCCTTCCTGGCGGAAACGGATGGAATCGCCAGCCGGATTGACGGTGACCGGTTTGACCTGTACTGTGTAACGAACGGGGATTATCAGGCGATTCTGGACAGATTTCAGAAAAAAGTCAGCCAGTATTCAAACGGTGTCAATATCCGTCTGCGCATGGGGGTCAGGCCGTGGAAAGAAAAGGTGGACCCGCAGATCCTGTTTGACCAGGCCAGGGCTGCCTGCAATATGGTCCGCGGGAATTATCAGAATTTCCTGATGATCTATGATGAGGACCTGCGAATGAAGGAGATGCTGAAACAGCGTCTTCTCAATGATTTGCAGACAGCGTTGGACGAGCGGCAGTTTCGGGTATTGTATCAGCCCAAGTATGATGTCCAGGCGGATCCGCCGCGGCTGACCAGTGCGGAGGCACTGATTCGCTGGCAGCATCCGGATCTCGGGATGATTTCCCCCGGTGATTTTATTCCCCTGTTTGAGGGAAACGGACTCATCTGTATGGTCGACAACTATGTCTGGAAAGAGGCGGCAAGACAGATTTCCCACTGGAAGGAAAAGTACGGCTTTTCTATGCCGGTCTCTGTCAATCTCTCCCGTGCGGATGTTTTTACCGCCGGACTGGTGGAGAAGCTGACGGAACTGATTAAGGCCAACGGGATTGAGTTCGGCGATCTGAAACTGGAGGTAACCGAGTCTGCCTATACGGACAATGCGCATCGGGTGCTGGAGGTGGTCTCGCACCTGCGGCAGATGGGCTTTGAAATTGAAATGGATGACTTCGGATCCGGCTACTCTTCTTTGAGTATGCTTTCAGATATGCCCATTGATGTGCTTAAGATGGATATGAAGTTCGTCCGGAATATTGAAAACAGTGAGACAGATTTTCGTCTGGTGGAACTGATTCTGGATATTGCCAAATATCTGAACCTGACCGTCGTGGCGGAGGGAGTAGAGACGAAGGGACAACTTGAACTGCTGCAAAATGCAGGATGCAATATTGTCCAGGGGTATTATTTCTCACGTCCGCTTCCGCCGGAGGAGTTTGAGAAACTGATTCAACGTGAAATTGCAATTGAGAGGGGAACGAAACAATGACACTACAGGAACTGTATGCACAGATTGATGGAAATTATGAGCAGGCGATCCGGGTGCTGCGGGTCGAAAAACTGATGGACAAGCACATTCGCAAACTGACCAAAAACGGTGTGGTGGAAAAACTGCTTGAGGCGGCCGGGGGAATGGACCCGGTGCAGATGTTTGAAACGGCTCATGCCATGAAAGGTGTCTGCGGAAACCTCGGACTTTCCCGCCTCTCTGAAATGGCGTCGGATATTGCCGAGGAATTCCGGCCGGGAAATGAACGGAAAATGACGGATGAAGCGGTGAAAGCAGAAGTTGAGGAAATCCGGTCACTGTACGGAAAGACGGCAGAGGGAATCCGCCGGTATGAGGAAGGGTAAGCATTACAAAACCAGAAACTTCAGATGACCCGGAATCCGGGAGTGGACATGCCGCTTTGCGGGGACGTGTGAAATCTGAGCATTTGAAAAGGATCAATACCGGAATAACATTTTGCGGCAAATGAATGAGAAAGAGAGCGTAGAAAATGTATCAGTCCCCTGAATCAAAGAATGATTCGGCCGGAAGACAGGCATACCTGGGTCAGCTTGGGGCATGGGCACTTGCATTTGGCTGCAGTGTCGGATGGGGCTCCTTTGTCATGCCCGGGACGACCTTTCTGCCGATTGCAGGCCCGGTGGGATCTGCCATTGGTCTGGTCGCCGGCGGTCTGGTCATGCTGATTCTGGCGTTGAATTATCATTATCTGATGAACCGATACCCGGACGGCGGCGGAACGTATACCTATACGCGCGCCTGTTTCGGGTATGATCATGGATTTGTCAGCGCATGGTTTCTCCTGTTGACCTATATGGCCATTCTCTGGGCCAATGCCACGGCTTTGCCGCTGATTGCGCGGACAATTTTCGGGGGACTGTTCCAGTTCGGCTTTGACTATGAGATTGCCGGCTTCCATATCTATATGGGGGAGATTATGCTGGCATCCGGTTCCGTGGTGGTTGCCGGTCTGATCTGCTTTAACCGGAAACGGTCCGGAATCGTGCAGAGCATCATGGCCATTGTCCTGCTTTTGGGCGTTTTCCTCTGTTTCGCGGCAGCGCTTCTCCAACATTCAGGAGATGTGAATCTGTTCAAACCGGCTTTCTCGCCCAGACATGATGGACTGAGCGCATCGTTCATTATTTTTGCACTGGCACCATGGGCATATGTCGGTTTTGAATCCATCTCCCATTCAGCGCATGAATCTAAGTTTTCACTGAAAAAGACATTTGTCATCATGTTTCTGGCACTCATAGCGGGTGCTGCGGCCTATGCGATGCTGGCACTTCTGGCGGCAACGACTTTGCCGGAGGGGTGCATCAGCTGGCTTGAGTATATTCAGAATCTGGAACACTACAGCGGTCTGGCGTCCCAGCCGACGTTCTTTGCGGCGAATAAGGCACTGGGTTCTTTTGGAACGGTCGCTCTCGGACTGGCGGCACTTTGCGGCATTTTTACCGGACTGATTGGCAACTACATTGCTCTCAGCCGTCTATTGTGCGCACTGGCGGATGACGGAATGCTGCCGGAGTGGATCGGGAAAAAGGATGCGCAATATGTACCGAAAAACGCGATCCTGTTTATCATGGCCGTCTCTGTCATCCTCCCGTTCTTCGGCAGGACAGCCATCAGCTGGATTGTGGATGTGACGACCGTCGGGGCAACCATTGCCTATGTCTTTGCCTCGGCAGCGGCACTCAAGGTGGCCAGAAAGGAGAATAACCGGTTTTATCTGGTCAGCAGTATTGCAGGAATTATTGTATCGCTGCTGTTTGCACTGGAGTTCCTTATTCCTAACCTGACCGATATCAAGACGCTTTCGACTGAATCGTACCTGATACTTGCTGCCTGGGGGATTCTTGGATTCATCTGCTTCCAGTTTCTGCTGTCCCGGGACAGGAAGCGCCGTATGGGCCGTTCAATCGTGGCATGGGTCGTCCTCCTGGCGCTCATTATCTTTACCTCCAGTGTATGGATGCTTCAGACGACGGAGAGGTCCATCGAAAGGTCGGTTGTCCGCATTCAGAGCTATTATACGGAGCGGCTGAGTGAGGCAGGAGTGGATATCGCATCCGGTGCCACAAGGCCGGTTGCCTCCTATCTGCAGGATGAACTGGACAAGGTAGGCAACAGCCTCGGGCGAACCAGTATGATTCAGATGGCGCTGGTAGTGGCCTCACTGCTGATTCTCCTCAGTATCTATGCCCAGATTCAGAAGCGTGAACGTCAGACGGAGGTGGAAAAGGCGCTGGCAGAGGAAAGCAGCAAAGCCAAAACGAGCTTCCTCTCCAACATGAGCCACGAGATCCGCACTCCGATGAACGCCATCATCGGCCTTGACAACATCGCTCTTCGTGATCCGGAACTGACACCCCGAACCCGGGAACAGCTGGAGAAGATTGGCGCCAGTGCCAAACATCTGCTGGGCCTGATCAATGACATTCTGGACATGAGCCGGATTGAATCGGGGCGGATGGTTCTTAAGAATGAAGAATTCTCTTTCCGGGAGTTCCTGGATCAGATCAATATCATGATTAACGGACAGTGCCTGGACAAGGGGCTGCAGTATGAGTGTCAGATCGTCGGAAATGTGAGCGACTATTATTACGGCGATGATATGAAGCTCAAGCAGGTGCTGATCAATATTCTCGGAAACTCTGTCAAATTTACCAATGCACCGGGAAGCGTCACGCTGACTGTCGAGCAGATTTCAAGTTTCGAGGGAACGAATGTCCTGCGGTTCACCATGAAAGATACGGGAATCGGAATGGACAAGGAATACATTCCTAAGATCTTTGAAGCGTTCTCACAGGAAGATGCGACGACCACCAACCGTTATGGCGGCAGCGGTCTGGGAATGGCGATTACCAAGAACTTTGTCGAGATGATGAATGGCGAGATTCACGTAGAGAGTGAAAAGGGAGTCGGTTCCACCTTTACGGTGACGGTTTCCCTGAAATCTTCCGACAGAAGCGCCAGCAAGGAACATGATATTAAGCTGCCGACTGATCTCCGGGTCATCGTTGTGGATGATGACGTGATTGCCTGTGAGCACAGTGAGCTTGTACTGCGTTCCGCTGGCATTGAAGCGGAGATGACAACGAAACCCGCAGGGGCGCTTGCCATGATTCGTACTGCTTATGAACAGGGATGTCCGTATCATCTGATTCTGACGGATTACAAAATGCCGGAAATGAGCGGAATTGACCTGATTCACGCGGTCCGTGCATTTGATCATGATGAGACAGCGGTCATCATGCTGACAGGATACAGCCAGGAGGCGATAGAGAAGGAAGCGGAAGAGGAGAAGATTGACAGTATTCTATCAAAGCCGCTCTTCACTGACAGCCTTCTCAGGACGATTCACTATGTCCTGGAGAAACGAAAAGGCAGTGCATCTGCTCCGGAAGAGCAGGCTCCTGAGGCACCGGAATCCGGAATGCTGGCCGGCTGCCGGGTGCTGATGGCCGAGGATGTGGAGCAGAACGCGGAAATTCTGGCAGATCTTCTGGATCTTGAGGACATCGAATCGGAGCATGCCGAAAATGGTGAAATTGCTGTCCGGATGTTCAGCGAGCATCCGGCAGGGTATTACGATGCTATCCTGATGGATGTCCGCATGCCGGTCATGGACGGGCTCATGGCCACGAAACAAATTCGCGCCATGGAGCGGGAAGATGCCAAAACCATCCCGATTATCGCCATGACAGCCAATGTCTTTGATGAGGACGTAGAACGTTCCATGCAGGCGGGGATGAATGTGCACCTTTCCAAACCGATTGAGCCGGAACGCCTTTATGAGACGATGACAAGGCTGATTCAGAAACGGCCGGAATAACGGTCTGCCTTGTTCCGGAGAAAATCCCAGCAGGGCGTGCATGATGCCGTTTTCCGGAGCGTGCCGGCAGAAACAATTGAAAAACGCTGTTCCTTTTTTGAGGAACAGCGTTTTCTTGTTGAAGACATCAGTCAGGACGTCCTGAATCCGGCAGTGACCTATTTAAGAATCCGTTTTCCGGTTTTTCTTAAAATATGCAATTATTTTTTGATATTTTGCGGCTGACAGGGTATAATGTCGATAAAAAATCAGGCACTTTTTCCAGACGGAACAAACAGGATGTCAGGTATTGGTGCAGTATTTAGATCCCGGACAGCGAAGGACGCCAGGGTGAATCAGAATTTCTGCGATGCCTTTGCGTAAATCCTGACAGTATTGGAGAGAACAGGTTATTCCCATAGAGGGTATGGTTGATGAAGGGGCATTTGGCTCTTTCACAGATAGAAAGGAGTTATTGGAATGTCGATTCTGCAGCAACGAACCATCGCCGCCCTGCTGACATCGTTGGTGGTGGCCGCAGGGCCATGTCTGGCTGAAAATCCGGCAATGCCGGGGACCGTAACGGTTGAGGAGAGACTGGATCTTTCTGAAACAGGGGAGAATCTGACCCTGGGGCGGGTGCGTGCTGTTCGGACGTATAAGGGGAAGGTACTCACCTCTGTGTCCTATGTAGATGAATCCGGACAGCTGTGCGCTCCGAGCAGTCTGGGATATGCTGCTGCCCGATACACCTACTACGACAACAAATGGCTGAAGACGGCCGAGTTCTTTGATGCCCTGGGGCAGCCGGTCAACTGCAGCGAAGGGTATCAGAAGGTCGAAAACATCTATACCCCAAACGGGATGAGAACAAGGCGTGTTTATAAAAATGCCCAGGGGGAGGAAACCATCGGTCCTGAGGGTTATTCCCGGATGGAGGCTCAGTACACCAACAAGCGTATGATCCACCAGGCGTTTTATAATCCCGACGGGGAACTGGTGAATGTGCCGTATGCCCGCTTTGATTCCGTTGAGGAGAAGGGACCTTTTAAAAAGAGCGGATCCCATTCACTGAAGGCGCAGTACACGCTGGCTGACGGATCTCTGTATTATAACGCGGCGGCCGGGTATGCCCGGGTGGAAAACACCTACCTGAACCGTCAGCACAGGATGAAAACTGCCTACTTTGGCGCGGATGGGGAGCCTATCGTCAATCCTGTTGCCGGATTTTCTGTCGAGGAGAGAGTGATTGGACGGGATTACCAGCTGGCAGGCGTGCGCTATTATGATGAAAACGGGGATCCCATGATCGGTCCCAATGGATACAGCACCATTCTGTATTTCAAACATAAAGAGAGATACTGTCTGGTGGACGGGAAAATTGTCTCGCCCTTTGTGCCGGACATGATGCCTGAATCAGGGGAAGTCCAGTGGAAATTTGCGCAGCATTCGACGGAGTTTTATCTGGATGAAAACGGGTATCCTCTGGCCAACGAGGACGGGTACTGCGGTCGTTCAGTGATCAATTTTAAAACAGGAAGACCCTCTCATATCTGGTATCTCGGAAAAGACGGGGAACCGGTTATGACGGCCATGGGCTATGCCATGGTGAGGAATTCCTATACCTCGAAAAACCTGCTGATACGTTCTGAATATTTTGATGAAAAGGGCAAGCCGGTCGATACGGCCAAGGGTTATCAGCGCGTGGAGAGCAGGTACAGTCTCAGAAAGCTCGAGCAGGAGATGTACTATGACAAGAACGGAAATCTGGTCAACTGCACGGATGGCTATGCTGAGAAACTCAATGCCTATGACAAACGCAATAACCTGGTGCGGCAGGAAACCCTGGATACAGAGGGAAATCGTGTCGGTACCTGCACGATCTATGTAAAAGATCCGGAGGATCATGTGCTCTCGGAAATGACTCTGGATGAGCAGGAACGGGAGAAACGCAATAAGAACGGGTACAGTGAAATCCGGTATGAATGGAATGGAGTGAAGAATTCACAGGCCTATTATTTTGAAGGTGCACCCGTTATGGATGTCAACGGGGTACATGAAATACGCTATGGGTATACAGTCACCGGCAAGGTGTCGGAGGAGGCGTATTACGATATCGACGGACAGCCCTGTGAAAACGTGCGGGGCGTTTCCCGCGTTGTGAATGAATACAATGAGGACGATGACCTGATCGCCACGTATAACTATGACATTTCGGGGAACCTGACGCAGATGGGGAGGGAATATGCGTATTCCCGAAAAAAAATACAATGTCGCGCACACGGAGTATACTGAAACCTACTACAATGCGAAAAATGAACAGGTAGAAAGAGGCGACGGTGCTGCAAAGCGGCTTGTCCTGGTCGATCCGAAGAACCGGGTGATGAGCGAGACGACACTTGACCGGGAGGACAAGCCGGTAGAGGTTCGCGGAATTGCAACCATCGTCTACACCCGCAACAACAGGGGCGGGGAACTCTCCAGAGTGTATCTTGATGCCCGGGGAGAACGTGCCAACCTTGAAGTAGTGGAAATCCGGAGAGAATATGATAGAGATAACCGGGTTGTCTCTGAGGTTTCCTATGGGCCGGATGGTAAGGAAGTCAGGCAGGTGCGCCGGCAATATGACGAGCGGAATCGGATGTTCTGGGAGGGCACCTATCTGAACGGGGAGCCCATTGAGAATGATTCCGGTGTATTTGCCGTATCCAAAACGTACGACGATAATGGAAATGTCGCCACAGAAACCTATCTGGATCCGCAGGGGCAGGTCAGAGCGAACCTGAAGGGAGTCGCACGGGTAGAATACCTCTATGATGACTTTTATCGGGTTCGTCAGATCAGCTATCTGGATGAAAATGGCCATGAAGCGGATGCGGAGGTTCGCCGGGAATATGACGCTTTCGGAAATATCATCCGGGAATCCTGGTATTCTCAGGAGCAGCCAGCAGAGGGTCCCAGAGGATGTCATGCGGTGGTCAGAAAATATGACATGCGAAAAATGCTCGAAGAGACCACGCTGGATGTCATGAATGTGCCTGCAGAGAACTGGGATGGCTATGCCACGGTTCAGAAGACCTATGATGCAGCAGGCAATGCCGTTGGAGAGACCTATCTGGATTCGGAAGGACAGCCGGTTCTTCGCAGACAGGGCTATGCCTGTGTTGAGAGAACCTACAACGAGAGAAACAAGGTTATCCGCGAGGCATACTTTGGAACTGATGGCAAACCTGTGGAACTCTGGGACGGCTATGCGGTCATTGAGAGGGAATATGATCATGTCGGCAACGTCATTGCGGAGCGATACCTGAACGGTTCCGGTCAGCTGGTTCTTCGCAGACAGGGGTATTCTTCCGTTGCAAGAACATACAACGGGCAGAACAAGGTCATCCGCGAAGCGTATTTTGGTCTCAATGGGGAACCTGTATTCCAGCAGGACAATTATGCCGTCATTGAGAGGGACTATGATATTGCCGGTAATGGTATTGCTGAGCGATACTTTGACATTTCCGGACAGCCGGTTCTTCGCAAGCAGGGATATGCTTCTGTCGAAAAGACTTACAACGATCGGAACAAGGTTATCCGGGAAGCTTACTTTGACACCGACGGGAAACCTGTGGAACTTTGGGACGGTTACGCGGTTATCGAGCGGGACTATGATGCTGCTGGCAATGTAATCGTCGAGCGATATCTGGACGGTTCCGGACAGCCTGTTCTCCGCCGGCAGGGATATGCGTCCCTGGAGAGGACCTATAATGAGCAGAACAGGGTCATTCGGGAGGCTTACTTTGATACCGACGGGAAACCGGTATCCCAGCAGGACAATTATGCCGTCATTGAGAAGGATTATGACGAAGATGGCAACGTAACTGCAGAGCGGTACTTTGACATTTCCGGTCAGCCTGTTCTCCGCAGGCAGGGATATGCCTCTGTTGAAAAGACCTACAACGAGCAGAACAAGGTCATCCGGGAGGCCTACTTTGGAACGGATGGCCAGCCGGTGGATTTGTGGGACGGTTACGAGGTTATCGAGCGGGACTATGATGAAGATGGCTATGTAACAGCTGAGCGGTATCTGGATGGTGCTGAGCAGCCGGTTCTCCGCAGGCAGGGATATGCATCCCTGAAGAGAACCTATAATGAGCAGAAACAGGTGATTCGGGAAGCATACTTTGATACAGACGGAAACCCCGTATTGCAGCAGGACAATTATGCGGTCATTGAGAAGGACTATGATGAAGAGGGCAACGTAACTTCTGAGCGGTACTTTGATATTTCCGGTCAGCCTGTTCTCCGCAGGCAGGGCTATGCCTCTGTTGAAAAGACCTATAACGAGCAGAACAAGGTCATCCGCGAGGCCTACTTTGGAACTGACGGCAAACCCGTGGAGCTGTGGGATGGTTACGCGGTTATCGAGAGAGACTACGATGCAGATGGCAATGTAACGGCTGAGCGGTATCTGGATGGCGCTGAGCAGGCTGTTCTCCGCCGACAGGGGTATGCCTCCCTGGAAAGAACCTATAATGAGCAGAACCAGGTGATTCGGGAAGCATACTTTGATACAGACGGAAAACCGGTATCCCAGCAGGACAACTATGCAGTCATTGAGAAAGACTACGATGGAGACGGAAACGTCATTGTCGAACGGTACTATGACGGTGCCGGACTGCCGGTCCTTCGCAAGCAGGGCTATGCTGCAGTTGAAAAGGCATACAATGACCAGAAAAAGGTCATTCGTGAAGCTTACTTCGGAACTGACGGCAAGTCTCTGGATTTGTGGGATGGTTACGCGATCATCGAGAGAGACTATGACGCAGATGGCAATGTAACTGCAGAACGGTTCTTTGACGGCAACGGACAGCCGGTCCTGCGCCGACAGGGATATGCCTCCCTGGAAAGGACCTACAACGAGCAGAAACAGGTGATCCGGGAAGCTTACTTTGATACCGACGGAAAACCGGTATCCCAGCAGGACAATTATGCGGTCATTGAGAAGGACTATGATGCAGACGGAAACGTCATTGCCGAACGGTACTTTGATGGCACCGGACTGCCGGTTCTTCGTAAGCAGGGCTATGCTGCAGTTGAAAAGGCATACAATGACCAGAAAAAAGTCATTCGGGAAGCGTACTTTGGCACCGATGGCCAGCCTGTGGATTTGTGGGATGGTTATGCTGTTATTGAGAGAGATTATGATGCAGATGGCTATGTCATTGCGGAGCGTTACTTGGACGGTGCAGGACATCCCGTTCTTCGCCGACAGGGATATGCCTCTCTGGAAAGGACCTATAACGAACAGAAACAGGTTGTCCGGGAAGCCTATTATGGCCCGGATGGTGAGCCTGTATCCCAGCAGGATGGTTATGCCGTTATCGAGAAAGACTATGATGCAGATGGCAATGTGACGGCTGAACGGAGCTTTGATACAGATGGCCAGCCGGTTCTCCGCCGGCAGGGCTACGCCAGAATTGAAAAAGCGTATAATGAGCAGAACAAGGTCATCCGGGAAGCGTATTTTGGCACCGACGGCCAGCCTGTGGATTTGTGGGACGGCTATGCAATCATCGAGAAGGACTATGACGCAGATGGCAACGTCATTGCTGAACGGTACTTTGATGGTGCCGGGCAGCCGGTTCTTCGCCGGCAGGGATATGCTTCCGTCGAAAAGACCTACAACGAAAAGAAACAGGTGATGCGCGAAGCGTACTTTGGCACTGATGGAAAACCGGTGGATTTGTATGACGGTTATGCAATCATCGAGAAGGATTACGATACAGATGGCAATGTCATCGTCGAGCGGTACTTTGATGGGGCCGGACAGCCTGTTCTCCGCCGGCAGGGATACGCGGCTGTAGAAAAAGCGTATAATGAGCAGAAAAAGGTTGTGCGGGAGGCCTATTTCGGTACCGACGGAAAGCCTGTGGCTTTAGGAGACGGTTACGCAATCATCGAGAGAGACTATGATGCAGACGGCAACGTCATTGCTGAACGGTACTTTGATGGTGCCGGGCAGCCGGTTCTTCGCAAACAGGGATACGCGGCAGTTGAAAAGACGTACAATGAGGACAACAAGGTCACTCGGGAAGCATACTTCGGTCCCGATGGAGAACCTGTATCCCAACAGGATGGCTATGCGGTCATTGAGAGGGACTACGATGCAGACGGCAACATCATTGCAGAAAGATGCTTTGACATTGCCGGGGAGCCGGTCCTTCGCAAACAGGGATATGCCAGCATTGAAAAAACGTATAATGAGCAGAAAAAGGTCATCCGGGAAGCGTACTTTGGCATCGACGGCCAGCCTGTAGATTTGTGGGACGGTTATGCAATCATCGAGAGGGACTATGACGCAGATGGCAACGTCATTGCTGAGCGTTACCTTGATGGTGCCGAGCAGCCGGTTCTTCGCCGGCAGGGATATGCTTCCGTTGAAAAGACTTACAACGAAAAGAAACAGGTGATCCGGGAAGCGTACTTTGGCACTGACGGGAAACCCATCGCACTGGGAGATGGTTATGCCGTTATTGAGAGGGATTATGATGCAGACGGCAATGTGACGGCTGAACGAAGCTTTGATACAGATGGCCAGCCGGTTCTTCGCCGGCAGGGCTACGCCAGGATTGAAAAAGCGTATAATGAGCAGAAAAAGGTCATCCGGGAAGCGTACTTTGGCACCGACGGTCAGCCTGTAGATTTGTGGGACGGCTATGCAATCATCGAGAGGGACTATGACGCAGATGGCAACGTCATTGCTGAACGGTACTTTGATGGTGCTGAGCAGCCTGTTCTTCGCCGGCAGGGATATGCTTCCGTTGAAAAGACTTACAACGAGAAGAAACAGGTGATCCGGGAGGCGTACTTTGGCACTGACGGGGAACCCATCGCACTTGGAGACGGGTACGCAATTATCGAGAGAGACTATGATGACGCTGGCAACGTCATTGCTGAACGATACTTTGACGGCGCCGGACAGCTGGTCCTTCGTAAACAGGGGTATGCCTCTGTAGAGAAGTCCTATAATGAGCAGAAAAAGGTCGTCCGGGAAGCTTACTTCGGCACAGATGGAAAGCCTGTAGCTTTAGGAGACGGTTACGCAATCATCGAGAGAGACTATGATGACGCTGGTAACGTTATTGCAGAACGGTGCTTTGACGGCGCCGGACAGCCGGTCCTTCGCAAACAGGGGTATGCCTCGGTTGAAAAGGCATACAATGAGCAGAAAAAAGTCACTCGGGAAGCTTTCTTTGGCACAGATGGCAAGCCTCTGACTTTGTGGGACGGTTACGCAATTATTGAGAGAGATTATGATGCAGACGGAAATGTAATCGCTGAACGATACTATGACGGTGCTGGACAGCCTGTCCTCCGTCGGCAGGGATACGCTGCTGTAGAAAAAGCGTATAACGAGCAGAAACAGGTTGTTCGGGAAGCTTACTTCGGCACAGATGGAAAACCGGTGGCGTTGGGGGACGGTTATGCAGTTATCGAGAGAGACTATGATGCAGATGGAAATGTAACTGCAGAGCGTTACTTTGACGGCGCCGGACAGCCTGTCCTCCGCCGGCAGGGATACGCTGCTGTAGAAAAAGCGTATAACGAGCAGAAAAAGGTCGTTCGGGAAGCTTACTTTGGCACAGATGGAAAGCCTGTGGCTCTGGGTGACGGTTATGCAATAATCGAGAAAGACTATGATGCAGATGGAAATGTAACTGCAGAGCGTTACTTTGATGTCGCCGGACAGTCTGTCCTCCGCCGGCAGGGATACGCCGCTGTAGAAAAAGCGTATAATGAGCAGAAAAAGGTCGTTCGGGAAGCTTACTTTGGCACAGATGGAAAGCCTGTAGCTCTGGGTGACGGTTATGCAATTATCGAGAGAGACTATGATGCAGATGGAAACGTAATCGCGGAGCGTTACTTTGATGTTGTCGGACAGCCTGTCCTTCGTAAACAGGGGTATGCCTCGGTTGAAAAGGCATACAACGACCAGAAAAAGGTTGTCCGTGAAGCCTATTTCGGTACTGACGGAAAACCTGTGGCTCTGGGTGACGGTTATGCAATTATCGAGAAAGACTATGATGAAGATGGAAACGTAACTGTAGAACGTTACTTTGATGGTGCCGGACAGCCTGTCTTTCGCAAACAGGGATATGCCTCAGTTGAAAAGGGATACAACGGGCAGAAAAAGGTTGTCCGTGAAGCCTATTTCGGCACCGACGGCAAACCGGTGGCGCTGGGGGACGGTTATGCAGTTATCGAGAGAGACTATGATGCAGATGGAAATGTAACTGCAGAGCGTTACTTTGATGGTGCTGAACAGCCGGTTCTTCGCAAACAGGGGTATGCCTCAGTTGAAAAGGCATACAACGAGCAGAATAAGGTTGTCCGTGAAGCCTATTTCGGTACTGACGGAAAACCGGTGGCGCTGGGGGACGGTTATGCAGTTATCGAGAGAGACTATGATGTAGATGGAAATGTAACTGCCGAGCGTTACTTTGACGGCGCCGGTGAGCCGGTCCTTCGCAAACAGGGGTATGCCTCGGTTGAAAAGGCATACAACGAGCAGAAAAAGGTTGTCCGTGAAGCCTATTTCGGGACCGACGGCAAACCGGTGGCGCTGGGTGACGGTTATGCAATGATCGAGAGAGACTATGATGCAGATGGAAATGTAATTGCAGAGCGTTACTTTGATGGCGCCGGTGAGCCGGTCCTTCGCAGACAAGGCTATGCTGGCATTGAAAAAGCGTACAATGAGCAGAAAAAGGTTACCAGGGAAGCGTATTTTGACACAGATGGCAAGCCTCTGGCCTTGTGGGATGGTTTTGCGATCGTTGAGAGGGACTATGACGGAGACGGCAACGTAACCGCAGAACGATACTTTGATGGTGCCGGGGAGCCAGTCCTCCGCAGGCAGGGATATGCTGTGATTAAAAAGACGTACAACAAACAGAAACAGGTGATCCGGGAAGAATACTTTGGCACAGACGGAAAACCTGTGGCTTTGGGGGACGGATACGCCATTATCGAGAAAGACTATGATGCCGCTGGGAACGTCACTGCTGAGCGTTACTTTGATGGCGCCGGAGAACCGGTTCTTCGCAAACAGGGGTATGCATCGGTTGAAAAGACATACAATGCACAGAAAAAAGTCACGAGGGAAGCGTATTTCGGGACAGATGGAAGCCCTGTGGTTTTGGGGGACGGTTACGCCATTGTTGAGAGGGACTATGATGCAGACGGCAACGTAACGGCTGAACGGTACTCAGATGGCAAAGGGCAGCCGGTTCTTCGCAAGCAGGGATATGCGGCAATAGAAAAAGCGTATAACGAACAGAAACAGGTGACCCGGGAAGCGTACTTTGGCACAGACGGCAAACCGTTGGATTTGTGGGACGGGTTCGCAATCATCGAGAAAGATTACGATACCGCCGGCAACGTCACTGCTGAGCGTTACTTCGATGGTGACGGGCATCCGGTTTTCCGCAGGCAGGGCTATGCGGCGATTGAAAGAGTGTATAATGAGCAGAAAAAGGTCATTCAGGAAGCGTACTTTGATACCGAGGGGGAGGCTTTATCCATATCGGATGGCTATGCAGTGATCGAGAAGGACTACGATGCCGCTGGTAATGTAACTGCTGAGCGATACTATGACGGTGCCGGGGATTCAGTTCTCTGTAAACGGGGATACGCAGCAGTAGAAAAAGTGTATAACGAGCAGAAACGGGTCATTCGGGAAGCTTATTTCGGTACTGACGGAGAACCGATGGCGTTGTCTGATGGCTATGAAATGATTGAGAAGGATTACGATGCTGCTGGAAATGTAACGGCAGAACGCTACTTTAACGGTAACTCTGAGCCGGTTCTTTGCAGACAGGGTTATGCCGCGGTTGAAAAGACATACAATGAGCAGAAAAAGGTTATCCGGGAATCGTACTTCGGTCTTGATGGAAAGCCTGTATCCATTCAGGAAGGGTATGCTGTTATCGAAAGAGACTACGATGCAGAGGGCAATGTAACAGCAGAACGGTACCTGGATGTTTCTGGTCAGCCGGTTTCTCTCGAAAAAGGGACTGACTCCGATGAAAAAAACAACATCGAGGCAAAATGACAGCAGGATGCTTCCTCTGGCCCTGGTATGAGCTTGGTCTGTTATTGGAAAATGAAATCCCTGTCAAACAGGGACTGACCGTCAAATTTGGATGCTTCTGAATAAATTGCCTGGGCAAATGATCAAATCAGAGCAATCCGCTGAAGACGGCTGATTTTGGGCTTGGAAAGATTTGTTTGATGAAATACTCCTGAGATTCTAGGTTTGGCTCAAAGCTCTAAACCTGGAATTTCAGGAGTATTTGTTCAATACTGCACAACAAGTGAAGAGGATGGGACATGGCCTATCGCGATATATCCACATGATAAAGCCACCAGATTTCATGCCTGTTTTCCGGTTTATATCTGGCGGCTATTCATGCTGTTTTCTCTTTTCATTCAGGAAGCTTACGAGCTCATGAAAAAAGCGATCAATTTGGATTGCTTTTGTTTTGTGCATGTAATATACTGTCATTGATGAAAACTGACGAAATGGAAAAACCAAAAAGACGGATGGCTTGATACCTGATGACTGGACTTTGAATGGAGCAGGGATAGAAGAATGGCGTGCTGTCTGTCGGGAAAGAGCAAATGTGGGGGCCGGAAAAGGGAGGATCATTGAAGTGGCACATGAACGATTTCATTATAAATCACTGGATGAACTGAAAAAAACGGCAGTGGAGGTCGGAGCGTCACTTCCGTTTGCGGATCACACGGGAATACTTGGAACCCCGGCCCGATTTGGAACAGCGACAGTGCGAAATCGTCTGGGAATTGCACCGATGGAAGGTGCAGATGCCCTGCCGGATGGATCACCTTCGGAATTTACCCGTCGGCGGTACTGCCGGCAGGCTGCCGGCGGCAGTGCGGTGATCTGGTTTGAGGCAATCTCGGTTGTTCCGGAGGGATGTTCATCAGGAACGCAGCTCCTGATTACCAGAGAAAATGTGGATGCTTACCGGCGTTTATGCGATGAGGTTCGGGAAGCCGGATTCAGAGAAAACGGCGTGGATCCGCTTCTGATTATGCAGGCGAACCACAGCGGACGCTATTCGAATCCGGGAAACCGTCCGGCTCCCCTGATTGCTTACCGGCATCCCTGGCTGGAACAGTTCAGGCCGGCAGATGACAGCTGCATCGTTTCGGATGATTACCTGATGGCCCTTGAAGAACGTTTCGGTGAGGGGACACGGCTGGCCCGGGAGGCCGGATTTGATGGTGTGGACATCAAGTCCTGTCACGGCTATCTTTTTGCGGAACTGAATTCGGCCTGGTCTAGGCCTGGACGTTACGGGGGCAGTTATGAGAACCGGACACGGCTTCTCAAAAACTGTATCGCATCGGCGGATGTATACAAGAATGAGCATTTTTTTGTAACCTGTCGGCTGGGCATTTATGACGGCTATCCGGAAGGACCGGGGTTTGGTGCGGCGGAGAGGGATCCTTTTTCCCTGGATCTGCAGGAACCGCTGCGTCTCGTACGGGAACTTCGGGATGAATGCGGGCTGGATACAATCAACATAACCATGGGAAATCCTTATGCGACGACTCATGTGACACGGCCTTTTGACTTTGGAAAATATCAGCCGACAGAACATCCGCTGACCGGGATCAGCCGGATGATTCATGGCGCTGCGGCTGTCAAGGAAGCAGTGCCGGATATGACGGTTTATGCCTCTGCTCCCAGCTATCTGAGACAGTATTCGGATCTGTATGCAGCAGGAGCTGTTGAGCAGGGAATGTGTGACGGAATGCTCTTTGGACGAATGGCGTTTGCGGATCCGGACTATGCCAATGAAATCATCAGGGAAGGCCGTATTCATCCGGATCGTGTCTGCGTGACCTGCGGCAAATGCGGCGATCTCATTCGGGCACATAAACCGACGGGCTGTGTGATCCGGGATACGGAAACTTTCCTGCCTTTTTACCGGGAATTTGTAGAGCTGAAGCCGTCGCTTCCCGAAAATTACCGGGGATGAGTGCCGGATGAAAGGATGAGAATGATGAAACGGACTGCGATTGTGACCGGCGGCAGCCGGGGAATCGGATACGCGATCGCCCGACGTCTGGGAATGGATGACTGTCATGTGGTGATTTTTGCAACGGGCGAACGGGCGCGGGTTCAGGAGAATCTGGACGCGCTTGAGGCTGCCGGAGTTACGCTGCATTATGTTCAGGGAAATGTGGCCTGTGCAGAGGACCGTCAGCGCCTGGTGGAGGAAACGGTTGCCCGTTTTGGCCGGATTGATATTCTGGTGAACAATGCCGGCGTAGCTCCGCTTGAGCGACGGGATTTGCTTGAGATGACAGAGGAGAGCTTTGATCGCGTGCTGGGAATCAATCTGAAGGGGACACTCTTCTTGACACAGGCAGTGGCCAGACAGATGCTTGGTCAGGAGATTTTGTTCAGCTGCCGCGGGCACATTGTCAATATCGGTTCCTGCTCGGCGGAGGTTTCCTCCGTATCCCGCGGGGAATATTGTGTTTCAAAGGCCGGCGTTTCCATGGTGACGACACTCTTTGCGGACCGCCTGGCAGCGGAGGGAATCCTGGTCAATGAGGTACGTCCCGGGGTCATCTCAACGGATATGACCAGCACGGTGAAAGAAAAGTACGACCGTCTGATCCGGGAGGGCACATTCCCGATTCCACGATGGGGGCAGCCGGAGGATGTGGCTGAGGTGGTGCATTTCTTCTGTTCGCCTGCCATGCTGTATACCACCGGAAATGTACTGGATGTGGACGGAGGATTCCATATACGGCGTCTCTGAGAAAATATGGACGGTCTTTCTGCAAATGACAGATGGAAAGTGGCCGGGGAACTGACGTGGCAGGTGTGAATGCGCGTAAAGGCAGGGATGAGCGTGAATATAACAGAACACAGATATCGGACAATTGTGGTGGGCTCCGGTGCGGCGGGATATGCCAGTGCCATTCGGCTGGCAGAAGCCGGAATAGAGACCGTGCTGGTAACGGAAAATGTAAATGCGGGAACTTCCCGGAACACGGGGTCGGATAAGCAGACATACTATAAGCTTTCCCTTGCCTCAGGGGATTCGGACAGCGTTCTTCAGATGGCACAGGATCTGTTTTCCTGCGGAGCCGTGGACGGGGATACGGCCCTTTGTGAGGCGGCTCTGTCAGCCAGGGGATTTTTCTACCTGCTGGAAATGGGCGTCCCGTTTCCCTCGACGGCTTACGGGGAATACATGGGGTATAAGACGGATCATGACCGCGGCCGGCGCGCGACCAGTGCCGGACCGTATACCTCAAAACTGATGACACAGTGTCTTGAACACCGTGCATATGAACTGGGAATCCCGGTATTCGCACCTCTGCAGGTGATTCGCCTCCTGGTGCGTCATGGGCAGATCTGCGGAATTCTCTGCCTGGACCGGAACGATCCGAAAAAACCGGATGCACGAATTCTCCTGTGTGAATCCCTGATTCTGGCAACGGGCGGTCCTGCCGGCATTTATCGGGACAGCGTTTATCCGCCCAGTCAGCTGGGCGGAAGCGGAATGGCACTTGAGGCCGGGATCCGCGGGAAAAACCTGACGGAATGGCAGTTTGGCATGGCCTCGCTGAAGCCCAGATGGAATGTGTCCGGCTCTTATATGCAGGTGCTGCCCCGCTTTGTGTCAACGGACATGAATGGCGAAAATCCACGGGAGTTTCTGACGGAGTTTTTCAGAAATCCCCCGGAGATGCTTTCTCGTATTTTTCTGAAGGGATATCAGTGGCCGTTTGATATTCAAAAGGCAGAAGGTTCATCCCTGATTGATCTTCTGGTCTACAGGGAACCGGTTATGCGCAACCGCCGTGTATTTCTGGATTTCACCAGAAATCCGCTGGACCAGGCGATTCCGCTGGAACAGCTGATTCCGGAGGCAAAAGCGTATCTGAGCATTGCGGGTGCGGTCGGGGGAACCCCGATTGAACGGCTCCGGATTCTGAATGAACCGGCAATCCTCTTTTTTCAGGATCATGGGGTAGATCTGGGAAAGGACTGGCTGGAAATTGCCGTATGTGCTCAGCACTGTAACGGAGGTCTTGCGGCGGATGCAAACTGGGAAACCAATATCCGGGGCGTTTTTGCCGTCGGTGAGGTGTGCGGCAGCCATGGAGTCACCCGACCAGGAGGCTCGGCGCTGAATGCCGGACAGGTTGGCGCGATTCGTGCAACGGATTGTATTCGGCATCGGGTAAGCGAACGGGGCGAATGGGACGTGCCGGAGGCGGAAATTAATGAACTCCGCGAAGAGGTGATGGCATTTCTGCTGCAGGCCAGGGATGCACACGGGAACCGGGGAGCAGCGGAACTGTTTAAACAGTTTGCCGGTCAGATGAGCGACGATGCCGGCCTTCTTCGAAATCCGGACCGCATGCATCGTCTCCTTGATAAGGTCTGCGCAGTACTGGCGGATTTTACGGGCAGCGTTGCAAAACCGCAGGCGGAAGAACTTTCCGTGTTTTATCGCCTGAGGGATATGCTGATGACCCAGAGATCTGTTCTTGTTGCCATGTGTGATTACGCTGAAAAAGGCGGGAGCCGGGGTTCTGCGCTTTATACCTGTCCGGAGGGAGCACTGGCAGATGCGGCATTGCCGGAGGAGATGCGTTACCGGCTGGATGATGGCCATTTGAATGGGAAAATTCAGGAAACGGCGCAGATGGACTGCCTGTGGCGCGATGTCAGGCCGATTCCGGAATGTGATTATTTTTTTGAAAATCAGTGGAGAGAATATCGGAAACGGGAAAAACTTGAGTAGCCATCTGAGATGGCGGAGGTGCCTATGGGATACGTATATCTTGATTACAGGGAACTGCTGAGGTTCTGTCAGTCTGTTTTTTGCAGCTATGGATTCAGTGAAACAGAAGCTGAGGAAATCGCGGATGTTATTCTGGCAGCCGATTTGAACGGCATAGAATCACATGGCGTGCAGCGGATGGTTCGATATGTGTATGAACTCAGTTCGGGAATGGTGGATGTGCATGCAAAACCGGAGATTGTTCATGAGACACCGATTTCCGCCGTGTTGGATGTCCACAATGCCATGGGACAGGTAGTGGGACATCAGGCGATGCGTCTGGCCATTCAGAAGGCCAAAACCAGCGGGTGCGGCATGATTGAGGTTCGAAATTCCAATCATTACGGGATTGCTGGTTTCTATACTGAAATGGCCCGTGAAGAGGATCTGATGGGCATTTGCATGACCAATACGGAGAAGATCATGGTTCCGACACACGGAAAGCAGCCGATGATCGGGACAAATCCGATTGCCCTGTCCATGCCGGCGGATCCGATCCCGTTCCTGTTTGACTGTGCCACAACGGTGGTTCCCCGCGGCAAGTTTGAAGTATATGCCAAAAGAGGAGATGCGGTCCCGGTGGGCTGGGGAGTCGATGAAAAAGGCCTGGATTCCGAGGATACTCCCCGCATTCTTCATAACATCATGGAGCGGGCAGGCGGCGGCATTCTGCCGCTGGGTGGTTCGTCGGAAAAAATGGGTGGCCATAAGGGGTACGGGCTTGGAATGATTGTCGAACTCTTTACCGGCATTCTTTCCGGAGGAATAACCTCAGACCGGGTTTACCAGACGGGAAATGGCTCCGGCATCTGTCAGAGCTATATTGCCATTGACTATGGCCTCTTTGGAAACAAGGCGGAGATTCGTGCATCCTTTTCGGAGTATCTTGAGAAAATCCGGAACGCCGCGAAAGCAGAGGGATGCAGCCGTATTTATACGCACGGAGAGAAGGAAATCGAGATGCGGGCTGAGCGCAGGGCAAATGGAATCCCCGTGAACGAGGTGACGCTGCAGGAACTGCATAAAATTGCCGAGGACATTGGTGAGAAAGCGGCGGCATTTCCACAAATCGTGTGACCGAATGATTTCGGGAAATTTTAACCCGATTTACCCACAACATGTGGCTTGGTTAAGGCTTTTCCATTGACAAAGCGTCTTGACGGCCATTATAATATTCATGGCTGAGCTCTTTGGTATTTCTGTATTTAGAGTGAGTGAATTATAGGTTTCGGACGCATGTTTTGCCAAAGCGGATTTACCCAAAGAGAAGGAAATGGATCGCTTGCTTTTTGAGCAAAGACGGAACGAAACGTACCGGTTTCTGCTGGTTGGAATCACTGCATCACGGAATGCATCCCCATCCAGGAGATTGATATAGGGAAGGTGACTTTTCATGAAAAATCACCTTCCCCAAATACAAAGCAGCAACGAAAATTCGCCGGGATTATTCTCGCTTCAAAGAAAATTAGCGGAGATATGAAGAATGAATATTTCTGAAATAGCAAATAACAAAGATTTGTGCTGTGGATGTAATGCATGTGCCGTTATTTGCCCAAAGAAAGCAATTCAAATGATAGAGGATGAAGTGGGGCAAGTATATCCACAGATTGACGAGAACAGATGTGTTGACTGCTCATTGTGTACAAGGGTTTGTTGTGAAATGAACAACGTTCAGCAGTTCATGCCACTAAAAATCATTGCCGGTAACAGATCAGTTTGAGATGAATACTGACTGACATCACTTATGTCAGTAGCCTACTTGATGCTCTGTACTGCCTGCCTATATTTCGTTGACGTTACATAGTAAACTGGAGTGTACTTTAGTCTTTC
>Ga0256405_10003484_pt1 | contig 32252 bp, 32 predicted proteins | sample RumenRJG_02DNA_FD_189096 | JGI IMG/M metagenome (GOLD analysis project Ga0256405, IMG submission 189096) | Bovine rumen microbial communities from Lethbridge, Alberta, Canada - RJG_02 | ecosystem: Host-associated > Mammals > Digestive system > Stomach > Rumen | place: Canada: Alberta...
CGATGATCTTCAAGCAGTACGAGCCCGTCCCGAAGAACATCGCGGCGGAAGTCGTCGAGAAGCGCATCAAGGAAGGCAAGGTCCGCCCGATGGCCGACTAACGGCCGTCACAACGGATGAAAAACCGGCCGCGGCACATCTGCACCCCTGTAGCCACCGCTTTGCGGCTCGCCTACGGCTCGGGGGATATGCGGCCGATTTTTTATATGCAAAGCGCTGGCGCATAGTTCGGCGAGGGACGAGACGCAAACCGTCCAATCCATTACGGTGGCTGTCTAGACAATGTTGCCTGAGGGCGCTGTTCTTGCTATAATTTAGGCGATGAGGACGAAAAGCAAGAGCATCAGCGAGATCCTGCGGCAGGAGATCGTCAGCGGGAAGTTCGACGCGGCGGGGCGGCTTCCGCTTGAGGCGATGCTATCCGCCGAGCTCGTCGTGAGGGAGTCGAGCACACCCTGTAGCCGCGCGCGGAAGGGGAAGCGGAAATGAAGCCGGCAGGTACGCTTGCGTTCGCTGCCGTGTTCGCCGCGTGCGTTGCCTCTGCGCAAGGCGGCGAGTGGCGTCCGAAGGAGCGCTGGCGCGGATTCAACCTTACCGAGATGCTGAACCGCGACTGGAATCCGGACGCGCGCGGGTTCGAGGAGGAGGACTTCAGGATCGTATCTGAATGGGGATTCAACTTCGTCAGGCTCCCGCTCGACTACCGTTACTGGATCAAGGACGGGGACAGGAAGAACTGGGAGACCTTCGACGAGTCCGGATTCCGCAAGGTCGACGCGGCGATTGAATTCGGAAGGAAATACGGCGTCCATGTCCAGGTATGCCTCCACAGAATTCCGGGCTACACCTCCGGCACTCCGTCCGAGCCCACGGACATCTTCTCCAACCCCGAGTCGCTGCGCGTCGCGTGTCTCCACTGGCGGGCGATCGCGAGACGCTACAAGGGGGTGCCGAACGACGTGCTTACCTTCAACCTCTTCAACGAGCCGCCCTACATCGACGAGGCGAAGTACGTGCCGGTGGCGAAGGCGCTGATAGGTGCTATCAGGGCGGAGGATGCCGAGAGGTTCATCATCGCGGACGGCGTCGGATATGGAAGGCTGCCCGTTCGCGCCTTGGAGGGCGAGTCGGGTGTAGGTTTCGGAATGCGGGGATACGACCCCAATTCCGTAACCCACTACAAAGTGCCGTGGCTGAGGCTTCCGGACGAGCCGCCGACCTGGCCCCTAAGCGTCGACGCTCCGTACGGCATACTTGCGGGGCCGGTCAAGCCGGACATGAAGCGTCCGCTGGAGCTTCTGTCGCTTCCGGCGGGGGGTGCGACGATTGCCTTCGGACGCGTCTCGGGGTGCGTCAAGGTGCGCTTTACGGCGGACGGCAGACAATGTTCGGAGAGGGTTTTCGGACCGAAGGAAGGCGGAAGCGAGACGGTCGAGCTTCCGAACGGGGCGGAGCGCCTTGTCGTAGAGGCCGTGGAGGGCGACTGGATAATCCCGTCTCGGATCGAGGTGGAGTCGTCCGACGGATCGCGCAAGGCCGTGCTTGTCCCGAGCGCGGACTGGGGAATGCCGAAGAACTTCTCGCAGCGCTTCGCCGGATGGCAGGCGGGGTTCGTTCCGTGCGGATGCGGCGCGGCGTCCGCGCGGTATGCTGACCCCGGGATGGAGTACCACTACCGCAAGGCGCTGAAGCCGTGGGACGAGACGATCGAAAGCGGACGGTTCCTGTACGTCGGCGAGTTCGGCGTGTGGAGGATGACGCCTCACGAGACGGCGCTTGCGTTTATGGAGGACGTCCTCTCGGTCTGGAAGGACCGCGGCATCGGATGGGCCCTCTGGAACCTGCGCGGCGACTTCGGCGTGCTCGACTCTAACCGCGCGGACGTGGAATACGAGGATTTCCGCGGGCACAAACTCGACCGCAGGATGCTTGAGCTTCTGCAGCGCAACTGATAAACGCTGCGGGAATGCAGATTCCTGTCTAGACAATCTTGCCTCATCTGCCAAGCGGTGGTAGAATAGGCGTGGAAACTGCGAAAACCATCCGAAAGGAACATACGCCAATGAAGGAATCCATCCTCTCTATCGCCGCACTCGCCGCATCCTGCGCCTTGGCTGGAATGTATACGTCATGAAGCCAAACGATGGAGACTTCTACGGAAATGTGGCTGAACTCGCGCTCTACGGATATACTCTTGCGTCATCGCAAAGCGTCCTTCTTGCTCCTGAAGACCTAGCCGCCGAGTGGCACGGCACGAGGGCCGTCATCGCGTGGACCGCGAGCCCGAACGCGGCGAGCTACCAGGTCGAACGAAAGGCGGACGGCGGAGATTGGACGGTTGTGGCGCAGGGACTCGCGGAGCAGCAGTACGTGGATCGTCCCGAAAAGCCGACTAAAGTTGGCTACATCTATCGTGTTGCCTCGGTTGACTCTTCGAGTGGTTTAGCGTATACTGTTTCCGTAACGCCGACCGGAACGCCTTCGCCTTCCGGCATGGTGATCATATTGCGATAAGGAGAAGAACGATGACTACTCGCCTGGTTTTGTCCGCATGCGCGGCATTCGCCTCCGCTGTCTCTTTCGGCGACACGCTGATTCCGCTCGACGAGACGGGGCTTGTGAGGATGCGCTCGGGTTTCGGCTCGGCGAAGTCCGGGAAGTCCGTCGACGGAAATGCGCTCAGGGTCGGCGGAGTGGAGTACCGTCGTGGCGTCGGAACGCACGCGCCGAGCACGCACCGCATCGCGGCGAACGGCAACGCGCTGTCGTTCTCCGCGCTTGTCGGCGTTGACGACGAGTGCGGCGGGAAGGGCAGCGTAGTCTTCCGCGTCATCGCCGACGGAAAGGTCGTAGCCGAGGTCGCGGCGAAGGGCGGCGAGGCCGCGAAGCAGATCTCAGCCGACCTTGCAGGCGCGAAGAGGATCGTCCTTGAAGTGACGGACGGAGGCGACGGAATGCACTACGACCATGCCGACTGGTGCGACGCGGTGTTTTCGTTCAAGGACGGCACGAAGCCGCTTTCCGCGGCGGAAATGACGCGGCAGCTCGGGATCCTCACGCCGAAGGCATCGCCGTCGCCGCGCATCAACGCGCCTGCGCGCTATGGCGTAAGGCCTGGGCGTCCCATTCTCTTCAAGCTGCCAGTGACTGGGCTTGAGCCGATCGAGGTGTCCGCAAAGGGGCTGCCTGGCGGGCTTTCGTTCGACCCTGCTACGAGAATCCTCTCCGGCTCCATCGCGAAGCCGGGCGAATACCCCGTCGTGTTTTCGGCACAGAACACGGTTGCGGGCCGTGTCGAGTTCAAGACGGTGATGTTCGTCGTCGGCGACAAGATCGCGCTTACGCCGCCGATGGGATGGAACAGCTGGAACGCCTTCGCCGGAGGCGTGAGCGACGCGAAGATGCGCACGGCGGTGGACAAGATCGTCGAACTTGGACTCGACGCACACGGATACGCCTACGTCAACATCGACGACTTCTGGCAGAAGAATCCGCAGAACGGAAAGAGCGATCCTACGCTTGCGGGCCCTGAGCGCAATGCGGACGGGACGATTGCTCCGAACGCGCGCTTCCCCGACATGAAGGCGCTCGCGGACTACATCCACTCCAAGGGGCTCAAGGCGGGGCTCTACTCCTCGCCCGGTCCGTACACCTGCGGCGGATGCACGGGAAGCTGGCTGCACGAGCTGCAGGACGCGAAGAGCTACGCGGCGTGGGGATACGACTACCTGAAGTACGACTGGTGCAGCTACACGGGCGTCCAGAGCGGCGAAGGGCACGACAAGTACCGCCGTCCGTATTTCCTGATGGGCCGATTCCTCGCGATGCAGCCGCGGGACATCGTGTTCTCGCTCTGCCAGTACGGATGGGACGAAGTCTCCACGTGGGGCGCGCTTGCAGGCGGAAACTGCTGGCGCACGACGGGGGACATCTTCGACACATGGCCGAGCGTCTACGGCGGCATTCGCGCGCAGGCCGCTCTCTGGCAGTATTCCGCGCCGGGTGCATGGAACGACGCGGACATGCTCGTGCTCGGACGCAACGTGTGGGCCGGGAAGGGCGGCGGACAGGACGATTCGCGCCTGACGCCGAACGAGCAGTACACGCACATGTCGATGTGGTGCATGTTCGCCTCGCCGCTCATGATCGGCTGCGACCTGACGACGATCGACGAATTCACGCTGTCGCTTCTTACGAACGACGAGGTGCTCGCGCTCGACCAGGATCCGCTCGGCGCTGGCGCGGCGCGCGTTCTGGAAAATGCCGACGAGGGAACCGAATTGTGGGCGCGTCCGCTCGCGGACGGATCGATCGCGTTCGCGATGCTGAACGGCGACGAGGAGGAGAAGGGCTTTTCGATTCCGTTCGCGAAGCTCGGCATGCGCGGCAGGTGGAAGGTGCGCGACCTCTGGCGGCAGCGCGACGACGGGACATTCGGCGAATCGTATTCCGCCTCGGTCCCCGGCCATGCAACGCACCTCGTGAAACTTTCCCCTGTCGACGGCGCGGGGCTTAAGCCTTGCCTCAGGGACATTCGCGACAACGCTTGGCGGCTTCCCTTCGACGCCGACCGTGCGCAGGCGCGCGGCGCGTCCGCCGGTCCGTGCGCCGGCTGCGACTGACCCTGTCGGCCCTCTCTTGCCTCCGGCCGCCTTTACGATTTCGACATGGTGCGCGGACGACTTGAACAGCGAGGAGAAAAGACGTCTGAATTCGTGGGGGGATATGCGCCGCCTTGGGGCGCATCTCCGTGGCACCCGCTTTCCCGCGCATATGTGTTGCACCGTCAGAGGTATAGCGGTGGCGCGTACGCGGAGGTGGTGTTTCGGCTTAGGTAGTCGGGGACTTGGCCCGACCTGCTCGCCCGACCCGCAGTTTGCGGGCACCCCACCGACATGATTTCGACGCGCGCGCCTTCACGCGCGCCTTTTACCGTGGCGGTCGAAATCACGTCGGGCCCGCAAACGTGCTCTCGTGCGACAGTCGGCTCCAAGCCCCCGACTTGTCGTCGATGCACAGGACTTTCTCTGCTGATCGCATTGCGCCGAAACACCCCTCCGCTCCCGCGCGGCAAATCTATCATGTCGTCCTGGTAGGGGCGCATCTCCGTGGCGCCCGCTTTCCCGCGGCAAATCCGTCGCGATTTCGTCCGCGCCATAATCTCATTTCGCCGTGCTTGATTTTCGCGCGGCGTTTTCGCTATAATACCCACATCCCGTGAGGCGGGGAAACGAGTGTAAAGTGTAAAACGTAAAGTGTAAAGTTGTGGAGGTCGCGGCTTAGCCGCTCCATAACTTTCAACTTTTCACTTTCAACTTTAAACTCTTCCACGCGGCGCGGGGTCATAGTCCGGAAAACGGAAAGGATAGTGGGTGAGTTGAGAGTGGGCGAGTGAGGGAGTCGGAAAATTACCTCCTCCACTCCACCAATCCTCCACTCCAACACTTCTCCCTCTCCCGCCGGGCGCTTAATCAATGTAGCATCAAAGCTACACGTCGTTCGTCCGAAATACTACCACTATTTCAATCACAGAACGACATGTAAGTGGAGATGCGCCCAGTTGGGCGCATTTTCTTTCATGTGTTCTGTGATTAGCCTGTGGTAGGGCTACGGACGAGTGCATGAGGGGAAGTGCGCTCTTTTTCATGCGTGGATGCGGTGTCCTCGACGGGCTGAGCGCAGTATGAAATAGTTGATGAAGATATTTCGTTGCGCAACCGTGGAGCATTTCTGACAATGTGTGCCGTGAACAAGCGGATGGCCGTAAAGCCGATTCTGAAATGGGCTGGCGGCAAGTCGCAACTGATCTCGCAGTTGCTTCCTCATGTTCCTGAAAGGTTCGGAACTTACATTGAACCTTTTGTCGGGGGCGGTGCAATGTTTTTTGCACTTCAGCCAGATCGCGCGGTGCTTTCGGACAGCAATCCAGAGTTGGTAAACCTATATAGACAGATTGCGACTAAAGTAGATTCGGTCATCGGTTATTTGAAACGCTATCACAACACTGCCGAGGCCTATTATGAAGTGCGCTCCCAAAAATGGCAGGAGTTGCCTCCGCCTAAGGCAGCCGCTAGGACAATCTTCTTGAACAGGACTTGTTTCAATGGCCTATATCGCGTCAATCGAAAGGGTGAGTTCAATGTTCCTTATGGCCGATATGCCAATCCTCGCATATGTGACGAGGAGAATCTCCGCGCCGCGTCGCAAGTCCTAAAGCGAGCAGAGATATTGTGTGGTGATTTTGCGGAAGTTCTTGAGGCACGAGCCAAGTCGGGAGACTTCGTCTTCCTTGATCCGCCGTATCTTCCTGTTGGAAAGTGGGGCGACTTCAAACGCTATACAAAGGAGCAGTTTTATGAGGCGGATCACAGACGCCTTGCGGAGGCGATTATGCGCCTGCGACAACGAGGTGTTTGGTCCGTGTTGACAAATTCAAATCATCCACTTGTCCGTGAACTTTATTCCGACTGTTCTCTGGGCGTTGTGAAGACCAAGCGCAACATTTCCAGCGATGCGTCAACGCGCGTTGGCGAGGATGTGATTGTTGACATTCCGCCAATTAAGAAGATGGATGCTGTTTTGTACCGGAATATTGCGATTCCAGCACAGGCGAAGTCATATCCGCCGACGCGGTTTATGGGGTCGAAGCGAAAGCTACTTTCTGAAATATGCCGTGTCGCAAGTCAGTTTCAGTTTGAAAGTGCTCTTGACTTGTTTTCAGGATCGGGTGTAGTTGGTTATCTATTCAAGTCGATGGGGAAATCGGTAATTTGCAATGACTACATGGCGATGTCGGCGACATTCTCAAAGGCGATGGTGGAGAACAGCTCAACGAGGTTGACTGACGCCGATGTAGCTAAGCTTTTGCGTAGTCCGAAGAGGTGCGATGACTTTGTCTCTACGACGTTCAAAGGAATTTTCTTCACTGACGCAGAAAATGCTGCGATAGACGCGTTGCGCACAAACATAGCGCATATGAAGGACCAGTACAAGCGTGCCGTTGCGATGACGGCATTGATCCGCACGTGCGCCAAGAAACGTCCTCGTGGTCTGTTTACATACATAGGCGAACGATACGATGATGGACGAAGGGATCTGCGCCTCCCGATTGAGGATCTGTTTGTAGAATGCATTAAGTCTGTCAATGCCGCTGTGTTTGATAATGGGCGAATCAATTTGTCGAGATGGGGCGACGCGCTTTCGCTTCGCAACATCGCGCCGGACCTCGTGTACATTGATCCGCCATATTATACGCCGAAGTCGGATAACGAATATGTAAGGCGCTATCATTTTCTTGAAGGACTTGCGCGTGCATGGGATGGTGTTGAGATTCAGCAAGAGACAAAGACAAAGAAGTTTAAGTCGTATCCCACGCCGTTTTCCACTAAAGACGGGGCGGAAGGGGCGCTTGATGCGCTCTTTGCTCGCTATCGAGATTCTGTGTTGATCGTCTCGTATTCTTCTAACAGTTTGCCAACAAAGGAACAGATGATCCTCCTTATGTCGCGGTACAAGGAGAATGTCGAAGTCCTGCCTATTGACTATCGATACAATTTCGGCAACAGGTCTGGAAGCGAACTGGCAAGGCAGAATGTCAGGGAATTCCTGTTTGTTGGATATTGAGGGCGTTTCCATGATAGATATCTGGCAAGTTGGAAACACGGGTGTAAGGAATCCCATGCGGATACAAGAAGCGTTCCGGCTATATGCAGAATCGAATCTTGTTGGGAAGATTCGAGGCGTAGAAGGATCGGTTGCGCTTACGAACTACTTCTGTGAACGGGGCGTTCTGAACAATGCGCCAGGAAAAGACCCGACAGGAAGCTACGGTCGCAAATGGCGACTTGTGTTTAACAAAAATGGGCTAACATATGATGTGGTAAAAGCTTCTGGAGTAAGGCAGTCTGACCTTGGGCCAATTGACTGCATCACTCCATTCGGAAGGTCGTTTCTTGATGCAAAGACAATTCCTGCAGTACAGGAATGTTTCCTTCGCGCATCCGCGATGCCCATGGAGGACATGAGCGGCGGAACGACATTTTCTCCGCTCAGGTGGACGCTTGCCGTCATGTTGGAAATTGAGCGAAAGACTGGAAGCAGTGCGGTGGGTTTTACGGAGTTTGCAGCCTACATCCAAACGACGAACCCAACAGAAGCCACCTGCCAGGTAGTAGAGAAAATCCTTTCCATTCGGGCGAAAAGGGACAAGGCTACATCCAAGAGGAAGTTCGACAAGGAGCTCTTTGCACAGTTGAGCGTGGACTATCCCAAGAAGGTGGAGAACTTCTTGGAGTATGGTGACATGAATTTACGCTATCTTAGAGCAACGGGAATAGTCAGGGCGCAAGGCAAGGGTATTGTGATAGTTGGGGAAAAGCATGATCTAGCTGAGATGTTGGCCAAGGACCAACAGAGCAACGTGCCGATTCTGGATAGGCTAAAGGAACTCTACAACGGACCACGATTGCCAACTGATGACATGGAAATGGCGAAGCGGGTGCTTTCTGGGCTCGAATGTAGACTTCAAGAGCGAGGCATCACTTTCGCGCTTGACCATTCGCAACTTCACTCGGCTGCTGATGTGAATACTGCGCGCCATAATCTCGAGGTGCTTCTTGATAATGACGCTGAGGTTATGTACGCACGTACGCAGAAAAGCAAGTGGGGTGAAATTGCAGATTATATGGCACTGGTGATGAAGCGTGGCGGCAGCAAGCGGTATGATGACGATACTGAAATTAAGGTTCCGAAGGATGAGGTTGCTGCGTATCTGGAATGGACGATTTGGCGCGCATTTCTCGCAATGAATACGCTTTCCAATAAGCCATATGAAATGCGACGCTTCAAGGTCGATCAAGATTTCTTTCCAGTGAACACCGCACCAGGGAATGGGCCGGATCTGGTTGCTGAATATGGCGATTGTAAAGTTGTGATTGAAGTTACCATGTCAGATAGTTCGCGCCAAGAGGCGATGGAAGGTGAGCCTGTCCGGCGGCATGTTTACGATATCGCGGCAGGATGCGAAAAACCAGTTTACGGGTTGTTCATTGCGAATCATGTTGACACAAACACGGCTGAGACATTTCGAGTGGGGACATGGTATGGCAAGGGGGACATTCGCACGAGACTTAACATCGTGCCTCTCTCGCTTGGTCAGTTCCGGGAGTATTTTGTAGCAGCATTCAAGAGTGGGATGCATCGCAATGGCGAAATTGTTGAATTGCTGGAAGATTGTGTAGCAAAACGCGACGACGGCGATGCGCCCGAATGGATTAATAGCATCGCGGGAGGAGTTTCTGCCTCCGCGAGAGTTAGGAGCGACGGAGTCGAAATATTGTGTGACGTAGCTGTCGCACTGCGATTCCGTGAGTATTTGCCGCTTTATTCGCTTCGTGCCGCGTGTGGAGTATTGCGCGATGGCGAGATTGTCGAGCCAGTAGGCTGGGTCAAGGCGGAGGGAATTGGCAAGCTCGACAATACGATGGTTGTTGTTCGCGCTGAGGGCGATTCGATGGAGCCGACAATCCATGACGGCGATCTTTGCGTTGTGAGAAAGGTTGGCGGTGGAAATTACGCCGACCAAATCGTTCTCGCACAGCGCAACGACAAATCTTCCGATCCCGAGTCTGGTGGTGCATATTTGCTAAAGAAGCTTGTCAAGAAGGGCGATAAGACGCTGCTCCGGTCAATCAACCACGAGTATTCTGATATTGCAGTGGAGCGCAATAATGACATAGCCGTTGTCGCCTATCTGCACAAGGTGCTGAACGGTTAACCAACTGTTCGCGGCAGATTTGCCGCGGAGTTATTTGGTAGAAGCGGCGGGGTTGACTGGGGTCTGATAGAATCGGTTAGAGTCTGACGGCGACGTATTTTCGCCTTGCATAAGAGAGTTTGCAGAAGCGTGGTAGTGGTTGCAAGTTGTTAAGCGAGACGACGATAAGGCGGCGAGCGCAGAGGCTACGAAGAAAAACGCGCCTTATGGAAGGTCGGGCCCAAGGCGGCGGACGGAAGGAACGAACGCAGGGGAACGGCGCGGTGACGGCTCGCGTGATGCGCCAGCGGGCGCGCGCGAGACGAGGAGGCGTATCCGCCGACGAAGTATAGCGCTGCGGACGGTGGATGCAGCGCGCGGGAGGAGACGCGCTTTTCCCCGGAGTGAGTGACGAGCGACCGCCGACGGGGCCCAGCACCCGAGGGTGCCAAGCGCGGCTTGCTTCGCCGCCGCTAGCGGGGCGGAACCTGCGAAAATGAGACGAGTCGCGCAGGACTGCGACCCGAAGGCGTATATGTATACGCCGAGTGGTTGCAAGGACGCGCGAATCGGCCATTTCTCGCAGGCGAGCACCGTTGCGGCGAAGCAAGCCGCACACTGGAAGGCAAACACGCACAGGTTGGCAAATAGTAGTCAACATGTATCGCGAAAGCAAGTGCGCGCTGTGGGGTCGATCGCCGCCCCGATTTTTTGGTATAATATCAGCCACATGGAGACAAAACTGACAATAGACACGTCGCGCGTCGACCCCGAGGGCGAGACCATCGAGGGCGAAGTCGACTGCGTGGACCTTGACGAGCCGTTCGTGAAGCCGTTCGGCGGCGTCCGCTATGTACTCCAGATCCAGGTCTTTGGCTCGGAATTTCTCGTTAGAGGCCGTCTTGAGCAGGATTTCGACCTCGTTTGCAGCCGCTGCGGCAAGGATTTCGACGACACTATCAAGGTCGAGGACTTCACGGCGTCCTTCGAAATCAGCGAGGATTCGCCAGAGGTCGATTTGACGGAAGAGCTAAGAGAGAGTATAATACTCGCCCTACCGACATACCCGGTCTGCGACGAGACCTGCCCGGGAGTCGAACAGACGGTCGAAATGCCGTCGGACGATCGGTGGAACGTGCTCGACAGTTTGAACAAGCAAGGAGAAAGAGAAAATGGCAAGTCCTAAGAATCGTGTGTCCAAGCGCCGTAAACGCGAGCGCGTCGCTTCCCTCGAGAAGCCCATCCTCGCCCAGATCGGCACCTGCCCCGAGTGCGGTGCTGCCGTCCGTTCGCATCGTGCGTGCCCGAAGTGCGGCACGTACAAGGGCCGCAAGGTCGTCGCCGCGGCCAAGTAACCAGGTTTCGGGAGGTTTCCGCATATGACGCGGATTGCTCTTGATGCGATGGGCGGTGACCACGCCCCCGGCGAGATAGTTGTCGGGGCGGTTGAGGCCGCCGCCGGCATACCCGGGGTGAAGGTCCTGCTCGTCGGGCAGCTCGCGCCTATCCAGGCCGAGCTCGACAAGCTGCCAAAGGACCTCAAGAAGTCCGCCCAGACTGCGATCGAACACGGTCTGCTGGAGATTGTCCATGCGCCTGACGTCGCCGAGATGGACGAGTCTCCGGTTGACGCCGTCCGGAAGAAAAAGGACTGCTCGATCAACGTCGCCATGCGCCTTGTAAAGGAGGGCCGAGCCGATGCGTTCGTGTCGGCGGGCAATTCCGGGGCCGTTGCGACAAGCGCGATTTTGACTCTCGGGCGCATACCGGGCGTGAAGCGCCCGGCCATCGCGACGGTGATGCCCAACCGCACGCCTCGCCGCCCGCTCGTCGTTCTCGACGCTGGCGCGAACATGGACTGCCACCCCGAGTGGCTCGTCCAGTTCGCGATCATGGGCAACGCCTACTCGAAGGCCGTCTTGAAGCGCACGACTCCCGCCATCGGGCTTATCTCGATCGGCACCGAGGACTGCAAGGGCAACGAGATGACGAAGCAGACCTTCCCGCTCCTCAAGGAAGTGAAGGACCTGAACTTCGTCGGCAACATCGAGGGCAAGGACCTCTACAAGGGCCAGATCGACGTCGCGGTCTGCGACGGCTTCGTCGGCAACGTCGTCCTCAAGACGACCGAGTCGATCGCGAAGGCCATCGGCTACTGGCTCAAGCGCGAGTGCTTCCGCGGACCCTGGCGTGTTCTCGGCGCGCTCCTCCTGAAGGGGGCGTTCCGCGCGCTCAAGAAGCAGCTTGACCCCGAGATCTACGGCGGAGCGCCTCTCCTGGGCGTCCCAGGCGCAGTCATCATCGGGCATGGCAGCTCTTCGCACAAGGCAATCTACTACGCCGTAAAAGCCGGCGTCGCTGCGGCGACCAACGACGTGTCGGGGCTCATCCAGAAAGCGATCGCCGCGCACGCCGAAGATCAGAAGCAGCAGTAATGAGCGAATACAATTTCTCAGCCATCGAGAAGAAGTGGCAGAAGTACTGGTTAGAGAACAAGACGTTCAGGACAACGGACGGAACGGACGGGCGCTCTGGCGCGCCCGTACCCCAGCCCAAGGATATCCGTCCTAAGTTCTACTGCCTCGACATGTTCCCGTATCCGTCGGGCGCAGGGCTGCACGTCGGCCACCCCGAGGGATACACCGCGACCGACATCCTCTGCCGATACAAGAGGATGAAGGGCTTCAACGTGCTGCATCCGATGGGATGGGACGCCTTCGGCCTTCCCGCCGAGCAGTATGCCGTCGAGACCGGCACCCATCCCGCGATAACGACGAAGAAGAACGTCGACCGCTTCCGCGAGCAGATTCGCGCGCTCGGCTTTTCCTACGACTGGGACCGCGAGGTCAACACGACCGACCCCAAGTACTACCGCTGGACGCAGTGGATCTTCGAGCAGCTCTACAAGAAAGGGCTCGCCTATGTCGCAGAGGTGCCGGTCAACTGGTGCCCCGCGCTTGGCACGGTGCTCGCGAACGAAGAGGTGATCGACGGCAGGAGCGAGCGCGGGAACCATCCCGTCATCCGCCGCCCCATGCGCCAGTGGATGCTCAAGATCACCGAGTACGCCGAGCGCCTCCTCAAGGACCTCGACACGCTCGACTGGCCCGAGGGCATCAAGGAGATGCAGCGCAACTGGATCGGCAAGTCGACCGGCGCGCTGGTTGACTTCGGGGTTGAAAAGGGCGGAACGGACGGGGCCTCACCCCTGCTAGGGCATCCGCTTCGCGGACAGCCTGCGGCTGGGGGATACGGCGGCCCCGCACCCCTGCCCAAGGAAGAGAAGATTACAGTTTACACCACCCGCTGCGACACGCTCTTCGGCGCGACGTACATGGTGCTTTCGCCAGAGCACGCGCTCGTCGCGAAGTGGCTCGAGGACGGCACGCTCAAGAACGCCGACGAGGTAAAGGCCTACCAGAAGAAGGCGGCCTCCAAGAGCGACCTCGAGCGCACGGAGCTCAACAAGGAGAAGACTGGCGTGCGGCTCGACGGCGTCGTGGGCGTTAATCCCGTCAACGGCGACAAGCTCCCGATCTTCATCTCCGACTACGTTCTCTCGAGCTACGGAACTGGCGCGATCATGGCCGTTCCAGCGCACGACGAGCGCGACTTCGATTTCGCGAAGGTGTTCAATCTCCCGATCTACCAGGTCGTGGCGCCGGCCGGAAAAGCTAACTCCGAAAAGTCCGATGGCTCCGCTAACGCTGCGCCTTCTGTAGATGCCGGAGCGAAGGCTTCGGATAATTCGGAGTTGATTTCTCGCGTTCCCTACACCGGCTCCGAGGCGTTTACCGACATCGCGACGGGCGTGATGGTGAACTCCGGCTTCCTCAACGGGCTTTCCGTCGAGGCGGCGCGTCCCGCGATGATCAAGTGGCTCGAGGAAAAGGGCGTCGGCAAGGCGAAGACGCAGTACAAGCTCCGCGACTGGCTCTTTTCGCGCCAGCGCTACTGGGGCGAGCCGTTCCCGGTGATCCACTGGGAGGACGGCACGAACACGCTCGTTCCCGAGGAAGACCTGCCGCTCACGCTCCCCGAGCTTGCCGACTACAAGCCGACCGGGACAGGCGAGCCGCCGCTTGCGAAGGCGACTGACTGGGTGAACGTCGTCGACCCGAAGACGGGCAAGAAGGGTGTGCGCGAGACGAACACGATGCCTCAGTGGGCGGGCAGCTGCTGGTACTATCTCCGCTACATAGACCCGACTAACGACAAGTGCTTCGCGGACCCCGAGCTTCTCAAGAAGTGGCTTCCCGTCGATCTCTACGTCGGCGGCGCGGAGCATGCGGTTCTTCACCTCCTCTACGCGCGCTTCTGGCACAAGGTCCTCTTCGACCTCGGGTATGTTCCCACGCCGGAGCCTTTCCAGCGTCTCGTCAACCAGGGGATGATCCTGGGTATGGCGTACAAGACGAAGCGCGGAGTGCTTGTGCCGATGGACAAGATCGAATGGCGCGACGGCAAGCCATGGGGCGCGGAAGAGGGCGGCGAGATGGAGGAGCTCACGGAGTTCCCCGCGAAGATGTCGAAGTCGCTCAAGAACGTGGTCAATCCCGACGACGTGATTCGCGACTACGGCGCTGATTCGCTCCGTCTCTACGAGATGTTCATGGGTCCGCTGCAGGCCGTCAAGCCGTGGTCGACGAAGGGCGTCGAGGGAGTGTTCCGCTTCCTCAAGCGCGCAAACCGCCTCGTCACCGAAACGCCTGTCGTCGATCGTGCGATGACCAAGGCCGAGGCGAAGAGCCTCGCCGCTATGGTCAAGAAGGTTGGCGAAGACCTCGAGACGATGAACTTCAACACCGCGATCTCCGCGATGATGGTGTTCGTGAACGAGGCGGAGGGCTACTCAAAAGACTCAAGTCCCGCATGTGAGGGTGCGGGGGAGGCTGGCCTTCCCCGTCCGTTCCTCGAGACCTTTGTGCTCTGCCTCTCCCCGTTCGCGCCGCACCTCGGCGAGGAGCTTTGGCAGTTCCTCGGGCACGACAAGTCGCTCGCGTACGAGCCGTGGCCGAAGTTCGACCCTTCTGCGCTCGTCGAGGACGAGATCGAGATCCCGGTGCAGGTGATGGGCAAGCTTCGCGGGCGCGTAAAGGTTCCCGTCGCTGCGACTCCCGCCGAGATGGAGGCCGCGGCGAAGCAAAACGCCGACGTCGCGAAGTTCCTCGAGGGGAAGACGATCGTCAAGGTCGTCGCCGTTCCGAAGCGCATGGTCAACTTCGTGGTGAGGTAGCGCTTTCTGTTTTGCGTCAGGCCTCTGGATTTGGTATAATTTCGTCTGTAGAAAACTACGAAAGGAGCAGGAGACCGATGAAAAGTCTTTTCTTTGCCGCCGCGATGGCGGTGTCAGCCGTCGCGCTTGGAGCCGACGCCAACCTGTATCTCGAGGGCAAGAACCCTCCCTCCGAAGTCATGCGGAGCTATACCCCGCTTTCGATCAACATCGTGACACCCGTCGGCCTTCCTCCCGGGTTCTGGAACGTAAAGGGCCTTCAGATCGGCGTGTTCAACTGGGTCGAGGACTTCGACGGCTGGCAGATCGGCGTAATAAACACGACCGACGTCTTCCGCGGCTGGCAGCTCGGCGTCATAAACGTGACGCGCAAGATGTACGGCGTCCAGGTCGGTGTCGTGAACGTCATCCAGGACAACGACATTCCGTTCCTGCCGATCATCAACTGGTATTTCTGACGCTTTATTAAAGGACGACGCCATATGAAACACATGATAGCGGCCGCTCTCGCGGCGGGTCTCTTCGCGGCTTTTGCGCAGCAGGCGACAACGACTACGACAGTCGTCAAGAACGTGACCACTACGGTCGTCGAGACGGTCGAATTGCAGCAGCAGCGCTCGGAGCTCAGGAAAATCGCCGTGTTCGTGCAGAACCGCACGCGCGTCCCGGGGATGGACGACGAGGTTGACGGCGTTCGCGACCGTCTCGCGGCGGCGTTTGCCGAGATCGAAGGCTTCGCCGTGATGGACTCGGCGCAGGTAGCCGACACCTTCCGCCGCTACAAGGTGACGACGGACGAGGAGAAGACGGGGCTTGTGCCGGGCATTTTCACGGGCGGGTCTGTCCCGCGCGTTTCGCAGATGCTTGGCTGCGACTACATCGCCGCCGCGACGATTGCGGACGCGCGAGCCATGTCGCGCAATATCGGCGGGCAGCCGGCGAAGAACTACATGCTGCGCATGACGCTCAAGATCATGGACGCGACCGGCGCGAGCGTCGACAGCGTTCCGCTGCCGGCGCTGCAGATGCCCATCCTCGGCGCGGGCGATGACGATCCCATGGGCTATTACCAGATGCTCTTCGACAAGTGGATCGCGCAGGTGACGCCCGTCGTGGCGCAGAAGTCCGCCCGCTGGCGGCGTCCCGCCGAGGCGCAGGGAATGGTTCCCTTCACCGTCTCCACGACGATCGACCGCGTCATCGCGGCGCTCGAGAGCCAGACGAAGGGCGTTTCCGGCGAGCAGCTCCAGGAACTCCGCAAGGTTGTCGGCGGCGCGACGGTCGAGCTTGACGGCGCCGTTGTCGGCTCTGCCCCCGGCCAGTTCATGGCGACGCCGGGGCTGCACCAAATCAAGGTGTCGCGTGCGTGGATGCAGCCTTTCACGGGGACGGTCAACGTGCAGGAAGGCGCGGTCTTCGAGATTGCGCTCGAGATGAGCGAGGAGGGCATCGAGAAGTGGGGCTCTGTCGAGGCGCTCAGGGCGAATGTCGCGCAGGGCTACGCGGAAGCCGCCATGACGCGCGGCATCAAGGTCAACCACGACTCGTCAAGCTGGCGCGACGTAACCTACGGCGGCCGTCCGCCCGTCGTCATCAAGCAGACCAACTGACGGCATGAAGCTGCTGGCGGATCGACTTTTGATTCCCGCCGTCGCCGCGGCGTTTGCGGCGTTCAGCGGGTGCGTCACCGTCGACGAAGAGGCGATGTCCGCGATAGCGGCCCTCGCCCGCGGCGATGACGCCGCGGCGATCGCGTGGAGCAGCGAACTCGCCGACAAAAGCCATTATTCCCGGAACCTCGGTCTCGTTGAGGCCGGGCGCGTCAATCTGCTCGCCGGCAGCTACGGCGAGGCGACAAGGCGGTTTCGCGCGGCAGTCGACTCGGCGGTGGAGCGCAGCGAGACGGCGCCGAAGATGAAGCTCTCCGACTGGGGCAACACCGCGCTTTCAGCCACGATCACCGACGACCGCACGCGCGAATACTATCTTCCCCCGTACGAGATCAACCTCGCGCTTGAATACGGCATAATCGCCCAGCTTCTGGCGGGGCTGCGCGAGGATGCGCTGATCGACGCGCGGCTTGCCGTATATGTCCAGGACACGCTCGCCGAGACTTGCGGGGCCGACCTCGCGAAGGAGCCGGAGGGCGCGAGCGCATCGTCGCGTTCCATCGTGGAGGCGCAGTCGGCGAGCCTCGACGAGATGATCGCGGCGACGCGCAATTCGTGGGAGAACCCCGCCCTGTGGTGGCTTACCGGCATCCTCTTCGAGGCGAACGGAGAGCTGGACATGGCGTGGCAGAGCTACCGCAAGGCGGCGGCGATACGCCCCGACAACCCGTATTTCGCCGCCGACGCGGCGCGATCCGGCGGAAGCGCCTCGCCGCGCGCGGATTCGGCGCGCCTCGTCGTCTTCTACGACCAGGGTTTCGTGCCGATGCGCGAATCGCTTGAGATCCCGATTCCGCTCTACACCGGCTTTTCGGTGCAGATCCCGAAGTATCCAACCGTGCCGTTTGGCGAGAACAACGTGTCCGTTGCGGGTTCCTCTGGCGCGAAGGCGGCGGCATTGGCGGTGAGCGTGCGCTCGCTTGCGGCGCGCGACCTGAAGGAGCAGATGCCCGGCATAGTCGCCCGCAACGTGACGCGCGCCGTGGCGCAGGCCGGCGCGCAGGCGGCGGTGAACGCCTCGGGGAACGAATATGCGCAGCTCGGCATGTTCCTGTTCAACGTGGTCGTCTCGGCCTGCAGGTCGGCCGACACGCGAAGCTGGCGCACACTTCCGTCGTCTCAGCAGGTATGGTGCGACGACGGCATGAAGCCAGGCGTCTACGCCGTGTCGGTTTCGGTCGACGGACGGACGATCACGGCGCAGGTTCCGCTTGCGGCGGGCGAGACGCGCGTTTTGTGGATAGCCGACGCGGGGTCTGTTGTGCGCGGCGCATCTGCCGCGGCCGGCCCTGTCGGGGCGCCTGGCATGTATTTAAACGGCAAGGAGATAAACAAATGACAATGAAGACAGTCGTGCTGGCGGCCGTAGCCGCCATTTTCGCAGGGTGCGTCGAGACGGCGGGAACGCGTGTCACGGTCGATACCCAGACGGGGGACGCCTCGATTCTCGAGTGCTCCACCCGCCTCGCAAACCGCGTCAAGGTCGTCCGCGTCACATACGGAGACGTCGACGGCATCAAGAGGGCCACGGTGACGCTCGAGTCGCTGACGCACAAGAGGCAGGAGCTGCAGGCCAGGATGGTGTGGCTTGACTTCGAGGGGACCGAGATCGATCCCGACGGCAAGCCGTTCCGCGCGATAGTCCTCGACGGAAACGACGTCACGACCTTCACGGGGATGGCGCCGAACGAAAAGGGCGTGACGGCCCGCCTGCAGGTGCGCGAAACCGACACCGCCCAGGGAATCTGACATAAGCGTTGCAATACATTCACAAAGGAGACTACATGATGAAGCAGACTATGGTTGTCGGAAGCGTCGCGCTCGCGGCGCTGCTGTGCGGGTGCGTGGGTCCGAAGGCCCGCGAAGTCCAGCTTGACCAGCAGGCCATGTCGGCGGCGATCGAGCCGCAGGATGTGCGCCGGACGGTAGAGAAGATGGTCGATTCGATGCTTGCCGACCGCGAGTTCATAGCCGAATACGTCGCCGGAAAGCCGGTTCTCGACATCGGGCCGCTACAGAACCGCTCGACGATGCATCTTGACATGCAGTCGATCACAGACTCGATCCGCACCAAGCTGATCCGCTCGCGTAAGTTCCGCTTCATGGACCGCACGACATCGGCGACAGACCTCCAGTTCATGAACGACCAGGCGCTAAATGGCATGACAGATCCCTCGAAGGCCGTCGCCGCAGGCCAGCAGTCCGCCGCGCAGCTGTATCTGTACGGTGCGCTCACGGAGATGCGCCAGCAGGTCGACGGCGTGACCGACCGCTACTTCAAGTTCACGCTGAACATGAAGGACATTGCGAGCGGAGAGATCGCCTGGACCGACGAGCAGGAGATCCGCAAGCAGCAGACGAAGGCGACTCTCGGATTTTGATGGAACGGACTTCCACATGAGGACGCTTGCGACATTTCTCGCCCTTGCCGCGGCGTCTGCGTTCGCCGCGCCCGAGGTCGACATCATGCTCAGGCCCTTCGTCCCGCGCTCCGCGCCGACGAACGAGGTGCGTGTCGCGGTATATGTCCGTCCCGGGAACCGCATGCCGCTCGTGGAGTGCACTGTTGACGGACGTCGCGCGACGATGATCTTCGACACCGGTGCATCTCACACCACGCTTGATGTCGGCTTTGTCGCTCGCGAGCTGCCGGGCCATGCGCTCCAGAAGGTCGCGATGGTCGGCTCCACCAACGTAGAGCGGCAGCCGTCGCTCGTACATGCCGCGTCGCTGAATGTCGGCGCGGCGGAGTTCGCGGACTTCGATCTAATGGCGCTCGACCTCTCGCATCTCAGGAAGTCCGTCGGCGCGAGGGTCGACGGCATAATAGGCATGAATGTCATCGGACGGACGATGACGCTTGTCTCGCTCGGCTCCGGAGAGGTCGTGTTTGCGCCGGTGCGCACGCGCCTCGCCGGTTTTGAGAAGCCTGTCGACCGCGTTCGCCAGGCCGCCTTCGGGGGCAGGCCGGATCCATTCAGCATCGACATCGACGCAGAGTACAATGGACGGCGGCTGCCGCTTTTCGTGGATTCGGCGTCGTCGATCACGGTCGTTGAGCAGGCGTCTGCGTGGCCTGCGGGTGACAAGGAGGTCGAGATCGACGCGGCGGACGTCAATTCAGGCGGAAACGGAGTGAAGTCGCGCAGGGGAGAGCCCGGGGAGATAATGGCCGGGGTGCCGCTTCGCCTTGAGCCGGAGGTGGTGCCGGACGGCGTGCTTTACCGCGACGGGAGAGGCCGCATCGGAGCGGACACCCTCCTGCGGTACGATATGCTCGTCGGCGCAAGCAGGGTTGCTTTCCGTCCGTGCACAAAGAAGGGAGATGCAAAGTGAAGATAAAGTTCCTGAAGGTAAAGGGCACATGGCGCGAGGTCGCCGACGCTGCCAGGACGACGATCCGCCGCGAGGAGGGCGAGGGCGAACCGAGCTCAAGGTGGAAAAAGCGCATCCTGCTTGCCGAACACTCTCCGATCCGCAAGCTCTGCTTCAACTGGAAGTGGATTGACCTTCCCTACTGGGTGTCGGTCCATTTCGTGCGCCACAAATTCGGCATCGAGCACTTTGTCTCCACTCAGCGCACCGACCGCACTGGCGAGGACCGCAACTCCAAGTCGCAGGACGCGCCGGTGGTGCACGAATGCTTCGCGAATGCCCAGGCCGTCATGTTCATCTCGCGCCGCCGCCTCTGTGGGCAGGCGAGCCCCGAGACGCGCATGGCGTGGAAGGCCGTAGTCGACGAAATCGCGAAGAAGGAGCCCGAGGTCGCGGCTTGCTGCGTCCCCGAATGCGTCTACCGCGGGTTCTGCCCCGAGTTCAAGCCGTGCGGCTATTGCGGCACCACCGCGTGGAAAAAAGCAGTAGACGCCTACCGCGAAGTGAAATAATTTGATATAATACACGCTTCCAACTGGAGAAAAGACAGAGATGAACAACGAACTTTTGAAGAAGGCCCACGAGAAGATTCCTTCCGTTCCAGTGCTTGTGAACCTCATTTCCAAGCGCGAGCGCGAGCTCATCAACGGCGCGAAGCCGCTCGTGAAGCCCCAGTCGCTTGACGAGGACAAGTGCGACATCGCGCTCCGCGAGGTTGCAGAGGGCAAGCTTATCGCTGAAATCGACTTCGACGCCATTGCCAGAGCGGAAGACGCGAAGACGAAGTGGAACCAGAAGCACGTCAACGTGAATTCGCTCTACTCGGACTAAGTGGCCGACAAGAAGTTCAATCCGGTCTTCGCCGAGAACAGGAAGGCGAGACATGACTATACCGTGCTCGAGACGATCGAGTGCGGTATAGTGCTTACGGGCACCGAGGTCAAGAGCGTGCGCCACGGCGAGGTGTCGCTCTCGGGGAGCTACGGCGCCGTCCTGAAGGGCGAGCTTTGGCTCGTCGGGGCGGACATCGCTGCCTACAAGTTCGGCAACCGCTTCAACCACGAGCCGAAGTCGATGCGAAAGCTCCTCGTGCACGCGAAGGAGGTGCGCGAGCTTCAGCTCAAGACCGAGGCGAAGGGGCTGACGCTCATTCCCCTCAGGGTTTTCCTCAAAAACGGGCGCATAAAGGTCGACCTCGGCGTGTGCCGCGGCAAGCAGCTCCACGACAAGCGCGACGCCCTCAAGAAGAAGGCCCTTAGGCGTGACCTTGAAAGGGGCGGCTGATTTTTGATATAATATACAAAAGTTTTCGCAACGTAGAAGGAAAGAGAGATAAGAAAATGGCGATGATGAAGGGGTTTTCGAACGCATTCCGCATCCCGGAGCTTCGGAAGAAAATCTTGATTACGCTCGGCCTCGTGTTCGTGTGCCGTCTCGTTTCGCAGATACCGACGCCTGGCGTCGACTGGCAGGCGCTTCAGCGCATCATCGCCGACTTCAAGGCGAACAGCGCGGGCGGCGGCATGCTCGACTGGTTCGAGGTGTTCACCGGCGGCGCGCTCGGGCAGTGCGCGATCGGCTTCCTCTCGATCTGGCCCTACATCTCGGCTCAGATCGTCATCCAGCTGCTCGGCTCGGTGATCCCGGCGCTTGAGAAGATGAAGAAGGAAGGCGAGTCGGGTCGCCAGCAGCTTGCCCAGATCACGCGCTACCTCACTATCGTGCTCTGCGTTGTGCAGTCATGGGGCATCGCGACGGTCCTCAGCCACCCCGGCATGCTCGGCTCTGCGTTTGCGGGCACCGAAATCGTCGCGAACCCAGGCATCGGCTTCCATCTGATGACGGTGATCGGCATGACCACGGCCTCGCTCTTCGTCATGTGGCTCGCCGACCAGATCACGACCTTCGGCATCGGCAACGGCGCGTCGCTCATCATCATGATCAACATCACGTCGCGTCTCCCGCAGGCGCTAATCGACGCTTGGGCGCGCTACTTCGGCCTCGGCGGCGTCAGGGCTAACGCCCCGATCGCCGAGCTCCCGATCCTCGTGATCTTCTTCCTGCTCGTCGTGATGGGCACGGTGATGCTCACCCAGGGCGTCAGGAAGGTCGCCATCCACACGACCCGCCGTTCCGTCGGAGGCGGGAGCACCTACGGCATGCAGCAGACGTTCATGCCTCTCAGGGTCAACTACACGGGCGTCATGCCGATCATCTTCGCGCAGCCGCTCATCCAGATCCCGGCCGCGATTCTCGTCAAGATCACCGACCCGACCGCGGGCGGCATCTCCGGCAAGCTCAATGCCTTCGCGCAGGGGCTCTCCAACCCCTCCAAGCCGTCGATGCTCTATCTCGTCATCTACGCGGCGCTCATCATGTTCTTCGCGTTCTTCTGGGTCGCGACCCAGTTCAACGCCGTCGACATCTCCGACAACCTCAAGAAGGACGGCAGCTACGTTCCCGGCATCCGCCCGGGCCGCGCTACGGCCGAGTACCTCGACGACCTGATGACGAAGATAACGCTCATCGGCGGTACGGGGCTGCTCATCGTGGCCCTGATCCCTCTCGTCCTCATGGGCTGGATGTCGATTCCGTGGGCGGTCGCCTCGTTCTTCGGCGGCACGTCGCTCCTCATCATCGTGGGCGTCGCGCTCGATACGCTGCGCATCATGGAGTCTCATCTCCTCGTCCGCAAGTACGAGGGCTTCCTCTCCCACGGCTCGCTTCGCGGCCGCGGCGGAATGTAGGCCTTTGGCGCATACGGCAATCGGGCGGCGGGTGTACATCCGCCGCCCGATGTGCATTATGACCCCTTGACGGAATCGGCGCCGTTTGGTAAACTACGCGCCATCTTGTCCATGGTGGGCGGGATGAAGCGAATGAGCCGGGGTAGTCCATCCTCGGCCAAAGCGGATTAATCTGAACAAAGGATTCAAGGAGAAAACAAAATGGAAATGCCTACGTCCGCCCTCACGGGCATCACGCTCAAGGACATGTTTGATGCCGGTCTTCACTTCGGCCATCAGACGAAGCGCTGGAACCCGAAGATGAAGGGATACATCTTCGACAAGCGCAACGGAATCCACATCATCGACCTCACCCAGTCCGTTGCCCTCCTCGACGAGGCCGCGCAGTTCCTCAAGGACACGGTCCTCGGCGGCAAGAAGATCCTCTTCGTCGCGACGAAGAAGCAGGTCTCCGAGCTCGTCAAGTCGGCGGCCGAGTCCGTCGAGCAGTTCTACGTGACCGAGCGCTGGCTCGGCGGCACGCTCACGAACGCGAAGACCATCCGCTCGTCCGTCCGCCGCATGCGCCAGCTCCAGGCGACCGCCAAGGCCAACGGCGGCGAGCTCTCCGAGCACAAGCAGGAGGCCTCGATGCTCCGCCGCGAGCTCAACAAGCTCGAGAAGAACCTCACCGGCGTCGCCGACATGGCGGAGCTCCCGGGCGCGCTCGTCGTCGTCGATGTCGTTCGCGAGGCCAACGCCGTCAAGGAGGCGGTGCGTCTCCACATCCCCGTCGTCGCGATCGTCGACACCAACGCCGACCCCGAGCCGATCGACTACGTGATTCCCGGCAACGACGATTCCGTCCGCGGCGTCGAACTGATCCTCAACGGCCTCGTCAAGGTCGTCAAGGGCGCTAACGACGAGTACGGCGCGAAGGCCGCCGAGGAGAACCGCAAGCGCGAGCAGGAGCGCAAGAACCGCGACGACGCCGAGAAGGCGGCCCGCGCCGAGCGCCGTGCGAAGGCCACGACCCGCAAGGCAGCCGCTGGCGGAGCCGCCTCGAAGAAGTCTGGCGTCGCCGCGAGCGTCAAGGCCGCCGCGCGCGCCGCCAAGGAGGCCGCCGAGACCAAGGCGAAGGCAGATCTCGCCGCGAAGCGCAAGGCCAAGGTCGCCGAGGCGGAGGCAGCCGTCGTTGCGGCCGCCGAGGCCGCTCCTGCGGCGGAGGCCCCGAAGGCCGAGTGAGGCAGAGTTAAGGAAAAGAAAGGTTTAAAACAATGGCAATCACTATTCAGCAGATCAAGGAGCTCCGCGAGGCGACCGCCGCCGGAATGGGAGCGTGCAAGGAAGCCCTCACGGCCACCAACGGCAACATGGAGGAGGCCGTCAAGTTCCTCCGCGAGAAGGGCCTCGCCGTCGCCGCGAAGCGCGTCGACAAGGAGTCCAAGCAGGGCATCGTAGCCCTCGCCGTCGCGGACGACAAGAAGTCGATGGCCCTCGCCGAGGTCAACTGCGAGACCGACTTCGTCGCCAAGACGGAGGCGTTCATCAAGTTCGTCGACGACGCGGCAAAGGTCGCTCTCGAAGGCAAGGACATCGAGCAGACGCTCAACGACGACTACAAGATGCTCCTCACCAAGACGGGCGAGAACGTGAAGATCCGCCGCAGCGAGCGCTATGTGCTCGAGGGCGCCGGCTGCCTCAGCGGCTACATCCACATGGGCGGGAAGATCGGCGTTCTCGTCGAGCTCGCCTGCGACAAGCCCTGCGAGAAGCTCGACGAGGCGGCGCACATGGTGTGCCTCCAGGTCGCGGCGAACGCGCCGAAGTACGTCAAGCCCGAGGATGTTCCCCAGGCCGAGATCGACGCCGAGCTCGAGATCAAGCTCAACGCGCTCAAGGAGCAGAAGGGCAAGCTTCCCCCCGAACAGGCCCTCGTCGGCATCAAGAAGGGCATGGCCTCCAAGTTCTGCACGCAGATCTGCCTCGTCAAGCAGGACTACGTCGCAGACGGCGAGCAGACCGTCGAGCAGTACCTCGCGTCCGTCGCGAAGGAGATCGGCGCGCCGATCACCGTGAAGCGCTTCGCGCGCCTCCAGCTCGGCGCCTAAGTCCGCGCATGGCGGTGCTTGTCGCATTGCCGGCACTGTTTCTGCTCTCGGCGTTCTTTTCCGGGGCGGAGACAGTGCTCTTCTCTTTGACGGGGGCCCAGCGCGAGCGCATCCGCGCGAAGAGCGCCGCAGCGGACGCTCTCATCACGAAGTGCCTCGCCGACAAGGCCGTTCTTTTCTCGACCCTTCTCGTCGGCAACACGCTCGTAAACTTCGCGATCTCGACGCTCGGCTTCCTCGCGTTCCGCGCGTATGTCCCCGGCGGGAGCTGGCTTGCCGTTCCGTCGATGACGCTTCTTCTGCTCGTCTTCGGCGAGATCACGCCGAAGCGCCTCGCGCTCCGCTATGCCGAGCAGCTCGCGCCGCCGTGCGTGCGGCTCCTCAGGTTCTGGCGCATCGTCCTGCGGCCTTTCAACAACGTCCTGCGGCTTTCCTCCAAGGCGTTTGCGCCCGCCCTCGAGCGCGAGAGGCGGGCTCTTTCCGACGAGGAGCTGATGACCGTCCTCGAGTCTGCGGCCGAGAGGGACGAGTCGCTTTCCGAGGACGTCGAGATGATAGAGGGCGTCCTGCGGCTCTCCGAGATACACGCGAACGACGAGATGACGCCGCGCGTCGACATCGAAGGAGTCGACCTGGACCTTCCCGAAGAGGCGCGCGCCGCCGCAGTCGCGAACGCGAAGCACCGTTTCCTCCCGCAGTTCCGCCGCACGCCCGACGCCATCGAGGGCGTTCTCGACGTCCGCACCGGCAGGAGCGAGGAGCCGGTCTTCGTTCCCGAGAACATGACGCTCGACGACCTGTTCGTCATGTTCGCCAAGAGCGGCAGGCGTCTCGCCGTCGTGCTCGACGAATACGGCGGGACGGCGGGGATCATCGCGCTCAACGACGTCCTCGAGCTAATCATGGGCCCCGCCGTGTTCGGCGGCAACGCGGGCGAGGAGCCGGCGATAGTGAAGAAGGGCGAGAACGTCTGGGAGATCGACGCGCGTGCGAGTCTCGAGGAAGTGAACCGCGAACTCGACCTCGAGCTCGAGGCCGAGGATGCTGACCGACTCTCCGGCTGGGTCACTTTCCACGCCGAGAGGATTCCGCACGTCGGGCAGGAGATCGAGGCCGACGGATGTCGCGCGACCGTCCTCAAGCGTCGCGGCCGCCGCGTCACGCTTGTCAGGTTCGAGGTGCTTTCGCGTCCGACGACGACATCCGACGAGGAACTGATAGAGGAAACCGACGCAGCGGTCGAACGGACCGAGGAGGACGACGCATGACGGTGTTCCTCCTCTTCCTCGCGGCGATCGCCGCGCTGCTTCTCGCCGCGTTCTGCGCCGGCGCGGAGACGGGCTTCCTATCCGTGAGCCGCGAGCGCATACTCCACCTCTCCCGCGCGGGCGGGCGCAAGGCGAAGATCGTCCAGTCGGCGCTTTCGGACATGTCCCGCACGCTTACGACGCTGCTCATAGGCAACAACCTCGCCGGCGTCGCGTTCTCCTCCGCCTCCGCCGCGCTCTCGATCGAGCTCATGGGCGGCTCGCGCGCCGGATGCGCCGTCTGGAGCGTCGCCTCCGCGCTTGTGGTCCTGTATGTCTCCGAGTTCATGCCGAAGATGCTCTGCGCCGCGCGTCCGCTTTTCTTCTGCCTGAGGATGGCGCGCGTCTACCGCCTGCTCGCGGCTGTACTGCATCCCGTCGTCGAGGCGCTTCTCGCCGTGACGAACCTCTTCGTCCCCCGCAGGGAGCAGAAGTACGCTGTCACCGCGAAGGACCTTATGCGCATACTCCGCGACCGCAGGGACGGCGTTTGCATCTCAGACTTCGAGAGCGCGCTAATCGGGCGCATCCTCGTCTGCCGCGCGAAGGGCCGCTTCATCACGTCCGACGAGCTGATCGACGCCGTCCGCGATTCTGAGTGAAATCGCCCTTGACGGCGGGCGCGCTGTTTTGGTAAACTACGCGCCTGTTGTCACTTGAGGCGACATTGGCGAGGTAGCTCAGTCGGTAGAGCAAAGGACTCATAAGCCTTGGGTCGAGGGTTCGAACCCCTCCTTCGCCACCAGTTCCGGACGCAGTTCGTCCGATGAAAAATACCCCCTTGCGCCTGTCGGCGCGTTTTTGATATACTATCCAAGTTTTCGCACCAGACGGGTGGCCACTTTAGCTCAGTAGGTAGAGCACATCCTTGGTAAGGATGAGGTCGGCGGTTCGATTCCGCTAGGTGGCTCCAGCATGGGGCGGAGGCAAACGAAGAACAACTACTCACAGGAGTTAAAAAAAATGGCTAAGGAAACATTCGATCGCGGCGGAAAGCCGCACGTGAACGTCGGCACCATCGGCCACGTCGACCACGGTAAGACCACGCTTACGGCCGCTATTACGCACGTCCAGGCTCTCAAGGGCCTCTGCGAGGAGATCAAGTACGACCAGGTCGCCAAGGCGTCCGAGTCCGCTGGCCGCCGCGACGCGACCAAGATCCTCACGATCGCCTCCTCCCACGTCGAGTACGCGACGGAGAACCGTCACTATGCGCACGTCGACTGCCCCGGACACGCTGACTACGTCAAGAACATGATTACCGGCGCGGCCCAGATGGACGGCGCCATCCTCGTCGTCTCCGCCGTCGACGGCCCGATGCCCCAGACGCGCGAGCACGTCCTTCTCGCCCGCCAGGTCGGCGTGCCGAAGATCGTCGTCTTCCTCAACAAGTGCGACCTCGTCGAGGACGCCGAGATGCTCGACCTCGTCGAGATGGAAGTCCGCGAGCTCCTTTCCAAGTACGACTACGACGGCGACAACGCTCCCGTGATCCGCGGCGCGGCCTATCCGGCCACCCAGGCGGCCTCGAAGGACGACCCGGCGTGCAAGTGCATCGACGAGCTCATGAACGCCCTCGACACCTACATCCCCGAGCCCCAGCGCGAGCTTGACAAGCCGTTCCTCATGCCTATCGAGGACATCTTCTCGATCGAAGGCCGTGGCACGGTCGTCACCGGCCGCGTCGAGCGCGGTGTCGTCAAGGTCGGCGACGAAGTCGAGATCGTCGGTCTCAAGCCGACGGCCAAGACCGCCGTCACGGGCGTCGAGATGTTCCGCAAGCTTCTGGACCAGGGCCAGGCCGGCGACAACATCGGTACGCTTCTCCGCGGTACGAAGAAGGAAGAGGTCGCCCGCGGCCAAGTTCTCGCGAAGCCGGGTTCCATCACCCCGCACACCGAGTTCAAGGGCCAGGTCTACGTCCTCACCAAGGAAGAGGGTGGCCGCCACACGGCGTTCATGAAGGGCTATCGTCCCCAGTTCTACATCCGCACGACGGACGTGACGGGCGACATTCAGCTCCCCGACGGCGTCGAGATGGTCATGCCCGGCGACAACGTCGAGATCACCGTCAAGCTCATCGCGCCTGTCGCGCTTGAGGACAAGATGCGCTTCGCCATCCGCGAGGGCGGCCGCACGGTCGGCGCCGGAACGGTTTCGAGCGTCATCAAGTAACAGCAAGAGAAGTCCTGTGAGATGCCCGGCCGGAAGTGGCCGGCCGGGCTCTGTCTCCTCCAGGACGGAAGGATCAGAAAATGCGAGAACTCGCTATTTTGGCCTGTGGTGAGTGCAAGAACCGCAACTACACGACGACCCGCAACAAGAAGACAATGACGGAGCGTCTGGAGAAGGTGAAGTTCTGCCCGCACTGCCGCAAGCGCACGACCCACAAGGAAACCAAGTGATTTCGAGCGACCCCAGCGTGAATTAGCCGAAAGGCGAAAGTGCGCGAGGGGAGGGAGCTCAATTAGGGTAGTAGCACAATGGCAGTGCAGCGGTCTCCAAAACCGCCTATGGGGGTTCGATTCCCTCCTACCCTGCCAACGGAACGAGGAAAAGGAAGATGAGCTTTTTCAAGAAGACGCAGGAGTACCTGGCCGGCGTGTCCGCCGAGGCCAAGCGCGTGACGTGGCCCGGGAAGGGCGAGCTTTGGGAGTCGACGCTCGTCGTGATTTCGTTCATCTTCATACTCGCGGCCACGACGCTCGTATGCGACAAGCTGATCGAGGCGTTCATCAAGGTCGTCCACGCGGGGGCGTGAGGGGCCGCAGGTAGCAGAAGGACCGAAGAGGTAAGACTATGGTCAAGCAGTGGTTTGTGCTTCACACGCTCACCGGCCAGGAAAACAAGGCCCAGAAGTCGATCGAGGCTCGCGTAAAGCTCGAGCGCATGGAAGAGTACATCGGCCGGTGCGTGATCCCGACCGAGCGCGTCACCGAGAAGAAGGACGGCAGGAAGCGCACGATCACGAAGAAGTTCTTCCCCGGCTACGTTCTCGCGGAGCTCGCGCTCTACGACGAGGCGAAGGGCCTTGACGAAAACGGGAAGAAGGCGATTTTCGAAAGGACGTGGCAGTTCCTCCGCGAGACACCCGGCGTGATCGGGTTCGTGGGCGGAGACAGGCCGCAGCCGCTGAAGCAGAGCGAGGTGGATTCGATTCTCCTCGACCGTCCTTCGACGGGCGCGATGGCCGAGCGTCCGAAGGTTGATTTCAGCGTCGACGAGACGGTGAAGATAAACGATGGCGCGTTCATGGGCTTGACGGGCCAGGTTTCAATGGTGGATCCCGACAAGGGCAAGCTCAAGGTCGAAGTCGCAGTCTTCGGCCGCAAGGTCCCTGTCGACGTCGAATACTGGCAGGTCGAGAAAGTCCCCGTCGAGGAGACTCTCGAGCCGATCAAGTAGGAGGCGTGTAATTACGGTCCGAAAGGCCGGAAGCGCCGCGAGGCGCGCCGGAAGCACCGGGAAGGATCCCCGGAAGGAGCCGACAGAGAAAAGAAGGGTTGAGCGAGGAAGCAAGCGGAGTGCAGGATTGCCCGTGCGAAGCAAGCGACTGAGCGAACACTAATATGGCAAAGAAAGTCACTGGAGTCGTAAAGCTCCAGATTCCCGCCGGCGCCGCGAATCCCGCGCCGCCCGTGGGCCCCGCCCTCGGTTCTGCTGGTGTCAACATCATGCAGTTCTGCAAGGAGTTCAACGCCAAGACGGCGAAGGACTCGGGGCTAGTCATCCCCGTGATCATCACGGTCTACCAGGACCGCAGCTTCTCGCTGCAGTTCAAGTCGCCGCCTGCGTCGGTGCTCCTCAAGAAGGAGGCCGGTCTCGCCAAGGGCAGCGGCGTTCCCAACAAGAACAAGGTCGGCAAGGTCACCAAGGCCCAGCTTCTCAAGATCGTTGAGATGAAGAAGGCCGACCTCAACACCGACGATCCCGAGCAGGCGGTCAAGATGATCGCAGGCACGGCTCGCAACATGGGAATCGAGGTGGTCGAATGAGCAAGCACGGAAAGAGGTATTTCAACGCGCTGAAGAAGGCCCCCAAGAAGGAGGTCTCCCTCGAGGAGGCGGTCAAGTTCGTCAAGGACAACGCCGGCGCGAAGTTCGACGAGACGGTCGACGTCTACTTCCGTCTCGGCAAGGAGCTCACCAAGGGCGACACGGCGGTGCGCGGCACCGTCAAGCTCCCCAACGGCTCGGGCAAGACCGTCAAGGTGGCGGTGTTCGCCGGCGGCGACCACGCCGAGGAGGCGCGTCAGGCAGGTGCCGACTACGTCGGTCTCGCCGACCTCATCGAGAAGGTCACGAAAGAGGGCTGGTGCGACTTCGACGTCGCGATCGCCACTGTCGAGGCCATGAAGGAAGTCCGCAAGTGCGCCCGCATCCTCGGTCCGCGCGGCCTCATGCCCAACCCCAAGACCGGCACGGTCACCGACGATACGGCTACCGCCGTCAAGGAGGCGAAGGGCGGCAAGGTCGACTTCCGCATGGACAAGACGGGCAACATGGCCGTCATCGCGGGCAAGCGCTCGTTTGACGCCGCCAAGCTCGTCGAGAACATCAAGGCCATCGTTTCCGCCGTCCAGGCCGCGAAGCCGGCCACGGTCAAGGGCGTGTTCATCAAGTCGATGAGCGTTTCCTCGACCATGGGCGTCGGCGTTCCGGTCCAGGTCGTCAGTGATGCCGAATAAGGAGGGTGACTAAAATGAGAATCGAAAAGATTGCAATCCTCGACGAGGTCGTCGCCCGCGTAAAGGACTCTGACTACTGCTTCATCATCGACCACGGCGGCGTTACCGTCGCGCAGTTCGCGAAGCTCCGCAAGGCCCTCCGCGCGCTCGACAGCCGTCTCCTCGTCGTGAAGAACACCTTCCTCGGCAAGGTCGCCAAGGAGAAGGGGTGGAGCGAAGAGGTCAACGCGATGTTCAAGGGCAATTCCGCGATCGTCACCGGTCACGGCGAGCCTACGGCCGTCGCGAAGGCCATCATGGAGTTCGTCAAGGACTCGAACGGCAAGGCGTCCGTCAAGGGCGCGGACTACGACAACAAGATCGTTGACGCCGCGATGGTCGAGGCCCTCTCCAAGGTTCCCGGCAAGGATCAGCTCCGTGCGACGCTTCTCATGCTCCTCAAGGAGCCTGCGACCCGTCTCGCCCGCGTCCTCTCCGAGAAGGCCAAGAAGGGCGGCGATGCCGCTCCTGCAGCCGAGGCGCCCGCCGCCGAGGCCGCTCAACAGTAAACCAGATTTCCCTTGGATGAAAAACGCCAAGGGTTGACAAGTAAAACAAAGGAAACAAAAAATGACAAACGAAGAGATCATCAAGGAGCTGTCGGGCAAGACGGTTCTCGAAATCAACGAGCTCGTCAAGGCTCTCGAAGAGGCGTGGGGCGTTTCCGCCGCCGCCGCAGTCGCAGTCGCGGGTCCCGCCGCTGGCGCCGCTCCTGCCGAGGAGAAGACGGAGTTCGACGTCATCCTCAAGGCCGCTGGCGCGAACAAGATCGCCGTCATCAAGGAGATCCGCGCGATCACCGGTCTTGGCCTCAAGGACGCCAAGGACATGGTCGACGGCGCTCCCAAGAAGGTCAAGGAAGCCATCGCGAAGGACGAGGCCGAGAAGATCGCCGAGCAGCTCAAGAAGGCCGGCGCCGAAGTCGAGGTCAAGTAATCCGCTACGATTGCGGGCTAAAAACGCGGCGCTCGGAATACCGAGCGCCGCGTTTTCTTTACGCCCGCAATCTCCGCTCCTTACTTGACCTCGACTTCGGCGTTATGGGGCTTCGCCCCAAACCCCCTGCTGGGCGAAAGTGCCGCGCGAGGGCGAGGCAGTTTGCTGATATGTCCTCCGCGGCACTTTCAAGGTCTCTCTGCCTCGGCATCGCCGCGCCCCGCGCCACCACTAACGCGGGCCATCGGCCCGCCTCGCCCCGCAGGGGCAATGTCCCAATTTAGGGGGGCGACGCCCGCCGGAGGCGGAAAACCGAGCGCATATCCCCCGAGCGATAGCGAGTCGCGAAGCGATGCTCTGGCAGGGGTGCAGATTTGCCGCCAAGCGAACTTGAGCGAAAACCGCCGCGCT
>Ga0256405_10003485_pt1 | contig 32247 bp, 23 predicted proteins | sample RumenRJG_02DNA_FD_189096 | JGI IMG/M metagenome (GOLD analysis project Ga0256405, IMG submission 189096) | Bovine rumen microbial communities from Lethbridge, Alberta, Canada - RJG_02 | ecosystem: Host-associated > Mammals > Digestive system > Stomach > Rumen | place: Canada: Alberta...
TAATAATTTGAAAGGTATATACTATGACTCAGAAAACTCTTAATACCGTGTTCACGAAGGTTGCCACTCAGGATAAAGCAGCCCGTGTTCTTTCCATGATGATCGGCGTCAACAAGCAGATCAAGAACGCTAACAAGCAGGCTGTCCAGACTAAGGTCGCCTCCATTGTTGGCGGTGTGCTTACCAAGGCTGCTGCACAGACCAAGCAGGCTGGCCCTCGCGGCGAGATCGCTTCCACTCTTCTGTGGCCGCTGCTTCCATACGCGGGTACTACTGCAGTCGGTATTGGTTCTGCAGCTGGTGGGCTTGATACGCCCGCTACTGAAGAGGCCGAAAAGGAATGGGATAAGACCCCAGGTAAGAACTGGATTCCTGGTGTTGGCACTTATCGCCTTGCTCGTAGACAGCGTCGTCAACTCGTTGATGATAAGGGTAATGCTCCGCATGCTATTTCACAGGGTTTTGGTCCGTTCACCAGCACCCTCGCATCTCTGCTTGCAGGTGGTGCTGCTGGGGGCCTTATCGGTGGTGGTATTGGCGCAGGCTTGAGCGGTAGTGATGGAGCGCTTGCTGGTGGTGGTGCTGGTGCTGGTGCTGGTGCCGCAGTTGGCGGTGGTGCTGCATTGCTTGCCAACCTTCTTGGTGGTCCTTTGGCGGCAGCGTTTACGAAGCGCAGAACAAAGGAACAGCAGAAGGCGTATGCAAATAGTGGCACGCTGAAAGAATATCTTGTTCCTGGTGTTGCTTCTTATAATGCTTGGAAGTCGCTTGGCCGTACAATTGGTGAATCCGATGAGCGTAAGGCTAAGAAAGACAAGAAGGATGAAGAGAAGGCGTAATCTATGCCTGATACTAACCCAACAATCAACAATCTGATGCGGGCACAGCAGAAGTTCATTTCTAATGTGCTCGCTAAAGAGCAAAAGGACATACAGGTTTTCCGGATGGATGATTATCCTACCATCCGGAAGATCCTTTTTAACAACGTCAAGAACGCCATCTCCCAGCGCTTCCCCCTCTACAATGACAGATATACGCTCACTATAGAGGACGTCGACTACGATGATCCAGAAGACATCGATATTGCCAAGCAGAAGCAAGCCATTCTAGATGGTGCCTCTGTTACTCGTCGACTTCGTGGCACCTGGGTTCTCCGAGATGCCAAAACAGACAAAGAAGTTAGTCGCACCAAGCGCATGACTCTTATGAGTGTTCCATACATTACAGATAGGGGAACTTTCATCCGTAATGGCCATGAGTATGCTTTTTCTAATATCATGCGCATGGAGCCCGGCGTATACACGAAGCAGCGTGATGACGAAGTATCGGCACAGTTCAATATCCAGCAAGGTACAGGCTCAGGTTTCAATATGATGCTTATGCCCAATACAGGTGTCTTTAAGATTAAAAGAGGCACAGCTACCGCTCCTGCTTATACAGTGTTCCATGATCTTGGCGTCTCGGATGATCAAATGAAAGAGGCCTGGGGACAGGAATTGTTTGATAAGAACAAAGCAGCCGGTACGGATGAGAAAGCTATTCAGGCTGCCAACAAGATATATAATATGTAATATGACCTACGAAGCCTTCAAAAAGCAAGCGGATAGAAGCTTCTTCCCAGGAAGCACCATGCCGGTACCATATACTGGCAGGTCGGCTGCTGTACCTACAGAAGGTGCTATTCCTGCAACACCTGAGCAAACACGCAGCCAGGAAGCATGGACAGAGGGTTTCAAAGAAGGACTTGCTGGTGCTCTCAAAGGTGATGGTTTTAGAGGTTTGACAAGAGGGGCATTGCATGAGGCAGCAGATACACTGGATTTCATACAGAATGCCCCTGTTCGGACTGCTTTCATCCCACCAATGTTAATTGGTGAAGGAATTACTTATACAACAGGCAATGATAAGGCTGAACAAGATATTCGCAAGACACGTAACTTCCTGAATAATTTGCTCAATTTTAGCGGGCATCAGATAACTGGCAGTATGCGCCAGCTCGCAGATACTAAGGCGCTTGATCCCAAGCACCTGTCTCAGGAGGCTTACGATCAATCTGTGTTAGCTGGTAAAGGCGGTATTATGGCTGCTGATCTTGCTATCTCTGGTAAGCTTCCTACAAAGGCTTTGAACATCTTGGCTGCGACGGAGATACCTGATGCTGTTACACAAGGTGCAGCTGCTGTAGAGCCTGTTGTAAAAGAGATGAGATCCGCTGCTAGAAGACAAGCAGGACATGATGCAATGGTCGGCTACTTCAAGAACAGGACACAGACGCCTGCTGGTCCATTCGTTGCACATGTACCTAAGTTAGAAAAGAACTTTATTAATGATCTTGCTATGAGTGAAGCTGCTAACGACCAGGAAGGTGTAGAGATACTGGACAGGATCGAACAGGACGCTGATGCCATCAATACACAGCGCGCTATTAAGGATCTTAAGCAGATAGCAAAACAGACAGCTGGTGCAGGCGCTGGAGGTCTTATTGGGCTTACCATTGCACATCAGATAACAAAACGTATCCCAGCCCTCAAGAAGAGACGCATCTTACGGTATCTTCTGAATGCAGCTGCTGCAGGTGGGCTTGGCTATGCAGGATGGAAACTAACACAGAGGTTTTAACATGAATATTAACACAGTTCGTTCAGCGCTTATTAAGCGTGCAGGTCTCTTCGATAATTTCGGCGCAAAGTGGGATGCCTATAATCAGGCAAAAATGGAAACAGATCCTGGTGTCATGGCTGGAAAGCTTATCAGTAGACAACTAGGAAAGACCCAGAAACCAGCAGCTCCGAAGATCGATATCAATCAGAATTCGATGCCGGCATCTCATTATGATAACCGCATCCCGGAATCACAGCCGCAGGCTCAGCAGCCGATTCAGCAACCTGCCGGGAATGCACTTCCGCAGGATTCACAACAGTCTGCTAATCCAGTTGCGCAGCAGAACGAAGCGCTCATCTCTTCGTTCAACAAGATGATGAACACTATTAACTCCACCAACAAAACAGTTATGCCTCAGCAGCCCCAACAGCAGGTCACGGCATCTACGGTACCTCAACAGGCCGCTGTAGCTACTAAGAAGCAGCCTAATTATATGGATGCTGTTGGTTTTAACAACCAGAAGTAACCTCTACTTGAGTATACTTTCCGAGCCCCTCCACAGTGAGGGGCTTTTTGTTGTACAGTAATCCTATATTCAGTCTATAGGAGCTTTTATGGTTATCCCACCTTTCTTATTCCGCCCACATACCGATGACGATTTCACATTCACTGACTGGCAGGACGTGGCGGCGTTGATTATCGGTATAGTTCTTGGGCTCGGTTTTATCGCGATTCTAGTAGCAGTTGCTGTCCGAACGCTGGAATAAGCTGAGCTCACGGTCTGCATAACGCCCTCCCTTCTATAAGATTTCAGGAGATTACTACATGAATGAACCTAATGTGAATCCTATCCAGCAGCCATCCGAAAATGTAAGTGCGCTGCATATCCATAAAGAAAAGCCCCAGAAAACTGCACAGGACTGGGTGCGCGATATGCGCATGTCGGCCGCAGTCAATAAGGCTACAACAGGGGTAGAAACAGATCAAGTTACTCCTGATCTGCTGCTTGCGACTTCTAGGAAGCTGCTTGGCATCTCCAAGCGCGAGCAGGAACCCGATCCCAAGGATTCACTGGCATTTCAGCGTTTCTATGGGCCTGAGATGCTGTTCTCGGAACACATCCTGCGTGATAACGGAAAGCTCGGACGTAACATTCTGTGGAAAGCCACCAACAGGGGCAATCTGAATTTCATGCCTGTTGGTGCACTTGAGAAGCATATCTCATCGGTCTTCTATGACAGCAAGCTTGCCCAGATGATGGACGGATCTTCACCACTGGAAACAATAGATTCTGCTTATAAGACAACACGGCTTGGTGAAGGCGGTATTGGCTCACTAGAGTCTGCGCCTGATGAAATGCGTACTGTGCAGCCTTCCTACTTCGGTTATATAGATCCGATCAGATGCTTTGCTAAAGGTACAGAGATTAAGACAGAAGCTGGATGGAAGGCTATCGAGAATGTCACCACGGAAGACAAGACGCTGGTTAAGACAGAAGAAGGCTATAAGTATCTTCCTATTAAAAAGACATACAAGTTCTCCTACAACGATGTAATGATTGGATATGATGATGGTGTAGTTGCCTTCCAGGTGACGCCACATCACAGACTGTATATGAAAGAAGGCGACAACTGGGTTGTAGACTTCGCGGAAAACCTCTATGGACAGGCGCTTGTTGTCAATCTTTCTGAGACAGCGGAACAGCTGCATACACTGGATGAATCTAAATGGTATCGTACCAAGTGTGATGGCTATGTTTATTGTGTAACTGTTGAAAAAGAGTTACTTCTGACACGCTTCGGATCTCCAAATGGTTTAGTAATCTTAAATAGTCCTGAGTCGATCCGCGTCGGACTTGATGTCTATATGACTAAGAATGTGATGAAAGGGACCGACGGTAAGCTCTATCAAAAATTCATTGATGCTAAGACAGGTAAGGAAGTTCTGCTTGACTCTGAAACCGCTGCCAACTCTGTAATTGCTGCACCCGAAATGATGGAAGCTAAGACTAAATCTGTCTATGCTTTGGGTGGCCCTACTGGTATTCACATTGTTCCTCGTTCCTCTGTTCAGTATTATCTGCCGCGTGCTGATGAAGCCTATTCTGCTGCCTCCAATCTGATCCCTATGCTGTCTGGCGTGAAGAACATGCGTGTGCAGATGGGCTGTCTGCATCCTGATACCAATGTCATTGTTATCGATAAGCACGGTCTCATCACGACAAAGCAGGCAAAGGTGCTGAATAAGGGCTCGCTCCCAGGATCTACGAAAGAGGGCACCTCGCAGGTCTATCCTATCAGAACGACGGTCTCAAAATTCCCTCCCAAGAAGAACTGGTTCCGCAAAGTCATTCTCCGCTCTGGGCGCTCTATCATCACATCCGCAGATCACCGCTGGTCCGTTCTTCGTAAGGGAGAATACATGCTTGTCGAAGCCAAGGACCTGAAACCAGGTGATATCGCACTTCGTACTACTTTCAAGGATGTCCCCTCCAGACGCACGTTCATCAATCATATGCTGGTGAATAAGCAGCTGGCAAAGGCTCTCGGCATCCTTGCGCGCTCGCTGGATGAGCCGGACAATAAGAAGATGCGTGTTACAATGCAGGAAGAAGATTATCCTGCTTTTATGGAAGCTATGGCCCGTATTGGCTATAAGGATGGCTTTAACACATACTTTGTAGATCATGCCTTCTATGTCGGTATCCGTGATGATGGTCTGCGTGATCTGCTGCGTAATCTGTTCGGCCGAGACGACCGTACCAGACATGTTCCCACTGAGATTATGTCTGCAGGTGCTGCGGTTATAGGGGCCTTCATTGATGGTTATACATCCGATCTCACTAAGATGGGACAGGACTCCAATGATGACATCTGGGTTCTTGATATCCCCAATCTAAGAATGCGTGACGAATTGGCATTCCTGTTTGCGCGTCTGGAAACTGATACACTTTATAGAGATCGTGTAGCCGGTAGGGCTATGGATTTGGCGTTGAAGCTTGTTCCTATGGAGCCGGACTATGGCGATATGATCACCGATGAGATCAAGCTTGTGCAATCAGGTATCAATGCGCCTATTATGATTGATATCGATGTGGACGACAATCTGTATGCAACAGCCAACGGTGTTGTCACACATAATAGCAAATATCCGCTGCAGGCGGTCAGCATCGCTTCTCGCGAGGCGCCTATGGTACGGGGACTTGACGAGATCACCGGCAAAGACATGCCTACACTGATTGGCAAGTATCTGGGTGCCAGGTTTGCTGACAAAGACGGCGTGGTTACTGCTGTCAGGAAAGACCGCATCGATGTGCAGTACAGTGATGGCTCCAAAGGCAAAGTTGATCTGTATGTCAATTTCCCAATGAATGCTAAAGGCTATATCAACAATACACCTGTTGTAAAGGCGGGACAGGCGTTCAAGAAGGGCGATGTGCTGGCGTCTTCCAATTATACGGATGACAAGGGTGTGGCTGCTATTGGCACAAATCTGCGTACTGGATGGCTGAGCTGGAAGGGCGGCACGTATGAAGATGCTGTTGTCATCAGTGAGAGCGCAGCAAAGAAGCTGACCAGCACCACCATGTATAAAACGTCGGTGGACCTGGATAAGACTATCACGCTCGGGAAGAAGAATTACATCACCTGGAAGCCTGCCGAGTTTACTAAGGAGCAGATGGAGAATCTGGATGATAACGGTGTTGTTAAGCCTGGTACGCTGCTCCATAAAGAAGACCCGATGATACTGGCAGTCAGGACGACTGAGCCATCACCTGGTACTATGGGCAAGCGGATCCTGACAGATCTCAGTGAGCGCTGGGAGCATGATTATCCTGGTGTGGTAACAGATGTTGTCAAGACCAGGAATGGTATCAAGGTCTATGCGACTGTTACCGCACCTGCAGAAGTTGGCGATAAGCTCAGCGGGAGCTATGGCAACAAGGGCGTCATATCTCAGATCATCCCTGATGATGAAATGCCGCAAAACTCTAAGGGTGAGCCACTTGAGATGCTCTTCAGCCCTCTTGGACTTATAACCCGCTGCTATGATGAGAACACCGAATTTCTTACCAAGCGCGGTTGGGTCTACGGCAGAGACATTACTGATGCTGATGAGTTCTATTGCTTCGATACAGAAGATAATACATGGAGATGGGGCAAGCAGCTGGAGCCCTTCCACACCAGCCACTACGAAGGTAAGATGTATGGCTACAGCGGGAAGATGGTGGATTTCTGTGTAACGCCTCATCATAAAGTTTGGGCTGCTGGACGACATAGGGACTTCAAACGTTGCACCATCGAAGATATCTATGGCAGAGAAGTAAAAATCCCATGTGTTGCCAAGCGCGTCACTCAGCCAGAAGCCAAACAGTTTGAGCTTCCTCTGTGTGATGGTGCTCGTGGCAATGTGCCGGATACATATGATGCCAACCTGTGGGCTGAGTTCCTTGGATGGTATCTTGCAGAAGGTTACACTGTCTATAATGAAGGCGAGGGCCGTTATTGTGTCTGCATTTCTCAGTTCCGCAGCGATAAGAATGACAATGTAAAGCTTATAGAATCGCTGCTTGATCGGCTTGGCTTCAAGTGGAGTTATGTAGAGTCCAATAAGGTCTTCCGCATTTACAGCAAGCGCCTTGCAGCCTATTTCATGCAGTTTGGTTATTGCGACCAGAAGTACGCACCTAATTGGCTGTTTGAACAGCCAGATGATGTGCTTTATAGTTTCCTTGATGGCGTGATGCTTGGTGATGGCTATCTAAGCTTCAAGAAGGGCGAGGATGGCAGACGCAACTATGTATGCAATCTGAAGATCACCAGCGAAAAGCTTATTGATCAGGTTCAGATGATTTGCTGTATGCTTGGTCTGGCTACTGCCAAGACGTTTGTGGGTGTCGATCCCAGGTTCCCAGAGAGCAAGCCACAGTGGTATATCGGCATGTCGATGACTGATAAGACCACAAGGCAGCTGGATAACGGTTGGTACATGAAGGAATATAACGGTACTGTCTACTGCCCGACGGTGGAAACTGGGTACATACTGACAAGACGTAATGGTAAGACAGCCTGTCTCGGGAACACGAATCCGGCCCAGCTCTATGAAGCACAGCTTGGTAAGATTGCCAAGAAGACCGGCAAGCCGATCACAGTGCCAGCCTTCTTCAAGGGTTCGATGCAGGAATATGTTGCAGACCAGCTTAAGCAGAATCATCTGAAGCCTGATGAAGATCTTGTTAATCCTGAAACAGGCCTGCCGATTAAGGACGTCCTGACCGGTTATTCCTATATATACAAACTGAAACACTTGTCAGAATCCAAGATGTCCGCTCGTGGTACATCTACCTATGATGCCGAGCAGGTCCCTGCCGGTAAAGGTATGGACGGGTGCTTCCCTGCTTCTCAGGTACTGCTTACACGTAACGGCCAGAAACGTATGGGTGAGATTGCTGGAGAATGCGGGATAGCTTGGATCGAGACCATGTCTGATGATAAGAAGCGTCGCTTTGGGCGTGTTATAGACAGGTTTAGACGCTATGTGCCAGCTGCCGATCTGCTGTCTATTACTTCTACCTGGTCCTATAATGACGACGGCAAATACAGCACGCGTACTGCCGAAATGCTGCCTACGAAGAACCACGCCATCTATATGTATGATATGACACAGAAGCATGCTGTGGATCTCAAACCCGGCGATAAGCTTGCTGGTATTGGTCTGCGGCCTACTGATGAGCAGTTGCAAATACTGTGGAACTTGATGCATAAGCCTGGTGTTATCGACAACGATAAGCTGCATGTGTTCTATGATCCGGAAGCAAATAAGCTGGCCAGGTTCAAGGCTGATGCACTGAAAGCTTTGGGTGTTAAACGTATTCCTAAGCTTCATGAGATCGTTGTTCCAAAGTACTCGCTGTACGAAGCCACACTCACAGATGCCGACAACGGTGATCTGGCAAAAGCCTTGCAGGCATTGGATGATGCGGAGAAGGATTATCCTATCTCCTCTGAGGACCAGATCCGTATCAGTGATTGGATTCCATGGAAAGTTATCCCAGATTATGCAACATCAGTCAAGAGACTCGCTAAGAAGCAGCAGAAGCTCGCAGCTGTGAAGTCCATCGGACTGGAGCCGTATCCAGGGCTTATGCCCCTTATTGTTGCCAGTGTTGAGCCACTAAAGAGAAAAGCCGCGCTACAGGTGTTTGACTTAACAGTTGAGAACATCCATCGCTATGTCCTTAAGGGCGGATTCCTTGTCAGCAACTCCAAGCGCTTTGGCACACTTGAGCAGTCTGCAATGGCAGGCCACGGAGCCTTCGATATTATTAAGGATTCTAAATATATTAGGGGTCAGAGTAATTCTGACTTCTGGAGATCACTTCGCACTGGCGATATTCCCACAATGCCAGGAGAGCCTCTTGTGCATAAGAAGTTCTTTGCACATCTGACTGGTGCAGGTATCAATGTTAAGAAGACGCCTAAGGGAGTCAGTATCTTTGCTCTTACTAACAAGGATGTAAGCGAACTGGCTGGTCCTCGTGAGCTGCGCAGCCGTGATACATATGAGGCACGTACCTTCCGGCCTATTGATGGCGGCCTATTTGGCCAGGATATCTTTGGCATTAATGGCGACAAATGGGCCTACATACAGCTTGATGAACCTGTGCCGAATCCTGTGATGGAGGGACCGCTGTCACTGCTTCTTAATATCCCAGAGAAGAAGTTTGTTGATGTGGCTGCTGGTAAGGATAGTGTTAATGGCATCAGCGGCGGGCCAGCTATGAAGAAAGCGCTGGAGAAGATGGATCTTCAGGCAGAGAGTGCGAGAGCCCTTGATGCTTATAAGACTAGCTCCATGTCTAATAAAGATAAGGCGCTGAAGCGTTACGTTGCTATCGAGAGGATGCGCCGACAGGGTGTGAACCCTGCAGACTACATGTTGGATAAGATACCAGTGCTGCCTCCTATCTATAGGCCTATTAGTACACACAATGGACTTACTATGGTGGCGGATAGCAACTATCTGTATGCGCAACTGCTTGATGCCAAGAATGATATGGAAGAAGCGAAAGGTTTGCCGAAGGAACTGCAGCAGACTGCACGGGAAAACCTTTATAATAAGTGGAAAGAGCTTACTGGCTTGTATGCGCCACAGGATGTGAAGCTTCAGAGCAAGCACGTGCAGGGGTTGCTTAAGTGGGCACTGGGCGATAGCCCAAAATTCTCAGCGCTGCAACGCAAGGTTCTGAGTGCGACTGTGGATACTGTTGGACGCGGTGCGATCATGCCAGACAGTAGGTTGCGGTTGAATGAGCTTGGTATTCCAGCTGAGATGGCATTCAATATCTTTGCACCTATGGTTGAGCGCAGCCTTGTCAAGCGTGGGTACACACCTGTGCAAGCCATGAAGATGGTGAAAGAGCATAATGACCAGGCGCGCGATGTGTTGAATGAGGTTATGAAGGACCATCCGGTCCTGATGAACCGCGCGCCGACACTGCATAAGTTAAGCATAATGGCGTTCAATCCAAGGTTGGTGGATGGGCACGCAATCCATGTAAATCCTTCTATTGTAGTACCTTTTGGCGCTGATTTTGATGGAGATACGGTTAATATACATGCACCGGTGAGCGACAAAGCTCGTCAGCAGGCCTATGATAAAATGTTCCCCGAACGCAATTTGATCTCTATGCGTTCGCGTGGTATTGTCTATAAGCCCGAAAAAGAATATCAGCAAGGCCTGTATATCGGCACTCGTATGAAACAGGGAGCTGATGTACGCACGCGTTACTTTAACACGTTGGAAGAGGCAAAACAGGCGTATAGACAGGGCCTTATAGATATCGACGATCCTATTGAGATACGAAACAAATAATAACATACAGGAGCATTCATATGCACAATATCGTTAATGTCATCAATGCATTCAATAAGCGGGCTACCGCCGTACTGACACCGGAGGCCATGCAGGCTGCTATTCAGCCGCCGATGGACCCAGCCGCAGGCGCCCCAATGGATCCTGCAGCTGCGGGCGGAATGCCGCCAGGGGGTGCTCCTATGGATCCTGCGGCTGGAGGCATGCCCCCTGCGGATCCTGCTATGGCCGGCGCACCTATGGCACAAGGTTCGGGCGGAGGGCAGATCCCACCGGAAATCCTGAATGATCAGCTCTTTATGCAGTTTATGCAGACGATGGGTGTCACCTTCGATCCCCAGTCCGGCACATTTATCGATCCCAATGGTCAGCCGCTCTCTGTTGACGAGGTGATGCAGATCTACGATATGTTTCAACAGCAGGTTGCAGCACAGCAAGGTGGAGCCCCTGGTGGCGGTGCGCCAGCTGATCCTGCTATGGGTGGAGCGCCGATGGATCCTGCTGCTATGGGAGCACCCATGGGCGATCCCGCTGCTATGGGCGGTATGCCGCCTGAAGCTGCACAAGGTATGCCTCCGATGGACCCGGCAGCGGCTGGAGCCCCTATGGATCCGGCTGCAGCAGGCATGGTACCTCCCGGACCCGAAGCTGGAATGGACCCTGCTATGGGTGGAGAAGCTGCTGGAATGGATCCTATGGCTGGTGATCCTGATGCTGGTATGGGCGGCGAAGACCCCATAATGGAGATCGCCTCTGCTGTCATGACCGGGGTAGAAGCCACGCTGCAAGATTTTGCGCAGGCGCTTGAGGAGAAGATCGGCAAGCTGATGGATAAGATAGAAGATCTGAATAAGACGGTGGAATCTCTGGAGAAGACGAAAGACGATCGCTCTGATGAAGATAAGGCGCAGCAGATCTCCCTGGAAGATGAAATCGCCGCTGATCTTGCTCCTTCTGAAGAAGCCCCGATTGCAGAACCTGTTCCTCCGATGCTTGAAGCAAAGACGGCCTCTGTTAAGCCGCAGGCTGTTAATCTCTTTAATTTCATTTGCCAGCAGAAAGCTCAGTAAATGCCTACTACTTTAGGTCGCGAAATACTGCGGTCCAAATTGCCGGACCAGTATAAGAATCTTGCAGATAAGACTTGGGATAAGAAGACATCTGATGCCATAACCACACAGATGGCCCAGGACGATCCGGATGCCTATATTGACATCCTGCAGAACCTTAACAACTTTGCACAGACAGTCGTGTCCACCTACGGGAGGGATGCGGCTCTGCCTTTTCGCGACCTGAAAGTCAGTGCCAATATTCGCAACATCAATGCCAAGATCAGGCAGCTTATCGACAACGTCCTTAATGACGACAAGCTTACTGACAAGCAAAAAGAAGACAAGATCACCGCTATCGGCTATAAGTACACACAGAAAGTGGAAGACGCGGTCTTCGATGATATGGATAAGCGCAAGACGGCATTAGCCAGTCAGATCAACTCTGGTGCACGTGGTAAGAAGGTGCAGCTTCGCCAGATGCTGTTTGGTGATATGCTGATGAAGGATGCACTTAATCGGGATATGCCATATCTGATGATGGATGCTTATGCTGACGGTGCAACCCCGACTGGATATTGGGTTAGTGCGAGCTCCGGTCGTAAAGGCTACTACGACGTCCAGATGGCAACTGGACAATCAGGTTATCTGGGCAAGCGTGTGACGGCTGCTACTCATGATACTATCATTAGCGAGCAGGACTGCGGTACGACTGACACAGGTGTCCCATTCCCTGCTAATAGCACCAGCAATGTAGGCGCTGTATTGCTGAAGCCGTGGCATAGCTATCCGGCTGGAACTGTTGTAACAAGCAAGATGGTTGCTGAAGCGGATGATGACGATGATGAAATGATACTGCGTTCTCCGATGACTTGTAAGAGCCGCACAGGTGTATGTGCCAAATGCAATGGTCTTGGTGAGAATGGAAAATTCCCTGGAATTGGTGAATATGTTTCTTTGAATGCTGCTAGAAGCTTCGTGGAACCTGTTACCCAGGGGGCTGTCGGATCCAAGCATTCTGGCGGTATTGGTGGTAAGAAAGTTATAAATCCTGAGGGTGAAGACCAGCCTACAGGCTTCCGCTCTCTGGAGCGTATGTTTACTACACCGAGCAACTTCCCTGGCGGGGCTGTACTGGCACCTATTGATGGCACTGTCAGCAAGATCCAACCGGCCGCGCAGGGTGGCACTTATGTGACCGTCGGCAATAAGACACTGTATTGCTCTCCTTATCGCACGATCAAAGTGAAAGAAGGCGACAAGGTATATGCGGGCGACGTACTTACTAACGGCATACCTAATCCTATGGATGTTGTAGGCCTTAAGGGTCTGGGTGCCGGTAGGGTATATTTTACAAAACAACTTGGAAAAATTTTGAAGGAAAGTGGTTGGGGAACAGAAAGACGTAATCTCGAATCTTTCTCCCGTGCCTTCCTTAATAAGGTTGAGATAACGAATCCTGACGGGTATCATAACTATCTGCCGGGTGATACTGTCAACTATAGCGAGCTGATGGGCGACTATGAACCGCGTGATGACTCTGAAGAACTGGCTCCCGATAAAGCTGTGAACCAGTATCTTGAGAGGCCTGTTCTCTATTATACAGTGGGTACACGCATTACTCCGGAAGTAGCTGCTGATCTCAAGAAGTACAAGTTCGACAACATACTGGTGAACAAGGAAGCGCCTCCGTTTGCATCTAAGTTCATGAGGCCTGCTGAGGGTCTGCAGCATGATAAGAACTGGCTACCTCGCCTATCTGGTGAGCGGCTTAAAGAAGGTCTCTTTGATGCCGCCAGACAAGGAATTACCGACAGCTATGATTCCAATAGCTATGTTGACAAGATTATCATCAACCCCTTGAAACCGACTTAATATAACGATATGAATAATATAAGACACAATAGCATCGAAGGAGTTACTATGCATCGTCTTATCGTACAAAGAAACATGACCAAGAACGCGGCGGAAGAGGACGGTCCTTCCTTTGAACAGCAGTTCGGTATTCTGGCTAATGCCGTCATATCGGACAAGTTCCCGCAGCTGGATTCCATGAAACTGGCGTTCCAGCTTATCGACAAGACCGATGACAACACCAAAGCTTGCGGTGCGTCTGTGTACGTAGTGGGAAAGACCGTTATATTTGTTCCCGCATTCTTCCGCAACGGCCAGCTAAAGACAGGCGATATGATGCTGATTGGTGAGACGCAGACGTTCCTGCCTATGAGCGATCCATGGCTTGCTTGGATCAAGAATAAAGACCTTGTGCCGTCTGGAGAACTGGTGCCGGCTGATGAGATGGATCCGATTGGTAATACAAAGGGCACGACTATCCGTGAGATAGCAGATCCTATTATCAAGACTGCCAGTGTGTTCCTTAAAGGACTGTGCAAGCTTGATCCTGATCTCACAAAGACAGCCAGTCAGATGAATGTGCTGGATACTACGCTGCATATGGGTAAGCAGGCTACGGAAGCGATGCTTGACAATCTTGTGAAGCCAGATCTGCTAAATGCTGCGCTGTCTTTCTATAAGCCGGAAGATCTGCAGAAGTTCGCTATGGCTGCCAATGATATGGTGCCTGCACCTGCGGTTCAGGTTATCATGCCGTTTGATAAGGAAGCCAAGGAACTGAAAGGCAACGAACTGAATGCACTATATAAGGATGGTTTCTTCATCAAGTGCGCCAAAGAGACGCCTGCTCCCAAGGTGATGCGTAAGACGAAGGTGAATAACCTGTTTGGGATGCTGAAAGAGCCTGGTAAGACCGGTCTGCTGCAGCCAGACGGCACTATTAAAGAAGTTTATATTGTCAAAGGCAGCTATAGCGGATCTGATGCCGTGTGTTGGGATCACAATAGTAAAGGCGGTACCAGCTATACAAGTAACCATGACGGTTTTATGCCTCCTCGTACTTTCTCCAGAGAACAGCCGGAATTCATGATTATTGCAGATGGTAAACCCTGCTCTGCTAAGGCTGGCGCCATGGAGCTGCTTGCGGATCGTAAGGATTTCAATGAAGATATTCTGTCTGAGATCGGCAGTCCTCTTAAGAATTATGATGGCAGCGAGGAAAAAGGCGTCTTCCTTGTGTTCCCAGATGGATCATTCACTCGTATGTATAATCTGAAGAAGGGCAAGGATAACACATGGACACACTGGGACACCACAGTCCAGCTTGCTGAGGATGACAGCACCCTCCAGAAGCCTCTGCCTGTCAGTACGGGTTTGTTGATTGTTCCTAATAAGACACGTGTTATTACGGAAGACAGCGATAGTCGTGCAACAACCGCTGTTCCTGTCGTTACGATGGCGACGCTGGATGCATTCCTTGAGAACTTCACTACGAAGCATTACAATAAGGCTCGCATCTATAACAACGGCTCTGATTACACTGTCAGCGGCAGCAACACTACAGATGGCGACAAGCCACTTAGCTTCAAGGAAGCCTGCCTCGCACTGGTTAACGACTATGGTGTCGCTCCAGCAGACGCCAAGATCATGCTCAAGGACGCCAGCAATGGTGCGACTTATGATAATCCAAAGAGTACTTCTTATCTGATCGAGAAGCATGCTGCTATTGACGGTGGCTGGCAGGATGCCAATATCCCAATGGATCAGCATATCAATCAGCCTCCACAGATCAGTCAGCGAGAGATGCCGACCTTCCTGGAAGATCCTGCACAACTGGAGCAGGCTGTTACCAATGCAGCACAGCAGGGCATCAAGGAAGTGTTCGACGTTACTGTGCTAAAGCTCCTTGTGAAGCAGAACCGCTTCTTTGATGAGATCCAGGAAGATCTTCCTGTCTTTATGCAGGTGCTTGACAGTCTGTGTCGTAAGCTGTTCCAGTTCTACTGGCATACAGAGAAGATGGAAGAGAAGTACGGTATGGTAAAGCTTAAATCTCTTGAAGAGAGTCTGAAGGTCACTATGGAGAGTCTCAGTGAACTGACGATCTTCTTCAAGCTGCGTACAGTTGATGGAACAGGAAGCACCGGTGACACCCTTGGTGATCTGATGACCGGGCAGATGCTCTAATAATATGCCAGACGAAGAACTTATACTAGTAGAAGAACTTATACCAGCTGAGAGACCTCCCGAGAATACAAGGGAGGTCTTTCTAAATCCACCTGATTGGCGATATCAGGCGGCTTGTGCGTATCTTGCTGATGAGAAAAAGAATCAGGCAGCTACTGTGCCGACTGATCCAGTTGTTCTGCTTGTTATAAGAGCTCTCAGAGCATTCAGGCGTATTCCTAATAGATTATATATGGATGCCTTGTGGAATGCGACAGAAGAAGTTATAAGACTCGGTACCACGATGAGACATTCTGCCATAGTTGCGGAAATAGAGTCGCATCTGATAAGTGGACATACGGCTAAGGACCTAAAAGAGCAAGGCAGTGTTATCCCTCCGACGTTGTATGAGCTTTATCGGGAGATCTTCTTTGATCTTACTGGCATAACAGCTGTACATAGCTGGATTCATGACTTCCTAGTCGAACCTGAGCGGTTCTCCAAGAGCCAGACTTTGCTCAGAGCAAGAATACTTGCATATCTATCTGGCCCTAAAGACGGAGCAGCATCCGCAATACTGGGGCTGCCGGATAAAGCAGTTGAACAGTTGCTTAAGAAGATAGGCTCCAACGAGCGTAATAAACAACTATTTGATTATATGGTCAAGCATACCAAGATACCGCAGGACATCTATGTCACAATGATGGAAACGGCTCTTAAGAGTATGACGGACAGAGATTTTCAGGAACATATGCGTGACCGTGACGAGGCTGGAAGTGGCTCTTTGGAAGAGTTGTCCGAGGGCATCGAACAAGGTATACGCGCCTACAGCCAGCAGGAGATCGCGGAAGCAAGTGCTGCAGGTGTTGATTTTACAAACCAATATACGGCATTTTTAACACATAAGGACGCATCTAATGGATGACAACAGAGTTTCACCTATGGAAGAGCGCGCGCTGACAAACGCTATCGAGCGTGCAGCAACCGTTGCCTCTATTAACACGAATCTGGATCGTGATATGCTGCTGGCTAATCAGCTGAAGAAAGCAAACATCGATCCGAAATTTGCGAAGACCGCATCTCAGGCATTCAATAAGCGTCTTACTGTGCTGACATTCCAGAAGACTGCGGATGAGCATAAGGCAGACAGCTTTCCACTTACGGATGCCGATAAGGTTTATAAGCTGGTCGCAGAGCGTGATGAAGAACCGATTATGAAAGCAGCCAGCTGGACCATGAGCATTGACAGCACTGTTGATGAGCCGACTATGCAGAAGGCAGCCAGTGCTGGTAAAGCTATTCCTGGTTACGAGTATCGGGTCAGCATGGATACCTTTGAGCAGCATCTTGAGAGCATGATGGACAAGTATGCTGCTGCTTATCGTGATCTGGACTACATCAAGATGAAGCTCGAGAATACGATTGAAGCAGAAGCTGAAGAGGTTGCCAATATCTTTAAGCAGGCACACTATGATTACGATTTCACTACTGCTGTGAATCTGTATGGTGATAAGCTGCAAGAGGCAATTGGTGATAAACTTGATAAGAGCGCATCCTTTGTGCGGACCTCCAAGTTTGTTATCAAGCCGCAGAAGGCTGTCTTTAACAAGGTAGCCAAACTTATTGAAGATCGCGAATCTCTGCAGAGCATTACAGACTTTATGGGCGACTATGTCACGGGGCTCAACGAGTTCTGCAAGAGCGCGTCTGCGCTGAGCGAAGAGTGGCAGATGAAGAAAGTCGCTGCTCCAAAGATGCAGAACACAAGAGACGCCCTTGATGCCGCTACCAAGGATATCGCAGATCAAACCGCGGCTCTGCAGGGGATGCTTTCGGAGTCTGTGGATGACGGCGCTTTCCAGGCAAGGGCCAACGCGCTCGCGGATCTTATTGCCGGTGGTGCTGCAAGCTCTGCAGAAGCCGGCATTAAAGGCATCAACGCTATTACTGGTGCATCTAGAGCAGCTCTCAATAATGCGCGTGCTCTCTACGGTGCAGGTAATAATGTTAGTATCAGTCCTGGGGATCTTCTTGATGCTGCCTTCCTTACTAAGGATCGTTATCGTGATCGCCTTCTTGCTTGGTCTGATATGAGTGCTGATCCGCAGATGGCGCTTTATCCATCTGAACAGGTGTTCCAAGCCACTAATAAGGCAATGGATATGGATACTGCGCTAGAGCGTCCGGACCATCGTGAGGTTCTTAGAGCTCAGGTTGCACAGCTGCTCGCACAAAACAACAGAGCGTCTACTGCTGATGTTGCTGCACTGGCCGCTACGCTTAAAGCGCTCGCTGGTGCTAGGAGCAATGCTGCTATTTCCGGTGCAGAGGCTGTTGGCAAGCTCAGCGATAAGACCGCACCCGAGCGTCCGGAGTTGGAGAAGATCGTCGGCGAATATGGCGATACGGAAGCGCTGCATGATGTTGCTGAGAACGCGCAGAAGGATTACGAGTCACAGATCAAGAAGCTGGACGACATTAATAAGGCAAAAGCCGAAAATCGCGCGGCAACTATTAAAGCTGTTCGCGAGAGCATAGAGAAGGCCAAGGGACGACAGTTCCAAGCTCAGCAGGCGCTTGATACGGCTGACAATAACAGGTCTAGGCAGGCAGGAGAACTTCTTGCTGCTCGTGCTGAACTGAGAAACCAGAAGCAGATCGCTGAAGCACGTAATCAGAACGCACTAGATATCCAGGACAAGAAGGATAAGGCTGCACTCGGACGTGAGCGTCTTCGTCACTTGGATTACAGAGCCTACCTGGATGAGCTTGCCAAGCAGCGCCAGGCAGGTAAGACGACTACGGTTAATCCTCCTAATACAGGCTCCGATAAAGAAGAGCAGAAACCAGAGAAGAAGCCGAAAGAGCTAAAGAAAGACAAGAGCCCAAAAGAACCAAAGGTATCGGACTATGATACCCCGGAAAAGAGAGCCGATTGGTTTAAGCGCTATACATACAAAGTTAATTCTTTGAGTGATGAAATAGAAAAGGCTCTAAAGGCGAACGATCAAAACAAGGTAAATACTTTGCAGGCGCAGTTGGATGAGATTGAAGAAGCTGAGACTAATAAGGCGCTTCTGGCACAGTATACGGAGGATCGTAAGAACGCAGGAGGCTCTAACTAATGATTAACAAACAAGTTCTTCCTGAGTCGTTCGACTTCGGGATGCCTTCTGTGGAGATAGTCAATGTCGGGTCCAAGGGACTCGACAAGACTGCCATGGTCAAGCGGGCATCCGCATTCGACGACATCCTGGACAAGATTGAGAAGAAAGCCAACCGCACATACCTCCATGTTATTACGACTGGAGCGTTTGAGCGCTATAATTCGAACGCGAACGCCGATTCATATAATGGTCACGAAATGGATTGGGAATTCCCTTATCCTGAGGATGATATGCATAAAACAGCCCACTTTGATGGTGGGCTATCAAAATATCATAACGAGACATATATGAAGGATGGCGCTGTCTATCAGGAACATCAGACCAAGACAGCCGGTGTCCAGCCTTCTGGTGAAATAGTTGCTGCTCGCTATAATGAAGATATGGAACGTGGAGAGCTTCTGATTGCCGTTGATAATGATAAGTGGCGTGATCGGCTGCAGAAGAAAGCATCTGGTCATGATATTTACCTAAGTATCGGATGTTCAGTGCCTTACGACACGTGCCTCGCCTGTGGACATAAGGCCCGTGTTCAGTCTGAACACTGTGACCATTTTAAGCATCAGCGTGGACAACTTCTTAAATGTGGAACTGTTGTCAGCGTTATGAACGACAAGCCTTCCTTCTACGACATATCTGGTGTGAATGTGCCTGCTGACAAGATTGCCTTTGTTCTTCGCAAGATGGCATCTGTTCCTGGCACTATGGAGAAGGAAGCCTCTTTGGAGGCGGTTACCGCTGTTGGCACTCGTAAGCCTATGCTTTTGACTAAAGCTGCTGCCATCCTTTCTAAGCTTGCCGAGATGGAAAAACAGGTGCAGGGACTTGTAGAAGGCGATAAGGTTGATCTTGATGCTTTCAAGGACGATGCTGACGAGAAGAAAAACCTTATACTTCGGGTAGAATCTTATCCAGCTGATGAAGTTATCGATTCTTGTAACAGAAAAGGTATCCTTCTTTCGCCTGGTATGCTTTTTAAGCTTCTTGGCTCTGATTTGGAAGCTGGTAACCTCTTGTCCAAACTTGATGATGCTGACTGTGGCGACATGTCCTGCATGATGCGTGAACTTGAAGAGGATGAAGACCGTAATGATGAGCTGCAGGATGGCTCGTTCGATCAGCACTTCCCGGCAGACCTTAATCTGGATGACATCCTTAATAAGTTCCTTCCAGAGTTCGGCACAGACAATCCTGCGATACAGGCTAAGATCATCCGTATCACGGTTTCCCCTAAAGAGAAGAAGGAAGAGCAGCATAAAGAAGCTTCTTTCAATCCACAGGCAGAGCAGGCTCTTCGCAAAACCTATGCACGCTATCTGATCAGCTTCGCTGAGCGTAATTCCGATCAGGCGTGCATGAATGCGCTTATGAAGGTAGCAGCACTCGGAAAATAACCATATTTCTTCACTCGACAACTTAAGTAACACCACACAACTGTGGAATTTAACACAAAGGAATTGTTGACATGACAAATCAACTTAAACTGAAATCTAAGACTCTCCAGGACATTCTCGCTTCCAGCGGTCTTGTCAAGGATGCGTCTCAGGAAATTACCCATAAGACTCTGCTCGATCAGGACAATCTGGGTAAGGAACAGACCAAGGATCTGCATGAGGGTGTTGAGGGCGTGCTCGCTGACACTGCGGCTGCCAAGAACACCTCTACCGATACCGTTCCGGATCTCCCGGGCGTGCAGAATCTGAATGCCAGCGGCGAAGAGGGTCTTCGCGCTGAAGGCAAGTCCGTTGAACTCCAGACCACCGATGGCTGTCCCTCCGGCACACCGGCACAGGAAGCCAAGAAAATGGCCACCGATTATCGCACCGCTATTGCGCAGCTCGTTGCTGCGAAACGTGAACAGGTCAAGCAGGCTTCTGAGCAGGCTCCGGCGAAACAGCAGATCATCACTGGTACTGAGGTTATGGCGAAGTTTGCCTCCCTTAGCCAGTCCTCCACCGATGCTGACATCAAGGATGCTGAAGAGTCCCTTCTGAAGCTCGCGTCTACCAATCCGGCGTTCAACGTCATTCGTGACCGCATTATCATGCGCAAGATGGCTGAGGACATCGATGCCCTCGCGGAAGCTGAAGGCATTTCCCCGGAAGACGCTGCTGCTGAACTGCAGGCTGCTGCTGATGCCGATCCTGCGATGGGTGCGGAACTTGAAGATGAGGCCACTGGTGAAGCGGTTGCCGACCTTGCTGGTGCGGAAGCTGCTACTGGCGATCTGATGGCGGGTATTGATGAAATGGCTGCCAATGCCTCCGAGACCCTCGGCCGGGAAGTTACCCCCGATGATATTATCGCTGCTGCCGACGAAGTTGTTGCGCAGGCTGAAGCGGAAGGGGTAGAACCGGAAGCGATCCTCCAGGCTGCGATGGAGCAGATGCAGGGTGGCGAAGACGATGTCTCCGAAGAAGATCTCGCAGCTGCGGACGAAATTCTCTCCCAGGCTGCTGAACAGGGAATCTCCCCTGAAGAAGTTATCCAGGCTCTCTCTGATGACCTCGGTGAAGGCGAAGCGGAAGCTGCGCCGGAAGAGGCTCCGGCAGAAGAACCTGCTGAAGGTGAAGGCGAAACCAAGGAAGCGTCTGCGGTCAAAGCTACTGAGAAGGTTGCCAGTGTGCAGCAGAAACAGGCTAGTACGACACGTGCAGCGTACGTCCAGTATCTCCGGCACCAGAAATAAGGAGTCCTAACCATGGACGAAGCTCTTGAAAAAATGACCAAACTGGCAAGCGATCTCTGCGATCAGCTGGAAGCAGCTGAAGCCGAGAACAAGAGCCTTAAGGAGCAGCTGCAGCAGGTTAAGACTGCCAGCGCTGCTCCGGCAGAAGCTCCTGCTGTGTCAGAGGAAGTCGCGCAGGCTACCTGCGATGCGCTTGTTAAGGCTGGCAGCATCAGCGCGGATCAGGTTGCAGACTGCAAAGAAGCATTCATGAAGGACGCTGCGGCAGCACACCGCGTGCTCGTCCAGCTCCTTAACGAGCCAGCTCAAGTAAAGTCTGCATCTTCTGAGGAGGATGTCAGCGGTGGAACCCTTGTTAACGGGACGCCTGCTGCCGAATCCGATAAGTATGCAAAAATGTACGAAAAACTCGGCCTTTATTTCTAACCAAACGAAAGGTAATTCAATATGGCTATTACACGTACTGATCAGCTTTCCCGGCAGATGGAACACTCTGCTGTGATCGCTCACGGCGCGCATCCGGAATATCGCCTTGAATTTCCTGCTGAAGTTGATGGCACTGCCTCCAACTTCGACAAGATCTATCAGGGTTCCGTTGTCTCGCTGAACGCCAGTGGCAAGTATGTCATTGGTTGCGGCGTCGGCGAGGGTGTCAACTATCCGGTTCCGTGCATCTCCCTCAAGAACATCTTCGATCCGGATGTGACCACTGGTAAGCTCGGCACCTCCGTGTATGTGGTCGGCGGCACCAACTTCACGCTTCCTGACTACAAGAAGACGACCTACAGTGCTGTCGGCGGCAAGATCACCGCTATCCCCTGCACTGGCGGTTATGAAATCGAAACAACTGAGTTCGACGGCTCCAAGACGTATCATCCGAATGATGTCCTCATTCCTGGTACTACTGCTGGTGTTGACCTTGGTTTCGTGACCCTTCCTGCGTCCAGCACTGTTGGTATTGGCGCGGCTCCGGTCGTTGGTTTTGTGTCCCGTGCGACGTTCTCTGTTGACAGCTATCAGCAGAAGCGTATCTCGTTCTGGACCAACTTCATCCCGGCGACTCACTGATAACAGAAGGAGTATGAACTATGGCTTATAACATGCAAAAAGTCGCTGCTGCTTCTGAAGACATCAAAGCGAAGCTCCTGTCCGGTGATTCTGAAATGATGAAGACCGCTGGTCTTGCTGCCAGTGAGTACTTCCGCGTTGAAATCCGTGAAAACGGCATTCGTCGTCAGATCACTCCGCCCACCACCGTTACGAAGGAAAACTTCGACGTTGTCGAAGATACCGACTTCCCGGTGATGTTCGTTGAAATCGCCCCGCAGTCCGCAGGCGCCTACAAGGTGTCCTTCGAGACCGGTCCTAAGGGCGAAGTCATCCACGGCAAGAAATCCCGTGTGGAATTCAACCGTATCATGACTGATAAGTACTCCATCGACAAGATCCGTCTTGAGACCTATAAGATGCCGATCCTCGACATCTTCTACGACCTCATGCTCAAGGACCTGATGGATACTGAAGATGAAACCTGCATGGCCCTCGACGACCTGATCTGCGGTACGCTCAACACTGTCAATCCGTCCTACGGCATGTGCCGCTATGCGACCGTTGGCACCATGAGCCGCGCTGCTCTCGTCTCCCTCAAGAAGGGCATGTTCTTCAGTCCTGGTGGACCTCACGAACAGGGCCTTATCCCGACCAAGTTCCTCATGAACAACATCACTCACGCGGACTTCGGTATCCTAGGTCGTGATGCGGTCGGCGGTGACCTCGCTCAGACGATGTTCACTGACGGTGTTGCTCTCACCAAGATCGCCGGTGTCGACACCATCCTCACCACTAAGCGCGGCTTTGTCAAGGACAAAGACGTCTACATCTATGCTGATCCTAAGTTCTACGGTGGATTCTACACCTACAAGGATGTCAGCATGGTTGTTGATGAGAAGGATGACATCTGGCTGACCTTCTTCGCTCATGAGACCATCGGTGCCTCCGTTATCAACGGCGCTGGCGTCCTGAAGGCCTCCATGACCGGTAGCACGGTTGACTGGACCACTGGTCAGGTTCCTGCGTGATTAAACGCAAGATCTGATTGATTCGATCCTCGCGGGCGCTCGTTCATACGGGCGCTCGCTTTTTATGTGCTACATTAAAGGATGTAACCAAACAAAGGAGTTGTTTTATGACACCACCTATTTTCACGATTATCCGTAACAAACGTGACACGTCCCGTACCATCTACTTTGCAGGCAAGGATTCTAAATGGCTAGCTGCCAACAGTGATCTGATTGTCCCATTTGAGGTGTGGACACTCGCTGAAGACTATCAGAAGGAAGCCATTAAGGCAGAGCTCAAGAATGGCAACATTGAACTGATCATCTGTGTCACAAGCACTGATGGCAAAGTTGTGCAGGTGCCATTTGAGCCAGTCACCAAGATGGCAGTTCCAGGTCCTGCCACCAAGTATGCCCCGAAGCCGATGGATACGACAAAGGAGCAGGTTGCAGAGCTCGACCATACTGTAAAGGTTACGAGCCACGAAACGGCTGCTGTGCTTGAAGGTATGGGGGCTAAGAAGATCGGGTTTGAGGATGAAGTTCTTCCTGCTCGTGAACTGAAGAATGGTGAGCCTGAACCGAAGAACGAGGACACCAAAGAAGCTGAAGCTACAGTAGACAAGGAAGCTACTGCTGAACAGCCAGCTAAGAAGACGCGCTCCAAGAAGAGCTAATAACAGCTATGCTTTTGCAGTGGCGGTTGGTCAAGCGGCCAGCCGCCTTTTTATTACCGCAAACCCTTTTCTAGAAGTAAGGACGCATTATGGCAGCAAATAAATTCATCGTATTGAAGAACAAAGACCTGGCAGTCACAAAAGGGTCAACAGGTTGTACAAGAATCTCTTTCAAACAAGCGGATCTTGACAATATTACAACTGGTGTCAAGGCAACTACTGTTACCTTCGATACGTTGAATCCCTGTGTGGCTGTGGTCGACGAGGACGGTGTACAATGGGATCTCAATTCCAAGCGTGTGCGGTATAATACAAGTACCAGTAAGATCACGATAGACCTTATTGACATTTTGTATGCGAAGGGGCTGATCACCACACCAGCCACTATTAAGACAGCACAGGCTACATACACCAGATTCCGCGAGAAAGATACTGATACCGGTTATGCATGGGCACGTACTGCTGTAGAACCAACGGCTCCAGTTGATCCACCGTATAGACTGTATACGAAGGACGAAGCACCTGCTGTCGGGGATCTGGCTTATGTGGATTCAACTACAAGCGGTACCAATACTGTGGAGATAACAGCTGTCACTAATCCTGCGTTCATTCCGATTACTACAGGTGATGAAACTTGGGATGCTATTTTCACTGTATCAACAGTTGAGCCATCGGGCGGGACTGTTAGCGGTATTATCTACGAGAAGATCGCCTATTGACCCTCCTATTAAATTAATGGAAGTTGAACTTAACTATGGTGACAGTGGCACAAATGGAACTCTCGGTCGAGCAGCTTGAACAAATAATCAACACGCTGAATTCCCAGCATGGTAATCACGCAGCTGTGCTGCTGTTGCTAGGTGTCCTGGCGTTTGCAGGTATCATATTTGCGATGTGGTGGGTATTGAATTTGAAGCTCTCTCCTATGGAAAAGCTGACGAACTCGTTAGAGTCCTCGGTGAATGCGCTGAATGAAAAGATTTCTGAACTCTCCACCAAGATGTGGTCCAAAGATGCGCTGCAAAATGAGATAAAGCTGGAAGTGTCTGCCCAGATAGAAAAACATATTCAGAATTGTCCCTACAAGGATCATTGTAAATAATCACGTTGGCATGATCGGGTCCTCCTCCCTATGGCCGCATGGCTGTTTGGTCATGCGGTCTCTTTGTACCAAAGAACTTATTTAAGGAGAATTACGAATGATTTGTATTGCTGAAAACAGTGGTGGCAAGGGTGGCGTAGCCGGTGGCGCCGGAGCGCATGGGCAGGCATCTCAATCGGCCACAGGAGCAGGGGCTGCTGATTATGGCTATCCTGTACTTGAAGTTGTAACAGGAATGACCACAGATCTAACTGTGCAGCTTACGAAAGACTATAATGGCACAATACCTTCAGACCTATCGAGTATAACCAAGGTTGAGTTCAGAGCCCGACCTTCCATGGTGTCAAGCACACCGGAAATCAAGGTTGATTGTACATATACACCAGACGGCCAAGTTACAGTGCATCTAACGCCACATGAGGTGGATTATCATAACGGTGTTTGGTACGCAGAGTTTCTGACTTATCAGGATGACTTGCTGCTTGCTAACTACAGAGCATATCTGTGCATCCGTAAAGGCATGACAGGCTCGCAGACAGGAGCGCCTAATACTGTGACTGCTCTTGATGTCCGTCTCGCGGTTATGGATACATCCCCTGAAGCCAATCAGCTGCTAGATGACCTTGAGTTCTCTGATATGATGATCTACCACGCCATCGAGAGAGCAATCAATGAATGGAATGAAACGCCTCCTGAGCTGGAGTGTCGTGTTGATGCGACCAATTTCCCATGGCCTGAGGCGCTCATTAAAGGTGCTGTGGGATTCCTTATGCAGGAAGTGGCTTATCGCTATAATAGAAACCGTATGCAGTATTCTGCTGCTGGCCTTACTCTTGATACCAGTGATAAAGGTCCTGCTTATATTGCTATGGCCCAGGCTGCAAGAGTAGAATGGAAGAACTTTGTTGCGGCGAAGAAGACAGAGATCAATATGATGGAATGTTTCGGCACCTTCAGCCTTCCGTACTTCGGTAATAGGATTTATTATTGATGCAACCGCCTTTCACTTCTCTACAGGCAACTATTCGTTACGATAATGCCAGAGTCCTCAGCTGGACTATGACAAGTGGACTTTCGTTGCCTGCAGACGCTATACTGTCGGTAGAGAATTCGAGAGCAGGTGGTACCTGGGAGACGCTTAGTGATACTGTGCTAGACGAGTGCTTCTATGTGGATACCAGAAGGCGTAACTATAACAAATACATGAACGAGTGCTATAGACTGCGCCTTGTTATTCCACATACAGATGCAGAAGACGAAGAATATGTCTCTGAGGTAGTACAAGCAGGTAACTTCGAGGCTTATCCATTCAGCAGCGAGGCAGAGAATGTCATCAAGCAGGCTGAAAAGGCCATTGAGCTTAGTGGCGTTACTGGTGTGCTGCTGAAAAAGAAGCATTGGGGCGAGCGCTGCGAGTATTGCACAGACTTTGATGATCAGGTGACAGTAAACGAACATTGTCCCTGGTGTCTTGGTACAGGCTTCAAAGGCGGTTTTTATAATGGCATTTCAATGAGCCTTATTAAGGATAAGATCACTACTATCGAATCTCAAGGCGCATCGGCGGTTTCAGAAGCTGAAGAAGTAGAGGGTCGCTGTGTTGCGTATCCGTGGGTTCGTTATATGGATGTGTGGGTAGAGGATAAGACCAATAAGAGATATCAGATCAACCAGGTTACTCCCATCAGCAGCTATAAGCAGGTCCCTCTTATCTACGCTATCAAGATGAGCAAGATCGAGTACAGCGATGTTATGTATACACCACCTGCTGATGCAAAGGTTCTGGTAAAGGATCTGTACGACAGTGCACTTGTTAATTACACACCGCAAGTGGAAACAGAGCTTGAAGAGAATGCTATGAACCAATGGAAGGATGACTTCGATGATAACAACTGATTATACGAAAGCAGCCAATCCTCAGACACTGGAAGGTGGCGCGCTCACATCATATCGAACGCTGTATTGGCTTAAGGGCGTGTTGCAGAACTTTATGTCAGACCCTATTAACATCAAGGATGAGCGCATTAGCTGGATGTTCAATTTCCAGGATGGTGATGTAGACACAAAGATTGATGGTCTGTTCGAAGTTGATGTCGCATATAGTGATAGAACGAACACTGCATGCCGTACGCCTATGGTATTTATCTCGCTCGGACCTCGCAGTTACCCGGTGAGGGGTATAAATGCTATTGGAGCTCCAGCGATTGCAAGCTGTGGTACAATCCCGATGCATATGGGTAGAAAATATAAAATGATACCGCTAACTATAACGGTCGAGACCGAGAAATATGCGTCGACTGTGGCGTTGACAGATTTGATAGAGGACTTCCTTCTGATAAACGAGGATTCGTTCAAGCTGGATAATCATTCTATCAGCGAATTCCATGTTACAGGTGTTTCCGAACCTCAGTTTCGGCAGGTTAACACAGGATCACAAGCAAAGTGTATCTATTCACAAGTGATCCAGTTGTATGTTGTTGGCGGAATAGCCTGGACTACGGACACGCAAGGTCCGGTGTTCCGTGGTGTCACCCAGAAGGTCGAGATCAAGTGAAGTGCATTTACACGAAAGCTTTTATAACAAAGAATAAGGCAGCGCATACTGACGGCCTGCCAAGATAACCTTGTCAGTAGAAGGTATATAACCTATGGCTATAAACGATTTTGAATTTCCTGGCGTTGAGCTGCATCAGGAGTTTGTCGAAACTCCGGTTACAGGTCAGAGTCAGCTCGGAGTGGTTGTCATTGGTCATCAGATTAAGCAAAGCCTTGTAGAAGACTGGGTCTACGGTGGTACTGCTACTGTTGTTCCTCTGTCTGCCGCTTCCAACTATGCTGCTGGTGATGTGATCGACACAGACGCGACATCTGACATTTCTGTTACTGTTGTCGGCGGTGAATTTCTGAACTTCGCGGCTACCACATCCTCTACAAATCTGAAGATCTCTGGGGGCTCCGCGGCTGCTTCCGCAACCTCTGTGGTTACCACATTCGATAAGGCTCTGGTATCTGGTACAGCCTCTACAGCAGCTTTTGGTGAGTATGTCCCGGCTGTTGGTGACTCGGTCATGGTTACTGCTGGTACGGCTTCTCCAAAGGCATCTATTATCACTGACATCGCCGGCAAGCAGCTCACAACTGTTCCCGCTGAGGGTACATATGATGCCGGCGAGATCACGGCTATCAGCTTCCTGAAGACTGCTGATGCACCGCTGGCTGCAGCTTCTTATGAGGTTAGTGAAAATTCTATCGAGATCAAGGCTAGCGCAGTTGCTACTTTCCCCGGCAAATCCTCTACCGTTGCGCTGCAGCCTAACACCGACGACGGTGATGGCACCTATTCTCTGATCATAAGATATAAAGATGCTGACAAGAGTGCTTATCATAAGCTACAGTCTGTTGGTAGCATGACCGAAATTAGAGAGGCTTTTGGTGTTATCAACGCGGATAATCCGATGGCTGTTACTCTTGCGTTCGCGTTGCAGGCAGCTGCCGGTAATGTTGTGTATTACACAGCTACATCCGCAGAGACTACTGCAGGCTACGAAGATGCTCTCGACTTTATTGATAAGTATCAAAACCTTTACAGCATTGTTCCTGTTACCACGGATGCTGCGATTATTCAGGCTTGTATCGGATTCGTCGAACGCGTTTCTTCTGATGTTGAAGGGAAGACTCGCTACAGTGTGTGGTATGGCGTTCCTAATGCTGCTACTGTTGATGGCATTCTTAATGGCCGCCAAGGTACGAGCTATCGTGCGCAGGCTGTTTGGGCTGATGATGTTCTCTATAATGGCCAGATCGTCGGTAACTACGCTGCGGCAGCGGCTGCTGCTGGTATGCGCAGCGGTGAAGTTGCTTATCGCCCGATCTCTAATCTTGGTTACAATTTCTTCTCTCTTAAAGAGACGAACGGATTCACCAAATCTCAGCTTAAGCAGCTTGGCCAAAACGGTATTTGGATTATCGCCAACAACTATGATGGAACACCGATTAACCTTCGTCAGCTTACCACAGCTGTTTCCAACAATCTGAACAAGGACGAAGAGAGCATCGTTGCAAACGCTGACAGTATCGCCCTGACTCTCTGCCGTGTCGGTGAGAATCTGGTTGGCTGCAGCAATATCAGCCCTGATCTGCTGGTTGCTCTGCACGACACGCTGACTGGCATCATGGACCGTTATCTGCTGAACCTGACTGGCAATGCTTATATCGGACCGCAGCTGCTCTCCTATACGATTGATCGTCTTGAACAGGATCCTGTCCGTTTAGATCATATCTATGCAACCATCACCTGCGAGCCTCCGAAGCCGTTCAACCGCTTCGTCATGACTCTGCGGATTGTCTGATAAGGAGTACACATTATGGATGTTTTCAACAATCCCTACAAAAATACAGAGTCCTGGTCTGCACAGGGTGCCATTATTATGTGGTACATCGGATCCGTCGGTTCCGAATCCGAGGCCAACAAGGTTCCTCTGATGATCAATGCGCTGAACCTTCAGTATGGTCGCGGTCAGCAGTCTTTCTATCCGCTGAACGCGGATGCCAGTGGCAATGCTACCCGCGTTAATATCAAGGGTGCTCCTACTGGTGCGCTGCAGTTCACGTCCATCTACTGCCCGGTCCAGGGCCAGATTGATGAGTTTCTGAAGGCTGCTTCCAGGGACTGCATCAAAGCCGGCGAAGAAATGCTTATCACGATTCGTCCGTTTGGTGTTATCAAATGCGATGATCGTCCTGTCACCCAGGCGCCTCGTTGGATCTGCACAGGCGTTGAGATGAACGGCCTCGGTCTTAATATTCAGAGTTCCGAAGTCACTCTCGTCAACATGCCACTCACGTTCAACTTCACTGGCCTGAAGATTGACAATCCGTAAGAGTAGTACGGTAGACTAAGAAGTCACAGCCGCTCAGCCTATGCTGGCTGGTGCGGCTTTTTATTGCAGGGAGAAGTACCATGGATGTAAGTCATGTTTTTCTTGGGACAATTGTAGTGTCAGTCCCCAAGTTTGGTATAGCCATTGTTGCACCCGAACAGGGAACGCTTAATGCAACTGATACGTATCTTGCCCGCCTTCCGCTTAATGACGCTACCACTGGTGCTATCTCACAAGCTAACTATGTAGATGGCACAGCTGTAGTCTGCATGAAGGACATTACCGCGCTGCAGCGTGCTTATATCCTGTGTCCGGCTTCCTACGCAGCTGCCAACTTCTCCGATGTGCTGCAAAGTGCTGCTCTCTACAATATAGACAACTATGCCGAGATTGATGATAAAGTTTTCTCGCAGGTGCTGGCCTATCTTCTTAAGTCAGAGTCCATCAGCTTCCGTAACTATTCACACGGAGCAGACAGGGATGCTATTCCGGGGGATACAGACATCATCGATCTACAGGGCAATACAGGTCTTCATATAGGACGATATCTGACTCAACTGCGCGGTTCTCCCATGTGCTATATCGATGTGGAGAACATAGCGAACACGGTGGATGTGATGGCTGTCAATATAGAGGAGCATCTGCCACTACAATATAAGCTTACAGGAAGCGAGCTGTCAGTAAAAGATATTGCTGTATCTGATACCGAAGCGTTTGGACTTATAGAGGGCACACCGCTTACTATTAATGACGGCAATGTTGGTTACACAGATGAAAATGCCATACCTATCTATCGTCTGCAGCAGATAGAAGGTGCGGCGGCTGATGGTCGTGAATCTATTGTCATACAGCCGAAGGAAGAACCGCATTACTGCACTGTAGAACCTGCTATACTGGCCAAGCAGCGCATGTCGTTGAATGGCGCCCTGTCAGCTGCATCTGCTAACGGAATATGCTCCATCAAGTCGCCCGCTATACAGGCAATCCATCAGATCAACTATGATAAGGCCCGCAGTTTCCAGGAACAGCAGGATATTCTGAAGCCTTGGGAATACAATCAGCCTGAACAAGAAGAGGAAGCGGATAAGCCGAAAGATCTTGGTATCCTTATAGATGATGCCGCTATCAATAAGATCGTCGACAGGTTGCTTACAGGTGACTATCTTGAACAGCTGAAAGTAAAGCTTGCAGAACACGGGCTTAAAGTCTCCAGCGAAGATGCTTCTTTGGCAAAGCAGATAGAAGGTGAATGGAAAACAGGAGCAACTAAAGACCCCGCCTATGGGCCGCCTCCCTGGATTACTCTAACGGATCCTGTTACAGGTAAAACAACACAGTACTTCGCATCAACGTCGCTCATATCCCAAGAGCCGGATGGAAGTATTCTGATATGTGATGGCTATGGCAGCGAGATTAGGATGTCCAGAGGCAATATTTATATCAGCCCGGCTCTGGATCTGTATTTTCGACCAGGTAGAGATTTGTCGGCTATGGTACCGCGTCATCAGAGTTATAATGCCCAAGGATACACAACGATTAACTCTTCAAAGTCTATCTATGTCAGAGCTACTGACGATTTGAAGCTTGTCGGTGCAACAGGTGAGAATGGCGGCATGGTGACGCTTGAGAACAAAGCGACCGCAAAAGGATCAGCTAATGGTCTGATAATCAAGAGCTTAACAGGCACAGCAATTGTCAGCAAAGGTGATATTTATATCGGTCGCAATGGTGGCTCAGGTGTTACGGAAAACAGTGTAGATGCGCCATCTGAGCAGGGTACAATCATCATTGATGCTTGCAACAACGGTGTGATCAATATGCGCTGCCGCGAGCAGACTACTGATTCACAGGCTGTGTATGTGGTTGCCTCTAACGATAACGCAGCCTCTGCGTTCAGGCTGTCGCCTTCTTCAGCAGGTCTCTATACCAATGGACTGGAATTGCCTGTCAGAGTCTCAATGGTTGGTATGCAATCCCAGGAAAAGATTACGCTTGTCAGAGATGGGCAGGAAAAAGAGATCGAGCTGACGACTGCGCTCGGTGCTCCGCAGCTTGTTGTAGAAGGCCACTGTCTTGTAGGTGGTATGTTCAATTGCAACGGAGCAGGTCACTTCTGCGGGCAGGTAACCGCAA
>Ga0256405_10003486_pt1 | contig 32244 bp, 33 predicted proteins | sample RumenRJG_02DNA_FD_189096 | JGI IMG/M metagenome (GOLD analysis project Ga0256405, IMG submission 189096) | Bovine rumen microbial communities from Lethbridge, Alberta, Canada - RJG_02 | ecosystem: Host-associated > Mammals > Digestive system > Stomach > Rumen | place: Canada: Alberta...
ACCACCTGGTGCAGCGCATTATCACCGAGGTTCCCGGCATCAACCGCGTCCTCTATGATTTCACTCCCAAGCCCCCTGCAACGGTTGAGTACGAATAATCAATTGCTCTCCGGAGATCCAGTATTTATGCGGCTTCCAAGCATCTATGTTTAGTCGATGACAACAAATTGACAACAAAAATCCAGTTCTGATTATTCTAAAATGATACGGCTGTCTGATCCATTGTGGATACAGGCAGCCGTTTTTTCTGTTCTATTGATATCTTATCCTGATTTCTACAGTTTATATCACTGTTCCTTCGAGCGTTTTTCTCTCTTTGCAACAGGCGGGTAATTGAGCTTCCACTCCTCGTACATGGTGCCGGCTTCAAAGCCTGTCCTGCCTTTTTTCCACTCTTCATACCACTCGAGCAGGTGATCATAGACCGTGACATACTGCTTGTTCATGCGGTCCATGCGCAGGCACAGCTCACCGTCGATCTGATCGATATGGATCCCGAAGGTATTCTCCATGTCAAAGAGATTGTACATGAGATTGATGTAGGCATTGGCATTCTGATTTGAGATAGCAGAAGGGTGTACGTGTAAAGCCTCCGCGAGCTGCCTGATCATATCCTCCTTGGGATTCCTGACGCCGTTCTCATACTGCGCTATGCGGACATCTGCCGATCGGGCAGGAAAACCGACTGCCAGGCCCAGTTCCTTCTGTGTCATGCCCCGCATGGTGCGGATGCGTTTAATCCGGTCTCCAATCTTCATATTACAACCTCCAGATATACAGAGAAATACTAAACATTTAAAGACACATCAAGTTTACAAAATGTTCACAGAAATAGCAAGATAAAACTTGAAAAATGCTTAAAATAAGCGGATTTGGCACTTGCAAAAAATGAAAGGAGATATTATTATAATGCTTGATAACAAAAACAAATATGTTTAATATATAAAGCGAAAAAGATTTATAAGGAGGATGAAAATGGAAAGCTTGCTGATGACAGCGGATGAAGTCGCAAAGGAATTGAATGTATCGAAAAACTATGCCTACAAGGTGATCAGACGCATGAACGAGGAGATGCGGGAGAAGGGGTACTATACGGTCGCCGGAAAGGTGAACAGAAAGTATTTCATGATGCGCGTTGACTACGACACGGGAAAGGAGGGGCATTAATGTCTGTTTACAAGGATAAGAACGGAAAGTGGAAGGTCTACTACAGGTATACGGACTGGACCGGAAAGAAGAAGCAGACGACTAAGCGGGGCTTTGAGACAAAGAGGGAAGCTGTTGCCTGGGAGAGGGAGCAGCATCTGAAAATGAAGTCCTCACTGAACATGACCTTCGGGTCGTTTGTGGAGATCTATATTACAGATATGAGGCGCAGGGTACGCAAGAGTACCATGAGGACGAAAGAAAGCATCATCCGCGAGAAGATCCTCCCCTATTTCGCAGACCGGAAGATCGACGAGATCATGCCCAGGGATATCATCGCCTGGCAGAATGAAGTGATGGAATTGAGCAAGGAGAACGGAGAGCCTTATTCGCAGACCTATCTGCGGGCAATCCACAGTCAGATCAGCGCAATTTTCAATCATGCAGTGGCCTTTTATGGACTGAGGTCCAATCCGGCGGAGGCGGCCGGCAGCATGGGGGAGGCCGATAGTGAAGAAATGAAGTTCTGGACGCAGAAGGAATATCTGAAATTTTCAGAATCCATGATGGAGAAGCCGATGTCCTTCTATGCCTTTGAAATGCTGTACTGGACCGGAATTCGTGAGGGAGAACTGCTTGCACTGACGCCGGCGGACCTTGATTTCAACGCCGGAACGGTCAGGATCAACAAGACCTACCAGAGGCTTGATGGAGAGGATGTCATTACACCTCCTAAAACACATAAGTCCAACAGGGTCGTCCGTATGCCTGACTTCCTTGTGGAAGAGATGCAGGAATTTCTTCGTATGCTGTACGGGGTTGGCAGGGACGAGAGAATCTTCAATGTGACCAAGTATTACCTCCACCATGAGATGGACAGGGGCGCTAAAGAAAGCGGCGTAGAAAGGATCAGGATCCATGACCTCCGGCACAGCCATGTCAGTCTGCTGATTGAATTAGGCTTTTCCGCGGTGGCAATTGGAGACAGGGTCGGCCATGAGAGTGTCGTGATCACCTATCGCTATGCGCATATGTTTCCTTCCACCCAGGATGCGATGGCCCGGGAGCTGAGCATGGTCAGAAACCGGCAGACGGGAGAGAATGCGGACAGAGACCAGAGGGCTCAGGCAACGGAAGATGAAAAGGCAGATACTGCTGTCAGGAGCATGAAAAGGGAAACCTTTCGGGAAGCAGAGCAGGAGAATGAGGAGTCTCAGGATTGATAAAGGAGCGTAAAGAGGCGTCTCGCTGAATACTGCTTCACCATGGGTATCTGACAAAAAGGAGGAGGACATGTCGGCAAAGAAGGTAGACAGAAAAAACAGGTGGAGAAATGTCAATGTATCCTTTCGTATGTCGCCGGAGGAGGCAAAGGTTCTGAACGAGTATGTGAGAATGTCGGGGCTGACAAAGCAGGACTACCTGATCCGGCGAGTGCTCCACAGGGAAGTAACTGTCATCGGTTCATCGAGGATCCTCAAAGCACTGCGCGACCAGCTCTCGGAAACGCTGACGGAGCTGAAGAGAGTGGAGGCAGGGCAGAGTATTGATGAAGATCTGATGGATGTGATCCGGATGATGACGATGATCCTGAAAGGAATGCAGAAGGACGGCTGAGCAGAAAGCAGCAGAGATATGCGATAAGGGGGAGTAAAGCGATGACAGAGAAAACGGGCATGAAGCACATGCATCCAATATAGAGTACTGAAAACAGAATAACCCTGCTTCCTGAGAGGATACCGGAAAGACGTATGTAAGTCACTGGATACATATCGGACCGTGAAAACGCCGCGTGAGAGACGGGACAGGAACAGTCCCGGGAGAGCAGGTGAAGAGGGAGGACAGGGATCAAAGAGATCCGAATGGTAATCATGACGTGGACGAGCATCTGGCTTTATGGCAAAGCAGGTGCTCTTTTTTTTGAAAACTTGGAAAGGACAACTACAGGAAAATGAGTGCAGGCGGTATGAATATTTTTCAGACGATCAAGGGAGAAGTGACGGCGCGCCAGGCGGCAGATTTTTACGGGATGGATGTAAACCGTAGCGGAATGACGAAATGCATCTTCCACGAAGATCACGAACCGAGCATGAAGGTAGACAAACGGTTTTTCTGCTTTGGCTGCCATGCCACCGGCGATGTGATTGATCTTGTAGGAAAGATGTTTGGTTTATCACCGTATGAGGCCGCAAAAAAGCTGGCGAAAGATTTCTGTATCTCTCTGCCGGCAGAGGAAAAGGAGTCTGAAATGAGCCGGGATACTGCTGATCAGACTCCGGCGGATCAGGACTCTGCAGGAGAAACGACAAAAATGACTGTCATGCGCAAAAAGAAGTCGAAGAAGGTTGAAGAAACGAAGGAACAGAAAAAGGAAAAGCGGATCCGGAGACTGGAAGAGAGGATCAATGCATGGCTTACCCGGGCGGAGGAGGTTCTGATCCGTTATTTCAGACTCCTGAACGACTGGGAGAAGAGCTATAGACCGGGCGTACCCGGGAGCGATCCTGATCCCCGCTTCGTGGAGGCCATGCAGAACAAGAGCGCTGTGGAACATCAGCTGAATGTCCTGCAGTTCGGATCGGAGCGTGATCGGCTGGATTTTTCAAGACGAAGAGAGAGGAAGTGATGAAGATTGAGAGAAGAGTTGCTGAATATGAGCGAGGAGGAACTGGACAGCCTTGAGGAGACGGTAAAGGACGCTGCGTCAACGGTGCCGGAGATCATTGAGGGACTTGCCAGGAAGAAGAACGGAGAGCCCCAGCAGACGATTGGAAACTGCATTTATGTCCTCCAGCGCGATCCGCTTCTTGCAAAAAGAATCCGCAGGAATGAACTTGCGGGATACAACATCATTGACGGTGATGTCGGCTGGAAGCGCAGAGGCAGCCTTCTGACCAATACAGACATGAATAACCTGCACTTTTATCTGGAAAGAAATTACGGACTGGGCAAGGTGCAGGCGATCGATGCGGCAGTGGATATCATTGCCAATGAGAACAGTTTTAACCCGGTTATTGACCGGCTGGAGAACCTGCATTGGGACGGGAAGGAAAGGATCCGCTTTGCTTTGCACCATTTTTTCGGAGCAGATCTCGATGCATATGTGGGTGAAGTGATGAAGATGCATCTGCTCGCTGCGATACACCGCAACTACCATCCGGGAGAGAAGTACGATATCTGCCTCTGCCTTGTCGGGGAGCAGGGATGCGGCAAATCCACATTCTTCAGGTTCCTTGCACTGGATGATAACTGGTTCTCCGACAATGTCAGAAGTCCGCATGAGAAGGACATCTATACCAAGCTTCAGGGGCATCTGGTCATTGAACTCTCAGAAATGAAGGCCGGCACCCGCGATGCGGATACAGAAGAGATGAAGGCTTTCATTACCAGACAGAAGGATACTTACAGGACCCCCTATGACAGGTATCCGGAGGATCACAAGCGCATGTGTGTCTTCTGCGCCACCTCCAATGATATGCATTTCCTCCCCTTTGACCGGAGTGGCAACCGCCGGTTCGCTCCGGTCCGCATCCATCCGGAGCAGAGGGAGGTCCATATCCTGGAAAACGAAAAGGAGTCGCGGGCTTATATCGAGCAGATGTGGGCGGAAGCCATGGAACTCTACAGGAAGGGAGGATTTACCCTGACCTTCAGCGCGGATATGGAAGAGTACGCGAAGCAGCTCCAGACAGACTTTATGCCGGAAGATACAGACCTTGGACTGGTCGAAGTGTTCCTGGAGAAAAAGGGATACCCCAGAACCTGTGTAAAAGAGATCTATTGCGAGGTCTTCAACCACCTCTACAGTGACAAGATCCCCATTTCTGAGTCAAAAAAGATTACTGATATCCTCCGCCTCCTCAGATATACCGACTGTGGAACCAGAAAATTCGAATTGTACGGCAAGCAGAAAGCCTGGGACAGGAAGCCTGATCCGGATGAGGATGCAGGGGACGGCTTCGTGAAAGTTCCGGAGGGGGAGAAACTGCCGTTTGATTAAAAAAGCTACAGGACTGAGTCAGAAGGATGCATTTGGCTGAAGTGTTTGGACTGAGATTGAAGGGTGCGTTTGACTGAAGCGGCTGGGGAAAGGCAGAGGACAGAGTTTGGCGGAAAAGGGCGAGTGGAGACAGAAGGCTGCGAGAGAAAAGGCACGGCAGACAACGGACGGCAACGACAACGACCACCAACCACCTGCCACCGGGAAGAAACTTTGAAAAAAGAATTCAATCGTAAGCAGGGCTGATGTAAAAGTCTGCATGAAAAAATAAAACTCTTTGCCTGGTGGCAGGTGGTCGGTGGTTTTGACGAGAGAGAAACATATCTGCAGTAAACGGTGGGAGTATACGATATAAGGATTACAAATAGACCGCACACGTACAACGGAGAAGCAACACCAGTTGGTTGGATGTGAAAATATTTTTCCGTCAGGTAGCTTAGAGCCCTCGGCGACTGAGAGCGAAATACCCCCTTTGCACAAATCAGAGAATTTATGCAAAGGAGAATTTCGCCCTGCCGGGGGCATTGAGCGCCTCCGGCGCAATCTGGCAGAGGAGCATATCCTTCTGAAGAAGCTGTTCATTACACTGGACGCCGAAAATTATACCTAACCCACCTGAGTCAGGTGGGTACATGACCACCAAAAAGGAAAGGAGGTGGCAGATTATGCCGAGACATTCTTTTGTCCAGATCAGTAAGCTCCCGGATGTTTGTGGGCGTGTGGACTATATCAGCAACCCGAAGCGCCAGGAGCATCTATATGCCACCTACTCGACCACCGAACCTGATTTTTGGAAGCGTCTTTCCGAGCAGGCACAGTTTGATTTCTGGAAGAGCAATCAGAAGAATGGGAAATGTATCGAGGCCAGGGAACTAATCATCGCTTTGCCGGAATCACTGCGACAGTATAATCCAAAGTTTTTGCTGAGGTCATTTACAGAGAGATTTCAGGAGAAATATGGAGTCCAGTGCGTCTCTGCCCTCCACCATAACAAGGCGATGACAAATTATCATATTCACCTGATTTTTGCAGACAGGGAGGCGTTGGAACAGCCTGAGATCAAATATGCCACCCGGAATATGTTTTATGATGAGAAAGGGCGGCATGTCCGTACCAAGAAGGAAATCCAGAATGCCGATAAAACGATTAGGCCAGGCTGTAGAATCGTGCCGAAGGGTGAAGCATATGAGGTTCGATACTTCTCCGAGAAACAGGATCGCTTTAAGGAAAAGAGCTTCCTGCAGGAAGTGAAGGATATGTACACAGACTTGATCAATGAGTGCGTATCAGATGAGAAGGATAAAGTGCAGGTCTTTGATAAGGCCGGCCCATATCTTCCGACCAAAAAGATCGGGAAAAACAATCCGAAGGCAAAAGAAATCGAGGCTGACAATGTGTTGAGAAAGGAATGGAATGATACTGTCGACCAGGTACTGATTGCCGGAGGTACAACAGAAGAAGTGATTGACTTCAAGAAAGAGTATGTCACCAGTAAAGTCGCTGACTCCATACGCAATAACGGGAACCAACCTGGAATCTTCGCAACGATCCTCAGAAGTGCGATAGAGGTCTTGAAAACATTCTATCGTTTCCTGATGTTCAGACTGGAGAAGGCAGAGAGGGAAGCCAATGAAGTCCGTTTACCTGAACCGGTACAGGAGATGCAGGAGCTTATCCCTTTTGATCCTGCTGAACTCCAGCGTGCTAACGCAGAATACATGCATCTGCAGACTCTGCATGAAGATCTCAGTTCTATCAACAGGAAGATATATGCGATTGAAAAGTCTATAAAGAAGCTGAACTGGCAGCTTGACAAGCTTGAGCACAGTTTTGCTGATAAAGTGCTGCATGTGTTTGAACGCAAGGAACTCAGGAAGGTAATTGTTGAGCAGAAGGCGAAGCTGGAAAAGGCAAGAGAGCAGCTGAGGCTTTACCCGAAACAACATGGGTATGGGACTGTGGGAGAGATTGAGCAGGCTTACCAGCAGGCAAAAAAAATCTTTCAAGAACAATTGGATAGACAGAAACGGTATGTTGCTGACCATTACGATGAAGGTAAAGGGCATGTTAAAGAGAGCGCAGATGTTTATGAGAAAAAATCTCCTAATGGAAGACAAAAGGTGGATAGGCAGAGCGTATTGATGAAACTTGCAAGGAAACAGAAACTCGTAAGCGAAAAAGATGCGCATATAAGGGACAGAGCTCAATATTCGAATTTGCAGAGAGAAACTGTGGAAAGATAAGGGGGATTGGAGTTAATGGATAAAGGCTTCGTTTATCTGTCATTTATTGAATAATGATAGAATTTTGATATCATATATAAAAGAGTATATTTGACCATGGGTGGGCAGACATAGATTTTGAAGATATGGACGTGTGGGCTGTCAGCCCACCACAGGTGCCTGGTAATATGCAAAAATAAAATTTGTAGTAACGATTTTTCATTTATTTCGAGATTTTGAGATAATTTGCGTGAAGTGTACAAACTATGGATGAAGCCTCTGAGAAACAGAACGGAGTACAAATACGATGCTATAAAATCCTGACAACGTATACCTGGCGTATAAAATAACAATGTTCCTAGTAAAAAAATAGGGGAAATGCTTTCGATGCAATGGTTCTATGCACTATGAGTTGTTCGACTATGAATAGGCGGCCAAGATATTTTGAGGAGTTTAATCATGCCACGTAAGCACACATATATCATAAATATTAATGGTGGAAGTAAGCGACAGGAACTGTTATATGGATACGGACATGTTAAAGGGGTATCCATACGTTTAGGAAAGCAGCAAGCAACTATTACATATCAGACTGGTACTAAACGGGGAGTAGATGAGCTGATTTCCTTTAAAGACAATACCTTCCGCGATGCCTATCGAAAAGTATATCTTCTCCATGCGATTATCATGGATCAGGGTTTAGTTGTAAAAAAGATTGATGTAAATATCGATGGAGAAGTTACATCCTTTGACAAGTCAAGTCCATCGTTTCCGTTCATGTTTTCAATGATTGGAAATGGTAAGCTGAATCTGTCTTGCAAGTGGAAAGATATTACTTCTGAAGTTATATCTACAACCAAGACTAAGTTGGAAAATGATTTTCGATTCGGGGCCATGTTCTCTTATTTGTCATCACGGTCAAAGCAATATGAGGTAGAACGATTCACAGACTTGTGGACTTCAATGAATTCGTATTACTCCTTTATTGCTCAGAGTTATGAAATTGCACTTCGGAAAGAGTTGGAGATAGATGATAAAGTGGCATTACCCAAATCGTTATGCCTGCAAAAGAATGATTCGCTTTCTATAGGAGCATTATGCTGGATACTTAGCAAGAAATATCGGAAGATTTCCCGTAAAGATGCAGATGAATTGTGGAAAAATAATTACGATACAGAAAAAATTTTGTGTACCTATAGTGAATCTCAGATTCGGGGGTTGTACCAAGCTGCAAAAAATCAGCTGGTTGGGGAACCCTTGCCGGAGCAATATGCAGAACTAGTATTATGTGCAGAAAAGTTTGGAGCTCCGCTATACACATATTTATTGCTCATCTATCCATATCACTGGCGATGCAATTTGTTTCATGGGAACAGAACAACTCTTCTCTTTTGTGCCTATAATGATTATGAAATTGCGGTAATTCGAACAGTTAATTGTTTTTTGGAAATGTTTCTAAATGAGTCTATTCCTGAAACATTTCAGACGGATTTTTCTATGAAGTATTACGAAACTGTGAAACAGTACATGCAGGAATTCACTGGCTTTGAGAAGGAAGTAGAGAAGCTTAAAACTTAAATTTAATAATAGACATTTAACATGTGTGGCGAAGACAGAATCAATATATTGTATTAACAGTGTGCCTTGGCAATTCATTAAGAATGACAATATGGAATGTTTGAATATATGAACTAGATGTCTTGTGGTTTGTCGTACAAGGAGAGGGAAGATATGTCTGATAGCGGTGATAAGAAATATTTGCAAAGAGACTTTGATGCACTTTGGACTAAAAGTGAAGCAGAACTGAAGGTAACAATGAGTCGGGCGACCAGGACTCTTTTGACTCAAAATGTCGGATATTCGGAAGAAAGTGATAATAAGAGGAAATATGCTGCTGCAGAAGCAGTACTGGTGGAGAAAGAACGTCGAAAAAAAGAAGAGGATACGGTAAGAAAAATATATGAGCAGAGACGTGATGATGCATTCTTGAAACTGAAGGCTGCACATACCCCTAACGGGCAGCTGGTAGTCGCTATATTAGAGGACGAAACATCTCTGACAGAGGATGAGTTGCACAACTGGTGTGAGGAACTGCAGGCAATCAGCGAGGAAGAATTCCATTCTCTGTTGCAAAATCTTGTTGATGATGGTGTCCTTCATCAGCCTGAAGCAACAGATGGGAAATATCAGATCCTTAGAATATGCCTAAAAACTAAGCCTTTCGATTATAAATACGATTATAAATCCTGGGTGAATAAGGTTATTTCACTGAAGTATCCGAACAAAAACTTCGAGACAATACTTAAGACTATGAAATATACTTTATCTGAAATATCTTACATGGGAGATGTTTTTTATCCGGAAGATTTTTTCCCCAGTCTGGAATATATGGTAAGAAATGAAAATATGCAGGAGATAGAATTACAAGGGAAAGATACTGCTGCAATTAGAAGAGCGGTGGAAAACAAAGATATGACATTAGCATATTCAATGATCAGATCAAACCTCACGCAATTACATACATGGGGAGTATTAGGCCTTATAAACGGAGCATACTATCTCCCGTTTTTAGGGGAACAGCCAGAATAATCATTTTGGCAGTAAAATAACGGTTTTAAACATATATGGAGGTGTCTGTAATATGCGTTGTAGATTTTGCGGAAGTACGTTGATTCATTCGGCGCATGATCATAAGAATTTTAGTGCTGGAAAGGCTTTTGCGGGAACCATTGTTTTCGGACCTATGGGAGCAGGAGCCGGTATGCTTGGGAAAGACATTGAAGGTTTTCGTTGCACACAGTGTGGTGCTTTTATGGAAAGCCCAATGGATACAACAACAGAAAAAATGGTAAATGATGCCGTTTATAGTGCCAAGAAGGGAACGTCCTATATATCCTATAATTTCTATAAGGGGCAGTATCCGAATATCGAAAACGTACAAACTGCTGAAAAAAGTAATGCAGAACGAGTATCGCTTCATTTGTCAGAGAATACAAATACAGTAAAAGCTATAAATGCTGAAAAGGATACGATGAAGGTTAAGAGATCCTTTAATACGAATCTATGGGATCCCTCTTGTCCGGTTTTTATACGGAATACGATTATCAAAACTGGAACCAACGGGGATGTGCTATCGTTTGGCATAATAAATCAGAGCGATAAGACGATTCGGTCCCTCTATCTTCAAGCGCTTGTTTTAGATGATACAGGTGATGAGATTACGACAATTCAATGTGTGTATCAGGGCGATAATGTAGAGCCGGGGGATTCTTTTTCATTAGATAAAGCATTCACCGTGGGAAGTGATCTTGCATACAAAGCAGAAGTTACTTGTGAAAAAGCGGCGTTCACAGATGACAGCGTATGGAGAGCAGAAAACGGAACAAAAGCATATGCGGTTGAACTCTCAGAAATAACTGAATTCCCAAGATTTAAATACTTGTTCCACGAGTATAATAAAATCTTGGAGGAGAAGGGCGTTGTCAGGCGGAACAAACACGGAAGATATATTAAGACATGGAGACCGGAGTATCTTCCGATTAAGAATGAAGGTGACGGATACTGGACATGTACTTGCGGCATGCCCGTAAGAATTAATAGTACTTGTCCGGTATGCAAATGCAGTTACGAAGATCTTCAAAAGATTTTTTCTCAGGAATACCTGGCAAAAATACAACATGATGCTGTTTTTCAGAGAGCTTCAGAGAGGGCGGCCGAAACAGTCGGTTACAGAGAAAAGCTTGACAAGGAAATAGAAGAAAAGAAGGCTTCGGAGTATGAAAAGGCTTTGTCTGTAAGAGAATCGAAGTCGATAGCACAGCTTACAGAAGCAGTTGGCCTTCTTGATGATCTGGGTGATTACAAAGATGCAAAGAAGATTACTGCTGAATATCATAGTCGTATAGAAGAACTGAAAGCAAAGGAAGAAAAAAAGAGGGAGGAGGAAGCAAAGAAAGCTGCTGCTATTGCAGAAGAAAGAGCAAAACAAGCGGCAGAAGAAGCTGAAATACTACGGCAGCAGAGGGAAAAAAGAAAAAAACATATAATATTTGCATCAGTTGCTGCAATTGCCTTTATTGCTATATGTGCCGCGACGATAAAAATCATTATTCCCAACAATAAATATAATGCTGCAGTTACGTTAATGGAAAACGGAGATTACGATGCGGCAGTGGAAGAATTTGAAGCTTTGGGTGATTTTAAAGATAGTGTTGAGAAAATAGAGGATTGTAAAAACAAAAAACAATATGAAGAAGCTGAGGAATATTTGAAAGCGGGAGAGTATAAAGAAGCAGAAAAGCTGTTTCTCGACCTAAATAATTACAGCGATTCTTCCCAAAGGGCGTCCGAAGCAAAGTATCAATATGCAGAATCTTTACTTAAAAAGGGTGACTATGATCATGCCAAGAGTACATTTGAAGAGCTTGGAGATTATTCTGATGCTTCTTCAAGAGCAAAAGAAGTGCAAGAAGCAAAGAATGAATCAATTTATGCAAATGCAGTTACTGAAATGGAGGCAAGTGATTATAAAGAGGCATACGAACTATTTGTAACAATTGAGGATTATTCCGATAGTAAGAAATTAGCAAAGTCTTGTGCTGTATCCTGTGCTAAGGCGAGTAAAAAAGATGGTGATATAGATGAGGCTGTCAAATGGTTTCGAAAAGCAGGAGAAGATGATGATGCATGTGCAACAGAATATGGCTACGTAAAGGATCATTATAATAATAACGATACAAATACCTATAGATATCTTCTTGATCTCTGTGAAGAGAAGTACTCGGATTCACAAAAGCTATATGATGATTTGTACAAAATTAAAATAAAAGCGATATGGAATAGTGATTTTAAAGACACCACTACAAGTCTCTCCTCTATTCCTCAAAAAAGTTCATCATGGCATTGTTACCTTCATTATATCTTTGAGGGCGGTTATCCCGGGCAGAAAGTAAACTTTACAGTCACTGAATATAAAAGAATGGGCGCTAATGGTGTTGCCCGTGATTGGGAATATGCTCGTCGTAGAGGAAAGGCAGATTACACAGTTGATGTTAATGAATGGAATTGTATGAAGCCAGAGCATACGGGTTCTAATGTTTACTATCATCGACTAATTCTAACAGATGCGGACACAGGAGAAGAATACGGAACTTATGAGGTATATACACCTTATAATTAACATGCGTAGAAAGTAATCACAATTTGAGAAATGACTGAAAAGAAAGATGATTTTTGTCTTGGAATACAGGAGAGATGAGAAAATGTGTGAAATCGCTTTTTCCATACCAAACGAAGTCCTATATGATACTAAGATGAGTAAGCAGGACACCTTGGCTTTTGCAAAACGTGCCGTGGCATTATGCTATTATACCCAGAGCAAAGTTTCCTTGGGGTATTGCGCGCAGATTGCAGATATGAGTAAGGAAGAGTTCATCAGATATCTTGGGGCGAACGGTGTTTCTATCTTCCACTATGACGATGAGCAGGAGTTTATAGAGGAAATGAACAATGCGTAGGGTGATCGTAAACACAACGCCAATCATAGCGTTGGCGGATATCGGGTATTTGGATCTCCTGTATAAACTATATGGTGAGATCCTTATTCCGGAAGCAGTGCTGGCTGAGATCATCAGCGAGCCGGCGCATACGCTTGTCGAGCAATCTGACTGGATCAAGGTCAAAAAGGCTCCTGTGCAGAATCAGAAGAGTAGCTTCAGCACACGCCTGCACGCCGGCGAGATAGAGGTGATCATGCTAGCGCAGGAGTGTGGTGCGGATCTGTTGATCCTGGATGACAACATGGCCAAGAAGACCGCAAAATATCTTGGACTGACCGTAACCGGAACCATGGGAGTCCTGCTTCGAGCGAAAAGAGAGGGCCATGTAGAGAAGGTAAAGCCGTTGGTTGACCGGCTGATAGCGGATGGCCTGTTTATCAGCCCGACCGTGAGAGAGTATGTCTTGTCACAGGCAGGCGAATAATAACTGGAGGTGAACGCAGGTAAGCCGACTGAAAAATTAACCAGTTTCCGGAGTGGGAGTGACAACGTTTTGACAACAATTCGTCAGACATCCTATCAAAAGAGGAAAATCAGAGCACTGGAGAAACGACAGAGTACAAAATCAAACAAAAATGTTTAGGATTAAAGACTGGCGCATAGAGTACGAATAATTAAGAACACTTGGGAAATGGCTTAAAATAAGGCTTCCCGAGCTATCGTGGGTCGATTTGATAACAAAATGATAACATTTGCAATTCTGCTTTTATTCTGAGTTGCCTGAAGGCTTGCGGGTTTTTTCCCGCAAGCAACCGGCAACAAATCAGAAGAAATAACAAGAGCAGGGTCTGTCTGAACTATGAAAGGTTCGGATAGATCCTGCTCTTTTTTGTTTGTCTGAAAACACATATGGCTACGATGCACATCACAGGGACACGAAAGGAGAATCAGAGAAACCTTTCCGGCGGCACCTTGGCCGTGAGTACGGAGGTTCCGTCGTTGGGGAAGTTATAACGCCAGTGGTCATACTCTTCCTTTGTGATCCTGCCATGTATGTATTTCTCCTTCATGGCGTACCAGTCATCCAGGTAATTCCAAAGATTGGTTCCGGGCTGTGTGACGAACTTGTCCAGATGCAGACATGTGACATCATCAATGCGGTCGATAGTAAGACCGTAAATGTCCTCCAGGGCAAAAAGGGTATGGAGCAGGCCCTTGTATGTATCAATCTCCGGGACAGTCAGCGCTTCTGGGACAACGCCGAAGACATCCGCCATGGACTGGGTCAGCTCTGCTTTAGGCTTACGGGAATTGTTTTCATATTGGGCGATTCGGACATCTGCCCCTTTTGCATCAAACCCCAGTAGCTGCCCCAGTGCACTCATGGTCAGATTGCAGCGCCTTCGAAAAAAGTTGATTCGTTCTCCGATTGCCATGATGATTCCTCCTTCTTTGGACGGTCGTCCAACTATCAAGAAGTATATCAGAAATGCTTAGTATACACAACATTTAATTAAATAATTTTATTTAGTAAATCGTGTCAGGGATACTTGACACTAAATAAATATGTATAGTATACTCCGAATTAGAAATACTAAGCAAATATACTTAGCAACCGAAAATACATAACCAAATAGCCATCCGGACAGAGATAAACCGCCAGGACCTTTCGAGAAGAAAGCGAAAGCGAGCGCCTTTGGGGACGACACAGCACCGAACAGGGGATTTGCCTGTCAGGAAACTGATCCGGGAAGAATGGCATGCAGCACATTAAAACTACAAAGACGAAAGGAAGAAATGAATGACTGAAAGAATGTTTATGAAAGCGGATGAGGTTGCTGAGGTATTGGAGGTATCAAAGCCGTATGCCTACAAGCTGATCCGGCAGATGAACAAGGAACTGAAAGCAAAAGGGTGTCTGGTGATTGCAGGAAGGGTAGACCGCAGATACTTCTACGACAATTTCTATGGAAACAGAGAGAATGGGCGAAAGGAGGGGGCAAATGCCGGCTTATAAAGACAAAAACGGTACGTGGTATGCGATGGTCCGTTATACGGACTGGCGCGGCGAGAAGAAGCAGAAATGCCAAAGAGGTTTTGAAACCAGAAGGGACGCTTTGGCCTGGGAAGCTCAGTTCAAGCTGCAGAAACGGGCGGATATCGACATGACGCTGGAAAGCTTTTATGAGCTTTATAAGGAAGATATCAAGCCGCGGCTGAAAGAGAACACCTGGATCACGAAGGAAAGCATTATCGAAGGCAAGATCCTCCCCTATCTGGGCAAACGTAAGCTTTCCGAGATCACGGCCAAAGACATCGTCGACTGGCAGAATGCCGTGATGCAGCTGCCGGGGACCGGCGGAAAGCCACTGTCTCCGACCTTCATGAAGTCGATCCATGCACAGCTCTCTGCCATGTTTAACCATGCCATCCGTTATTATCAGCTGCCGGTCAATCCGGCTCGCATCGCAGGCAGCATCGGCAAGGAAGAATTCAAGGAAATGAAATTCTGGACGAAGGAAGAGTATCTGAAATTCGCTGAAGTCATGATGGAGAAGCCCATCTATTATTACGCTTTTGAGGTACTCTACTGGACCGGTATCCGGGAGGGCGAGCTGCTGGCTTTGACACCGGAGGATTTTGATTTCGATAAGAGAACGCTTCGGATCAATAAATCATATCAGAGGCTTCGCGGCAGGGATATCATCACAACTCCGAAAACGGACGCCGGCGTGCGGATGATTGCGATCCCGGATTTCCTCTGTGAGGAAATGAAGGATTGTCTGAAGCTGTACTATGATATCCAGTCGTCGGACCGGATCTTCCCTATGACGAAATATGGTCTCTGCAGGAACATGGAATCCGGAAGCAAGGCCGCCGGTGTCAAGAGGATCCGCATTCATGACCTTCGGCATTCCCATGTATCGCTTTTGATCAACCAGGGGTTCAGCGCTTTTGAGATCGGAAAGCGGGTCGGACACAGCAGTGAAAAGGTCACCTACCGTTATGCGCATCTGTTCCCGAATAAACAGACGGACATGGCAGAGTTTCTGGAGAACCAGCGCATGACGGAACCTGACAAAGGTCAAAATAACGCTATGAGTCATGATAACTGCACGAGTGATGAGGAAGGAGGAAAAAAGAATGTCAGCTAAAAATATGGACAGGCAGGGAAGATGGAGGTCGGTGACGGTAGCTTTCCGTGTATCTCCTGAGGAGGACATGCTCATCGAATCAGCGGTGAGGGTGTCCGGCTTAACCAAACAGGACTATATCATCCGGAAACTTACGGATCGGGATGTTGTTGTCCGAGGGAATCCGAAAGTTTATCGCGGGCTCTTGCTGGAAATGCGGGCGATCCAGGACGAACTGAGACGGATTGCTGACGGGCAGACGGCAAGTGAAGATCTCTTGACCCGAATCGACCTTATCTCTTCTGTCATGGCCGGGATGCAAAAGGAAGATGTCAGCTTATGAGAAAGGAAGAATGTGTATGGATCAGAAAAGAATAACGACTGCCCTGAACCCGGCTGTTGGCGCAGCCGCAGAGCAATCGTCATCAAATATGTATGCTCAAAGTATAATTGATCGGACGCCGGAAATCAATGAAAATGCCAGTAATTGCATGGGCTTTTACGATGATAATTCGATTCACGGTAAGAATAAGGACAGTAAGGAAGCCGGCTGGTATGATGAACCAGATCAGGAATTCAAATTGAGGATCATAAGGCAGATGGCGGACCCGTCCTATCTCCCGACTATCAGCATGACGCAGCTGTATGACCAGGTGTACCGTGCAAGGCCTCCGCTGATCGAAAACCTGCTCTATCCGGGCACCTACCTTTTCGTAGGTGCCCCGAAGCTGGGCAAGAGCTTCCTGATGCTGCAGATCGCCTACCATGTGGCGGCAGGGATTCCGCTGTGGGAGTACCCTGTCCGGCAGAGTACGGTGCTGTATCTGGCACTGGAGGATGACCCCAGACGGTTACAGGAGCGCCTGTACCGGATGTTTGGCACTGAGTGCACAGACAGGCTGCATCTTGCCACGAGGGCAGATTCCCTGGACGGAAGTCTCCTCGGGCAGATGCGGAGATTTCTGTCAGAACGACCGGATACCGGGCTGGTCATCATCGATACACTGCAGAAGATCCGGGCAAATGCCGATGACCGGTACAGCTATGCCAATGACTATGAGGTGATCGTAAAGCTCAAGGACTTTGCGGACCAGGCCGGCATTTGCCTGCTCCTTGTACACCATACGAGGAAGCAGCAGGCCGATGATAAGTTTGAGATGATCTCCGGCACGAACGGGCTCCTTGGCGCGGCGGACGGAGCGTTCCTTCTCCATAAGGAGAGACGCATCAGCTGCGAGGCAGTGCTCGATGTTTCCGGCAGGGACCAGCCTGACCAGAGCCTGCATCTGAACCGGAATCCGGAAATGCTTCTGTGGGAGCTTGAGACAGCGGATACACAGGTGCTCTCTGTGAGACCAGAGCCGCTTCTGGAAGCCGTTGCCGAACTGGTATCTATTGAGACTCCGGACTGGTCCGGGACAGCGACAGAGCTTGCCGGGGCACTTCACACGGAGCTGCCGCCCAACAAGCTGACCATGAAGCTGGGGATCAATGCTTCCAGGCTGTTTCATGAATACGGCATTACCTTTGAAAAAACACGGAACCGGGTCAACCGGCAGATCATACTCCATCGTGATGTGACCGAAGCGTGACGGTTGTGACGATGGTGACGATAGATTTAAGAGCAGGCTGGTCTCAAAATGACTGTCACGACCGTCACCATCGTCACGGGACAGGTATGGAAACGGGAAAAATCAAGTTACCAAAATGAGAACTTGAAAAAACAGATATTGATATTATCAGGCACCACTTCAAGTGATACTTTTTATCACTTGAAAATCGGAAAGGAACTGAAATGAGTACTATAAGAAAAAGACAGTTTCTCCTGAAACTGACCGATCATGAATACGAAATGATACAGCAGAAAATGCAGCAGTGCGGCATCCGCAACATGAGCGCCTACCTTCGCAAGATGGCGATCGATGGCCTCGTGGTAAATCTGGATATGCCCGCCTTCCGGGAAATGCTGAAGCTTGCGAACCGGACCGCCGCGAATGTGAACCAGATCGCGGTGCGCTGCAATACAACCGGCGGGATATCCCGGGAGGATCTTACAGAACTGCGGGACGGATACCAGGAACAGGCAGAGCAGATCAAAAAGATGGTATCAGAGGTTATCACACTGAGATCCATCAGGAGAACATGACATGGCGACAACAAGGATCATGCCGATGCATATGAACCGCAGGAAAACACTTCTGCAGTCGCTTGGCGCAAGGACGGATTATGTGATGAATCCGGACAAGACGGACGGCGGTCTCCTGGTCAGCTCCTATGAGTGCGATCCCGCCTCAGCCGAGGTGGATTTCCTGCTCTCCAAGCAGCAGTATCAGATGATCACTGGGCGGCAGCCAAAGCACGGAAAAGATGTGATCGCCTATCATGTCCGCCAGGCTTTCTATCCGGGAGAGATCACGCCGGAAGAAGCCAACCGGATCGGCTATGAGCTTGCCATGCAGTTTACCGGTGGCAGGCACCAGTTCATCGTGGCGACCCACATCGACAAGGCCCATGTGCATAACCATGTGATCATCAATTCGACGACTCTTGATTGCACGCATAAGTTCAATAACATCAAGGATTCCGCCGATCTGCTCCGGAATATCAGTGACCGGCTCTGCCTGGAAAAAGGCTACTCTGTCATTACCGAGCCGGAAGAAAAAGGCAAGGACTATGCCGAGTGGAATGCCGAAAAAAACGGCACCAGCTGGAAGGCGAGGCTTAAGAAAACGATCGAGGAAGTGCTGCCGGGGTGCAGGGACTTTGAAGATTTCCTCCGGCAGATGCAGGAGCATGGATATGAGGTGAAGCACGGCAAGTATATCTCCCTCCGGGCTCCCGGACAGAAGCGGTTCACGAGACTGAAGACCCTGGGGACGGAATTCACAGAGGAAGCGATTTGTGCGATTCTGGATGGGCATGATGCTTCAAAAAGCAGGCCTGCAGCCCCGGAAAAATCCGGAAAAATCGGAAAAGCTCCTGCGCCGGATATCGCCTTCCTGATCGATATTGAAAAGAAGCTGTCCGAAGGAAAAGGCAAGGGCTATGAACAGTGGGCCAAGGTGTTTAACCTCAAACAGATGGCAAGCGCGATGTGCATCCTCCGGGAGGAAGGAATCACCAGCACCGGGCAGATGGAGGAGAAGCTGGCGGCAGCAATCTCGGATTTTGAGCAGGCTTCAGATCAGCTGAAGGAAACGGAAAGTGAGATCCGGGAGCTCCGGAAAATGAAGCAGCACATCCTCGACTACGGAAGGACCAGGGAGATTTATGCGGAATATCAGCGCCGAGGCACATCTGATGATTATCTGGAGGTACACCGGGCAGAGATCCAGATCCATCTTGCTGCCAAGAAAGCATTTGAAGAATTTAAGCCAAAGAGAGTTCCGAAACTGAAGGACCTGAATGCCAGATTATCGGTTCTGTCCGATCGGCAAAAATCTCAGTATGAGCAGTATCGGAAAGCAAGAAATGAAATGCAGAGGTGGCAGGCAGTCCGGCAAAGTGTGGAGAGTTCCCTCAAAAGGCTGGAGAAAGAAAAGCATCGAGGCGTCAGCCGATGATGGAGCAGTTTATCTGCTCACGGGGATTGGGGTGGCCCCAGCAAGCGGAAAAGATATATACTTTTCCATTGCTTGCTGAAGTTACTCATCCCCGTATGGTTTATAACAGCATATAGGATTTTGCGCTCCAATGCAGTCAACAATTAGACAATGCTGGCGGAGTATCATTACCTCGCCAGCATTGTCTTTTGGATAGTTCTTTTTAAGATTGTCAGATTAGTGTTCTGTTCCTATATCATTTGTACAATATCAGTATGCATGCGTAACGACAATTTTATCCATTAAGGAAACATCAACATTTATTGCATGGTCGGCCATAATATCCCTTATTTTTTCTGGCAAATCAGACAGGTATAACTCTTTGTCTGGATGGGAAACCTTTCTATAAAAGTCGCCGTACGTTTCCTCTGTATCTACATCAAAGCAGTAGACCCCTTTGGATGAAAACGACAGACAATCTTCAATAAGGGAATTATTATTCTGGGGAATATGGAGATTCCCTTTTGTAAAAGCTGGCTGTGTGTCAGTAAAATAATCAAGAAGCAATTCGGTTTCTTCTCTACTGCGGCAAACGAATTCTGGTACACATCCGATACCGCCTGAAAAACATGCGAATATCCTATTATTTGAATCGATGCCGAACCAAATAATATCCTCACATTGCAGATCAATTTCAGAAAATCTCATCTTATTTTATTCTCCTTTCAATCCCTGATCAGATCATCAAACATGGCAAGACAATTATCACAATATGGCATAATAGTGCCCGTTCGGGGGCGAATCGCAGGTGTCAGTCTAATATCAGACCATTTACAACCGCTTAAAAGAAGGCTATTGACGGCATGAAACTCGGCACATACACCGACAGTATTTCTGCTGGTTAAACCGTGAGTCCCGATGCCACCTATTTTTTCAGCTCTTTTTCTGAGCTCTGGGTGGATACGTTTAGGAATCTCTCCAGCAAATGCAGCAACATTTTTGCCGGTTTTTGAATCATATGCACCTACAGCCATTGCTTTTTTCTTGCCTCCAGGCGTCTCAGCAATTAGTTTCTTCACTGTTGCCAGAGCCTGGTTTCTCTTTTCACTTGCAGAGGCATGGCTGCCGCTTGTACCATGAAACAGTCCGCTGCTCGGCTTACTCATTTCGCTTTCCCCTTTCAAACGCTTGCGCCGTTTGGCTGGGGTAGGATATCACCTTGATACCCTGGTCAATGAGTTGGTCAAAACAAGGATAACTTGCCGAGCCATAGACTATGATGGTATGGGGACAGAGAACTTTTATCAGCTCCTCGAGGCCGTCCTCAAAGCGTTTTCTGTCTTCAAGTTTAAAAGGGCTGCCACCGCAGGTGCCGATGGCAATTATACTGCCGCGAGGAATACCGACGAAACAATAACGGAAAGTTTCAGACGTTCCCCAGCGGACATTATTAACAACGGAAATTCCATTTCGTCCGAGCCAATATCCGAAGACACGCATTCGATATGTATTGTATACTTTGAGCGGCTCGGGGAAATCCTGATAGGTTGAGAAGTCCGGCGTGATGGCACCTGCAAAGTGACGAAGAACTTTTAATGCGCATTTGCTGTCGTGCCAGATTCCACGCGGGCCATCGAACTTGTAGTCATCAATATACCAGCAGACATAGGCATCCACAAAGAAGTCATAGTCCTTAGAAGCGATCCTCCGCTTATAGATTGCTTTTGCATCTTCCCAGGTAATGATGGCGTTTGGAAGGGATGTGGCTGTGGTCGGACAATACGGAATGTCGTATGCCTCATAGCGAGCACCAGCACACATGAACGCATTCCATATGTCCCGGCATCCTGCCCTTTTGGCTCTGTTCTTTGATTGCGAATTCATAATAGCTTAAAACCTCCTGTATTTCAACTGAATCGGCTTACCAACGGTTATTGCTTCATTTATCCAATGTTTTTGAACTCGGGTCATCGCAGTTGAAGATGACAGGAATCTCTTATCCTGAGTCATTGAACACCATGACGTGCACCTCCTTATTCCTGATGGCTTGATTTTAGGAAACAAGGAGATGTTTCTACATGTTTGTGAATCGGTTAATTCTCTCCTGAGACTCTCCTGAAATACGCGAAAATATAATTTAATTCGATTTACATTGAAAAATATGCGCGTCAATGCTATGCTATTAGAAGCGTTAGAAGCGATAGGTTAGAAGCGATAGTGACATGTACTGGCGTTCATTCAATAAAAGTACAAGAGGGCGGAAAATGACTTTCAGTTATAACAAGCTTTGGATCATATTGATCGACAGAAATATGAAAAAGAAAGATCTGATGGCCAAAACGGGAATCACCGGGACAACGATCGCAAAAATGGGCAGAGGAGAGCCGGTCAATCTGGAAGTAATCGGACGTATCTGTCGGGCGCTGCATGTAAATGTGGGTGATGTCGTGGATTTTAAGGAATGAACGAAATGAAGAAGATGTGTTTTGGCTCCTTTGCCACAGTCTTGTCTAAATGCAGGGCTCCCTCTATAACACAGAAGGAACTCATTGGTCGTATGCTGCTTGTGGTGAATCCTAATTATGATATTACTGCCGATGATGTTGCCGTTTCTGCTCTCGTACGAGGAAAGAACAATCTATCCGATGAGGTCACTTTATATTTGGATGAGCCGTCCGCTTCATTTCCAAATGCGTTTGCCGGAACAATTGTTCCGATGCTGGATGCCAATAAAAAGAGCAATATTGTTCTTGCATTCAAGGATATTCTTAAAGAAGATACGGGTATTGCCGATCAGACAGTCGTTGAACTGGTCAACCAAATCACGAAGTCAGATCTCATAACGCGGGATAGCATTGTTTTCAATGACTTGATTGCAGGACTTTTTCTGTATGTGGCGAAATATACAGACAATCATAACGTGAAAAAGTTTATAGATGAGATTACCGATACATACGTTAAAAAGTTTGACACCAGGCGGAATGAAATCACCTGGATTCCTTCCTACATTCTTAAAAGCGAAGGGGAAATTAAAACAATTGCGGCTGATGCTCACGTGATGGAATTAATGGCTGAAACTGAAGGGAAGTGCCCGAGATGCGGGGAAACCTTGACTGCTGAGAACAGCACTGTTGTTCCAGTGGGGAATGGAGAAGATATTCTGCTCTGTCTGGAGTGCTGTGCAAATGTGCAAAACATGCCGGATAAAGAGAAAATCATGGTCGAATTAAAAACGGAGCTGCGTCGAAGCCTTCGGACCACAGAAGCCGTTTCGGCGAACAAACTACTTGATGAAGTCAAAGAACTTCTTATCTGTTTGAAGAATGTTTCTACGGACGGCATTCAACTTAGGTCTTCGCCGATTCGAGTTGAAAAGAAAGTATCGGACCAGTTGTTATGTAGAAAAATCCGGGGATACATACTGGATGGTATGTATGATGGAGTGAATACATGCATTGAACAGCTTGCTGCCGAGAACCGGCTGAATGTCCTGAAGCTGTCAAAATGTGTGCGGCGCATGTTTGAAGATGCCGCTGAAGAAAGCGATGCCCAGGAAGAGATTTTCCATGCGATAACAGACAGCATATATAGGCAATCCGGCCATGTGAGCCGTCCTGCCTGTGAACTGCTTGTATCCTATTTTGTGCAGAGATGCGAGGTGTTCAATGAAATTGCCGGGGAAAACAACGCCATATAAAAGCAGTATTTTCGTGCTGTTCCCAGGGATTCTTACATCGCTGAAGGAAAAGACCATGACCGTCTCTGAATTGTATATGTCGTTTCCAAAGCTTGAACTTGGGGATTATATCAGCGCACTGGACTGTCTGTATGCGCTTGGAAAAATTGAAATCGATTCAGAGAAAGGTACTCTCTATTATGTTGATGCAGATACGCTGTGATAAGTTTGCGGAAGAATTCCGCACAATTGAATTTTATCCAGGTTTGAATACCGTGCTTGGCAGCGTTGATGGGAGCAATGCACTCGGGAAATCGACCTTCCTTCGGGTGATTGATTTCGTGTTCGGCGGGGAAGGATATTGTACGCCCGGCAGTGACATCAAGTCAGAGATCAAAGATCACACAATAGCGTTTACTTTTCAGTTCGACGGTGTCAGTCATTACTTTTACAGAAGCACTGCCACCCCGAAAAGTGTTTCGAGATGTGATAAAGACGGTCATTTGATTAAGAACCTGAGTCTTGACGAATATCGTAAATTTCTTGCGGAGCAGTACCACCCGCATGTCGCCTTCTCTGAGATATCGGATAGATTTTTCCGTATTTATGGCAGGGAAAACACTTACGAAAAATATCCATATTTGTCAAAGCCGAGAGAATCGGATGATAAGGCGGTAGATTTTCTGATCAGGCTGTTTGGAAAAGGAAGTGTGCTTGCTGCACTTCAAGTAGCCGAGGAAGACCTTGGCGTGAAGGAAACACAATGGATCAAGGCAAAGCACCAGCCGAAATCTTTTGAGAAAATTGAAGAAAACGAAAAGACGATCGAATCTTTGAAAAAGCGGCTTGGTCAATTGATGGGAGGTCAGGATAATATTGGCCTCGGATATCTTGGCTTTGAAAATCAGACATTTGAAAACGTATCCAAATTGCAGAAAGAACTGCGCTCGCTGATGAAGCGGCGGCGCCGACTGGAGTTAAAAAGAGACTCAATCCAAAATGGCAATCGTGATTATATTGAAATGCCGCTTGCGGATGATTTTGATGAACTTGCGGCGTTTTTCCCCGGCGTAAGCATCCGGGATCTCTCACAGATTGAATCTTTTCACAGACAGCTGCATGTTATCCTTGAGGATGAGATCGCTGAGGAGTTGGCAAAGTTGAATCCGTTGATTGCTGCCTGTGACAGAGAGATTGAAAGGATATCTCAAAAGCTGGAAGACAGCGGCATTGCGGATGACCTGACCAGGCGTGTTCTTTCACAATGTGTCAGCATTTCCAAACAGATTGACCAGCTGGGGCTGGAAAACCAGGAGCTGAGCCGGGAAAAAGAACTGCAGGCTCAAAGAATTCTTGCTGAACGGAGATTGGAAACCCTGATTAATGATCGGATTACGGCTACAGAAGAGGTTGTGGACGCGATCAATGAAAAACTTGCTGCATTGAATCTGGCTGTCACAACCGGAAAAGAGGCTGCCCCTGTTCTGGAAATTACAAGAAACAAAACGATTTACTTTGGGACAAAGGGAGATACCAGTGAAGGTACAGCATATAAGAGTATGGTTCTCTATGATCTTGCAATCCTGTCATTAACAAACATACCTGCGCTGATTCATGACGGAAACATACTGCATAGTATCAGTAATGAGCATTTTGAAGAGATACTTCGTCTTTACAGGGATGCCGGAAAACAGATCTTTATCGCGGTGAATAAAGCCGGGAACGAGATTTTAACGAATTCGGTCGTCATGAAGTTATCAGAAGGGCACGAACTATATGGATATTCCTGGAGCAGAAACCATGTATAAGGAGTTAGCGTATGGCAGCTATTCATGAATTGCTGAAGCAGGTGCAGGATCCTGCTCTCCGTGCCAGGCTCACGGAGGAATTCGAGCACATAACACAAAATAAAAAATTCGGGCTTGTGTTTGAGGAACACATGCCCGAATGTACGCCACTGTATGGAATAGGTATAAAAAAAGGCGGTACTGTTGCGAAGAAGTCTGCGAAGATCAGTGACACATACACTGTGCTCAAGATAAATAAAGATCTCGCCATGTGCCGTAACAAGAATACCGGCATCACAGAACCGATTAAGATGAGTGACCTGATTGCTGTTGCGGAATTTGGTGAGCCGATCTTTCCATATCTTGAGCATATAGACAGCGTGGAAAATGCACCTGAAAGCGATTTGTGGCATACATTGATCGAGGCCGACAATTACCATGCCCTTCAGCTGTTGGAATACCTCTATGGTGGTAAAGTGGACTGTATTTACATTGATCCTCCCTATAATACAGGCGCCAGGGACTGGAAGTACAACAACGATTATGTGGACAGCAGCGATGCATACCGGCACAGCAAGTGGCTTTCCATGATGAAGAAACGCTTGAAGCTGGCGAAGCGACTGTTGAATCCTGAGGATTCCGTGCTGATTGTGACAATTGATGAGAAGGAATACCTGCATCTGGGTTGCCTGTTGGAAGAGATGTTTTCAGAAGCAAGAATACAGATGGTGAGTATTACAATCAATCCATCAGGTGCAAAAAGAGATAATGAATTTTCCCGTGCGGATGAGTATGCCTTTTTTATTTTTATTGGTAGTTCTCACGTTATTCATCCTCGAGGTGTAGGGGAAGAACAAGAAGTTCGGTGGTGGTATTTAAGACGTACAGATTATGCTTCCCGTAGAGGGACTGTAAAGGGCGGAGTAGCCCAGTTTTATCCGATATATGTTGACGATGCGACCAAAAGAATTGTTCATATAGGCAATCCCCTTGGACCTAATGAAGATCGCCATTCTGTGCCGGTCATTCCTGGAGCCACAGCTGTGTTTCCTGTGCGGGATGATGGCGTTGAGATGAATTGGGGGCTTACAGGAGATTCTCTTCGAAAACTAATTGATGAAGGTGTTGTTCGAGTTACTGCGGGGTCGCAAAATCAACCGTATGTATTTCGTTATGTGAGTGCGAATTACAAGCAAAAAATCAAATTAGGACGCTGGGCTATCCGAGGGACACGGGATGATGGCTCAAAAATTATTGTTGAAGTAGAAGGGAAAGTTACGCGTGCCACTACTGTGTGGCAAAATAAATGGCATGATGCTGGTCAGTATGGAACAAGCATGCTTCATCAGATAATAGGTCCAGGAAGGTTTAACTTTCCGAAATCTGTTTACGCAGTACAAGATACACTTCGCTTTTTTGTGAAGGAAAAGCCGGATGCTCTTATCATAGATTTTTTCGCCGGTTCCGGAACTACTCTTCATGCGGTCAATCTACTGAATGCGGAAGACGGAGGACATCGCCGCTGCATCATGGTCACAAACAACGAGGTATCGGATGCAGAGGCAAAAACGCTGAAGAAGCAGGGCTGGCAGCCTGGAGATGAGGAATGGGAGAAGTTTGGAATTGCCCGCTATGTCACATGGCCGAGGACTGTCTGCTCCATCGAAGGGCATGATATCAACGGAAAGCCGTTGAAGGGAAATTATATCGGCAGTGATACGCCAATGTCAGATGGGTTTTCAGCCAATTGTGAATATTTTAAGCTTGGTTTCCTTGACCGGGACATGGTTTCCCTCGGACGACAGTTCCGGGAGATTCTGCCGCTTCTGTGGATGAAGTCCGGAGCGGTCGGCAGACGACCAGACTATCTGGGGGAAGAAGAACCACAGATGCTGGTGCTTCCTGAAAATCATTTTGCGGTTTTGGTAGATGAGACATGCTACGCTGCTTTTGCAAAAAGGGTTCAGGAATGCGATAACATTCAAAGCGTGTATTTCATTACAAATTCCGAAACGGCCTATCATGAGATGGCACAGGATCTTGGTATTGCCGATTCTTATCAGCTTTACCGTAATTACATCGATAATTTTATGATTGGGGCCAGGAGAGACAGGATATGAAGATACAATTACTTCCTTTCCAGGAGAATGCCATCGATGAGCTGAACAAAAAGATTGACAAAGCGCACCTGCTCTGGAGTGAGAACGATCCACAGGTAATCTCCTTTTCGGCGCCAACCGGTGCCGGTAAGACCATTATGATGACAGCTTTGTTCGAAGATATACTATATGGCAATGCTGATCGTTTAGCTGATCCGGATGCCGTTTTTGTTTGGATTTCCGATTCTCCTATGCTCAACGAGCAGACGAGGTTTAAGATTGAAAAGGATTCTGATAAGATTCGAGTGCGGGATCTGGTGACCATTGATGCTAATTATAATGCAGAGTATCTCGAAGGAGGCCATATATATTTTCTCAACACCCAGAAACTAGGCAGTGATAAGCTTCTGACGACGGTGTCTGACCGGCGGCAGTATCCAATTTGGGAAACACTTGCAAACACCGCAAAGAGATTTACGAAGCATTTATATGTGGTCATTGATGAGGCTCACAGGGGGACTGCTGCATCTCAAAGAGAGATCAGTCGTGCTAATTCCATTATGCAGAAGTTCATTTTCGGCAGTGAGGCAGACGGCATGATTCCCATGCCGCTCGTGATCGGGATGTCCGCAACGCCCCAGCGATTTGAAGCCCTGCTTACCGGTGCGCCGAACACCGTGCAGAAAGTGCACGTACTGGTCAGTGAGGTACGTGATTCCGGCCTCTTGAAAGATCGCATTATCATTCGCTTTCCGGAAATGCCGCTCATGGCTAATATGACGATTTTGAAGAGTGCTATTGAAAACTGGAAAGATAAATGTGTGAGATGGGAATCTTACTGTTCACACGAGCGAGAAAAAAAGGTTAATCCTGTCCTCGTGATTCAGGTTGAGGACGGCAGCGGTTCGCAGGTGACGACGACAGATATAGACATCTGTATTTCATATATTGAAGAGGAGATTGGAAGAAAGCTGCTGCCTGGCGAGGTTGTGCATACTTTCAATGACCATGGGACACTCACTTATGGTGAAACAGAGGTTCGCCAGGTGGACGCATCCAGGATTGAGGAAGACGATAATATTCGAGTTGTTTTCTTTAAGATGAATTTATCTACGGGTTGGGATTGTCCCCGGGCGGAAACCATGATGTCCTTCCGGTCTGCTCAGGATTATACGTTCATCGCACAGCTTTTAGGCAGGATGATCCGTACGCCTTTGGCCCGGCATATCGATGCAGATGCAGAGCTCAATAATGTCAGCCTGTTTTTGCCATATTTTAACGAAGATACCGTAAAAGATGTCATCAAAGCATTAAGGGACGATGAGGCAGCTGCTCCGGCTGATATCGGAACTGTGCGCGAGCTGGTTACTCTCAGACGTGATCCGGCCCTTGCGGATGTATTTTCAGCTATGGGGAATCTGGTCACCTACCGCATCGATGCCGGAAGAAAGCAATCCCCTCTTCGGACACTTATGCAGCTCGCGCGTGCTCTGACTATGGACGGAATTGATCTTCAGATTCAGTCTAAAACACGCAGAGCGATTGTGGCAAAGATGACTGCAGAAATCCAGACCATGAGAGACAGCGGAAAGCTTGACTCTTTTGCCAAAAGGATAACGGGTGTTTCTCTTGGCGGAGTAACGGTGGATTATGGTTTTGGCAATTCGGTTGTGATGGAGCCTACTGCTCAGTATTCTGTTGCAGAATATGATATTGACCGACATTTTGAACAGGCGGGTAAACTTCTTGGGGAAGGCCTTCATACTGAGTACTGGATTAAGCATGCAGACCGTGACCGGACCGATGTGCATGTGGAGGTCATTGCACTGGTAAACAGCCCTGATGCAATGGAACATCTTGACTCGTATGCGGAAAAAGAGTTTGAGAGTATCTATGAAAACAATAAAAGAGCGATTGCCGCTTTGCCAGAGGCCAGAAAACAGTTTTATCAGAAGCTGATTTCTTCATCCGCAATTCCTCTTTCTCTACAGTGGCAAGTGCCGGAAACCATTGACTTCACAGTTGGAGAGAACAGCGAAAAGTTTGACAACCATCTTTATATCAATGAAAATGGGGAAATGGAGACATACCTGAATCCCTGGGAAAAGGGCGTTCTACAGGAAGAAATGAACAATGGTGCTGTCTGCTGGCTACGCAATCTGGACCGTAAGCCATGGTCTCTCTGCATACCATATGAGATTAATGGAGTTGCAGCACCAATGTATCCGGATCTTGTGGTGGTTCGTGCTGATTCAGGCGGATATGTATTTGATGTTCTGGAGCCGCATGATTCGAGTAGAAAAGACAACTTTCCAAAGGCGGTTGGCCTTGCAAAGTTTGCTGAAAAACACTGGGATAAATATGGGAGAATTGAGCTAATCCGGCAGATGCGCGGACCGGACGGTCACTTGCATTTTTATCGTCTGGATATGGCGAAGGCCAGTATCCGAAACAGGGTTCGCGGCATTTCAGGCAACGCTGAACTTGACCGTATTTTTGAAGAAGATGCAGTGCGAGAGGATTAGTTAGCAGCAATGGAAGCATATAAGACAGTAAGCAAATTTATCAGCCTGATTTTGCGACATAAGCCAGAGACAATAGGCATTTCGTTGGATGAGCATGGATGGGCTAATGTCGATGAGCTGATTGCCGGCATCGCCAAAACACAGCCTTTCACGATGGAGATGCTTGAGGAAATTGTTCGAACAGACAATAAGCAGAGATATTCCTTTAACGATGACTAGACGCTGATCCGTGCCAATCAAGGACATTCGATTCCTGTGGATGTGGAACTTCCGGAGACGGTTCCTCCAGCTGTCCTTTATCATGGAACCGGTATCAAGTATACTGAATCCATCGTCCGGCAGGGGCTGCTTCCAAAGTCACGGTTATATGTGCATCTTTCCTCGGACTACGATACCGCAGTCAAAGTTGGACAACGACACGGGAAACCGGTTGTTTATCAGGTGAATTCGGGGAAAATGGCTGCAGATGGATATCAGTTCTTCCTATCTGTCAACGGTGTTTGGCTAACAAAGAAAGTGCCATCGGAGTATCTAATTCGTCTGATAGATGAAAAGGACGTAATTGAGAAAGAAAAGAGTGATTGATCATGGCAATACCAACAAACATTCGCACACTATTATCCGGCAATGTTGTCGAATGGGCGCGCATAGAGTTTAAGACAACTTGGGATCCCGAGGCATCACTTAAGACAATTACTGCGTTCGCTAATGATCTTGATAACTGGGGTGGCGGTTATATTGTACTCGGCGTAAAGGAAGAAAATGGCATTCCTGTCAAACCCTATGATGGCGTTCCTCTGAATAAAGTCGACGCTTGGCAGAAAGATATCTTTGAAAAATGCCGCCTGATCCGCCCTGGCTACACACCTATAATCGGCAAAGATGAGCTGGACGGAAAAACGTTTATTGTTATCTGGTGTCCTGGTGGAGATATGAGGCCATATTCATCTCCAAAGACAATGGCAAAGAATGACAAGGAAAGATGTTATTATATCCGTAAGGGCTCTGTTACAGTAGCTCCAAATGATGATGAATTAAAGGAGCTTTTCTCTCTTGCAAATAAAACACCCTTTGATGATCGGGTGAATCATTTTGCGGAAATATCTGATATCAATTACACACTTGTCAAAGCCTACCTAAAGGAAACCGGAAGTTCACTATATGAACTGGCGGACGAGATGGAATTTGATGAACTGTGTAAAGATATGAATTTGGTTAGCATCCTACCAGAGTATGTGAAACCAAAGAATGTGGCACTTATGTTCTTCAATGCTGAACCGGAAAAATTCTTCCCATATGCACAGATTGATGTAGTCCAGTTTCCGGAGGGTGAAGGTGGAGACAAAATTATTGAGCAAACATTTACAGGCCCTCTTCATGAGCAGCTTCGTGCGGCACTACGATTTATCAAAAATACGATTATTACAGAGCAAGTTGTAAAAGTTTCGGATCGTGCAGAGGCCGATCGCTTTTTTAACTACCCGTATGCGGCCATTGAAGAAGCGTTATCTAATGCTGTCTATCATAAGGCATATGATGAGAGGGAGCCGATTGAGGTTCGTGTGGAAAAGGATATGATCGAGATCATAAGTCATCCCGGTCCGGACCGTTCGGTTACATTGGAAGGCTTGCGCACATTCAAAGTGCGGAGTCGGCGGTACCGTAATCGCCGTATTGGAGAGTTTCTAAAAGAATTGCATTTGACTGAAGGCAGGAACACCGGCTTCAAGAAAATTTTGGATGCATTGAAACAAAATGGTTCTCCGTTGCCTGAATTTGAGACTGATGATAATCATGACTATTTCATCACGCGACTGTTTGTTAGGGAAGGTTTTTACGATTATCAAGAAGAAAATGACGGTAATGGTGGAAGTGAATTAATGCATTCATCTGTAACAACTATTCTGGATCCGGTTCAGTTGACTGATCTTTTACACTTTTGCGAAGTGCCTCGATCACGAGCAGAAATTCAGGAAAGATGCGGGTACAAGGCGGCAACATATTTTAGAAACAAAGTATTGAACCCATTATTGGAAAGTGGTTTATTAGAAATGACAAGACCGGACTCGCCTAATCATCCTAATCAAAAATATGTTCGCAGGCGCAGAGGTTAGAAAGGGCTTGGTAAGAACTTAGTAACGCCTTAGTAACCAACCTATTACCAAGATGTATGCAGCATTGTAAGGTAAAGTAGCTGAAGAAAATGTGTGATAACAAAACGCTGATAACATTTTGATAACAATAGTTCAGATACCCTGTAGACACAGGATACCAGAACGCAAATGGAATCACGATGTATCAAATCCACTATACAAAAACATTTAGAATCGCTATCTCGTTATCGAGTACGAATAATTTGCAAATTGTGTTCAGTGACACTCCCGTTGGTCGCGAAAATGACAGAGTGAAATAGCAAAAAAGCTCTCAATTGTCGGTTTTATACCGGTGGCTGGGAGCTTTTTCGTATTGTTCATAAAATCAAACTCATTTTATAACTGCAAAAGACTGCGCATCCGTATAAATCCGCCCATTCCCTGCAGAAGCTTCTCCGATTTTGAAGATTACTTCGCCATGGATCGTCTCGGAGATGTCGGCAGGAAGGATGGTTTCAAGCT
>Ga0256405_10003487_pt1 | contig 32233 bp, 28 predicted proteins | sample RumenRJG_02DNA_FD_189096 | JGI IMG/M metagenome (GOLD analysis project Ga0256405, IMG submission 189096) | Bovine rumen microbial communities from Lethbridge, Alberta, Canada - RJG_02 | ecosystem: Host-associated > Mammals > Digestive system > Stomach > Rumen | place: Canada: Alberta...
TCGGTACGGAAAACGATGCCTCGTCCGTAAGCATGGTCTTAATGACCAGCGGGCTTTCATCCTACGGATATGTATCAGCGGTTTATCCTGAAAGCCTGTTCGTTATGTCCGTGACCGTACGTGTGCTGCTGCTGGCATGCGTGTTTATCTCTATTTTCCTTGTGCTCTTTTTGCTGCTGAATATAAAGCATGATGATATTACCGTGGTGCAGGATGTGATCAGAAAGTTCCAGCTGTCCTTGCTGAGCGAATATCTGGAGAAAAAAGAACCGGTGGAATGGTCTGCGGTGGCGTCACGGCTTGAAAGTCAAAAAGACGATGTTTCCCGGCAGATAAAGCGCGCGCTCGGTATCCGCAACGGGCATGGTAAAGGCGGCAAAAAGGCCGAAAAGATTGATGCGCTGCTGGAATCGGGCTGGACAGAGATTATACAGGCGCTGCGGTCTGGTCAGAGTGCGCCGCAGCCCCTGCATGCCGGAAAGGCAGATACTGATGAAATAAAGCGGCTGCTGCAGCAGCTGCTTGCGGAGGACCGCAGGATTTCCCGCGCAGTTTCTGTACCTGTGCCAGCTGCCGCCGTATCCAGCGGTCCCGTTGTTGCCGCAGAACGCCCGCAGCCGGCAGACGCCGAGCCCGTGGAAGAGGTTGAGCCGCTTGAGCCGGCAGATGCCGAGTCCGTGGAAGAGATTGAGCCGCTTGAGCCGGCAGATGCCGAGCCCGTGGAAGAGGTTGAGCCGTTTGAGCCTGCGGACGCCGAGCCCGTGGAAGAAATAGAGCCGCTTGAGCCTGCTGACGCTGAGCCCGTGGAAGATGTAGAACCGCTTGAGCCGGCAGACGCCGAGCCCGTGGAAGAGGTTGAGCCGCTTGAGCCGGCAGATGCCGAGCCCGTGGAAGAGATTGAGCCGCTTGAGCCGGCAGACGCCGAACCTTTGTCTCCTGTTGTTGTTCCTGCACCTGTGCTGATTCCGCGCAGCAATATTCCTGCAGCTATAAGAAGACCGGTCATACCGGTGGCGCTGTCGGCGCATGAATTCTCTGACACGCTTATAACTCCGGATGTTGCCGAAGCAGTAACGGTGGAAGAGATTGAACCGTTGGAGCCTGCTGATGAGCCGGATATATTGCCGGCTGCGGATGATATACCTGCCGCAGAGCCTGCTGATGATGCGGCCAGTCCTGAACCGTTGTCACCCGGCCAAAAGAATCCGTTCTCCTTTACCGGATTCGGTGCCGTCAGGGATGTTGCGGGTGCACTTGAGCCGGTATCAGCCGGTCAGGCCATTGTAGTTGACGAAAGCGGCATAAGCCGTATTTCTGATTCGCTCGATGTTTCCTCCGTCCGCCAGGATACAGATTTTAAAAAGCTCATCGAATCCGTTCTGAAGGGCTGACAGCCCTGCCGGAACAGCCGTATTTGTACACAGTCTGCTGCCTATTGTCTGCAGCGGGCGCGGCGTAAAAACGCCGGTGCAAGTTGTCATTCTCTGCGTATTCTACTATACTCTTTGCATGAAACACTATGCAGACTTAGTTGTACGGTCGTACGAATGTGACTCCTACGGCCATGTGAACAACGCCGTGTATCTGAATTATCTTGAATACGGCCGTATGGAATTCCTTCACCAGATCAACTTTGATTATAAGGGTATTGTTGCAGCAGGATACTACCTGTATATCACCCACATCGACATTCACTATAAGGCATCGGCCTACCTGGATGATAAACTGACGGTAGAAATTACGCCCAAAGAGCTCAGGGCTGTGTCCGGTGTGTTCCATCAGGTGGTGCGCAAGCAGGACGGAACTGTGTGTGTTGAAGCCGATGTTACCTGGGCATCCGTCAAGACCGACGGCCATCCGTCAAGAATTCCGCAGGAATTTATTGTGCCGGGACTGACTCCCGATCCAAAGGATTTTGAACAGGCATGAGCGGACTGCAGACGGTAGTAGAATATCTTTCGATCTTTATCAGCATTATCAGTATTGCCGTCGTAGTATATGGTACGGCGGCGGCATTCGTTTCTTTTATGTGCAATGAGGCAGGCAGGGCGCGCGGACGGTTCAACCGCGAACGGCTGCGCGAGCTGCGGGTTGATCTGGGCTCCTATATTCTGCTGAGCCTGGAACTGCTCATTGCCTCTGACATTTTGAAAACCATCTCTGAGCCGGGACTGACCGAACTGTACATTTTAGGCGGTATTGTGGTGCTCAGAACGGTGCTTTCCGTGTTCCTGAATAGAGAAATCAGCGAGATAGAGCAGAGCCGCCGGGAGCTTGAGCGGACCGGACAGTCCCCGGACGGCAGCGTGGAGTAGTTATGGAAATAACGCTTTCTAATCTGACCAAAGTATATGACAGCGGCACTGAAAAAGCAGTGCGTGCTGTGAACGGCGTGAGCCTGCAGATTCCTTCGAATACTATTTTCGGTATTATCGGAAAGAGCGGCGCCGGTAAGTCTTCTCTTGTGCGCCTGATCAGTCTGCTTGAGCGGCCTGACAGCGGACAGGTGCTGTATGACGGCGTCCGGGTGGACGACCTTGACGAGCGCGGGCTTATGATGCGCCGCCGAAGACTCGGAATGATCTTTCAGAATTTTAATCTGTTTTCTTCGCGTACTGCGGGGCAGAACATTGCATATCCGCTTGAGATAAACGGTATTGACCGTCTGACTGCCGCAAAGCGCGTAAAGGAGCTGCTGGAGCTGGTCGGCTTGTCGGATCGTGAGGACGCACCCATCAGTACGCTTTCGGGCGGACAGAAGCAGCGTATTGCCATTGCACGTGCGCTGGCGGTCCGTCCTGATATTCTGTTCTGTGATGAGGCTACGAGCGCGCTTGATCCGCAGACTACTGGTGCCATCCTTGATCTGATCCGCAGAATACAGCAGCAGATGAATCTTACGGTTGTGATGATCACCCATCAGATGGAGGTAGTGCGCGACGCATGCCGTCAGGTTGCCGTTATCAGTGAAGGCAAGGTGGTGGAGCAGGGCAGTGTGGAGGATCTTTTTATGCATCCGCAGTCAGCTGCTACCCGTGATTTCCTTTCTCGCCTGACTCAGCAGCCTCAGAAAGCGGACGCGCTTGTGCGCTGGTCTGAGAACGGCGGCAACTATACGCTGCGGTTCCGCGGAAAACTGACTGATGAACCGGTGCTGTGCCGGCTTGCCCGCAGCAACTCCGTTGATTTTAATATTCTGGGCGGCGGCATTCAGTATCTTTCAGGCGAAAAGATCGGAACGCTGGTTGCAGACCTGTGCGGTACGCCGTCTGAGCTTGACGCTGCATTGAAGTATCTGCGCAGTGAAGGTATTGTCGTTGAGCCCGCGGTGCCCGGAGAGACGGATTCGGCAGCAAGCGATGTTGAAAAGGAGCGTATGAGCCATGATGAGCTTTAATACTTTGTTTTCGTTGGTGAGCGATGCCACGCTGCAGACGCTCATAATGGTCTTTTTTTCCATGCTGTTCAGCATTATGCTCGGTCTGCCGGTGGGAGTTCTGCTGTGTATTACGAATCCTGAGACTGGTATCTGGAGCCGCCCTGTGGTGAACCAGCTGTTGACCCGTATAGTGAATATTCTGCGGTCGTTTCCGTTCATCATTCTTATGATGCTGCTGTTTCCTCTTTCACGCATCCTTATCGGAACCACCATCGGTACTGCGGCCACTATTGTGCCGCTTTCTATCGCCGCGGCGCCGTTTGTTGCCCGCGTCATAGAGTCTGCCCTCAGGGAGGTTGATCCTGGTGTAGTGCAGGCCGCACGCTCTATGGGCTCATCGTTGTTCCAGATTATTGTCAAAGTGCTTATTCCTGAAGCACTGCCGTCGCTTGTGGACGGTGTTACGCTTACGCTCATCAATCTTATCGGGTATTCTGCCATGGCCGGTGCAATCGGCGGCGGTGGTCTCGGAGACCTTGCGCTGCGGTACGGTTATCAGCGGTCCAGAACCGAAGTCATGGTGGTGTCGGTGGTGATTATTCTTGTGCTAGTGGAAGTCATTCAGGTGATCGGCAGCCGCATTTCAACCCGGCTCGTAGCGCGCCGGTAATAAGGCATAGGCAATAGAAATAAAAAAGCCGGCAAGCTTGCCGGCTTTTTTTGTGCCGTACGGGGCTGTACTGCGGTACAGGAGCCGTACGTTCCGTCTGTATGACGGCAGAATGTTATTTATTGCCTATATATGACTGCATGAGCTGTACGAACAGATAGATCATCTTATAGATGGTTACGCCCTGCTCCTTGATGGGTTCCTCGGCGAATTTGTCCAGCTCCTTCCAGTTTACGATCATCTCGCTCTTAGGCATCTTGGCATAATCTTCAAGCAGCGCCTTGATTGTCTTACCGATAGTAATAAGATCGCGGCTGGCTGAAATAATATAGCCTTTTGCCTCGTCATTGGCGTCTTCGATAAGGGTTGAAAGAATATTCGCGGCATCCTTGCTGCGCAGGGAGCTCGGTATGTGCGTCTTGATCTTAATACCGATCTCCCCGTCCTCGGCAAGCTTGTCGTCAAATGCGGTTATAGCATTGGAAGTTTCCAGCAGCGCGTTGTATGCTTCTGACATAGGTGCTGAAAGCGGTGTGGTAGCCCATTGTCCGCGGATAAGCACCAGATCGCAGAAACCGCGCATAGAGCCTTTTACAAAATCAAGCAGGAACGCTTTCAGGTAGTTGAGCGGCTGTGTATATTCATAAGTGATGAGCTTGTGCTTGATAAAGTCGCTGTTAATGGCGTCCGTATAGTTCTTAAGGCGCATGCCAACGTCAGCGCCGAACAGCTGGCTCAAGATGCCGTCAACCTTTGACTTTTTCTGCTCGTTCTTGAGCGCACTCAGCACGTTCAGGGCATCGTTCTTAACTTTGTCCAGATACGGCTCAACGACATTGCCTGCGGGCATGGTGATCTGAGGCTCGTAGCTAGGATCTTTTGATGCAAGCTTGATAAGCATCTCGAATACGCGCGCACGCCGGAACGAAGAAAGCTTATTCAGAATCTGATTCCATGTTTTGGCGGCTATGGGCTCAACGCCTTTGATCTGCTTAAAGAAATTCATGACGCTGTTCCAGTCAGTATCCTTTTGCAGTGCCCAGGCAATGGAAACAAAGTCCTTGAGGTCTTCGCGTACATATTCTGCGTTGATGGCGTCAAAATGCGGCTGCGTATCAAAATCGCGCTCGCGCAGGGAAGAGTCGAATTTTTTTAGGAAGAAGTAGAAGTCGTAGGTACAGAATGCCTGATAGCTCAGAATGTTCAGGTACATGGCGTTGATTTTGTTTATGCGCTCCATGTCGAACGAGCCCATGAAATTTTCAAGCGCCGCATTTACGGATTCAGACAGCTGCGCATACTGCATCTGCTTTGCCTTTTCCCGGATGGAGTCCTCTGAAAGCTGCTGGTACAGCTCCGCCTCTTTTTCGGACAGCGAGCGGGTCATAACCATGGATTTCAGGACATTCTGGTTAGCCATGGCCTGAAACATGACCTGGCTCGGTGATATAGCCTTATAGATAGTATAGAACAGTTTTGCAAGGCCTGGCTCTACTTCATCTGACGAAAACTTATAGAAATTGTTATGAGTTTTTGAAAGGCTCTTGGCTATATTTTTTAACTCTTTTTTCTTTAAGACTTCGGGATCGCTGGAGCTGAACAGTGATGCAAACAGCTTCGCAAAAAAATTCCCTGACGATTCTGTACTCTTTCCCATATATTTAAATATCCGATAAAATCAACATCTAGTCAAGTGGAAACTGCCTAAATACCACGAAATAGCAGACCTGCCGGTACACGCGGACGGGTACTGAAAGTCCTGGCATACCTGCTGCGGCGCAAACAAAAAGGGCTGCCCGGTCATCCGGACAGCCCTTCGTTTTTTATAGTGCTATATGCTGCACGTCAGAGCTTTTCAGCCGATGATGTTTTCAACCAGCTTGAGCACATGTGTCGGACAACCTTCCACACAGGTACCGCAGCTGTTGCACAGGCTGTAGTCCACCTCGGGAATACCGTTCACAAGCTTGATAGCTTTCTGCGGACATCCGCGCTCGCACTTGCCGCACTTGATACATCCGGCCTTGCAGTTCTTCATGATAGAAGGCTTGTTCTCTGAGCGGTTTGAGCACAGCGCCACGGCACCCTTGCGGGAAGCGGGCACTTTGCTGAACAGGTGCATCGGACACTCTTTGACGCACATGCCGCATCCGGTACATTTGCTGTAGTCCACATGGGGCAGGCCGTCTTCGCCGATGGAAAGCGCGTCGAACTGACACACCGCCACACAGTCGCCGAATCCGATACAGCCGAACGAGCACATCTTGGTGCCGTTCACTGCCTGATGGGCAGCGGCGCAGCTGTGCACACCGTTGTATGTACCGCGGGCAGCGGCACATTCCTTGCTGCCCTGACAGGCAAGCAGTGAAACCTTGCTTTCTGCGTCAACCGCAATGCCCATGACGGCGCCTACGTTCTTGGCTGTCTCAGCGCCGCCTGCAGCACATCCGTCTACAGGAGCGGTGCCGGCAGCTACCGCAGCGGCAAAACCGTCGCAGCCGGGAAAACCACAGCCGCCGCAGTTTGCGCCGGGCAGACACTCACGCACTTTCGCTACTTTTTCATCCACCGGTACGGCGAACACTTTCTGGAAAAAGCCCAGAAGCACACCCAGAATCAAAGCCAGCAGGAATGAGGCGATAATTGTATAGATAATGATCATCATATGCGGGCTCCTATTTTATAAGTCCTGAGAAACCAAGGAACGAAAGGGAAAGCATGCCTGCCGCAATGAACAGGATGGGCTTGCCTTTGATAAACGCCGGAACAGGAGCCACGGCAATCCGGTCACGGATACCTGACATAATTACCATGGACAGCAGGAAGCCGCCCGCACAGCCGGCACCGTATACGAGAGACTCCACGTAGTTGTAGCTTTTGCTGATACAGTTCAGCGTGGTGGCCAGAACGGCGCAGTTTGTGGTAATCAGCGCAAGATACACGCCCATGGCGCTGTACAGTGCAGGAGCCGATTTCTTAAGATAGAACTCTACGAGCTGTACCAGTGCTGCGATAACAAGGATGAAGAACAGCGTCTGAAGGAATTCCAGATGGAGCGGAACCATCACGCAGTAGTACAGCGGATAGGTTACGGCAACGGCCAGCAGGATAACGAATGATGTGGCGATACCCATGCCGGTAGCCTTGCCGGTGTCGCTCGTCATACCCATGAACGGGCACAATGCCAGATACTGAACAAGAATCACGTTGTCCACCAGCATTGATTTCAGAAAGATTTTTACAAGTTCGCTCATTTGCTGCTGCCTCCTGCCGCTGATTTGTTGAGGGCAAAGGTTATTGCGGTGATAAGGCCGAATACAATGAACCCGCCCGGCGCCTTGCTGAACAGCCCGATGGCGTAGGCTTCCGGCAGCACCTGGATACCGAAGAATGTACCCGCGCCGAAGAACTCGCGGATGAGCGAGATAGCGCACAGTACCCATGTGTATCCGATGCCCATGCCCAGAGAATCAAGCACCGCCTCTCCGGGAGAGCTTTTTGATGCGAATGATTCCACGCGGCCCATGATAATACAGTTTACGACGATCAGGGGCAGGAACACGCCGAGCGCGTCCGACAGCGCGGGCAGATAGGCTGCGAGCACCAGCTGTACGATCGTGGTGAACGCGGCTATGACGATAATAAAGATCGGCAGACGGATTGAATCCGGAATCAGCTTATGGAACAGCGAGATGATCAGCTCGCTCATAAGCAGAACGAAAGTCATGGCGAATCCCATGCCGATGCCGTTGAATATACTTGTGGTTACCGCAAGAGAAGAGCACAATCCTATAGAAAGGACGAGCAGAGGATTCTCTTTGTTGATACCATTCAAAAAGATACCTAGTTTCTTATTGTTCATGAAAGCTGCACTCCTATTCTACAAGATAATGCATGTTCAAAGTGTAATTCTCTGAGCCTGCAGGTGCCGGCTCTCCGCCGTTCTGGCTCATCAGGCCTGCAGCCTTGTATGCGGCTGCCTTTACGACGTCGGCAACGCAGTCAGAGGTGATGGACGCGCCTGAAAGCACTTCATAGTCCTTGCCGGGGCGCAGATCCTGATCCGCGGATTTTCCGGCGAACTGACCGTAGAATTCTTCCTCAAGCGCCCTCATGCCCAGCTGCGGAGTGTCCTGCAGGTCGGTGATGCGTGCGCCGATGATCTTGCGCGATGCATCGACCGCCGCCAGTACCACCACAGCCTCATGGAATGACTGTCCGCCCACTGCCGCAGCGGCCGCAATGACCTTGCCGTCGGCGCTGATGGTATACAGTTTTTCCAGCAGCATGGTGTTGTCGCTGCCGTTGATCGGGATGTCCGTATACTGCTGGTCGCCGGTTACGTCGCTGAACGTGACGTTGCCGTATGTTTCAGCGGGGAACAGATCCTTCAGCGCATCCTCATAGGTGAACGCTGCGGCTGCCTTCTGTGCCTTGGGAGCTGCTCCCGTGGCGGCGCCGCCGAAGCTCGTCAGGTACTGACCTGCGGTATAGGTTGCCTGTGCAAGCAGCGTGCCCACGCCCTTGGACGTGATGGTTGCGCCTGCAACGGCGTCAAAGTTCGTTCCGGCGGTAAAGCCGTCCGCGGCCTTTTTACCGGTGAACTGTTCGTAGAATGTCTTGCCGCTTGCGACCTTATAGGAAGGATCGCGGGCTTTCTGACCGAATCCGGGAGAATCACTGAGCTCAAGGAACTGCATGCCCGTAAGGACTCCCTGCAGGTCCTGGCCGACGATGATTGTCGCGCGGTCATAGGTGGGACCGGAGACTTTCGTCACCGCACCGATGACGGATCCGCCTTTCTTTGCCAGATACAGCGCGTCGATAGAGATCGTGCCCTCCGGCTTTTCATAATCGGTGACTTCTTCAAATGAATCTGCGTCCTGATAGACGATCTTCAGGCCTGCCGCCAGCTTGTCTGCCTGATGCTTCGCAATGACGGGAGCCGTCAGGTTGTTGATAAGCGCAAGGCAGAAACATGACGCAACCGCATAGGCGGCAAGAATAAGCCCGAGTTTCAGCATCTGCTTCATTATTTTGCCTCCGCTTTGCGTGCTTTTTTATAGCCGTATTTACGGCCGGTCAGATTGTTCAGGAATGCGGTGAGTGAATTCATAAACAGAATGGAGAACATCACGCCTTCCGGGTATCCGCCGAATTTTCTGATAAGGAACGTAATGATGCCGCAGCCGAAGCCGAACACCAGCCGTCCCTGCTTGGTCACCGGAGTGGTGGCATAGTCGGTCACCATGAACGTGGCACCGAACATCAGACCGCCGCTGAGCACCGCCATGAGCGCATCGCCGCCTGAAAGCGCGGTGGCCGCGGCAACGGTCGCTACCATGGCGAGCGGAGCACGCCAGTCTATGATCTTTGTGGCCAGCAGGAACACAAAAGAAATAAGAATGAGCAGTATGCTGGACTCACCGATACATCCGGCACGATTGCCGAGGAAGTAGGTCAGGTAGTCCGATGCGTCCGCGATGAAGGAGCCGTCCTTGACTGAGGACAGCACGGTGGCGGAGCTCACCGCATCCGCGGCGGGCTTGAGCCATGCTGAGCCCATGGCCGCAGGAAAGCTCACGAACAGGAACGCACGTCCGGCCAGCGCAGGATTGTACACGTTGGCGCCGATTCCGCCGAACAGGCCCTTTGCAATGACGATGCCGAACACCGCGCCCAGCACGATCTGCCAGAACGGAGCGGTGGGCGGCAGTACGAGCGCCAGCAGTACGCCGGTTACGGCCGCGGACAGGTTGCACACCGTGACCGTCTGCCGTGAAAGCTTCTGGAACACCGCTTCCGCAACCACTGCGCTTGCTACAGAAACGAGCAGCACAAGCAGCGCACGGATGCCGTACAGCATCACGCCATAAACACATTCCGGCAGCAGCGCGACAAGCACGGTGAACATAAGCGTTTCCGTGGTGGTGCCGGACGTAAAATGCGGTGAAGACGAAAGGTAAATTTCGTTTTTATCTGATTCAGCCATTATTTATTTCCTCCGTCTGCTTTTTGGGATGCAGCAGCCTTGGCCTTTTCTGCTGCGAGCTGGGCGCGTACGAGCGCCTTGCCCATGCGGAACCGCTGTACCAGCCGCACGTTGGCGGGGCATACATAGGCGCAGCTGCCGCATTCAATGCAGTCCATGAGGCCGAATTTCTTTGCCTTTTCGGTATTGCCCGCCTTAAGCGCACGTACGGTCATGACCGGGGTAAGTCCGAGCGGACATGCCTCGATACATCTGCCGCAGCCGATACAGGGGGACTCGTCGGTGATGTAGGTTTCGTCCTTTGTCAGAAACAGCACGCCGGATGTTCCCTTTGCGATGGGGAACTGCGCGTTCGTCATCGCGAAGCCCATCATGGGACCGCCGCTGATGATCTTGCAGACCTGTCCTTCCTTAAGCTTGATTACGTCGGGAATCAGGTCGCCGACAAGCGTTCCGACCGGAACTACGATGTTCTTGGGAGTTTCGCACGCACCGCCGCTGATCGTAAGCGGGCGTTCGATGAGCGGTTTGCCGAGACGGAATGCATCGGAGATGGCGCAGGCGGTACCTACGTTGCTGATGATGCATCCGATGGCGGCGGGAAGTCCGCCCGCGGGAACCTCGCGGCCGAGCACAGCCTGCGTCAGGTTCTTTTCGCAGCCCTGGGGATACTTTGTCTTGACGATTCTGATCTCCATGATGTCCGCCTTGTTCTGGCGGTTCACCTCGTCCTGAAGCGCGGAGATCAGGTCTGATTTATTCTGCTCAAGGGCGATGATTCCGTGACCGCCGGTGATCTTGATGATGATGGCGAAGCCGTCTATGACTTTCTGCGCCTGCTCCTTGAGCGTGCGGTAGTCAATCGTAAGATACGGCTCGCATTCAGCCGCGTTGAGCAGGACGTATTCAATGTTCGTGCCTGCGGGCGGGTTAAGCTTGACGTGGGTGGGGAATGATGCGCCTCCCATGCCCACGATGCCTGCCTGACGGATGCGCTGCACGGCTTCGTCGTGCGTGCAGGTAAACGGATCAAGCGGCTCCATATATGAAGTGTTGTCAGAACCGTCGCTCTGGATGACAATGCAGGGAACTTCGATGTTTCCCGTGACCATCTGGGGCACGATCTTCTTTACGGTGCCCGCGATTGATGCATGGACGGGCGCGGACATGAACGCCTTTGACTCGGCGATGACCTGCCCCTTAGCAACAACATCACCCGGTTTTACTACAGGCTCATTCGGTGCGCCGCCCATAGTAACCGGAATAGTTACAGTTTTTGTAGAGGGAAAAGCTGCGGTGATCGCGCACTCTGCTGACAGCTCTTTCCGCTCCGGGGGATATATTCCCCCCTTGAATGTATACATGCTCATAATAATGCATTGTATCAAACCTTATGATTCTCGTAAACCGACAACAGAAGAATTTTCTATAAATTGGTTTTACATTTTCTGAATAAATTGTTATACTGAGCCTACCTAGGAGGTTTTTTTATTATGGTAAAAAGAATTGCCGCTGCAGCGGCAGCCGTTTTTATGTCGGCCTGCCTGTTTGCATACAACCCGCCGGCTGGCGGCGAATACCTTTTCGGTATTTCAAGCCCGTTCCAGCTTACATCGGCGCAGTCTTCCGCGGGCGGAGCTTTCTTTGATGTGACTCCCGCCTCACAGGTGTTTAACCCCGCACTGCAGGCGTTTGAGCAGCGTATCATGCTTGACGCAGGCTATACCATGCTTCAGAACAGCGATGATCCCGAGCATTCATTCGGCTATGGAATTCAGGGGGGCATGCTGTTCCCCGGCCGCTGGGGCGTTGCCAGCGGAGAAGTCTTTGTACTCAACAATCCGTTCTACGAAATGCAGACGGGCAAGAGCCTGAACCTTAAGCTGTCCGCCGCGAAAGACGTAACCGATTATCTGGCGGTGGGCATGGGCCTCGGCGCCGGTTATTTCTGGGGCTATGACAAAAGCTGGATGGCCGGCGTTGATCTGGGCGTGCTGTACAACTACGGCGATGCGGGCATATTCGAGGACGTACGCTTCGGCGTGTCTCTGCTGAACCTGGGCAAAACGTTCGGCGATACGAAAGTGCTCGGCATCTATCACGACAAATCTTCCGGCATGTTCCCCGGCATCGCCACGCTGCGCGCGGGCGTTGCAGGTACGTTCCTGCATGCGGGTGACTTTAAGGGCGCCGCTTCGTTCGACGTGGCCGTACCCACCGCGCAGAACTGTATTCTTGACGCGGGCGTGCAGTTCATGTACCGCGACTTTGTGAAGCTCAGCGTAGCCGAGGAATACAACGTGCGCGAGGTGATAAAGAGCTCCAAGAACTGGCTGCCCTCCATCGGTCTGTCGTTCCTGTTCAAATTCAATTCTAAGGACAATGCGTTCATGAAGCGCCACGGCTGGCAGGAAAGCGAGGTGCAGGTGGGCGGCGCATGGAAGCGCTTTTATGACCACACCAACGCCATGTCCGGCGGGCTTATCCTGAAGCTCGGCCTTGAAGATACTGAGCCGCCCGAGATCACGCTGGGCGAGCCGAATCAACCTGAAAAAGAAGGGGAGGCAAAGTAAGTAATTATGGTAAAGAAATACCTTGCACCGGCACTGTGCGGCTGTCTGCTTTTTGCAACGGCCGGCGCTGCCTTTGCCGCAGACAATACGGTGTACATATCGCCGAATAATGACGGTGTGCAGGATGAGCTTGTCATCCCGCTCAAGATTTACGACAAACGCTACGTAGTGTCATGGAGCCTGGTCATCACCAATGCGAGCGGCGATACCGTGCGCACCATCGGCAATAAAGTGCAGCTGCCCGAGAAGATGACCTTCAAGAGCTTCTTCAAGCGTCTGCTTTCTCCCAAGCAGGGCGTTGAGATTCCTTCGGCAGTGACATGGAACGGCGTCATGGACAACGGCGAGACCGCTCCTGACGGCGATTACTACTACTATTTTACGGCCACCGACGACAACGGAAACACGGGCTACATGCCCGATATCCGCAAGACGCAGGCCATGCACGTGGTGGTGGACAACACGCCGCCGCATATCGATCTTACGCAGCCTTCAAGCGGCGACAAAATCTTCGGCGAAGGCGCCAAGGCGGAATTCGCCGTCAAGCAGAACGGTTCTGCCGAAGATCTGTGGCTTGCAGAATTTCGCAACATGAACGGGGAAGTGGTGAAGGTACGCCGGTTCGTATCGTCTGAGCCCATCTCGTTCAGCTGGAACGGCACCAACGATTCCGGCGGCTTTGTTCCCGACGGCGTATATTCCTACAGCATCAGCGCCGTTGACCGCGCGGGAAACAAATCTGCTCCCGCGTCCATCAGCGGCATCATCTATTCAGCAGAAAAACCCGCGGTGAACATTATGATCACCGACGGCAAGTATTTTTCACCGGGCACCGCGAGCCCGCTGCAGACGATCACATTCGGCGTGACCATTCCCGTGCCTTCAAAAAGCTCGGGCAACAAGCTCACCGACTGGAAAGTTGACATCATAGACCGCAGCGGCAAGGTGTACACGTCATTCAAGCCTTCCTCTGCTTCCGACACGGAAAACCCGCCGAGCTCCATCGTCTTTAACGGACGTGACGACAACGGCACGGTGCTGCCGCAGGGCGAGTATCAGGCCCGCGTGACGGCAAAGTACCTGAACGGCTTTGAGACCGATCCGGTAAAATCACCGGCATTCGTACTCGACACCACGGCTCCGAACGCGGTTGTGCGTGTTGCCGAAAAGATTTTCTCTCCTGACGGAGACGGCGTAAAGGACACCATCACCTTCAGCGAGATGATCGTTCCCAAGACCGGCGCGCCGGTCAAGGCATGGACCGGCCTTATCGTAGATGCCGCCGATCCCGACCGCATCGTACGTCAGTACAACTTCGGCGAGTATCCGCCGGAAACCCTTACCTGGGACGGTATTGACAGCACCGGCCGTCTTGCGGCTGACGGTTCCTATAAGTACGTGCTTATGGCGACCGACCTTGCGGGCAACTCCTGCCGCAAGGAATCTGAGTCTGCATTTACGCTTGACACCAGCCAGACGGAGGTTGTGCTTGCCCGCAAGGACAACGCGTTCTCTCCGAACAACGACAAGGCCAAGGACACTATGAACTTTACCGTAGTGTCAAAGGCAAAGAGCGCGGTGAGCTCCTATGTACTTGCAGTGCGCGACGCTTCCGGCGCCGCCGTCCGTACATTCACCGGCTCAAAGAACCTGCCTTCCTCATTTGTATGGGACGGCAAGGGCGATGACGGCATTATCTGCGCCGACGGCTCATACACCGCCGACCTGACGGTAGTATCAGAGAACGGTTCCGAGGCCAAGGCCGCCGTGCAGCCGTTCATCCTCGACACCAAACCGCCCTATCTTGCGGCAAGCGTGCCGTGGACGGCATTCTCTCCTGACGGTCTGAGCAGCCACCAGACGGTTCCTGTGACGGTGACCGGCTGTACTGAGGAGGATCTGTGGAAGGGCCGCATTGTAAACGCCAAGGGCGCGACCGTAAAGAGCTATTCTTGGCAGGGCACGGTGCCCGAGTCATTTGAATGGGACGGCACCGACGAGGCCGGCAATATTGCCGCCGACGGTCTGTACACGCTCGTGCTTGAGTCTGAGGATGAGGCCGGCAACAAATTCAGCACGGCCATAGACAAGCTTGCGCTTGATACCCGCGAGACCAAGGCGTTCGTCACCGCCGACCTTGACGGCATTTCACCGAACGGCGACGGCTTTAAAGATACGCAGCAGTTCATGATCCGCACTACGCTCAAAGAGGGAATCGCTTCATGGAGCTTTACGATCACCGATGCGGAGGGCAAGGCCGTACGCAGCTGGACGAATCAGGACAGCCCGGACGTTCCCGCGCAGATCGTATGGGACGGCCTCGGCGCCGACGGCACGGTGGTGGAAAGCACCTGTACCGGCACGCTCGCGCTGACGTATGCCAAGGGCAACGTGGTGCTGGCCTCCAGCTCTCCGTTCATCAGCTGCATTACGCCGCCGGTGCTCACGGTAGAGACTGCTCCTGAGTATTTCAGCCCGGATAATGACGGTACAGATGATGACGAGTTCATCAAGCTGTCCTGCGTTACCCCCGCGCCGCTTGAAAGCTGGTCGTTCGTAATCAACGATCCGCAGGATAAATACGCGTTCTGGCAGACCGCCGGAAAGAGCACCATCACCGAGCGCATTGTCTGGGACGGTCTGAGCAATACGCGCAAGGACAACCGCGGCCGCGCGGAGCGCGTCCAGTCCGCAATGGACTATCCGTACACGCTCACCGTGCGTGATACGCTCGGCCTGACCTCTACGGTGAAGGGCACCATCGGCGTGGATATTCTGGTTATCCGCGACGGCAACCTGCTCAAGATGGCTGTTCCGTCAATCATCTTCCGCAGCGACCATGCTGACTTTAAGACCAGCGATGAAGTGAAGGGCGGCCTGGATCCTGCCAAGGCAAGGAACAACGAGCGTGTCTTAAAGCGCGTTGCCGAGATCCTGAACAAGTTCAAGGACTACAAGGTAACGGTTGTCGGTCACGCCAACCGCACCACCGCAAGCGCGGATGAAGAGACCATGAATAACCCCAGAGCATGGGGACCGGCTCTGATTCCGCTGTCGCTTGAGCGCGCCGAATTTGTAAAGGCATACCTGAAGTCCAACGGTATCAGCGAAGGCCGCTTGTCCACTGAAGGCAAGGGCGGCACCGAGCTGGTCGTTGACTGGCAGGATAAAGAGAACAACTGGAAGAACCGCCGCGTAGAGTTCATACTGAATAAGTAAAGAACAAACGTAGCGGCTGCACGCATGGGGCAGGGATCGCCGGACGGCGGGCCTGTTCCGGCGGTTTCAGAAATCAAAAAATCCCCGCAGGCATCCTGCGGGGATTTTTTTTATGGCTCCTGTCTGCGGTGCTTTCGTACAGGTGCCTGCGGTGCTTTCGTACAGGTGTCTGTGCTGCTTTCGTACAGGTGTCTGTGCTGCTTTCGTACAGGTGCCTGCGTTTTACCCAGAGAAGGCTAAACTTCCGTGCTGCCGAGACTGCCGGCTGCAGTACTGCTGGTTGCAAAACCGGTTGAGTCCAGCAGTTCCTTTGCCGCCTGCAGCAGGTGGCCGGAGTTTTCCGCAGCAAGCTTTACTTTTTCCGCAAGCTCTATGTTTGACTCCCGCATGTCGGTGAACTGCGTATCCGACAGGCCTGTTGCCTTTGATATGGCCTCAAGGTTCGTGGAGATATCGCGTCCCAGAAGCTGCTGGGCCTCAATCTTTGCGGACATGTCCTGGAAGTTGCTCTGCACACGGCTCGTGTTGTGCACGATATCGTTAAATGACTGCTTGATGGTGTCGGAATAGGTGGCTATGTCCTCCACCATTGCGTTAATGCGGGTAATGGCCGCGGTAACGCCGCGCTGCTGCGTGCGGCTTTTTTCAGCCAGCGTACGGATTTCTTTTGCCACTACGGCAAATCCCTTGCCCTGCTCACCGGCATGGGCCGCCTCTATGGAAGCGTTCATGGCCAGCAGATTCGTTTTTGAGGTGATGCTTTCAATAAGCTTGTTTGCAGCCTCAAGCTCCTTTGTGCACTGTACCAGATCGTTGATCTTTACGCCTATATTGTTGATATGGTCTGCGCCAGTCATGGAGCTGGTGTCCAGATCCGTTACGTTGAGCACGGAATCGGCGCGCAGCGCGTTGAGCTCGTCCATCATGTGGATAAGCTCGGTCGTTTTGGCGGCCGATGCAGTTATCTGGTCGCTCTGATCGCGCATCACTTGTCCGAACTGGTCTATGATACCTACGTTGTCGGTGACGGTTGTCTCGACACCGGTGATGAAGTCACTCTGTGAATATGCTTCCTGCTTGGTGGTTGAAAGTACGCGCACCATGGATTTGAGCACGCGCAGAATAAAGACGGTGTACACGCTCAGAATGATGAACGCCACAACGACAAGCAGTACTGCCACGAGCAGGCTTGCGGAAGCGAATCCTTTCTGCCCGGAGTAGGGCATGAACATGACGATGTTCCATCCTATAGAAGAAATGGGCGTGATGACGTACTCGCCTTTTTTGGCGCTGATATGCCTGATTTCTGTGGCTGACGCGCCCGCTTCCTGTATGGTTCTGCCCGCAAGCTCCGGCAGTATGGTGGTGATGTCAGTCTTGTCTTCTATGAGCCTGGTATTGGTGGCGCCGGTGATTTCATTGCTGTTGTTGTACAGGTACATGGTGATGCTCTGGTCGAGCGTCTCATACATGCTGCTGATGAAATTCGACAGCGGTATGCCGGTACCTACAATACCTATGGGCGTGTCCTGCTCGTTTCGCACCACTGCGTTGACCCACAGCAATGTCTTGCCGAGCTCTTTGTTGTAGTTGATATTAAAATTGTAGACCTGCGTTTCAGACAGCGTCATGTTGTACCAGTAATCATCGGGATTGTTCGGATCAACCGTGTACGCATAGTTGCCGTCGGAGTAGAACCGGCGGTCTTCCGTGGAGATCCAGAACGCCGTCTGCCCGAGGAATGACCGGCGGTATGCTTCGAACTCTTCAAAAGCGGGCTGCATGTACTGTGTCCGGTCAGGATATTTCAGAAATGATTTTATGACAGGCGATTTGGTCATCTGCAGGGCAAGCAGGATTTCTCCGTTAAGCCCTGCCTGGAATTCCAGACGTTTTTGCCCCGCGGTCTGTGCAAGCCTGCTGCGTATTTCAGACTTGTATGTGGCCCGGGAGGACACTGAGCAGGTTACTGTTGAAATAATAATCACCAGACAAAAAAAGAAACCGGAGAATAATGCAATCCGCTGCAGGAGTGTTCGTCTTTTAATCATCATATACCTTTATAACATGTATCGGCAAAAAAGCAAGGAAAAAGCATTAAAATACATTAAAATGCAATAAAAACGCGCTCCGGTCGCAAAAAAAAAGCTCCGGCGGATATCCGCCGGAGCCGGTACACGTTTACATACGTGCACTATGCCTTCAATACTTTCAGCACTTTTTCGTTGAAGAATTCAGCAAATCCTTTTTCAGTTACGCCGGTAACCGGCGTACCGTCAATCTCAAGGTTCACGCCGTCAGATTTACACTGTCCGATACAGACGGTGCCTGACAGCTGAACTTTGTCCTCCAGACCGTGCTCCTTTATAGCTGCCTTCAGCAGATCAAGTATGATGCTGCTGCCTTTTACGTGGCAGGAACTGCCGGTACAGATTTTTATTTCCATAAACTGTAAACTCCCCTTCAGAGTGTCTCTGAAAGCCGAAGCTTTCAGAGACAGCTTTGAAAATCCGTTAGAAGATAATAATCAGCAGCTGCGAAACTATTACAACCGCGATAAGCGCTACCGGATAGGTCGCGGCATAGGCGGCCGCGGCGTCTTCCGTACCCGCTACATGGATGAGCGTTCCGAGCGCCGGCGTTGATGTCATGCCGCCGGTGATGGAGCCCAGGTTGTTGAGCAGGCACAGCTTGAGTACGTAGCGTGCGAACAGGTACCCTGCGATGAGCGGCACCGTCGTTATGAGGATGCCGTACACAAAGTACATGGCCTTAAAGTACTTGACGAAATTCGCTCCGCCGGAAATACCGGCTCCGAGCAGGAACAGTGCCAGACCAAGCTCACGGCAGATTTTGAGCGTTTCCGTCTTGGGAATGCTGCTGATCGCGCCGATGTGGCGGAAATGACCGAACAGCAGGCTCATGATAAGACAGCCGCCCGTCATGGTGAGCGAGAAGTTATGGTACTTGAAGCAGCCTACGAAGATGCCGAGCGCTACCGCCAGCGCGAAGATAAAGAAGCCGAACGGATCGATGTCGATCGTTGCTCCTGTTGTCCTGCGCTCTTCTCCGGTTTCCGCGGTGATGATCTTCTGCCGCTCCACCTCCATGTCAGCATTGAGCAGCTTGGGTACGATCTGCACGAAGAGTACGACGCCGATAACGCCGTACAGGTATGCAATGCCGTAGCCCACGGAAACGATTGACTCCAGCTGTGCTGAGCCCACGGCCTCTTTTGAGGCGCTGAACGCGGGGGTTGAGGTAAGCGATCCTGAGAAAATACCCACGAGCATGGCCGTTATTTCATCGGGTGACAGCCCCGGATCGATGACGCGCTCTATAAGGATACATGCCGCGCAGATCAGGCCTCCCGACAGGATTATGACCAGACCGAGCAGTACGTAGCTTTTGAAGTTTTTCTTCAGGTTGCCCAGAAATTTGGGACCGGCGATAAAGCCGACCGCTGATACGAACAGCACGAGCCCCAGATTCTCCACTACTTTGAGCGCGTTCACGGTGAATGACACGCTCTTTACAGTAAGCTGCTTATCCAGCGTTTTGTAGAAAAAGCAGCCGTAGAGCAGCGCGATGATGAACACACCCGCCGTTCCGAGACTTATGCCTTTGATTTCAATGCGGCCGAGCGCATAGCCGATGGCCATGATGGAGAATACTGAGAACATCAGGAAAGTAACAGCTTTGATGGAAAGTATTCCTGCGAACAATGTCATTTGCTGGCCCCCGGAATAGCCTTTTCAAACTCTGGATTGCCATGGGTGTAGTGCGGCAGCAGCATGGGAGAAATCTCATTGTCGGTAATACCGGCCGCGCTGCGCTCTTTCTCAAATTCTGTTACATGCTTCAGCGTCAGATCGCCGCTGCTCTTTACGTCCTTGAATGCTTTGCCCGCGGTGATACCGGCAATGCGTCCGAATACTACTACGTCGAGCAGAGAGTTGCCCATAAGACGGTTCGTACCGTGCACGCCGCCACTTGCCTCTCCGGCTACCAGCAGGTTGGGGACGTCGGTGCGGCAGTCTTTGTCGATCTCAACGCCGCCGTTCTGGTAGTGCAGGGTGGGATAGACAAGAATCGGATCCGTGCGGATGTCGATGCCGTATTTGATGAACATATTGTACATGGCGGGAATGCGCTTGAGGATGGTACCCTCTCCATGGATTTTTTCAATCATGGGGGTGTCAAGCCAGACCGCCTGGCCGTTGATGCCGGTGTCGATGCCGTTTCCGTTGCGGCACTCACGGATGATGCCGGAGGCGTTTACGTCGCGGGTTTCAAGCGGGTGGATGTAGACTTCACCCTTTGCGTTGATAAGCTTGGCGCCGAGCGAGCGTACTTTTTCGGTTACGAGCTTGCCCAGAATCTGTGAAGGATAGGCTGCGCCGGTAGGATGATACTGCAGTGAGTCCTGATACATAAGCTTTGCGCCTGCACGGTATGCCAGCACCAGACCGTCTGCGGTTGCACCGTAGTGGTTGGATGTGGGGAATCCCTGATAGTGCATACGTCCTGCGCCGCCTGTGGCGATGACCACTACCTTTGCGCGGGCTATGTAGATTTCTCCGGTCTCCATGTTCATGAGCACGGCGCCGGCTGCGTTGCCGTTGCCGTCTTTGATGATCTCGATGGCGGAGGTGAAGTCAACCACGGTGATGCTGTCGGTGCGGTTGAGCACTTCGTCCCTGAGCGTACGCATGATTTCTGCGCCGGAATAGTCCTTGCATGCGTGCATACGCTTGCGGCTTGTTCCGCCGCCGTGGGTGGTCACCATGGTACCGTCCTCTTCTTTATCGAATTCTACGCCGAGATCGTTGAGCCATTTGATGGTTTCGGGAGCCTTTGTTACGAGCGTGTAGACAAGCTCTTTTTTGCCGTCAAAGTGGCCGCCGCCGAATGCGTCAAGGAAGTGCTGGGCCGGAGAATCGTTGGGCTTGTCGGCAGCCTGAATACCGCCTTCAGCCATCATGGTGTTCGCATCTCCTACGCGGAGCTTGGTAACCAGCAGTACTTTTGCGCCTGCGTTGCTGGCTTCGATCGCGGCTGAGGTGCCTGCGCCGCCGCCGCCGATTACGAGCACGTCCGCACTGTAGTCTGTGCGGCTCAGGTCGATCTGATCAGGCTCAAGCCGGGGCTTTGCCTGCAGCAGCGCTGCCAGCTCGAGCGGCGCTTTCTGGCCTTTGTTCGGTCCGATCTTAAGCTCGGTGAACTGGGCGGCAATGCGGTCAGGGTGGTATTTTTTCAGCAGCTCGTCCTTTTCCTCTGCGGTAAGGCGCGCGTGCTCGAATGCAATGTTTTCATCCCGTTTAGCGGCAACAATTTTTGCCAGATCGTCTAATTTATTTCCGTACATAGTGCGTCTCCTATTTCTCTATATCACGTGCGTTATACAGCTCTTTGATTTCTGCAAGCGGCTTGTTCATAAGCTTCTGGATAAGCTCCTCGCATTTGCCTTCCTGAATCTCCTGCACGCGGTCAAGCAGATGCTGTGACTGCGGCTGCAGGTATTTTCCGTTCAGACGGCGGGCAAGCTCTGCCACCTGCGGATGGCTGATGCCGGCAGGACAGCGTGATGAGCAGATGCCGCACATAACGCAGTCAAATGAAGCGTCTGCACAGGCCTTGAAGTCGCCGCGCTGCGCATAGGCGATGTACTGCATGGTGTTCAGGCTCTGCGGACAGGCTCTGGTACAGGCGTTGCAGCCGATACAGGAATAGATTTCCGGGTACAGCTGCATCATGACCTGCTGCTCAGGCTTTACGGTGTTGATGTCGTACACCTGCTTTACGAGCGGGAAGAAGGGCAGTGTAGCGATGTACATGTTGTCTTCGACCTTTTTCTGGCAGGCAAGACAGGTCTGGAGCTGGTTCTGTCCTTTGATGCGGTATATGGTGGCGCAGGCGCCGCAGAATCCGTTGCGGCAGCCGCAGCCGCGCTTGAGCTGGTATCCGGCATACTCCATTGCGGTCATGATCGTAAGCTCGGCCGGTACTTCATATTTTTTTCCGAACAGGTATATTGTCGCTGTTTTCTGTTCACTCATCATTTAACTCCTTAATAAACTCCGCGAAACTCCGCGTGAGCGGTAATAGCGGCGGCACGCGGCCGCAGGCTCAGCCTGCATAACCGGCGCCGTCCTGCAGCAGTTTCTGCGTTTTGCGCAGATACTGCTGCATAAGGCCTGCGAAGCAGTCCTTATGTTAGTACTCCGGAGGCAGCTCTCCCAGCTGGTCAAAGCTGAACACCGGCCCGTCCTTACAGACGAATTTATCGCCGATGTTACATCTGCCGCACTTTCCGATGCCGCACTTCATGCGCATTTCCATCGTAGTGAACACCTGCGTGTCCTTGAAGCCCAGCTTTTTAAGGGCGTCAAGAGACAGGTGAATCAGAATCGGCGGTCCGCACATAATGACGGTCATGCTCGGATCGGGGTTCAGCTCCGTTACGTACGGAGGCACGAATCCTACGTGGCCGTCCCAGTCGGGCTGGGGATTATCTATGGTCAGGTTGATGCTCGTGTTCGGCGAGGCCGTCCATTCGTTCTGGATCTGATCAAGTTTCACCAGATCCTGCTTTGATCTGGAACCGTAGATAACCTGAATTCTGCCGTAGTCGGAGCGGTGCGCCATCATGTAGTCAACTACTGAGTGCACCGGAGCTATGCCGATACCGCCCGCAATGACAAGGATGTCCTTGCCTTTGAACACGGTGTCTACCGGAAAACCGTTGCCGATGGGGCCGCGGATCGCTATTTCCTGTCCGGGCTCCGCGCTGTGCAGCCAGCTGGTCACGCATCCGCACTTTTTAATAGAGAATTCCTGATACTCTTCCACCGTAGGGGATGAGGTAATGGAAATCATGGATTCGCCGACGCCGGGTACAATGAGCATGGCGCACTGTCCCGGAATGTGCTTGAACAGTTTTTTTCCGTCAGTTCCTACTACTCTGAACGATTTTACGTCCGGAGTTTCGTCCCTGATATCGATGATTTTACCGACGTAGGGAATGAAAGAATCTCTTTCCATTATGCATTTCCTCCTTGCGGCTCCTCGTTGTATGCCTTAATGACTTTAACAATGTTCATGTGGATGGGGCAGCTCTCAAGGCACCGTCCGCATCCTACGCAGGAGAACGTATCTCCGTGAGCCATGGGGTAGTACACAAGCTTGTGCATAAAGCGCTGGCGGAACCGCTCTTTCTGTGTAAGACGCGGATTCGCCGCCGCCATCTGAGTGAAGTCCGAGTACATGCAGCTGTCCCAGCAGCGGAACTGCCGGTAGCCGTCGGTTGTCTGGAAGTCACGTACGTCAAAGCACATGCAGGTGGGGCAGATGTAGGTACAGGTGCCGCAGCCCAGACATGTTGAGGACAGGCTGTCCCATATGGGAGAGTTGAATATTTTGAGCATGTCCTTGCCCTTGAACTTGGACAGATCAAGGTTTGCGAGCGGCAGTTTTGACACGGTGTCGCGGATCTTCTGCTGCGCCGTTTTTACGGCACTGTCCGCGCCTTCGGCAAGCAGCTCCTTTACGGAGTCGAGCAGCCGGGTACCTTTGTCAGTGTTCGCCTTGAACCAGTAGCTGCCGTCCGTAAGCCAGCAGGAAACGTCGCCGGCAGGCTCCGCCGCGTCAATGCCGTAGGCCTTGCAGAAGCAGGTCTGCGCGGGCGCGGTACAGGCAAGCGTTATGACGATGCCGTGCTCACGCCTGTTCTTATAGTAGGTGTCGACGGGCGTCATATGCAGATACACGTTGTCGATGAGCGCAAAGCTTGCCGCATCGCAGGCGCGCACGCCGAATACGGCGAAATCCTGCAGCTCTTTACGCGGATCTTCTATCGTGACTTTCTGGCCCTCACGCTTCATGTTTACGAGCGTTTCGGTTTTAGGAAAGAAAAAGTCTTTTGCAGAGCGTGTGGTTTTGAGCGCGCCGCTGAGCTTTACGCCTTTTTCCCATTTCTTAAAGTCTGCCTTGCCGTCAACGGTGTCGACAGGCAGGTACAGGTCCATAAGACCTGCAAGTTTTTCAAAAAATACGTCGATTTTATCTGCGGACAGTGAAAGCATTACGCATTACCTCCGTTGTCAGCTGTGTCCCGTTCATATACAATGCCGGGCTCCGCGTCGTCGGTGTTATAGGTGAGCATCGGCGGCTTTGTCTCCATGTCGGAACCTGCGGTATACGGTCCGTACAGCTCATTGATATCTTTGATGAATTTGCGGTTGAGCAGATGCAGCGGGATGTTCTGCGGGCATACCCGTGAACATTCGCCGCAGTCCGTACAGCGTCCTGCCACATGCCATGCGCGGATGATGTGGTACAGGTTTTCTTCAAAGCTGGTGGCAGCGACCTTGTTGTTCGTGTACAGTCCGGGATTGTCGAACACACACTTTTCGCAGGTACAGGCCGGGCACACGTCGCGGCAGGCGTTACACCTGATACAGCGTGACAGCTCGTTTCTCCAGAACTCAAAACGTTCGTCGGGAGTCATGGCCTCAAGCTTCGCCACCTGGTCGAACCGTGCGGAATCCTGCACGTCGCCTTCTTCGCCGATCAGCTCATCATAGGTGATGTGCTTTTTGCTCTTGCACACGGTACACCGTTCGGAGAGCTCCTTCTTTTCAGGATCTTTCATGCCGTCGCAGGGAACGCCGATCACATACACGTCGTCACGCGTGATGCGGTGCTCCTTCAGCAGCTCGGTAAAGCTGTAGGTGTCGCAGGGTTTCAGGAACACAAGCACCTTTTCCTGAGGAATCGGTTTGTCCTGAGCCGCCGGATCACGCTGCTTTGCCATGGCATTGCCGGTGCGGGTCGTGCTCTTTTTAATCTCAATGTCGCGGGTAAGCTTTACCAGATATTTGGAAAGGTTCGCGGCACTCCATTCGTTATATACAAAGTTTTTCTCAAGGTCTGCCTGATCCGTGAAAAGTCCCGGAGTCAGGTCATAGTCGAACAGACCTTTCTTCCATCCTATGACGCGCTGTACTGTACCATCTGCAAGCAGAGCTTTCGCGCGTGCTATAAGCTGTTCCGTTATTTTGCCGTCTTGCATCGTAAGTCCTCCAGACGCTTGTTCTCACCAAGCTCGGTGATTTTCTTTACAAAGTCATTCATGATACCTGCAAAGCGCACGCCTTCTGCGGCAGAGCACCATTCCACGCGGGTACGTCCCTTTTCTATGCCCAGGAAGCTGAGCATGGAGAACAGCAGCGTCATGCGCCGCCGGGCAAAATAATTGCCGCTCGTGTAGTGGCAGTCGCCCGGATGGCAGCCGCACAGAATAACTCCGTCCGCGCCGCGCTGGAACGCCCGCAGAATGAACAGCGGGTTGAGCCGGCAGGAGCAGGGAATACGGATGATCTTTACGTCCGCAGGATAATCAAGACGGTTGTTTCCGGCCAGATCGGCACCTGCATATGAGCACCAGTTGCAGCAGAAAGCCACAATCTTGGGTTTCCATGTTTTATTTGTCGTTTCCATAAAGCCTTCTCTGCAACCGCTACAGGATTGCATCAACCTCCGCCATGATTTGTTTGTTGCTGAATCCGTTCAGGTCCATTGCACCCGACGGGCAGGCAACGGTACAGGCACCGCAGCCGTGGCACATGGCGGTGTTCACCTGTGAGACACGCCGTGTGATGGTGGTGCGGTTGGGACCGCGGAAGTCCTTTTCTACATATGAGATGGCGCCGTACGGACAGACATTCTCACACTGGCCGCAGCCGTTACACATGTTTTCATCAGGATGCGCGGTGCACGGGTCGTTCTTGAGCTTGTCCTTTACGAGCAGGCAGATGGCCTTTGCCGCGGCGCCGGATGACTGGGCGACCGTTTCGGGAATATCCTTCGGTCCCTGACAGCAGCCTGCAAGGAAGATGCCTGCGGTGGGGCTTTCCACCGGGCGCAGCTTTGCGTGGGCCTCAAGGAAGAAGTCGTTGTTGTCCATGGACGTGGTGAGCATGGTTGCCAGCGGGCGGGCAGATTTGTCCGCTTCGATGGAGGCGGCGAGCACCACCATGTCGGCTTTAATATGCACCTGCCGGTCCAGAATCAGGTCGGAACCCTGTACGTCGAGCGTGCCGTCCGCAAGCGGAGTCACTTTTCCGACCATACCTTTGATGTAGTGGACGCCGTACTGCTCTACGGCACGGCGGTAGAATTCGTCAAAGTTTTTGCCCGGCGCGCGTACGTCAATGTAGAATACGTAGCAGGTGGTGTCGGGGTAGTGGTCGCGGGTCAGGATGGCATGCTTCGCAGTGTACATACAGCACACCTTTGAGCAGTACTCATGGCCCTTTGAGGCATCGGCTGAGCAGCGTGAGCCTACGCACTGTACGAATACAATGGTCTTGGGCGGCTTGCCGTCGCTCGGGCGCAGCAGTACGCCGTTTGTGGGGCCTGCCGCATTGCACAGACGCTCGAATTCCAGAGAGGAAACCACATCCTTGCTCTGTGAATAGGCGAATTCATCGAATTTATCCAGATTTATGGGATTGTAGCCGGTTGCCACCACAATGGCGCCGTACTTTTCTTCGATAACCTTGTCCGTGGCATTATAGTCGATCGCACCTACGCCGCAGACCTTGGAGCACAGACCGCATGCTTCCTTGCCTTTCGCCGCAGCCTGAATATGCAGACAGTATGAGGCGTCGATGGTCGCCACCTTAGGCACAGCCTGCGCAAAGGGAATATAGACCGCGGTCTGGTTGTTCAGTCCCAGGTTGAAGTCGTTCGGAACTTTCTTCATCGGGCACTTTTCAGTACACAGGCCGCAGCCGGTGCACTTTGTTTCGTCAACATACCGTGCCTTGCGTTTGATCTTTACGTCAAAATTGCCTACATAGCCCTTTACGTCAACAACTTCGCTGTATGACAGGATTCTGACGTTAGGGTTCTGCGACACTTCGGTCATTTTCGGCGTAACGATACAGGAGGCGCAGTCCAGCGTGGGGAACGTTTTGTCCAGCTGGGCCATCTTGCCGCCGACCGTAGGTTTCTTTTCTACGATATCGACCTGAAAGCCTGCGTCCGCAATATCAAGCGCCGCGGTAATACCTGCAATGCCGCCTCCGATAACAAGCGCACGCTTGGTCATGGGCGTCTCGCCGGCGGTGAGCGGCGTGTCAAGAATTGATTTGGCGATGGCGGCTTTGCCGAGCGCCACAGCCTTTTCGGTTGCGGTGGGCATGTTCTTGGTTACCCATGAGACCTGCTCACGGATATTCGCCACTTCCACTTTGAACGGGTTCAGGCCCGCGCGCTCTGCGCATGCACGGAATGTTTTTTCATGCATACGGGGGGAGCAGGAGCAGAGTACCACTCCGGTGAGCTTGTCGTTCTTGATATGATCTTCGATCATCTGCTGTCCGGCAGATGAGCACATATAGGTGTAGTGGGTGGAATAGACAACTCCGTCCACTTTTCCCAGTTCTTCAGCTACTTTTGCAACGTCAACCGTACCTGCAATATTGGTGCCGCAGTGGCACACGAAAACTCCGATTCTTTCCATATACCACTCCTTTATTTACGGTATTTCCTGAAGGCACTGACAATGGCCTGCTGGGGCATATCGTCATCAAGCGCCGCCGGAACCGCCTCCGGCTCCATATGCTGGGTACCGCGCTTGCGCTCCACTACCATACGTACCGCTTCTATAAGCTTTACCGGCTCAACCTGGCGCGGGCAGCGCTCAAGGCAGGCAAAGCATGACAGACAGGCGTACAGCGATTTAGTCTGAAGCAGGGCTTCTATTTCGCCGTTCTCCACCATCTGAACAAACTGATGCGGATGGTATTCCATGGCATCGTAGTTCGGGCAGGTGCCTGAGCATTTTCCGCAGACCATGCATTTTTTGGGATTAACGCCGCTGATCTCAAGGATCTGCTTTTTGGCTTCATCAAGTTCGCTCTGCAGCATCAGCGCACCTCCTTAACGTCAAGCGCCTGTGCGAGCAGCTCCGTAAAATATACTACGTCAATGCTGCTTGCGCCTTTGTTCTTGATCAGGTTGTAGCGGCACAGCGGGCATGCGGTGATAAGCAGCTCCGCGCCGTGGCTTTCTGCATCAGTGATGATTTTTTCCGTGCGGCTGCGTGGAATGTCCTTGTCCTCGAACATGGTGTATGCGCCGCAGCATTCATTGCGCTGTGAGTAAATCACCGGTACGGCACCGATGGCCGTGATGAAATCCTCAAGCAGCCGCGGGTTTTCCGGGTCGTCCGTCTGCATCACCTTGCCGGGACGCAGCAGCAGACAGCCGTAGTATGCACCGATCTTTTTGCCGGTGAGCGGCTTTTTTACCGCTTTCTTTACATTGTCCCAGCCGACAACGTCGCGCAGCACCTCAAGATAGTGCACGACTTTCGTCTCGCCGTGATATTCGATGTCGTCCTGCGCAAGGTAGTTGTTCACCTTACGTATGACGTTCTCATCGTTCTGCATGTCGCTGTTCACCTGCTTAAGCACGTTGTGGCAGGCCGTGCAGAGCGTTATGAGATCCTGCCCGGTTTTCTGCGCGTCAGCCAACGCGCGTACCGAAGACAGCTTGGTAGCGATCTCGTCCTTTGCAAGCGGGTAGGTGCCGCCGCAGCACTGCCAGTCTGGAATTTCCTGCAGTGTAAATCCTAATGCCTCCGCAGATGCGCGCGCATAGCGGTCAAGATCCTGAGCCTTGTTCTTGAGCGTGCATCCCGGAAAGTAGGAATATGTTCTGTGATCCATGTAAAAACCTCTGTAGCAGCATGTACGGACTGAAGTACGGACTGAAGTCCTGACTGAAGTCCGTGGAACATGTTCCGTACATGCCATGAATTAGACCTGTTCGGAAACTGAGGTTTCCGAACAGGTTTATTACAAAAACGTCCGTTATTTATCCGTTACGCCGGCCATAGCCTCGGGGTGGAACACCTCGTCGAATTTTTCGGGCGTAAGGAATCCGAGCTGTACGCATGCTTCCTTAAGGGAAATGTTCTCTTCATATGCTTTATGGGATGTCTTTGCAGCATTCTCGTATCCGATATAGGGATTAAGCGCGGTGACCAGCATAAGCGAGTTGTGCAGGTTGTGGTGCATCTTCTCTTTGTTTGCGGTGATTCCCACGGCGCAGTTGTCGTTGAAGCTTACCATTACCTCCGCCAGCAGGCGGCATGACTGCAGGAAGTTATACGCAATGACGGGCATGAATACGTTGAGCTCAAAGTTGCCCTGGCTTGCGCCTATGGCAACGGCAGCATCATTACCCATAACCTGTACGGCGACCATGGTCATAGCCTCGCACTGAGTGGGATTGACCTTGCCGGGCATGATTGATGAGCCGGGCTCGTTCTCGGGAATATGGATTTCGCCGAGGCCGTCGCGCGGTCCGGAAGCCAGCCAGCGTACATCGTTGGCGATCTTCATCAGGTCGGCGGCCAGCGCCTTGAGCGCTCCGTGTGCAAAGACGATCTCGTCCTTGCTCGTAAGCGCGTGGAATTTATTCGGTGCGGTGACGAAATCCTTTCCGGTAAGCTCTGATACCCTGCGCGCAACCTCTGTGTCAAAACCTTTGGGTGCGTTCAGACCGGTTCCGACGGCGGTGCCGCCGAGCGCCAGCTGCTTCAGATAGGGCAGAGAAGAGATGAGCATCTCCTTGTCCCGCTCCAGCGATGTGCGCCAGCCGCTGATTTCCTGGCTGAACTGGATCGGTACCGCATCCTGCAGATGGGTTCTGCCTGATTTTACGATGCCGGCGTTCTCTTTTTCTAGGCGGCTGAACGTACTGGTCAGCAGGTCTATGGCCGGGAACAGCTTGTCCTCAACCTCCATGACGGCTGCAATGTGCATGGCCGTGGGGAAAGTGTCGTTGCTGGACTGGCTCATATTGATATCGTCATTGGGATGGCACAGCTTTTTGCCTGCAAGCTCGTTCGCGCGGTTTGCGATGACTTCGTTTGCATTCATGTTGCTCTGGGTACCGCTGCCGGTCTGCCATACGACCAGCGGGAAGTGATCGTTCAGATCGCCGCTGATAACCTGATCGCAGGCCTCGGAAATAACCTTAAGCTTTTCAGCCGTCATTTTTTCGGGCTTCAATGTATTATTCGCCATCGCGGCGGCCTTTTTAAGGTAGCCGAACGCGCGCGTGATTTCACGAGGCATAGTCTCTATGCCTACGCCTATCTTAAAATTCTCATGGCTCCGCTCAGTCTGCGCTCCCCAGTACTTGTCTGCGGGTACTTTGACTTCTCCCATGGAATCATGCTCAATTCTAAATTCTGCCATTTTTTTCCTCCTGAAGCAGCATCTCATATTTTTACGCACCATGCACAATACACCCGCAGGCTACCTTCCGGCATATATGCGGAACATACGTATATGAGCCTGTGCGATGTCTGAGTCTAAAAATTAATTTGTTTGATAACGTCTTTAAGGCAATCCGCGCTTTTACGCAGCTGCGCAACCTCATCATCTGTAAGCGGTGCGGTAAGACGGCCTTTGATGCCTGTTCTGCCGATGACGGACAGCGTACTCAGACATACGTCCTTTATGCCGTATTCGCCTTCAAGCATGGATGACACGGTAAGCGTGGTGTCCATGGCATTGGTGATGCATTCGCAGATATGTGCCACGGAAACAGCCACCGCATAGAAGGTGGCGCCTTTGCGCTCGATGATCTTTGCGCCGGATTTACGGATATAGTTCTCTACTTCATCATGTACGAGGGGAGGAATAAGACGGTCGTCATCTTTTACGCACATCTTATAGCTGTCGATCGGAATGGTGGAAATGTTGGCAAGAGACCACGGAACGAATGATGAGTCACCGTGCTCTCCGAATACATAGGCGTGCACGTTCTGCTGCGCAAGCTGATAGTACTCAGCGATGCGGGCGCGCAGACGGGCAGTGTCCAGAATGGTTCCTGAGCCGAGTATCTGGTTCTGGGGAAGACCCGATGTTTTGTAGAACTGGTAGGTCAGAATGTCGACAGGATTCGCTACGATCACGTAGATTGCCGTAGGGGCGTATTTGGTGATCTCGGGAATGATGCTCTTGGTGATGTTCACGTTCGTCTGAGCAAGATCAAGACGGGTCTGCCCGGGTTTGCGGGCGATTCCTGAGGTAAGGATAACAATATCGGAATCCTTGGCATCAGGGTAGGTGCCTGCGTAAATGTTGACAGGATCGCAGAAGGGGGTTCCCTGTCTGATATCCAGCGCTTCTCCCAGTGCTTTCTGCGCATTGATATCGATCAATACGATTTCAGAAGCAATGCCTTTTACGGTGAGGGTATATGCGATCGTTGCGCCGACCGAACCCGCACCAATAATGGTGATTTTGTTAGCCATTATCTATCTCCTCTAAACACAGCTACTTTGCTTTTGCAAGTTTTGTATGGGGATTTGCACATCCCTGTCGTGCCTACGGCACCAAGCTCTCTCCGAAGCCATTATAGTATAAAGCCTTTATCACGTACTGTTAAGAGCAAAAATCCCGAATTTATAAAAGATTGTTATACGCTAACTTTTGTAGACTTGAAAAGACGGATGCGCGCCGCACCCCGCCGCCCGGCAGGACCGGGACTTGGACAAACTTCCGTATCACTGGTATACTGACGGTATGAAAGTACGTGTTTTACTGCTCTGTGCCGCCGTGCTTGCGCTTGCCGCCTGCCGCAGCAACCGCAATGACGGCGATGCGGAAAAGAGCGATGTTCCGCTGCCCTATGTGAACACCGGCGCCGATCTTGACGGCAAGGTGTTTTCCGTCCGTGTGTTTTCCGAGATTACCGAAGTATCGGTATACGATCTTGCGACCCATGACTGCCTTGCGGTGCTGCCTGCAGAATCGTGGCGCTATGATCCTGTCACCACCGAAGTGAGCCTGCTGAACTATACGGCGCCTGAAGATGCAGTGTTTCATGTGGAGGGGCGGCAGATCCATCCTGACACGTATGTGCTTGCCGGATACGACGGCTCAAGGTGCGTTCCCGGAGTGTTCCTTGAAGGAAAGCCCGCGGCGGAGGGAACTGACTATACGTTTGACCCCGATACGGCGCGGCTGACATTCAGCAAGTCTATCGATATGGAAAAGATTTCTTATACAATCGTGTGGCTCACCGCTTACAGCATGAACGGCATGGCAGATCATACCAAAGGCGAAGAAGCTGTGTACGACCAGCTGGTGGCCGATTGGCTTGCCGCGCAGCCACAGTAGGAGGTGGCGGGGGGCGGCAGTCTGAGATGGCGTCTTGTCAGCCGCCATTTTGTCCCGACCAAGGTCGGGTCGGAGGTCTGCGGGCAGGTGGCGGGGGGCGGCAGTCTGAGATGGCGTCTTGTCAGCCACCATTTTGTCCCGACCAAGGTCGGGTCGGAGGTCTGCGGGCGGATGGCGGGGGGCGGCAGT
>Ga0256405_10003488_pt1 | contig 32223 bp, 27 predicted proteins | sample RumenRJG_02DNA_FD_189096 | JGI IMG/M metagenome (GOLD analysis project Ga0256405, IMG submission 189096) | Bovine rumen microbial communities from Lethbridge, Alberta, Canada - RJG_02 | ecosystem: Host-associated > Mammals > Digestive system > Stomach > Rumen | place: Canada: Alberta...
TACCACGCTTATGCCATGGTGCCGACCACGGAAAAGTATGTGTATCTCACCTTTGATGAGGGCTATGAGAACGGATTTACGCCGCCGATTCTTGACGTCCTGAAAAAGCACAATGTCAAGGCCTGCTTCTTCTGCACCGGAAGCTTCATCCGGGACAATCCGGATCTGGTGAAGCGCTTCCACGACGAAGGGCATATCATCGGCAACCACACTCTCAGCCATCCCAGCATGATGAAGGTGGCAACCTGGCAGGAGTTTTCCAGACAGCTTCTGAGCGTCGAGGATATGGTGAAGGGAATCACCGGCGCAGATATGCCGCGGTATTATCGCCCGCCGTCAGGCGGTTACAGCGAGGCGCATCTCAGAATGGCGGATGCCATGGGCTTCAAGACCATCTTCTGGAGCGTCGCCTACAAGGACTGGGATACCTCTGCACAGCCGTCACAGACCTATGCCATGAATTACCTGACCACCAGGATTCATCCCGGTGCCATCATTCTGCTGCACGCTGTATCCAGCACCAATGCGGCAATTATGGACCAGCTGCTGACCACCTGGGAACAGATGGGATACAGCTTCCGGACGCTGGATGAGCTTCCGGAAGGCCTGACCGAATAATTTCGGTTTTGCAGAGCTAACTTTTAGTAGACACTAACTCCTCCGGGTGTTATAGTAAATCTGTTTGGGCAAAAGATTTTGACAGAAGATTCTGCTGAAAGAAAAGATATGTCCCAGACACTGAGGTTTACGAAACACACGGAGGATTTCTTATGACACTGAAGGATTTGGGCATTGGGAAGAGCGCAGTGGTCACAAAGGTCGGCGGGGAAGGTGCACTCAGACAGCACTTTCTTGACATGGGAGTCATCCCCGGCGCGGAAGTGACCGTGGTGAAGTATGCGCCGATGGGGGACCCGATGGAACTTCAGATTCACGGATATGAACTGACGCTGCGCCTGTCCGAGGCGGAGCAGATCGACATTTCCCCCATAAAGGAACGCAAAAACAAGCATAGCAGAGTGGAGCGGATTATTCCCAGCGAACATCCGGGCCTCGGCGAGGACGGCCGGTATCACGAGAAGAAAAGTGAGCACCCGCTGCCGGATGACACGGTTCTGACCTTTGGTCTGGTGGGCAATCAGAACAGCGGAAAAACCACGCTGTTCAACCAGATGACCGGGGCCAACCAGCATGTGGGCAATTTCCCCGGCGTCACCGTGGACAGAAAAGACGGCGTGATCAAAGGATACCCGAAAACCCGGGTGACGGATCTGCCGGGTATCTACTCCATGTCGCCCTACAGCAGCGAGGAGATCGTGTCCCGCGATTTCGTGATAAACGAGAAACCGTCGGCTATCATCGATATCGTGGATGCCACCAACATTGAGCGGAACCTCTATCTGACCATGCAGCTGTTGGAGATGGATGTGCCGGTTGTGGTTGCGCTCAACATGATGGATGAGCTGACGGGCAACGGCGGCGTGATTGATATCAACGGTATGGAGAAGATGCTGGGCACGCCAGTGGTTCCCATATCAGCGGCCAGAAATCAGGGCGTGGACGAGCTGGTCCATCACGCGGTACATATCGCGAAATACCAGGAGAAGCCGACAGAGCAGGATTTCTGCAGCAAAGACGACCACGGCGGAGCCATCCACCGGGCCATCCACGCGGTAGAGCACATTATTGAAGACCACGCGGAACGGGCAGGGCTTCCCCTGCGGTTCTCGGCTACCAAGCTGATCGCCGGGGATGAGCTGATCCTTGAGCGGCTGGGCCTTGATAAGAATGAGCTTGAGATGATTGAGCACGTAGTGCTGCAGATGGAGAAGGAGGGCGGCATGGACCGCCGCGCCGCCATCGCGGACATGCGGTTTGACTTTATCGAGCGGGTCTGTGAGAAGACGGTACAGAAACCCCGGGAGAGCAAGGAGAGAATCCGGTCCGAGAAGATCGACCGGGTGCTGACCGGCCGCTGGACGGCCATCCCCTGCTTCGTGGGCATCATGCTGGCCGTCTGCCTGCTGACCTTCAATGTGATCGGCGCCTTTTTCCAGGGACTTCTGGAGACGGCGGTGGAGGCCCTGACGGTGCAGGTGGACGCGGCACTCAGCGCTGCCCATGTGAATAAGGCCATCCACGGTCTGGTGATTGAGGGAATCTTCGGCGGCGTAGGAAGCGTACTCAGCTTTCTGCCCATCGTCGTCACCCTGTTCTTTTTCCTGTCCCTCATGGAGGACAGCGGCTATATCGCGAGAGTAGCATTTTTCATGGACAAGATTCTGCGGAGAATCGGACTGTCCGGCCGCAGCATCGTGCCGATGCTGGTGGGCTTCGGCTGCACCGTGCCGGCGGTCATGGCGACGAGAACACTGCCCAGCCGCAGAGACCGGCGGATGACCATCCTGCTGACCCCGTTCATGAGCTGTTCGGCAAAGCTCCCGATCTACGGCTTCTTTGTCAGCGCATTTTTCCCGGGAAAGGGCGGAATCATCATGATCGGCCTATATCTCCTGGGCATCATTGCGGCGGTTCTGGCAGCGCTGCTCTACAAAGAGACGCTGTTTAAGGGCGAGGCGGTTCCCTTCGTGATGGAGCTTCCCAACTATCGGCTTCCGGGCGCAAAAAACGTCCTGCGGCTGATGTGGGAAAAGGCGAAGGATTTCCTGACGAGAGCCTTCAGCGTGATTCTTATCGCCACCATCCTGGTGTGGTTTCTGCAGAGCTTCAACTTCCACATGAACATGGTGGAGGACTCCTCTGAGAGTATGATGGCAGCGGTGGCCGGCGTTCTGGTACCGCTGTTTAAGCCCCTGGGTCTGGGAGACTGGCGCATCGTCACCTCCTTCATCAGCGGATTTATGGCGAAGGAGAGTGTGGTAGCCACCCTGGAGATGCTGTTTGCCGGCGGCGTAAAAGGCGCGCTGAGTACGGGAGCAGCGGTGACCATGCTGGTGTTCTCCCTTCTGTATACCCCCTGCGTGGCGGCGGTGGCCTCCATCCGCAGGGAAATGGGCAGTGCGTGGGCCCTGGGCGTTGTTATATGGCAGTGCGCCATCGCCTGGATATTTGCCCTGGCGGCAGCGCTTATCTGCCATGCTGTCGGAATGTAAAAACCTTGACAATACCGGAGATACTATATGAAAGTTGACAGAAAAGACTTGCTGCTCTATGCAGTCACGGACCGCAGCTGGCTTGGGGACAAGACCCTGGCCGGGCAGGTGGAAGAGGCCATAAAGGGCGGCGCATCCTTCGTTCAGTTCCGGGAGAAGCACCTGAAAGGGGAAGACTTCCTCAGAGAGGCGAAGGCGGTACAGGCGGTATGCAGAGCACACGGGGTTCCATTTGTGGTCAATGATAACGTCAGCGCAGCGAAGGAGCTGGATGCGGACGGGGTTCATGTGGGCCAGAGCGACATGGAGGCGGGAAATGTCCGGAGTCTCCTTGGTCCGGATAAAATCATCGGCGTATCCGCCCACTCTGTGGAGGAAGCCCTTCTCGCCGAGGCGCGCGGCGCCGACTATCTGGGCGTGGGTGCAGCCTTTGCGACCGGCTCGAAGAACGATGCTTCGGTACTGCCCCATGAGACCATTGCGGCCATCTGCCGTGCAGTGAAGATTCCGGTGATCGCCATCGGCGGCATCACCGCGGAGAATGTAAAAGAGCTTAAAGGCAGCGGTATCTGCGGCGTGGCCGTCATCAGCACCCTCTTTGCGGCGAAGGATGTAGAGGCTTCCGCAGAAGAGATGAAGAAGCAGACGGAGAAGATGCTTGGCAAAGAGGCCTGACTGGCAGTCAGACGGAGGAGAATTTATGAAGACAGCACTTACCATAGCGGGAAGCGATTCCGGCGGCGGTGCCGGGATTCAGGCCGATATCAAGACCATGACCATGAACGGGGTATTTGCCATGAGCGCCATCACGGCGCTGACGGCCCAGAATACCACGGGCGTATCCGGAATCTTCGACGTTTCGCCGGAGTTTCTGGGACTGCAGCTGGATGCCGTATTCACGGATATCTTTCCGGATGCGGTGAAGATCGGGATGGTGTCCGGCGCAGACCTTATCCGTATGATCGCAGAAAAACTCAGACAGTACGGTGCGCGCCACATCGTGGTGGACCCGGTGATGGTGGCCACCAGCGGTGCAAAGCTTATCTCGGATGACGCGGTGGAGACCCTGACTAAAGAGCTGTTTCCGCTGGCGGAGGTGATCACGCCGAATATTCCGGAGGCGGAGGTTCTCTCCGGCATGTCCATCCGGAACGAGGAGGAGATGGAAAAAGCGGCGAAGGCCATCGGGAAGAAGTACGGATGCAGCGTCCTCTTAAAGGGCGGGCACCGGGTAAATGATGCCAGCGACCTGCTCTGGAGAAAAGAGGGAAGCCGCTGGTTCTACGGGACCAGGATCGACAACCCGAATACCCACGGGACGGGGTGCACGCTGTCCAGCGCCATCGCGTCCAATCTGGCGAAGGATTATGACCTGGAGAAGTCCGTGGCGAGGGCAAAGGAGTATATCTCGGGAGCCCTTGCGGCCATGCTTGACCTGGGAAAGGGCAGCGGACCGATGAACCACGCATTTGCCCTGAAAGGAAAATTTGCGGAAGAATGCAGTTGAATCACGGAACGGTACCGGCGGAGAGCTGCCGCAGTCTGCGGCGGCCCTCTGCTTTTTTATTGTGATTGAACCGTGGATATGGTATGATAATGGAATAGATTTTAAGGGGGAATTGCCGGATGATGTACCAGGCTGACAGCAGACGTTATGACACCATGCCGTATTTTCGCTGCGGCGAAAGCGGCCTTAAGCTTCCGGGGGTAAGTCTCGGATTCTGGCACAATTTCGGGGATGGCGCCGACAGGCAGAACATGAAGAATCTGTGCTTCACTGCCTTTGACAGCGGCATCACACATTTTGACCTTGCCAATAACTACGGCCCATGCCCGGGGGCGGCGGAGAGAAATCTCGGAAAGATACTGCGGGAACACTTCTCCGGCTACCGGGATGAGCTGATCATCAGCACAAAGGCCGGATATGATATGTGGGAGGGCCCCTACGGCAACTGGGGCAGCAGGAAGTATCTGCTGGCAAGCCTGGATCAGAGCCTTATCCGGATGGGCCTGGACTATGTGGACATATTCTATCATCACAGGATGGATCCGGAGACGCCGCTGGAGGAAACCATGGGCGCCCTGGAACAGGCGGTAAGAAGCGGAAAGGCCCTGTATGCGGGACTTTCGAATTATGACGGGCCGACACTGGAGAAGGCCTGCGGGATTCTCCGGGAGCTTCATGTTCCCTTTGTGATTAACCAGAACCGGTATTCCATCTTTGACCGGACCATCGAAAAGAACGGCCTGAAGGAGACGGCAGTGCGGCTTAGGAAGGGAATTATCGCTTTCAGCCCGCTGGCCCAGGGTCTTCTGACGGACCGGTATCTTCACGGAATTCCAGAGGACAGCCGGATCCGGACCGACGGGCGGTTCCTGAAGGAATCGGCGCTGACCGAAGAAAAGCTTCAGATGATCCGGAAGCTGGACAGTCTGGCGGCAGAGCGGGGACAGTCCCTGGCGGAGATGGCGCTGGCGTGGGTCCTTAAGGACTCACAGGTGACCAGTGTCCTTATCGGAGCGTCGAAGCCGGAACAGATCACAGAGAATCTGCGGGCGCTGGAGAATACCGCATTTTCCGAAGAAGAGCTTTGTCGTATCGATGACATCTGCGGCTTAGGAGCGCGGAATGAAGATTGAGACCATCACAAAGGACTACCGGCTGACGGAGGAGGCAATCGATTCCATCGCTGAGGAAACGGAATCCTTCCTCTATTCGGTCGGCATAGAAAGAGCGAATGTATTCCGGATACGTCTCTCTCTGGAAGAGGCACTTCTTCGCTGGATGGATCATTTCGGAACCGGAGCGGAGGTCCGCTTTTCCACCGGGATAAAGTGGCGCAGACCGGAGATTATCCTGGCGGTGCGGGGACAGAGCTATAATCCGCTGACGCAGGCGGAGAACGACCTGGGCACCTGGAGCAATTCCCTGCTCTCGAGCATTGGCATCACGCCCCGCTATACCTACAACCGGGACTTCAACATAATCCAGGTAAAGCTGGCGCGCGTCCGGCTGAATCCGGCCATCGTACTTCTGCTGTCCGTATTTATGGGCATCAGCGGAGGCGGACTGCTGGAGCTGTTTCTTTCGAGTGAAGCGCTGAACAACCTTCTGTACCTGCTGAATCCGGTGGTGAATATGTTCTACCGGCTGCTGAATGCGGCGGCGGGACCCATCATTTTCCTGACGGTGACGGCGGCCATCCTCAGTCTGGGAAGCATGATGGCGATGCGCCAGAACGGACTTCGCCTGCTGCGGAGATTTCTGGTCTTAAGCACGGTGATTACCGTCTGCAGTATGGTACTTTTGCTTCCCTTTTTCCGGGTGGATAATTTCCGCGCGACGGTGAATATCGAGACGGTATCCGCCCTCCTGGAGATGCTGTTTGGCGTTGTGCCGAATGATGTGATAACACCATTTATCAAGGGGGATTCCCCGGCGCTCATCTTCCTGGCGGTGGCCATAGGCTACGCCCTGCTGGTCGGGGGAAGCGGTGCGGATCATCTGGTCAAGATTGTGGACCAGGCGGATGCCACGGGACTTCTTCTGGCAGACTGGATCAGTGCCTTCAGTCCCTGGTTTATCGTGGTTCTTCTGATTGCGGGGATCACAAACCATTCCCTGATGGAGATTGTGGCCATATGGAAGCCGCTTCTGGCCTTTGTTATTCTCTGCGGGGTGATGCTCGCTTCCAAGCTGCTCTATGTGGGCGGTATGACGGGCACCTCGCCGGTAAAGCTGGCCAGGAAGCTGAAAGAGTCCTTCTTTATCGCGTTTTTAAGCGGATCGGTGAATGACGCCTACGGCGCCAACCAGAACTGCTGCCACAACCGTCTGGGGATTCCCAGAAAGCTGACGGATATCGGCCTGCCCATCGGGCTTCTGGTCTATATGCCGGCCGGAACGGTGGCGATCCTGGTATATACGCTGCACGCGGCATCCTACTATCATGTGGCGGTTTCGGTGGAATGGTACACCAGAGCTGTCTTCCTGGCGGTGATGCTGCAGGCTGCGGGACCGCCGCTGCCGGGCGTGGATCTTCTGTCCTACGCGGTGATCTTCAATACGCTGGGAATTCCGGATGCAGCACTGACGGGGGTCATTGTCGCGGACATACTGTTCGGATTTCTGGTTGCCGCAGTGGACCAGGCCATGCTTCAGCTGGAGCTGGTGATGGAAGCAAAGCGGCAGGGACAGCTGAATGAAAACATATTGAGAAAGTAAGTGTGCGGGGGATCGCCATGAAAGAGATACGTCTGGAGGCCAAAAAAGAGAACATCGAAAAGGCAACGGAATTCGTTCAGGAAGAGATGGAAGAAGCCGGATTTTCCATGAAGGCGATAATGCAGGTTGCGGTTGCGATCGATGAAATCTATGTCAATATTGCCAGCTATGCTTACGGACAGGGAACGGGAATGGTCACGGTGCAGGTGGATATCGAACGGGAGGACGACGGTCCGGAAATGGAGCTGACATTCATCGACAGCGGCATCCCCTTCAATCCCGTGGAATTCGAGGACCCGGATATTACCAGGCCGGCGGAGGAACGAAGCATCGGCGGCCTTGGAATCTTTCTCGTCAAAAAAACCATGAACGGGATGAAGTACAGAAGAAAAGACGGAAAGAACATCCTTACGATCAAGAAAAAAGATACTTCCGTGAAGAGATAATCCCTTCCGGAATCAGAGAATACAGATGAGGTGATGCGCTATGAAATATGAAATGATGGATGATACGCTGCAGCTTTTCCTGGAAGGACATATCGATTCCAACAATGCGGAGCAGACGGAGAAGGAAATCAACGATATCATCGCACAGAACAGCTGTCAGAACATCCTGATCGATGCGGAAGGTCTGGAGTATATCTCCAGCGCGGGACTTCGGGTGTTGCTCCGGCTTCGCAAGAAATTCCCGAAGATGGAGGTTGTCAATGTCCGTCCGGAGGTCTACGAAGTATTCGACATGACGGGATTTACGGAGATGATTACCATCCGGAAGGGGTACCGCAGAGTTTCCGTGGAAGGCTGTGAGGTCATCGGGCAGGGCGCCAACGGCAGAGTGTACCGCATTGACCCGGATACCATCGTAAAGGAGTATTTCAATCCCGATGCTCTTCCGGAAATCCAGAGAGAGCGGGAGCTGGCGAGAACTGCCTTTGTACTCGGCATCCCCACGGCCATTCCCTACGATGTGGTTCGCGTGGGAAACGGCTACGGCTCCGTCTTTGAGCTGCTGAACGCCAAGAGCTTTGCGCAGCTTCTGATCAGCGGAGAAAAGACCGTGGATGAGATTGCAAAGATGAGCATTGATCTCCTGAAGCAGATCCACAGTACCGTGGTGAAGCCGGACAGCATGCCCGACATGAAGGATGTCGCCCTGGGATGGGCGGACTTCATGAAGGACTACCTGGCACCGGAGCTGTATCAGAAGCTCCGCAGCCTGGTGGAGGCCGTGCCGGAGGACTATCACATGATGCACGGCGATTATCACTTGAAGAACGTCATGCTGCAGAACGACGAGGTACTCCTGATTGACATGGATACCTTAAGCTACGGCCATCCGGTCTTTGAGCTGGCCAGCATGTACAATGCCTACTGCGGCTACAGCGAGCTGGATCACCAGAACTGCATGAACTTCCTGGGCATCCCCTATGAGACCGCCTGCGAGCTGTGGAAAAAGAGCCTGATGCAGTATCTCGGCACCGAGGATCCGGATCGCATTAAGGAAGTGGAGGAGAAAGCGCAGATCATCGGCTACACCCGCATCGTCCGCAGAACCATCCGCAGAAACGGCCTGAACACCGAAGAGGGCCGCGCCGTCATCGAGAACGGCAAAAAGTATCTGGAGAGACTTCTGCCGAAGACGGAAACACTTGTATTCTGAATCTGATTGACAGGGCACTTCGCCGGACGGAGTGTCCTGTTCTATGTAGTATAAGGAAACCAATAACATGTCTGAATTTATAAACGCGGTATCCGCCGTCTTCCTGATATTTTCCATGATGGCGGTGGGATATCTGATGGGACACATCGGCTGGATGACCGGCTCGGAGAAGAAGTTCATCAGCCGGTTTGTGGTCAATGTGGCCGTCCCCTTAAACTGTATCACCGGCGTGCTGAACAACCTGGATAAGAGTGATATTTCCCGGATGGGAAGCATGGTGGTGGTGCCGGTGGTCACGATTCTTCTCTGCCTTGCGATAAGTATGGCGGCGGCCCGGGCCATGCAGCTTCCGAAGCAGCAGTTCGGCGTATTTGTGGCGATGGCATTTATCTCCAATACCATGTTCATCGGCCTGCCCATGTCTACCCAGCTTTTCGGGGAAGTCTCGGTGCCCTACGTGATGATGTACTATATGGGAAGCACCGTCTTTACCCAGACGGTGGCGGTTCTTCTCATCGAGCGGGCGGGAACGGCAGCCCCGGCGGCCCATTCTGCCGCGGGCTGGATAAAGGATCTTATCACGAAACCGCCAATCCTGGGCGTCATCGCGGCCATGTCCATGCTGTTTCTGGATGTACGCCCGCCCCAGCTTTTCATGAGCTTTGCCAGATACATGAGCGGCTGTGTGACGCCGCTTGCCCTGATGTACTGCGGCTTTGTCGTCTGGGAAATCGGTCTTAAGAACATTCGGCTGGAGCGGGGAATTCCCGCCATGCTGTTTATCCGCCTCATCGCCGCCCCGGCTGTCTGTGCGGCAATGTGTTATCTCGCGGGAATTGACGGGCTCTGCCGCAATGTGTTTATCGTGGAAGCAGCCCTGCCGGTGGTGACCCAGATTACGGTTATGGCCGGAGCCTACGGCGCCGACGAGGAATACGCCGCCTCCGGGTCCCTCCTTTCCATGCTGGGAATCTTCGTCACCATGCCGGTGCTGATGATGATCCTGACCTAGAGCAGGCCCTGCGCGGGGCCCCCGGGAGGGAATCGGCGAGAAATTCCAAAATAACTTGAAAAAACACCGAGAACTGCTTAATATAATGACATGGTATAATTATGCCGAAGGAGGACTTATTATGGCGATGAACAAGAAACCGACCACCGGAATGAAGGACGTACTGCCGGCGGAGATGGAGATTCGTGACTACGTCATGAATATTATCAAGGAAACCTACCGTGAGTATGGATATAATACCATCGAGACCCCCTGCGTGGAGCATATTGAGAACCTGACCAGCAAACAGGGCGGCGACAACGAGAAACTGATCTTCAAGATTCTGAAGAGAGGCGACAAGCTGGGCGCTGCATTTGAGAGCGGCGATCTGGATGAACTGGTGGATTCCGGTCTTCGCTACGATCTGACTGTTCCGCTGTGCAGATATTATTCCAATAACCAGGCCAACCTGCTGACCCCGTTCAAGGCGCTGCAGACCGGTCCGGTATGGCGCGCAGACCGTCCGCAGAAGGGACGTTTCAGACAGTTCGTACAGTGCGATATCGATGTTCTCGGCGATCCGACCAACCAGACCGAGATCGAGACCATTCTCGCCATCAGCAAGGCCATCCGTCGGATTATGCCGGACAACAAGCTGACCGTCCGCATGAATGACCGTGCCATCCTGAAGGGCATGACCGATTTCTCCGGATTCCCGGAGGACAAGGCGCTGGACGTTTTCATTACCCTGGACAAGATGGACAAGATCGGTCTTGAGGGCGTGAGAGCGGAGCTTATCGAGTACGGTTATGACAAGGATGCCACCAATCGCTACTGCGAGCTGCTGCAGACCCTGGGCAAGGGACCGGATGATGTCCGCGCACTGGGCGAGAAGATTTCTTCCGTGATGGATCCGAAGAAGGCAGAGAACCTGGCGGAGATCATGGAGGCCATTCAGGAAGTTTCCACCATCAACTTTGATCTGGAGTTTGACCCGACTCTGGTCAGAGGCATGGGATACTATACCGGAACCATCTTCGAGATCTCCCTGGAGGGATTCGGCGGATCCGTTGCCGGCGGCGGTCGCTACGACAAGCTGGTAGGCAAGTTCACAGGTCAGGATACCCCGGCCTGCGGCATGTCCATCGGCTTCGAGCGCATCATCACCATTCTGATGGAAGCAGGCTTCAAGGTACCGCGCAAGGTAGGAAAGAAGGCATATCTCTATGAGAAGGGCCTGACCCCGGCAGAGTTCCGCGCCATGCTCAAGAAGGCTGAGGCGGAGCGCAATGAGGGCGTATGCGTGGCAGTGGCCATGATGCAGAAGAACAAGAAGTTCCAGAAGGAACAGCTTGCAGCAACCGGCGTGGAAGAGTTTGTTGAATTCTACGCAGGCCGCGAATAAAAAGCTGACCCCTGCGGGGGCAGAGAAAAAGAATTAAAAACAGGAGCACAGCAATATGGCAGAATCAATGGCCGGACTGCACCGTTCCCATCGCTGTACCGAGCTTTCGGAGGCGAATATCGGGGAAAATGTCACCGTCATGGGATGGGTGCAGAAGAGCAGAAACAAAGGCGGAATCATATTCACGGATCTGAGAGACCGTTCCGGAATTCTTCAGATCATTTTTGAGGAGACAGACTGCGGCGCAGAGTATTTCGAGAAGGCTGCAAAGCTTCGCGCGGAGTTTGTCATCGCGGTGGAAGGACGGGTGGAAGCCCGCTCCGGCGCCGTCAACGAGAAACTGAAAACAGGTAAGATTGAGGTGCGCGCAAAGAGCCTCCGGATCCTCGCGGAATCCGAAGTGCCGCCCTTCCCGATTGAGGAGAATTCCAAGACCAAGGAAGACCTGCGGTTCAAGTACCGCTATCTTGACCTGCGCAGACCGGATCTGCAGAGAAATCTGATGATCCGCTCCAAGATTGCCCAGGTGACCAGACAGTTCTTTGCGGAGAATGGCTTCCTGGAGGTGGAGACTCCCACCCTCATCAAGTCCACGCCGGAAGGCGCCAGAGACTATCTGGTACCGAGCCGTACCTACCCGGGCGAGTTCTACGCGCTGCCCCAGTCCCCGCAGCTCTTAAAGCAGCTGCTGATGGTGGCAGGCTACGACCGCTATTTCCAGCTGGCCCGCTGCTACAGAGATGAAGACTTAAGAGCGGACCGTCAGCCGGAGTTTACCCAAATCGACATGGAGCTCTCCTTCGTCGATGTGGATGACGTTATCGACGTCAACGAGCGGTATCTGAAGACACTGTTCAAGGAAGTGCTGGGACTTGACGTTCCCACCCCGATCCAGAGAATGACCTGGAAGGAGTGCATGGAGCGGTTCGGTTCCGATAAGCCGGATCTCCGGTTCGGCATGGAGCTGCACAATGTCTCCGACGTGGTCCGGAATTCCGAGTTTGCGGTATTCAAGGGCGCCCTGGAGAACGGCGGCAGTGTCCGCGGTATCAACGCCGAGGGACAGGCTGACATGCCCAGAAAGAAGATTGACGCTCTCGTGGAGTTCGCGAAGGGCTACGGCGCAAAGGGCCTGGCGTGGATGGCCGTGAAAGAGGACGGCACCATCAAGTCCTCCTTTGCAAAGTTCATGACCGAGGAGGAAACAAAGGCTCTCGTGGAAGCCATGGACGGCAAGCCGGGCGACCTTCTGCTCTTTGCAGCTGACAGAGACAAGACCGTATTTGCGGTTCTCGGCGCACTCCGTCTGGAGCTGGCCCGTCAGCTGGACCTCCTGAAGAAGGACGAGTTCCGCTTCCTGTGGGTAACGGAGTTCCCGCTGTTCGAGTGGTCCGACGAGGAAGAGCGCTTTGTTGCCATGCACCATCCCTTCACCATGCCCATGGAAGAAGACTGGCACCTTATCGATTCCGATCCCGGTGCGGTCCGCGCGAAGGCATACGACATCACCCTCAACGGCAATGAGATCGGCGGCGGTTCCGTCCGTATCCACCAGGCCGACATCCAGAACAAGATGCTGGAGGTTCTGGGCTTCACGCCGGAGAAGGCGGAGTCTCAGTTCGGATTCCTGCTGAATGCCTTCAAGTACGGAGTACCGCCTCACGCAGGACTGGCCTACGGTCTCGACCGCGTGGTCATGCTGATGGTCGGCGCAGATTCCATCCGCGACGTTATCGCCTTCCCGAAGGTCAAGGACGCTTCCTGCCTGATGATGGAAGCTCCCTCCGAGGTAGACGTAAAGCAGCTGGATGAACTGGGAATCCAGGTAAAGCCGAAGGAGAATCCGGAGGCGTAAGGCAGCCGGAGACGCACAGAGTATGAAAAGGTAACTCCCGGGGCGGCGGCGCCGCTCCGGAAAACATAACAAAAAGGGGTAAACATTATGGCAGACAAGAAGGGTTTTGTAGAGGAGTTTAAAGCATTTGTAATGCGCGGCAACGTCATGGATATGGCAGTCGGCGTTATCATCGGCGGCGCATTCGGCGCAATCATCACCAGCCTCACCGACGACATCATTTCCCCGATTCTGGGAATGTTCGGCGGCACCAACTTTGACGAGCTGGTTCTTGATCTGGGCGGCGCACAGCTGGGCTACGGCAAGTTCATCACCGCAGTTATCAACTTCCTGATCATGGCATTCGTGATCTTCTGTCTGGTGAAGGCAGTCAACGGCATGATGGAAAAGGCAAAGAAACCGGAGGAGGAAGCTGCTCCGGAGGCACCGACCACCAAGGTCTGCCCGTTCTGCTGCTCTGAGATCAACATCGAAGCAACCAGATGCCCGAACTGCACTTCCGAGCTTCCGAAGATGAAGCCCGAATCTCAGGCGTAATCGGAGCAACAACAGGTTAAAACAGAATGATCGGATTCACAGAGGCCGCGCGGGAGACTGCGCGGCCTTTTCCTGTCCTAAAGCAGACGGATAATCATGAATCTTCTGTGAAATCCATGGAAAAAGACGAACGGGTCTGCTAAACTGTGGATGATATGAAACAGATAAGTCTCTGGATAAATATTTAAGTATCTGAATCGAGGTCTGGACATGGATGCATTGAAAATACTGGTAGTGGATGATGAGGCGCGGATGCGGAAGCTGGTGAAGGATTTCCTTTCCATCAAGGGATTTCTGGTGATGGAAGCCGCGGACGGAGAGGAGGCCATGGAGACCTTCTTCGCCCAGAAGGACATCGCGCTGATTATTCTGGATGTGATGATGCCGAAGATGAACGGCTGGGAGGTGTTAAAGACCATCCGGCAGTACAGCCGGGTTCCGGTGATTATGCTGACGGCGCGGGGCGAGGAGAGCGATGAGCTCATGGGCTTCGAGCTGGGCGTGGACGAGTACATCTCCAAGCCCTTCAGCCCGAAGATTCTGGTGGCCCGCGTGGAGGCACTTCTCAGAAGAAGCGGAAACACCCAGTCCGATGTGCTGGAGGTGGGCGGCATCACCATCGACAAGGCGGCCCATCAGGTCAGCGTGGACAAAAAGCCGGTGGAGCTGAGCTTCAAGGAATTTGAGCTGATGACCTACTTTGCCGAGAATCAGGGGATCGCCCTCTCGAGAGAGAAGATTCTCAATAATGTCTGGAATTACGATTATTTCGGCGATGCCCGGACCATCGACACCCACGTGAAGAAGCTCCGCAGCAAGCTGGGAGACAAGGGAGATTATATCAAGACGGTCTGGGGCATGGGCTACAAGTTTGAGCCGGTTCACGAGGAAAAGGCGGGCGAGTGATGGGAAAGAAACTGAATTCCCTCCGGTTCCGGCTGACGGTGACCTTCATCGGTCTGATTCTTCTGTTTATTATGGCCATGTGGGCGACCAACGACCGGTTCCTGGGAATCTACTATCAGAACTATAAGGTGTCCCTTCTGCAGGACGCCTACACCAGAATCGATGAGGCGGTGCGGAAGGCAGACGAGAAATCCAAGACACAGGCGGCGGGAGAAGCCGGAGCCGGGAAGACGGACGAGGCGGAGAATCCTGCCGGTACTTCCGGGAAGACGGAGATATCTGCTACAGGCGCTGCGGGCATCATCGATGACGAAGAACTGGCGGAGACCGTGCAGCAGCTGCGAGACACCTCCAACATCACGGTGCTCATCTACGACAGCATGCGGGGTGAGACGCTGGTCAGCTCCACTACCGATGCGAGAATGCTGCAGGAGCGGGTCCAGCGGTACATCCTGGGACAGTTCCCGCCCCAGATTGAAACCATTCTGGAGACGGACAATTACCGCATTCAGAAGTCCTCCGACCGCCGGAACCAGCAGGCCTTCCTGGAGAGCTGGGGCTACTTTACGGACAATGGCACTGTATTCATCATGTCGGTCCCCATGGACAGCATCCGGGAGGCGGCCTGGATTTCCAACCGGTTCCTGATGTATGTGGGCCTGATTGTCGCCGCCATCGGCGCATTCCTGGTCTATCTCATCACCAAATATGTCACCAAGCCGGTCAATGAGCTTTCCGCTCTGTCCGAGCGGATGTCCAGATTGGACTTTGATGCAAAATATACCTCCACCGGCCATGCAGCCACGGAGATCGAAACCCTGGGCAACAGCATGAACACCCTGTCCGACCGCCTGAAAGAGGCCATCGGAGAGCTGCGCCTCGCCAATGACCAGCTGCAGAAGGACATCGATGAGAAGGTCAAAATCGACGAGATGCGCAAGGAGTTCATCGCCGACGTCTCCCATGAATTAAAGACGCCCATCGCCCTGATCCAGGGCTACGCCGAGGGCCTGTCCGAGGGTATGGCGGAGGACCCGGAAAACAGAGATTATTACTGCAGCGTCATCGTGGATGAATCCCAGAAGATGAATACCATGGTGCGGCAGCTGCTCTCCTTAAGTGCGTTGGAATTCGGGCAGGAACCCGGGGAAATGACTGCGTTCAGCCTTCCGGAGCTTATCCGCGGCGTCATCGCCAAATCCGGCATCGTCCTCCGGGAGAAGGAGCTTTCCGTAGAATTTGACTGTGCGGAGGACATTCAGGTATATGCCGATGAGTTCCGCATCGAGGAGGTCGTGACCAACTATCTGAACAACGCCATCAACCATGCGGCGGGAGACCGGCGGATCGCCATCGCCATCGGGGATTCCGATGAGAAAAACGTGGTCCGCGTCACAGTCTACAACAGCGGAAAGCATATTCCCGAAGAAGACCTGGACAAGCTGTGGCAGAAATTCTACAAGGTCGACAAGGCCAGAACCCGCGCCTACGGCGGCAGCGGCATCGGCCTTTCCATTGTAAAAGCCGTCATGGATTCCCACCACCGGAAATACGGCGCCGAGAACTGCGAAGGCGGCGTGAAATTCTGGTTTGATGTGAAGAGGGCGGAGGGATAAGTCGGCACCCACAGCCCGGATTGCAGAAAATCAGCACCCACAGCCCGGATTCCCGCAATCCGGGCTGCAGGCGGACAGAGAGGCTTCGCCTCTTGTCCGCCCCCCGCAGAATGCACAGAACCGGCCTGAAAGCGAGCTTTCCGGCCGGTTCTCTGTATTCTCCGGGGGGTGCTGATTTATTAACACAATCTGAAGAATTTGTGAAAAACTTGACTTATTGTGCCAGGATCGATATAATACCCCTGTAACAGAATTTAACATTTGTGTAACAATTAGGGGTATTTGTGAATGAAGTTTTACGGATATAAGTTTCTGGGGATGATTGGTTTCTGTGCTGCGCTGCTGGCTGCAAAGCCGATGGCGGCGTTCGCTGCACCGGAGGACGGTGCTGCGGCTTCCGGCGATATCTTCGCTGTGGTGGAAGAGGACAATACCAGCATTTACTCGGATGATGCCGACAGCGCCATGGTGGTCGCGGAAGCGGCTGCAGGCACTTCTTATAAAGTAACCGGAAAGAGTGAGAACGGCTGGGTCAAGATTGAGATTGGCGAGGGCGACGGCTATGTGAAACCGGACGGCACCGTCAGCCTCCACAGCGCAGGCGAGGTGGCCCAGGCAACCGATGCCGCTAAGGATGCGGCAGAGGCAGCGGAGACTTCCGAGGTCCGTCAGGCCGTTGTGGACTACGCCCTTTCCTTCGTAGGCGTCGGCCGCTATGTGTACGGCGGCAATGACCCGCACACCGGCGTGGACTGCTCCGGATTCATGCGCTATGTCCTGGCCAACACGGCAGGCGTATACATGGAGCGTTCCTCTGCCAGCCAGGCCAACCAGGGCGTGGCTATCACACCGGATCAGATGCAGCCGGGCGACCTGCTGTTCTACACCAGAGGCGGAAGAATCGGCCATGTGGCCATGTACATCGGTGACGGAAAGGTGGTTCACGCATCCAATGAGAGAAACGGCATCAAGGTTTCGGAGTGGAACTACCGGGCACCGGTCAAAATCATAAGTGTTCTGGGGTAAACCTCATAATACACATAGACACCTGAACTGCTGCGGCTATGCCGCGGCAGTTCTTTTTCTATCCGCGGCTGCAGAAGAGGCCTGCTCTTTGGATGGGTTATGAACAGATTTGACATTGACAGCGGCGGATAATCCGTATAAGATATTTCAGAAAAATTAAGGCTATGACACAGACGGAAAAACCGGGGGAGAAGGATTTTGGCTTTATATGAACTGATGGCACCCTGCCATTTCGGGCTGGAGGCCGTGCTGAAACGGGAAATACAGGATCTGGGATACGAAGTCTCGGAGGTGGAGAACGGGAGAGTGACCTTCCGCGGCGACGCGAAGGCCGTCTGCCGGGCAAATATCTTCCTCCGCACGGCGGAGCGTGTCCTTCTGAAGGTCGGCGATTTTGAGGCGCGGACCTTTGATGAGCTGTTCGAGGAGACGAAGGCCATCCCGTGGGAGGTGTATCTCCCGAAGGATGCAAAGTGCTGGGTAAAGAAAGCGTCCTCCATCAACAGCAAGCTGTTTTCGCCCTCGGACATCCAGCGGATTATGAAGAAGGCTCTGGCGAACCATATGCAGGAAGAATATGACATGGACCGCATGCCGGAGACGGGGGCCGAGTATCCGCTGCGGGTATTTTTCTATAAAGACCGGGTGACGGTCTGCCTGGACACCAGCGGAGATTCCCTTCACAAGAGAGGATACCGCACCATGCAGGGTGCAGCGCCGATTACGGAGACATTGGCGGCAGCTCTGATCCTGCTGACGCCCTGGAAGCCGGACCGGATCCTGGTGGATCCCTTCTGCGGCAGCGGCACCTTCGTTATCGAGGCAGCCATGATCGCCGCGGGCATTGCCCCGGGCATGAACCGGTCCTTCACGGCGGAGACCTGGACCAATCTGATTCCGAAGAAGTACTGGTATGAGGCCATCGACGAGGCGCAGAACCTGGTGCACGACGATGTGGAGACGGATATTCAGGGCTACGATATCGATGGGGATATCGTGAAGGTCGCCAGGGAAAATGCGGCCCGTGCCGGCGTGGATCACCTGATTCACTTCCAGCAGCGGCCGGTGGCGAAGCTGAGCCATCCGAAAAAGTACGGATTCATCATCACCAATCCGCCCTACGGCGAGCGTCTGGAAGAGAAGAAGAATCTGCCGGAGCTGTACCGGACCCTGGGAGAGCGCTATCAGGCGCTGGATTCCTGGTCCATGTACGTCATCACTGCCTGGGAAGAGGCGGAGCGGTATATCGGAAGACGTGCGGACAAGAACCGGAAGATCTACAACGGCATGATGAAGACCTATTTCTACCAGTTCATGGGACCGAAGCCGCCGCGCAGACCAAGACAGGAGAATGCAGATGAAGCATAAGATTATATTTGCCACCGGCAACCGGGACAAGCTTCGGGAGATCCGGGAGATTCTCGGAGACCTGGGCCACGACATCCTCAGCATGGAAGAGGCCGGATTTGAGGGCGATATCGTGGAGGATGGCACAACCTTCGGGGAAAATGCCGAGATCAAGGCAAGAACGGTGTGGGAGAAGACCGGGGATATCGTGCTGGCCGATGATTCCGGTCTGGTGATTGACTGCCTGGGCGGCGAGCCGGGCATCTATTCCGCCAGATACATGGAGGGACACCCCTATTCCGAGCGCAACAAGGTCCTGATAGAGCGGGTCAATGCATCCGGCAGCAGTGACCGCAGCGCCCGCTTTGTCTGCAATATCGCAGCCGTCCTTCCGGACGGGACCGTGGAGCACGCGGAAGCAACCTATGAGGGTATCATCGCCGATGCCCCTGCGGGAGAGAACGGATTCGGCTATGACCCGATTCTGTATCTGCCGGAGCTGGGAAAAACCTCCGCAGAGCTTTCCGAGGAAGAGAAGAATGCCATCAGCCATCGGGGAAAGGCCCTCCGGGCCATGCGGGAGATCCTGAAGAACAGATTGGAGGAGTTTCGCCGTTGAAGGTACTCATCGTTAGCGATACACACAGAAAAGATTCGAATCTCCAGGAGGTTATCACCAGGACAAAGCCCTTTGACATGCTGATTCACTTAGGCGACGTAGAGGGCAGCGAAGACCGCATCCGCGGATGGTGCCTGGACCAGAATCCCGCCTGCGAGATTCATATCGTCCAGGGAAACAATGATTTCTTTTCCTCACTGCCCAGGGAGGAAGAAGTGCAGATCGGCCGGTACCGGGCGCTCATTACCCACGGTCATTACTACGGTGTTTCCGTGGGTCCCGAGCGTCTGCTGGACGAGGCGGCGTACCGGGAGGTACAGATTGCCATGTTCGGCCACACCCACAAGCCTTATCTGGAAGAGCTCCAGGGTATCACGATGCTGAACCCGGGCAGCCTTTCCTACCCCCGGCAGGACGGCCGCCGACCCAGCTATATCCAGATGGAGCTGGACCGGGAGGGAGAGGCTCATTACACCATCAGCTACCTGAAGTAAAACCGTCCGAATTAATTGCAAAAACCGCTTGACATACGATGGCTATTAGGATATACTAGCTTTGCTGTTCGGTTAGCAGTTGGGATTCTGTAGCTCAGCTGGATAGAGCAACGGCCTTCTAAGCCGTGTGTCCGGGGTTCGAATCCCCGCAGGATCATGCGCGGGCGATTCGCCTGCAGCACAATTTCATAATGTGGTGGGTATGGCGTAGTTGGTTAACGCGCCAGATTGTGGATCTGGAGATCGTGGGTTCGAGTCCCACTATCCACCCTTTCCTTTATCTGGGAAATTGGTGATGGGCTATAGCCAAGCGGTTAAGGCACAGGACTTTGACTCCTGCAGCGTTGGTCCGAATCCAACTAGCCCAGTTTTTTATGGGGTATTAGCTCAGTCGGTAGAGCACTTGACTTTTAATCAAGTTGTCGGGGGTTCGAATCCCCCATGCCTCACTCATCGACTGATAATCGAATATGTAGTTTGAAAAGCGGAAGTCTGAGGGGACTTCCGTTTTTTTTGCAGTGCGCCAGCGGACGGCAGAATACGCATATCTGCACCGGCAGGAGAAGAGATGTAAAATCTCTCTTGACAGTCTTTCCAGTCTGCCCGAAAACATCTGATATTCAAATATATATTACAAAATATGATTATACGCAGTGTATCATCGCGGAGCCCGGCTCTCCTTGCCTGATTAGAATTGCGCACTCCATGAAATTGTGTTATGATATATGGAAATTCGCAATATCTCAGGAGGATAGATTATGGCAGACGTTACGATCAATGAGAATAAAGAAGCTGCAGAGCCGGTCAGCAAGAACTTTATCGAGAGAGAGATTGACAAAGACCTGGCAGAGGGCGTGTACGACCATGTGCAGACCCGTTTCCCGCCGGAGCCCAACGGCTATCTTCATATCGGACATGCCAAGTCGATTCTTCTGAATTACGGCCTGGCGAAGGAGTACGGCGGCAAGTTCAACTTCCGTTTTGATGACACCAACCCGGAGAAGGAGAAGACCGAATTCGTCGAGTCCATCATCGAGGATGTGAAGTGGCTGGGAGCGGACTTCGAGGACAGAATGTTCTTCGCCTCCGATTATTTCCAGACCATGTATGACTGTGCGGTTCTTCTGATTAAGAAGGGCAAGGCCTTCGTGTGCGACCTGACTGCAGAGCAGATCCGCGAGTACCGCGGCGACTTCACCCATCCGGGCAAAGAGAGCCCCTGGAGAAACCGCAGCATCGAGGAGAACCTGGAGCTGTTCGAGAACATGAAGAACGGCGTCTACAAAGACGGCGAGAAGGTGCTCCGCGCCAAGATTGATATGGCATCCCCGAACATCAACATGAGAGACCCGGTTATCTACCGTGTGGCCCATGCACATCATCACAACACGGGAGACAAGTGGTGCATCTACCCGATGTATGACTTTGCGCATCCCATTGAGGACGCCGTAGAGCATATCACCCACTCCATCTGCACTCTGGAATTTGAGGACCACCGTCCGCTGTACGACTGGGTGGTGAGAGAGTGCGAGTTCGAGAATCCGCCGCGCCAGATTGAGTTTGCCAAGATGTACCTGACCAATGTCATCACCGGCAAGCGCTACATCAAGAAGCTGGTGGAGGACGGCATCGTGGACGGCTGGGATGACCCGCGTCTGGTGACCATCGCCGCTCTCAGAAGAAGAGGATATACTCCGGAGTCCATCCAGAAGTTTGTTGAGCTGGCAGGCGTATCCAAGGCAGACAACTCCATCGACAGCGCCATGCTGGAGAGCTGCGTAAGAGATGACCTGAAGCTGAAGGACAAGAGAGTGATGGCGATTCTTCACCCGCTGAAGCTGATCATCGACAACTATCCGGAAGACCAGATCGAGATGCTGGATGCCCCGAACAACCTGGAGAACGAGGCGCTGGGCAGCCGTGAGCTTCCCTTCGGCAGAGAGCTCTGGATTGAACAGGACGACTTTATGGAAGTTCCGGCGAAGAAGTATCACCGCCTGTATCCGGGCAACGAAGTGCGCCTGATGAATGCCTACTTTGTCACCTGTACCGGCGTGGACAAGGATGCGGAGGGCAATATTACTGCTGTTCACTGCACCTATGACCCGGAGACCAAGTCCGGTTCCGGATTCACCGGAAGAAAGGTGAAGGGCACCATTCACTGGGTGGCTGCAAAGACTGCATTTGAGGCGGATGTGCGCCTGTATGAAAACCTGGTGGACGAGGAGAAGGGCAAGCTGAATGCAGACGGAACCCTGAACCTGAACCCCAATTCCCTGACAAAGGTGCGCGCCTACGTGGAGCCGGGACTGAAGGAGGCCAGAGCCTTCGACAGCTTCCAGTTCGTGCGTGACGGATATTACTGCGTGGACTGCAAGGACAGCGAGCCGGGACGTCCGGTATTCAACCGGATCGTGTCGCTGAAGAGCTCCTACAAGGTGCCGTCCGGGAAGTAAAAAACGGCGGAAACGGGCTTCCGACAGAAACCAACAGAAACTAACAAAAAAATTTTTATCAAGGAAATTTATATCGATCATGCAAAAGTTTGAATGATTGATGAATTAATAACAAAAAAAGCCGCGAAAAGCACGGAACTGTCTGTGTTTTTGCGGCTTTTTTCATGGAAAAACTATAGATACAAAAGCCTTGAATGCCCGCAGGTTCGGGGGTGTGTTCGTTGACTTTCAAAATTTCCGATGATATAATGAATCCGTAAGATTTTTGGAAGAATTGCGCCTTTTTATGTGAAGAATATGACAGGGTTGATGAAACCCTTTTATATTATGAAATAAAAATGGAACGCATTCCACAATGTGGAATCTTGGAAAAATCTTTCCGTCTCACTCACATGGACGCATCAAATGAAGGAGGTGTAACCAGATGTTAGCTGGACAGGACTTAACGTTCATCGATACGCTATACGTATCGCTGCTGGGAATCTTAGTAGTATTCTCGGCCCTCGTCGCTCTGGATCTTGCCGTTATGATCATCGGCAAAGTTATCAACGCAATTCAGGGCGCGGGCAAGAATGCCGCTTCGAAGGCAGCTCCCGTGAAATCCGCACCGGCTGTTTCTGACGAGGCTGACAAGGAACTCCTTGCGGTTCTCGCTTCGGTAATCGCGGAAGATCTGGGCGTAGCTACGGACCAGTTCAGAATCACCAGTGTAACGGAGATTAAATAGCATTTCGGGAATCACGAAAGGAAAGGTAAAGAAGTTATGAAGTACAGTGCTACTCTTAACGGCAAACAGTATGAAGTAGAATTGGAGAGAGTGGATGAGTATGCTCCGATCCCGCGCGGCGGCGTTGCAGCAGCAGCTCCGACTGCTCCGATCACAGCTCCTGCAGTAAAGGCAGCTCCGGCAGCACCGGCTCCGGCACCGGCTCCGGCTCCGGCAGCAGCACCGGCTCCGGCTCCCGCACCGGCAGCAGCACCGGCTCCGGCAGCAGCTCCCAGCGGCGCAACCATCGAAGCTCCGATGCCCGGCAAGATCCTGAAGGTTAACGTAACTCCGGGTCAGGCTGTGAAGTATGGCGATACCGTCATCATCATGGAAGCTATGAAGATGGAGACCGAGATTGTTGCCCAGTCTGACGGCACCGTTGCACAGGTTCTGGTTAAGGCCGGCGATATGGTCGATACCGGCGCAGCCCTTGTGACGATGTGATGAATTGAGAAAAACGAAAGGACGTTTGAATTATGAAGTACATCGCTACAATCAATGGAAAGAAGTATGAAGTAGTAGTCGAGCAGCTGGACGGCTACAAGTCTCTTGACCGCAACGGCGTGGCAGCACCGGTGATGCCGGTTCTTCCGCAGGCAGCTCCGGCTCCGGCGGCAGCACCCGCTCCGGCAGCAGCTCCGGCACCCGCTCCGGCTCCGGCAGCAGCACCTGCTCCGGCACCCGCTCCGGCTCCGGCACCCGCACCGGCAGCAGCACCCGCAGGCGCATCCACCATCGATGCTCCGATGCCGGGTAAGATCCTGAAGGTTAACGTAACTCCGGGACAGGCTGTCAAGTATGGTGACTGCGTCATCATCATGGAAGCTATGAAGATGGAGACCGAGATCGTCGCACAGGCAGACGGCACCGTTGGTCAGGTTCTTGTAAAGGCCGGCGATATGGTCGATACCGGTGCAGCCCTGATTTCCATGAATTAATCCACGGAGGTACAGGATGAACGTATTAGAAGTATTCGCGAGACTCATGGCGGAGTCCGGTTTCGCTGCTCTTCACTGGCGGAACCTCGTCATGTTCCTCATCTCATTTATTCTTATGTATCTGGCGATTAAGAAGGAGTATGAGCCGCTTCTGCTTCTCCCGATCGCATTCGGTATGTTTCTTACCAACCTGCCCCTGGCAGGACTGATGTATGATGCAACCGCAGACGGTCTGCCCTGGTATCAGTCCGGCGTTCTGCAGATCATCTATTCGGGCGATAAGTGCTCCCTGTTCCCCTGCCTGGTATTCATGGCAGTCGGCGCGATGACGGACTTCGGTCCCCTGATTGCGAACCCGGTATCCCTTCTTCTGGGTGCTGCAGCACAGTTCGGTATCTACGTTGCATTCGTTCTGGCCAATGCTACCGGCCTCTTCACACCGGCCCAGGCAGCAGCTATCGGCATCATCGGCGGTGCTGACGGCCCGACCGCTATCTACATCGCAAACAACCTGGCACCGGAACTGATGGCTCCCATCGCCGTTGCCGCTTACTCCTACATGGCGCTGATTCCGATGATTCAGCCGCCGATCATGAACGCCCTGACCACAGAGCATGAGCGGAAGATCCGCATGACCCAGCTCCGTGTCGTCAGCAAGACCGAGAAGGTTGTATTCCCGGTATTCGTCGTTCTGTTCTGCTCTCTGCTTCTTCCGTCCGTTGCTCCGCTGCTTGGTATGCTGATGCTCGGCAATATCTTCCGTGAGTCCGGCGTTGTAGAGAGACTTTCTGATACCGCACAGAACGCACTGTGCAACATCGTAACCATCATGCTGGGAACTTCCGTAGGCGCTACCGCCAACGGCGAGCTGTTCCTCCGCGTGCAGACCATCGCTATCATCTGCATGGGTCTTCTGGCATTCGCATTTGCCACTGTCGGCGGCGTGCTGCTGGGCAAGCTTCTGTGCATGCTCACCGGCGGCAAGGTTAACCCGCTGATCGGTTCCGCAGGCGTTTCCGCCGTTCCGATGGCAGCCCGTGTTGCTCAGAAGGTCGGTTCCAAGGCTGACCCGGCAAACTTCCTGCTGATGCACGCCATGGGCCCGAACGTTGCCGGCGTTATCGGTTCTGCAGTTGCAGCCGGTTTCTTCATGGTTATTTTCAAGGGCTGATGCCCGGTACTAATCAAGGTAACTTTTATTGCGTAAGTTCGGACCGGTCTGCGGCGGGGGAGCTGCAGCCGGCCTGATGGCGCAAAATCTTAATAAAGGAGGCTTTATTGTGAGTAATAAAGTGTGTTCGTTACATGATGCGATTGCCAAGTATGTCGAGAGCGGCGATCAGATCTCCTTCGGCGGTTTTACAACCAATAAGAAGCCGATGGCAGCAGTGCGCGAGATCCTTCGCCAGGGCCAGAAAGACTTCATCGTATGGGCCGGACCGGCTGGTTCCGACTGGGATATGATGATCGGTGAGGACCGTGTTAAGGCATACATCAACTGCTATACCGCAGATTCCGGTGTTACCAACGTTTCCCGTCGGTTCCGCAAGAAAATTGAGGAAGGCAAGCTGATTTACGAAGACTACTCTCAGGATGCTATCATGTTCATGCTTCATGCTGCATCCCTGGGACTTCCTTTCCTGCCGGTACGGTTCATGATCGGTTCCGGTCTGGTTGATGAGTGGGGCATCACCAAAGAAGTAAGAAAGACTATCCCGGGTCTTACCGAGGATAAGTTCGTCTATGTTGAGAACCCCTTCAACCCGGGTGAGAAGGTTGTAGCTCTTCCGGTTCCGCAGCTGGATACCGCTATCATCCATGTGCAGAAGGCTTCTCCGGACGGCACCTGCATCATCGAGGGCGATGAGTTCCATGATGTAGATATCGCTGTTGCAGCAAAGAAGGTTATCGTAACCTGCGAAGAGCTCATCAGCAACGAAGAGATCCGCCGCGATCCTTCCAAGACCAAGATTCCGTGCTTCTGCGTAAATGCAGTCTGCCACGTACCGTACGGTGCTCATCCGACCCAGTGCTACAACTACTATGACTATGATAACAACTTCCTGAAGGCCTATGGTGCAGCTTCCAAGACCGAAGAAGACTTCAAGGCATTCCTGCAGGAGTGGGTATACGGCCTGAAGGGTCAGGAGGAGTATCTCGAGAAGCTTGGTGTAATGCGTCTGATCAACCTTAAGGTTACACCGGGTTACGGTTATCATGCAGATGTAAGTAAGGAGGACTAATACAATGGCTGACTACACAAATTATACAAATAAAGAGATGCAGGCTATTACGCTTGCAAAGCAGATTGTAGACGGTCAGATTGCTATTGTCGGAACCGGACTTCCGCTGATCGGCGCATCTGTAGCTAAGAGAGTATACGCTCCGAACTGCAACCTTATCGTTGAGTCCGGCCTTATGGACTGCAACCCGATCGAGGTTCCGCGTTCTGTAGGCGACCTTCGTTTCATGGCTCACTGCGGTACACAGTGGCCGAACATCCGCTTCATCGGATTCGAGGCTTGCGACTGGCTGCACAACAACCAGAGAATCATCGCATTCATCGGCGGCGCTCAGATTGACCCGTACGGCAACGTGAACTCCACCTGCATCGGCGACTATCATGCACCGAAGACCCGTTTCACAGGTTCCGGCGGCGCCAATGCCATCGCTACCTTCAACAACACCGTTATCATGATTCAGCATGAGAAGAGAAGATTCATGCAGAAGATTGACTACGTTACCAGCCCGGGCTGGATGGATGGCCCTGGCGGACGTGAGAGAGCAGGCCTTCCGGGCAACGTTGGTCCGCAGGCAGTTGTTACCGACCTCGGTATCATGAAGTTCGACGAGAAGACCAAGAGAATGTATCTTGCAGGATACTATGAGTCCTCTTCTCCGGAGCAGGTTATCGAGAACACCGGTTTCGACATCGATGTATCCCGCGCTGTTAAGCTGGATGCTCCGGATCCGGAAGTTATCCGTCTTATCCGTGAAGAGATCGACCCGGATCAGGTATTCATCAAGGTTCCGGTACCGGAGGCAAAGTAATTTCGTCCCTGAGACAACGCAATATTACGCATGACTGACCGGTTTCCCGGGAGAAATCTCCCGGGACCGGCTTGAAAAATAAGGAGATTACAATGGATTTTTATTCAATGCCCAGCTATTTCCAGAACATGCCGACCATCGGTAAGGCACTTCCGGCTGTAAACGCTGAGAACGAGCAGGAGATCCGTGCGGTTGAGGACGACATCCATGCTAAAATTGATGCCAACCACGCTGCAGGTATCGTAACTGAAGAGAAGCTGAACGAGAGAGGCCAGCTCTCCGCTCTGCAGAGAATCAACGCTCTGGTAGATCCGGGTACCTTCTGCCCCCTGAACCAGCTGTTCAACCCGAACGATAACAAGTTCGGCGACACCGGCATCATCAAGGGCCTTGGCCGTGTAGGCGGCAAGTGGGTTATGGTTATCGCTTCCGATAACAAGAAGATCGCAGGCGCATGGGTTCCGGGCCAGGCTGAGAACCTGCTTCGTGCTTCCGATACCGCTAAGCTTCTTCACATCCCGGTTGTATACCTTCTGAACTGCTCCGGCGTTGACTTCCCGGTACAGGAGCTGGTATATCCGAACAGACGCGGCGGCGGCACACCGTTCTTCCGCAACTCCGAACTGAACCAGCTTGGCCTTCCGGTTATCGTAGGTATCTACGGAACCAACCCGGCAGGCGGCGGCTACCACAGCATTTCCCCGACCATCCTGATCGCACACAAGGATGCGAACATGGCAGTCGGCGGCGCAGGCATCCTGTCCGGTATGAACCCGAAGGGCTTCGTGGACAAGGACGTTGCTGAGAGCATCATCACCCAGCTCGAAGAGAACTCCAAGCACAAAGTTCCGGCTCCGGGTTCTGTTCCGATCCACTATGATGAGACCGGTTTCTTCCGTGAGGTATATCAGGATGATCTCGGCGTTATCGAAGGTATCAAGAAGTACGTCAGCTTCCTGCCGGCATACAACCTTGAGTTCTTCCGTGTTGACACTCCGAAGGCTCCGCAGTTCCCGGCAGAGGATCTGTACAGCCTGATCTCCTTCAACCAGAAGAGACCGTACGATATCTATGAGGTTATGGCTCGTCTGTTCGATAACAGTGAGATGCTTGAGTACAAGAAGGGCTACGGTCCGGAGATGGTTACCGCTCTGGCAAAGGTGAACGGACTTCTGGTAGGCGTTATCGCCAACGTTCAGGGTCTGCTCATGAACTATCCGGAGTACAGAAAGCCCGGTTCCATCGGCGTAGGCGGCAAGCTCTACCGTCAGGGTCTTATCAAGATGAACGAGTTCGTTACCCTGTGCGCACGTGACCGCATCCCGCTGATCTGGCTGCAGGATACCACCGGTATCGACGTAGACGATGAAGCTGAGAAGGCTGAGCTGCTTGGTCTTGGTCAGTCCCTGATCTACTCCATCCAGAACTCCGGCATGCCGTCCCTGGAGATCACTCTCCGTAAGGCATCCGCAGCGGCTCACTACGTACTTGGCGGACCGCAGGCTAACGACAACAACGTATTCTCCATCGGTACTGCCGCATGCGAGTACTACGTAATGCCGGGCGTAACTGCTGCAAACGCTCTGTATTCCAGAAGACTGGTGAAGGACAAGAAGGCAGGCAAGGATCTGCAGCCGACCATCGACAAGATGAACGCTCTTATCCAGGACTACACCGACAAGTCCAGACCGGCATACTGCGCAAAGATGGGTATGGTAGACGAGATCGTCGACATGACCGATATCCGTCCGTACATGCAGGCATTCACCGAGGCCGCTTACCAGAATCCGAAGGGTATCTGCCCGTTCCATCAGATGCTCACTCCGAGATCTCTGCGTGACTTCGATAACTACAAGAAGTAATTTCCCGGAGATTCCGGCATAAAAGAATAAAATGGCGGGGCGGGATGTGCGTGCATTTCCCGCCCTGCCGATGTTGTTATCTGTAAGGGCTGCCTAACCGTGAGGAATCCTGTCTTTTTTTGCCCAAAACGGGAGAAGATATGATATACTGAAAAGTGCAGTAATTAAGGTCACAGAGACAGTACTACACTGACAACGGAGGAAATTTTATGAGCGATATTTTCACGTGTGGAATTGATGTCGGCTCGACTGCGTCGAAGGCTGTCATCCTGAAGAACGGCACAGAGATTGTCGGAAAGTCCCTGGTGGACGTCGGTACTGGTACTTCCGGTCCCGAGAGAGCAATCCGCGAGGTATTCGAGAATGCCGGGATGAAGCAGGAAGACATGGCCTACATCATGGGAACCGGATACGGCAGAAACTCCCTGACCATTGTTAATCACAATATGAGCGAGCTTTCCTGCCATGCAAAGGGAGCTTACTTCCTTCTTCCTTCCGTCCGCACGGTTATCGATATCGGCGGACAGGACGTGAAGGTCATCCAGATCGAGAACGGCGCGATGGTTAACTTCCAGATGAACGACAAGTGTGCTGCAGGTACCGGCCGTTTCCTGGACGTTATGGCGAAGGTTCTTGAGGTTGAGGTGGGAGACCTGGGAAGACTGGGCGCAGAGTCCACCAAGAAGGTAGACATCAGCTCCACCTGCACCGTGTTCGCGGAGAGTGAGGTTATCAGCCAGCTGGCCCACGGCACGGATAAGAGAGATATCATCAACGGCGTACATCACTCGGTTGCAGCCCGCGTTGTCGGACTGGCACACCGCGTAGGCGTAAGAGATGATGTCATGATGACCGGCGGCGTAGCGCAGAACAGCGGCGTAGTCAACGCCCTGGAAGAAGAGCTGGGCCACATGATTCACACCGACCCGCTGACTCAGTACACTGGTGCTCTCGGTGCGGCATTGTTCGCATACATGAAAGCATCTAAATAGTTGCGTAAGTGACATTACGAAAGGAGATTTTGTATTATGGCTGAAAACGTAACAGCAACTGCTGCACCTGCAGCTCCTGCAAAAAAAGCGAAAAAGCCGGAACTTCCGGGCGTGCTCGCACTTCGTCAGGTCGTTACCGACGTATATCAGGCAGCATGGGATGCCAAGAAGGCTGGTAAGCCGGTAGGCTGGTCCTCCTCCAAGTTCCCGTGCGAAATCTGCGAGGCGCTCGATCTTGCAGTTGTATATCCCGAGAATCAGGCCGCTGGTATCGCTGCCCGTCACGACGGACAGAGACTCTGCGAGGCTGCTGAGGACATGGGCTATGATCCGGATATCTGCGGATACACCCGTATCTCCCTGGCATACTCCGCAGGCGTTGAGACCACCAACGAGACCCGCCGCATGCCGATGCCTGACTTCGTTCTCTGCTGCAACAATATCTGCAACGATATGACAAAGTGGTATGAGAATATCGCAAGAATGCACAACATTCCGCTGATCATGATCGATGTTCCCTACAACAACGACGTGACCGTAAGCGATTCCATGGTTGCCTACATCAAGGGCCAGTTCATGGATGCTATCAAGAAGCTGGAAGTTATCGCCGGCAAGAAGTTCGATGAGAAGAAGTTCGAGCAGGCATGCGCAAACGCTAACCGTACCGCTCAGGCATGGCTGCGTGTCTGCAACTTCTGCCAGTATGATCCGAGCCCGATGTCCGGTTTCGATCTGTTCAACCACATGGCTGACGTCGTTACCGCCCGCGGCAAGGTTGCTGCAGCTGAGGCATTTGAGCTTCTGGAGAAGGATCTGCAGAACTATGTAGAGACCAACCAGTCCACATGTCCGTTCCCGGAGAAGTATCGTGTTATGTTCGAGGGTATTCCGTGCTGGCCGGAGCTGAAGGCTCTGTTCAAGCCGCTGAAAGAGCATGGAATCAACGTTACCGCCGTTGTTTACGCTCCGGCATTCGGTTTCGTTTACAATGGTCTTGACGAGCTCTGCAAGGCATACTGCAAGGCTCCGAACTCCGTCTGCATCGAGCAGGGTGTTGACTGGCGTGAAGGCCTCTGCCGCGACAACAAGGTTGACGGCGCTCTTATCCACTACAACAGAAGCTGCAAGCCGTGGTCCGGTTACATGGCAGAGATGCAGAGACGCTTCACCGAAGATCTGGGAATCCCGTGCGCAGCATTCGACGGCGACCAGGCTGACCCGAGAAACTTCAATGAGGCTCAGTATCTGACACGTGTTCAGGGTCTGGTTGAGGCTATGGAAGAGAACAGACTGAAGAGAGAAGCTGCAAAGGCAAAGGAGGCATAAGCATTATGAGCAGAATTGAAGAGATTATTGAAGAATTTAACGCTGTTGCCTCTAACCCAGGCAAGCAGATGAAGAAGTTCGTCGATGAAGGCAAGAAGATCATCGGCATTGTTCCCTACTATGCTCCGGAAGAGCTGGTTTATGCAGCCGGCATGGTTCCGATGGGCCTGTGGGGCAGCAACAGCAAGACCATCAGCCGTGCAAAAGAGTACTTCGCAACATTCTACTGCTCTCTTGTACAGCTTGACCTCGAGATGATGCTGGACGGCACCCTTGACTGCCTGAGCGGCGTTATCACCCCGACCTGCTGCGATACCCTTCGTCCGGCTTCCCAGAACTTCCGCGTATCCATGAAGAAGCTCGGCAAGTTCCCGACCATCTTCCTGGCTCATCCGCAGAACAGAGTTCCGGAGTACGGCATCCAGTTCTGCCTGGATCAGTACACCAACGTAAAGAAAGCTCTTGAGGAGATCGCCGGCAAGGAGATCACCAAGGAAGCTCTTCAGGATGCCATCAAGGTATACAACAAGAGCCGTGCAGCACGCCGTGAGTTCTGCAAGCTGGCAAATGAGCACTGCGATTGCATCACCGCAAACAAGAGAAACGCAGTTCTGAAGGCATCCTACTTCATGCTGAAGGACGAGTACACCGCTAAGCTGGAAGAGCTCAACGCAGAGCTTGCTAAGCTTCCGGCAGACACCTTCGACGGCGTTAAGGTCGTTGTCAGCGGTATCATCTGCGACAACCCGGATCTGCTGAAGGTATTCGAGGACTACAACATCGCCATCGCAGCTGATGACGTTGCACAGTGGACCAGATCCTTCCGTACCGACGCTCCGGAGACCGACGATCCGATGAGAGATCTGGCTGTACAGTTCTCCATGCAGGACTACGACACCATCCTCTTCGACGAGAAGTCCAACGAGAACCGTCGTGGTGAGCACGTTGCCGAGCTCGCAAAAGAGAGCGGCGCACAGGGCGTGGTTATCTTCATCACCCAGTTCTGCGACCCGGAGGAGATGGAGTATCCGTACCT
>Ga0256405_10003490_pt1 | contig 32214 bp, 33 predicted proteins | sample RumenRJG_02DNA_FD_189096 | JGI IMG/M metagenome (GOLD analysis project Ga0256405, IMG submission 189096) | Bovine rumen microbial communities from Lethbridge, Alberta, Canada - RJG_02 | ecosystem: Host-associated > Mammals > Digestive system > Stomach > Rumen | place: Canada: Alberta...
GCCCCTTCAAAACTGGCTTAAACGCTCTAATTCGGCCTAATTTTAGCCTTCTTGAAGCATATTGCCATTTAATAAATGTTAAATACGTTAAAAATGAGGTTTTTGAAAATTATTTTGAGCAATTTTCCCACTTTTCTACCGTTTAAAGGCTAAATATCTGATAGTCAATATTTTCGATTTCCTGCATCGGCAAGTAAATATTTATGCAGATATTGAGTATTTTAATGCGTTTCCTTTTTGACATTAGAAAAATAACTTAGCTCGGCCATATCGCGGTTATCAGTTCATTTCGGGCGAAATGTATCCAATTATCGGCAGATTTCGCCCAAACTATACGCAATTTAGGCGAAATCTATCGATTTTTAGTTGGATTTCGCCCGAAATGCCTTGGCTGTCTCAAAGGTTTGCTGGAGTCATCTGATGCAAAAACATAATGCCAAATGACCAAACGAAATTGAAACATTTGCGTATTTTCGTAGGTTTTCCACTAAAACATTTTGGTACAATCTAGTATTCGACCTTTGAGAATTTCGGCATTTTTCGGCACTCAACTATTGAGAAATTCGGCATATTTCAGTGTTTAGCCATTGAGGATTTCGGCAATTCTGCACTTTTCCTTTGATATTTGGGATTTTATTGTTACATTTATGCAACGAAAGAAGCGTAATAAAACTATTATATTACAGAGACATGAGCAACGAAATACAGTTTTTGTTATACAACCTGCCCGAGGATGATGGTAAAGTCTAAGTGGTAATCAAGGACGACACTATCTGGTGCACACAGAAGGCGATGTCACAACTCTTCGGGGTAGATACTTCCGGCATTTCCCGTCATTTGAGTAATATCTTTGATAGTGGTGAGCTGGATGAAAAAAGCAGTTTGCAAAAAATGCAAATTGCAAATTCCGATAAGCCAGTAGCCTTTTATAGTCTTGACGCCATTATCGCTGTAGGCTACCGCGTGTCCTCGCTTAGAGCGACCAGATTTCGCCAGTGGGCCACCAAGATACTCAACGAGTATATCCGCAAGGGATTCGTACTTGACGACGATAGGTTGAAACAGGGAATCGCTGTGTTCGGCAAAGACTACTTCCGCGAACTGCTGGAGAGGGTGCGTTCCATCCGCGCCAGCGAGCGCAGGATCTGGCAGCAAATAACGGACATCTATGATCTTGCACAAAGGTAATGGTTTTATCTGCTTGATAAGCACTTCATGGGACAATTATTGACAAAAGACTTGGCATGGATGTCACCTTTTGGTACCTTTGTTTGTTATATAGGTGAACTGCGGTGCAAGCCGAGACGCAATGCAGGCGCGCATGTGATTGCTGAGGTGAGGCACGCAGAGCCCGAGCCCAAGCGAGGGAACAGGCTCAAGAAAACAGAAGTTTAACAATTCTAAAACAATTAGTATTATGGGACCTGTCGCTGATATGATAGTACTGGTTGCCTGTGGATGCATACTTCCTATCGTTGCCATCCTAGCAGTCGTACGTAAAAAAATGAATGACACCAATCAACGCACGCAGATCGTGCTGGCCGCCATTGAGAAGAATCCTGAAATGGATATCGAAGAACTCTTAAAGAAGATTTCAGCCAAGCCCAGGCTGCTGAAAGAGAAACTGCTCACTAAACTGCTGTGGGGATGTCTCGCCGTTCTACTCGGCATCGGCTTGATCGGCTTTGGAGCATGGCTGCGTTACATGGACGCCGGGGGCGACGACGACCCCTTTGTATCCGTCTGCTTTGGCCTGATTGCCCTCGGGGTGGGCATTGCATTTCTTGTCAATTATTTCGTGGGCAAGAAGATGCTCGCTAAGGAAATAGAGGCTGAGGAGAGAAGAATGGCCGAAACAACAATGATGATCGGGTGACCCGCGAAGTATTCATAGCGCATGTCGAGCGCGAGCAAGAGGCCCTGCGAGGCTTCTTGCTCGCCCTGTGCTGCGGCAACAAGAGTGATGCCGACGACTTGGCCCAGGACGCCCTGGTCAAGGCATACCTCTCGTTGGCTGGCTATCAGGATAAAGGGAAGTTCCGTGCGTGGCTTTTCAAGATCGCTTACAATACCTTCCTCAGCCACAAGGCGAGTTGCCGCACGATGGACAGCATCGATGAGGCACGAGCGCTCATCAGCAGCACAGCCACCGATTCCTCCTTCGAACATCAAGATCTCTACCTTGCCTTGCGCACCCTGCCACCCAAGGAACGCTCGTCCATCACGCTGTACTACCTTAACGGCTACAGTATCAAAGAGATCGCCGCAATCACCGCCACAAGCGAGGGCGCGGTCAAGCAACAACTCTCACGTGGCCGTGACAAACTTAAAGCCAAAATTAGAGCAAGTTGAGAGGTGAACAAAAAGGATTTATTCTTTTTTTAACCCGAGACGCAGCCTAATTTATCAAAACTACAGTTATGAACAAAGATCAAGCACTCGAGGAACTCTTCCTCGCCCAGAAACCGCAATTCGATGACAAGGATGCCTTTATGTCCTCACTGACTCAGCGCCTTGACGCTGTGGAGTACATCAAGCAGTATCAAGAGGAGGCCATAAGTCGTTACAAGATGGCTATAGTAGTGGCTTTTGTTGCAGGGCTCGTTGTTGGAAGTGTATCCATCGCCTACCTGCTCACGTCACCATCCGATACTCCCCTATTCCACTTCGACACGCATAACATCATTTTCCTGGAGTGGCTATGCGCCAACTCCCGTCTGGTCACCATCACGGCCATCTCGTTGCTCATGACCTTAGGCATCGCCTCGTTTATCAGCAATATTCAGGAACTCATGATCATGCGCCAATCACCGCAACATCGACAAATAGGCCTCTAACTTTAGGATAGTAAGAACTAAAATTGGTCGCGATGGAGACCTGCTTACCCTTCCTACCTATATGCAATTTCTTCTAGACCTTGAGCCTGAGGAAGTGACACTTGAGGCTATTGACATAGATGAACTCAATCGATTGGCAAGGGTGGTTCTTGATAGTTAATCTTCGGGAAACAATGTCATTTTGCCGATTTCTTTGGGCATTGAGCCAAAGCCAAAGAATGCTTTAGCGGGGCATCCCGAAGGTGATGTGCATGTAGTTGTCATCGGCTGAGTTGAAGCGCTGAACCAGGGTGGAGCCGTCATAGATGGCTTGCAGTTGCAGATTGATGCCTTGGCTGGCGATGGAGCGGAACGCCTCGGGCTGTCCCAGTGCTTCCTGGGTGAATGTGTAATACTGGCTGTTGTTGTTAAACTCGATGCGGATATGGTGATCCTCTCCGCCATAATGTAGCGATAGCGGCATCACGTTGGGCGTGAAGGCCCAGTTGATGTGCGAATAGTCGGTATCGTAGCCGAAGTCGTAACTGGCCGTGACGGCGACAGGCGCGGCACTTGCAAGGGCTTGGCTCAACACCATATCGGCATCCACCACCCTAGCGATCAGCGACACGGGAAAGTCCTGCAAGAAGACATGGCGCATCTTGTAGTCCGACACATCGAAATGCATGTTGTCAAGGGTTTCCCTATAGGCCTCGATACTGCGATGTCCTTCCTCATCAATCGTCACCTTGCTATCCTTGTCGGTATAGGTAACAATCAACTGACCAGTATATTCGCCCGCGATATTCTGCCCGTAGGTTTCTTTCTGCTGGTGAGTCAGCCGCATTTCATTATCATTGTCCTTGTTGCATGATGCGAGAGCGACAAGCATCGCACAAGCGAGTATCCAAATCTTCTTTGTTTTCATTGTCTGCTATGTACTGGTTTTATGTGTTTCTGTCATAATAAACGTCGCTTGTCTATCAAAATTGCACATTGCCCGCATTATTATTTCCGGTAGAGAATAAACAAATCCATTCAACATGATGTTGAACACAACAGGGGCAAGAAAGACAGATTGTTAATCATCATTCTGATCTTTCTTGCCCCCTGTTGATTGAAAAAAATGATTCTGGCCGGCTTGGAATATTAATGTGCTACCTGTGGATGATCACACTGCCTTTCCCAGATCATAGGCGGCTTGCAGTTTGTCGTTGCCGTCAATCTCACGTGGAGACCCCACGCCGCCGCAGAAGAGGTGACCTGCCAAGCGGCTCTTGGGATAGCAGTCAATCCAGCCCGTCAGGCCCGTCTCAGCGCGCTTGCAGACGTGCTCCTCGGCCTCGGCAGCGGTGGTCAGCAGATAAACGTCGCGGAACTGGTAGTCAAGCGGGTACATGGCATTCATGCGGTCGATGAGGGTTTTCATCTGCCCGCTCATCTCATAATAATAGATTGGTGTTGCCCATGCAATGACATCAGCCTTCAGAACCCGCGCCATGATATCGTTAACATCGTCATTGATGACGCAGCGGCCCAACTTCTGGCAAGCCAGACAACCTTTGCAGAACTGAATGTTTTTTCCCACTAGGGAGATTTTCTCGACGTCGTTGCCAGCGGCCTTGGCGCCCTCGACGAACTTGTCGGCCAGCATGTCGCTGTTTGAGCCAGGCCTGAGGCTCGTTGAAATCACGATTACTTTTTTCATAGTTTTCTGTGTTATTAATTGATTTTCGCTAGTAAATATATCAGAGTTTACAAACCTTCTTCAATGACCAGCCATCAAGCCCAATCGAAGTTTTCCTGACCGACGGCGACCTCGAAGTGGTACTTGGCGATACCCAGGTCCATGTGTGTATAGCCGATCAGGGAAAAGCCTTTGTGGGCACGCACCTGATGGCGACCATCTTTCACGCCCAGATACTCGAAGGAGAACTTCTGCTGATTGACAGCCGTGGGTGCCAGCAAAGCAGCCTCGACGCCCCGACGGAACCACTCGGGAGTGGCGTCGCTGACATTGCTCACCTGATCGATGCGCTTGATCTTGTGCGTCGCGCCCTGCGTCGCGCCGTAGCCGATGGCAATGTAGGCCTTGATGACCTCGCCCTCGTCGAGGACATAGGTGCCTGGCACCTTGGTATAACTGAGTCCCACCCAGCAGGTGTTCATCCCGAGTGTCTGGGCCAGCAGCACCAACTGCTCGCCATAGTAGCCGATGCGGTCGTCCAGGTCGTCGGCTTTAACCCCTGCCATGACCAGATAATTGGTCACTCCGCGGAATTTGCCGTACTTGGCCAGCGGTCCCTGGAAGGCCCGCGGCTCATTCTGGATGAACTGGACGTGCAACCGTCCCAGACGGTTGACCTGGTCAATCTTCTCTTGCAGCACACGGCAATGGGCCTCACTCAGCGGCTGCGCTGTGTAGGCCCTGACGCTGTGACGCGCCCTAATCGCTTCTTGTAGTGTCATAGTCGATATTGTCTGTTTTGGATTTGGATTTCACTCGTAGGTCACAAACACGATAGTTCTCACTTACTCCTCATCTGCTTGAGGTAGTCGCTGGGAGACATGCCATAGCACTTCTTGAACATGCGGGTGAAGTGCTGTGGATAATCAAAGCCCAGTTGGTCGGCGGTCTGGCTGACCGAGCAGCCGCTGAAGAGCAACTGCTGGGCACGCTTCATGACGAAGCGCCGGATGGTATTGCCAGCCGTGTCGCCCGTGATTTCCTTGATCAGGTCGCCGAAGTAGTTGGGCGACAGAAAGAGTCCCTGAGCACAATACTTCACCGTGGGTAGGCCATGCTCGCGGTAGGTGCCATCGCTATAGTACCTGCTAAGCAGGTTCTCGAAGCGCGTCAGCAGATCGTTGGCCTTGGTAGCCTCGCTCGACAGTTGCTCGGCATAGAAGCGGGCAATATGCTCCAGAATCGACCAGACGGCCGCCGTGACGATGCTGCGATAGCCTACCTCTATAGCGGTTTCCACCACACGCTGCGTCTCACGCCGCGAGATGTTATACACTCCGAGCCCCACCATCGGCATCTCGACCCCATTATTCAACATCTTATATTCCATACTCAACTGTTCCGATAACTAGGTTATTGTTTCTCTGACTGGGTGGTGAGGGTGCGGAGGCGGGTGGTGAGGGTGTGGACGTCGGCGAGGAGGTTCCAGATGGCGTCTTGGCTGAGGACGCCTCGCTTGAGGTTCTCGGGCAGGAGGCCAGCTTCGTCGTCGGCGAGGTCCTGCCGCCACAGGTCGCTGCCGTAGTACTCGTCGAGGGCGGCAATGGCTTGCCGGACGCTCTCATACCTGTCGAGTGCCGCTTCGAGGCGCTTCACGGCTGCCGATGCGGACACTAGGCAACGCTCCATCTTGCGGATGCGCGTTGTCTGTTGATTGCTTCGTTTCATCATTCAGTCAGATAGCGAGTTAGAACTTCACGACCCGCTCGGGTGCAGAGAAGGAGCAGAAGCGAGCAGTGGCGTCGGTGATGTAGAGCACAGCCATGTTGTCATCGTCGGCCTTGTACATCGACTTGAGGCTCTCGTTACGGTTCAAGAACTCCTCTTTGACAGCCAGGGTCTCGTCATTGACCAGCGTGCCGCTCAGGCGCATCCACTCACTGCCCGATGGCTTCAGGGCGCAGATCTCGAATTTGCCGTTCTTGTCCATCTGCTTGTAGACGTCCTTGACCTTGCCCGTCATGATGTAGAGGCGGTCGTTGATGATTTCTGAAACGCCAAAGGGGCGCACGCGCGGCTGGTCGCCGTCGCTGGTGGCGATAAAGAAGGCGCCACACTCTTTGAGGTAGGCTTGTACCTCTTGCATGTTGTGTTGCATAGTCTCTTTACTGATGGTGTCGTTAGTGATTGTTTCGCTGCCCGCACTGGCGGGGGCATCCGCCTGCTTGTTGCCGCATGCTGCCAGGGCAAACAAGGCTGCCAAGATTAATAATATCTTTCTCATTGCTGTTATCGTTTTATCGATTCATAATCAAGAAACAAATATGCCTCACCGCTAAAAGCAAGCCGAGGCGTTGATCCACTCGTTTCCAGATAGTTGAGTGTGGAAAAATTTTCTACAGTCCCACCCGCCGTGGCTGGCACTGCCACGGTTGGGTGTTGGGCTCGACTGGTTGCCACGGGTCAGCACTTTGTAATAGATACCTTTGGGCAGCGGCATGACGCCTGCCTCCTGTGCCTTGGCGGGCCAATCGCGATTGGCCTTGATATAGTCACTTTTTGCCATGATACTGTATGATATGCGGTAGATCAAAGACAAAGGTAATGACATTTTTTCATTTACGGAAGAGGGGATAGAGGGTTTTTATGTATCTTTGCGACAAACTAATAACCAAACTATTCAATTCAAATATGAGTATCAACAGAAAATTGGGCTTGATTGCAGCATCGCTGCTGGCCATCAGTGCTACAGCCCAGGACAATCCCTTGTGGATGCGCTTTAGCGCTATTTCGCCCGACGGGCAAACCATCGCTTTCTCTTATCAGGGGGACCTGTTTACAGTTCCCGTGCAGGGCGGCACAGCCCATCAGTTGACCACCAATGGGGCCTACGACGCCTATCCCGTGTGGAGCCCCGATGGACAGCAAGTGGCCTTTGCCTCGGCGCGCGAGGGCAGTCTCGACGTGTATGTCGTGGGCAAGGACGGCGGCACGCCCCGTCGCTTGACCACCGATAGCGGCAACGAGACGCCGCTTTGTTTCCTGAACGACGCCACGGTGCTGTTCGAGGCCACCGATATGCCCACGGCCCAGTCCATTCTGTTTGCCAGCCGCTCGTTTCCGCAGGTGTATCAGGTGAGCACCAGCGGCGGCCGCGCGCGGCTGTTCTCGGAGTTGCCGATGCAGGATCTGAGCGTCAACAGCCGCGGCGACATCCTGTATCACGACATCAAGGGCTATGAGGACCCCTTCCGCAAGCATCACACCTCGTCCATCACGCGTGACGTATGGCTCAAGCGCGACGGCCAGTTCACCAAGTTGACGACCTTCAACGGCGAGGACCGCACACCGCGCTGGGCTCCCGACGGCCAGGCCTATTACTACCTGAGCGAAATGGACGGCACCTTCAACGTGTACAAGAGCACCGTTGGCGGCAAGCCCATGCAACTTACCCACCATACCAAGAATCCCGTGCGATTCCTGACCGTGGCCAGCAACGGCACACTGTGCTATGGCTATAATGGTGAGATCTACACCCTGCGCGAGGGCAGTGAGCCCCAGCGGGTGCCCATCACCATCGCTGCCGATCAGACCGAAAGGGAACTTGTGCGCCAGATCAAGAGGAGCGGCGCCACCGCAGTCAGCGTATCGCCCAGCGGCAAGGAGGTGGCCTTTGTGATGCATGGCGACGTGTATGTGACCTCGGTGGACTACAGCACTACCAAGCAGGTGACCAACACTCCCGAGCAGGAACGCACCATCGACTTCTCGCCCGACGGCCGCAGCATCGTCTATGACAGCGAGCGCGGCGGCATGTGGCAGATCTACCAAACCAGCATCAAGAATAAGGACGAGAAACTGTTTACCTATGCCACCGACCTGGTCGAGGAGCAACTCACCAACACCGGCAAGACCAGCATCCAGCCCACTTACAGCCCCGACGGCAAGAGCGTGGCCTTTCTGGAAGACCGCGCCACGCTGCGGGCCGTGGACGTCAAGAGCAAGGCCGTGCGCACCCTAATGGACGGCAAGTACATCTACTCCTATAGCGACGGCGACGTGTGGTATGAGTGGAGTCCCGATAGCCGCTGGCTGCTGTCGTCCTACATCGGCACGGGCGGCTGGAACAGCCAGGACGTGGCGCTGGTCAATGCCAGCGGCAATGGCGAGGTGCACAACCTGACCGAGAGCGGCTACAACGAGGGCAACGGCAAGTGGGTGCTGGGCGGCAAAGCCATGATCTTTACCAGCGACCGCGCAGGATTCCGCAGCCACGGCAGTTGGGGTGCAGAGGACGATGTCTATATCATGTTCTTTGACCTGGACGCCTATGAGCGCTTCACGATGACCAAGGAGGAGAAAGTCCTGCGTGAGGAGGCCGAGAAGGAGCAGAAAAAGGCCGATGCCGACAAGAAGAACGACAAGCCGGCCAAGAAGAAAGCCGACAAGAAGAAAAAAGGCGCCAGCGAGGACAAGCCCGCAGTGCCCGCGCTGCAATTTGACCTGGAGAACTGCCGCGACCGCATCGTGCGCCTGACGGTGAACTCGTCGCGCCTGGGCGACATGGTGCTGAGCAAGGGCGGCGACACGCTGTACTATCAGGCAGCATTTGAGGGCGGCATGGACCTGTGGAAACATGACCTGCGCGAGAACAAGACCGAAATCGTGCTCAAGGACGTGGGCTATGGCGCCATGCAGGCCGACAAGGACGTGAAGAACCTGTACCTGTGCACCCGTGGCGGCATCAAGAAGGTGGACCTGGCCAAGGGCAAGCCCGAGGCCGTCAACTATGAGGCCAACTTCAACTATCGCCCCCAGGAGGAGCGCGAGTACATCTTCAACCACATTTGGCAGCAGGTCAAGGACAAGTTCTACGTTGAGGACCTCCACGGTGTGGACTGGGAAGGCTACCGCGACAACTACAAGCGCTTCCTGCCCTACATCAACAACAACTACGACTTCCGCGACATGCTCAGCGAGATGCTGGGCGAGTTGAACGGTTCACACACCGGCGCACGCTACACACCCGAGGGACCCACCCTCAAGACCGCCGCGCTGGGCCTGTTCCTAGACAACACCTATCAGGGCAACGGCCTGCGCGTCGAGGAGGTCATCAAGCGTGGCCCGTTTGCCGTTAAGAAGACCGGCGTCACCGCAGGCTGCATCATCGAGAAGATCGACGGCAACGAGATCCGTGAGGGCGAGGATTACAACTGGATGCTCGACGGCAAGGCTGGCAAACCGATCCGCGTGAGCGTCTATAACCCCAAGCAGGGCAAGCGATTTGATGTCACCGTCAAGGCCATCAGCAAGGGCGAGCAAACCGAACTGCTCTACAAGCGCTGGGTGGACCGCAACCGCGCGCTGGTCGACAGCCTGTCGGGTGGGCAGTTGGCCTATGTCCACGTCAAGGAGATGGACAGTGAGAGTTTCCGCACCGTCTATCGCGAGTTGCTCAGCGACCGAAACCGCAACCGCAAGGCCGTCATCGTGGATGAGCGCCACAACGGCGGCGGCTGGCTGCACGACGACCTGTGCACCCTGCTCAGTGGCAAACAATATCAGGATTTCGTGCCTCACGGCAAGGTCGTGGGCGCCGACCCGTTCAACAAGTGGACCAAGCCGTCGTGCGTGCTCGTTTGCGAGGATGACTACAGCAATGGCCACGGTTTCCCGTGGGTCTACAGAGAACTGGGCATCGGCAAACTGATTGGCGCCCCCGTTCCCGGCACGATGACCGCCGTGTGGTGGGAGACGTTGATCGACAACAGTCTTGTCTTTGGCATCCCGCAAGTGGGTTGCCGTGACATGCGCGGCAACTATTGCGAAAACACGCCGCTGGTGCCCGACATCGAGGTCTATAACACGCCCGAAGACTACATCACGGGCCACGACCGTCAACTCGAACGCGCCATCCAGGAGATGCTCAAGTAGCCCCCACCCTGGCACAACAACTTTACAGGTCGAGTCACATCTCCAATGGCTCGACCATTTCTTTTCCACAACAACGCCTAAAAGAAAAACAACAAATACAATAAATACAAAGGCTATCCAGCGTGCCTAAAAACAGTTGTAATTGTTGTCTATAAGTTTGTCATGGTTGTCTAAACGCACCTAAGAGAAGACCTAATCACTCGAGGTAACGGGAGAAGAACCGCCAAACTTCCTCGCCGGTGTCGATGTCGGCGGTGTGCCAGGAGTGGACTCCGCCAATGACTTCGTAGAGCCACACGTCGCAGCCCGTCGTCGGACTGCTGTAGCGATGCTTGACCACGGGATGTCCGCCTGCGCCCAGCAGGCTCTCGACCTGCTCCGTAACCTCGTGGGTGCAGCGGTTCTTGGCCACCCAATATCCTATGGCAACAGGTACGGGCAGATAGGCACCCCAGCCACCTTTATTCTCCATATCACCTGTCCATTCTGAGACACGGTCTTCGGTACCATGGATTTCCATGAGCGGAATGGGGCGCTGGGCCTTCATCGACTGGTAGATCCAAGCCATGGTCAAGCCAGCGATGGGCGCCACAGCCTTGAAAGTTGACTGCTTGCTATAGGCCATCAGGTAACACATCTCTCCCCCATTGGACATGCCCGTGAGGAAGGTGTTCGGCCGGCTCAAGTGATAGCGCTTCTGCACATAGCGCGCGATGCGGCATAGGGCTTTGACATCATCCACCCTCCAGCCTTGCTGGAAAGGATAGCCCACATTCCAACTGGGCTGGCCCTGAGGGTCCTTTAGCCCCTGCGGCAGACACACGGCAAAGCCATGACGATCGGCTGCCGCCAACATGGGGTTCTCACGCCAGATGCCCGCACCGTAACCATGCAGGATAAACACCAACGGGGCTTGAGCCCGCAAATCATCAGGCAGATACATGGCGAAGTGCCGCATGTGGCCATCCACCTTGAGCGAATCGTCGACAAATCGGCCCGCCCGACACGGCAGTGAAGCCAGTGCCAACGCCCAGATTATCAAGCCATATTTGAGGAACCGTCTGGTCATTGTGCTGTCACGGATTCAACAAGACTTTGCGGGCCAGGACAGAGCCGTCACTCAAGTGGGTGACACTGATGCAGATGCCACCAGCAGCAACGCCCTTCGAGATGCACATACCCGTCGACGGGCTGTAATACTCGGTGGTGCTGACCGCAAGAGTATCGCCATGCGGCTCCTGCAGGGCATCGGTACCCCAATCGACATCTTCAAGATCGGGCATATCGCTGGGATTAAGCGAATTGCAAGTCATCATATAGACGCCCATATTGCCATACTTCAGGTAGTTTTCTCTAGAGTCTACCGTCCACATAGCCACATTCAGCCCCATGCGGTGGAAACTCTTCACAGTATTGGCATCGAAGTTACCGATAGAGATGCTGGGATTCAAACCGTATTGGCAGCACCACTCCTCATTGCCCTCCCAGTTGGCATTGCACAGCCACTGACGGGTGAACTGGGGATAGTGCTCGGCAATATATTCTTGGGACTTTTTCATCGACGTGAGGAAGATGACCTTGTCGGCAAGCCCCTGATCAATGACCAGATGAGCCAAGCCGTCAAAGTTGCTCATGTCGTTGTTATTGATACCGGTAGTCCACTTGAGTTCGATAACGGGAAAGACCCCCTTCTCGACACAGATGGCCAAATACTCGGCCACGGTGCAGATGTGCCCCGTATAGGTCACACCGCCGCGCGTCTGGGTATATTCCTCGGCGCGCAGTTCGGCATAGGTGGCATCGGCCACGGTGAGATGGCCGCCCAAGCGGTTGGTGGTCTCGTCATGGCTGATGACATAGAAGCCATCTTTGGTCACTCTGACGTCACACTCCAGCCCGTCATAGCCATACACGTCAACGCCGTTGCAATAGGCCTCGGCGGTGTTCTCTACACCGATATTGCAACCGCGATGGCCCACAAACAAGGGCTTCCACGCCCAAGCATCAGTGGCGAGCGCCATCACAATCATGAATGTCAATAATCGTCTCATCATCCTTAATTTGTTTTGATAACGGGCCACAAATATACAAAAGAAATGACAAAAAGCCGAGAATAGTCAATCCTTTTGCTATATCTTTGCCATAGTTATTCACCCAAAATTGTATTCGTTATGAAAGATTTCCAATTATCCTTTGCCTCGATTCTGAAGTACATCTCGATTGTTCTCATCGTCATCGGGGTGATATCTATCCCTGTCGCTATCTTCTCAGGCTTTGGCCGTCCCTTCAGTACCGGCTTCAGTGAAATATTCTGTGGCATGCTGTTTTATGCCTTGTCCATCATCGTCCAGGCCGCTGCCATTTACATCAAGAAGAACACGCCCGAGCCCCAACAGCCCCAGCAGGTCCAAGAGGAAGAGAAGACGCGACAATAGAATAATGCAACGCCCCACGGGGACGTTGCATCAATTCTGAAATCATTATGACGTAGGGCTTATGTATGTGCGCCCTGCATTATGCCTCTTTAGCCTTGGGAATAACGAGGTTGAGAACCACACCAGCCACCGCCGCGAGGCCGATGCCGCTAAGCGAGAACGAGCCCATCGGAATAATGGCGCCGCCAATGCCTAGCGTCAAGACGACGCTCACGATGATGATGTTACGGGTCTGATCCAAATTCACCTTATTATTAATCAGATTTTGGATACCTACCGAAGCAATCGAGCCAAACAGCAGCAGCATGATGCCGCCCAGCACTGCGCTGGGGATGCTCTGCAGGATCGCGCTCAGTTTGCCGATGATCGAGAAGACAATAGCCGTGCCCGCCGCAATGCGGATGACCACTGGGCTGGTAATGCGGGTAATTTGCATGGCACCGGTCACCTCGCTATAGGTGGTCACGGGAGGGCCACCAAAAATCGATGCTGCCAGACAGGCCAATCCATCACCGAGCATGGTGCGATGCAGACCCGGATCCTTGACAAAATCCTTGTCGGCCACAGCACTGACCACATACACGTCGCCGATGTGCTCAATCACAGGCGCAATGGCAACAGGAATCATAAACAGGAAGGGTTCCCAAGCAAATTGCGGCAACTTGAAGTGCGCGACACTCTGCGGCAAGGCGAACCAGGGAGCGCTGCCCACCGCCGACAAATCGACCAAGCCCATCAGCCAGGCAGCGATATATCCCACGATGATACCGCATACCACAGGCACCAACTTGATGAGTCCGCGCCCCACGATGAGCACAATGATGGCCGTCAGCAGCGAAATCAAGGCCAGAATCCAATTCTCCTGAGCCATATTGACCGCTGCGGGAGCAAGCGACAGTCCGATACAGATGATGACAGGCCCGATGACGACAGGCGGGAACAGGCGCTCGAGCAACCGCCGGCCCTGCCACTTAATCAGCGCCGACATCACAAAGTAGACCAGCGCGACACCGATAATGCCCGCCAGTGTGCCAGGCATGCCCCACTGCTTGGAGGCCGAGATGATGGGAGCGATAAAGGCAAAACTTGAACCTAAAAAAATGGGCACCTTACCTTTGGTGACCATGTGAAAGATAAAAGTGCCGATACCCGCTGAGAACAATGCTGTGGCTGGATCCAATCCTACCAGCAGCGGTACAAGAACCGTAGACCCGAAGGCTACAAAAAGAAATTGGACGCCCACGATTGTCTTTCTTGCCGCAGACAACGTGGATGCATCCATCGCCGTATTTTTCATATTGAACACGTTATTTAGAAAGTTTTACAAATGTACTACTTTTTTTCAATATAGAGCATCACAGACCACAAAAACAGTAATCTTTTTTTATTTTTTTGCCCTGATGGGGCCAAAGCCTTACCTTTGCCAAGAGAAAAAGATGCGTTGTGACATGACTTCAAGAGAATGGATCGACCTGTATGCGGGCACCTACACCGACCAGGGTAGCCGCGGAATCTATGCCCTGCGTTACAACCAGGTGACTGGCGAAGCGCAGGCAGTGGAGGCCATGACCGTGCCCCACCCCTCGTTCTTGACAATCGCCCCCGACGGGCGCCACCTGTATGCCATCAGTGAGGTTTCGGGCAAGGATGCTCCCATGCACGTGATCGACATCAGCAGCCAGGCCATGCGACTCGAGCAGAGCGTGCCCACCGCGGCTGGCGATCCCTGCTATGTCGCCACCGACGGACGCCTTGTCGTAACCGGCAACTACTCCGGGTCGATGAGCGTTTACGCCTTGAGCGACGATGGTGCACATGCCCGACTGGTCAACTTGTTTGCCGGTTCGCTGGGCGGCCCCGACGCCCGGCGCCAATCGTCACCGCATGTGCATTGCGCCGCTTTTGCGCCCGATGGCCTGTTTATCCTTGCCACCGACTTCAGTGCCGATCGCATCCTGTCGTACCGCATCGCGGGCAACGATGTGACAGAAAATGGCGTTGCCGCAGTGGTAGAGGCAGGTAGCGGACCACGGCATCTCGTCTTCAGCAACGATGGTCGGTATGCCTATCTGATGAGCGAATTATCGGGTATGGTGACCGTGTTTGCCTACCATGACGGCCGTCTGGAGCAGTTGCAGGCCATCGAGTCGGACCACGCGAAGGCCCGCGGCGGAGCCGACATCCACCTGAGCCCTGACGGCAGATTCCTGTATAGCAGCAACAGGCTGCAAGACGACGGCATAGCCATCTTTGCCGTTGATGCTTCGACCGGCCTGCTAACAGAGATCGGCTACCAGCCCACGGGACGGCATCCACGCCACTTCAACATCACGCCTAACGGCAAGTTTCTGCTCTGTGCTTGCCGTGACGAGGACAAAATACAGGTGTTTGCCCGTAACCAGGGTAGCGGGTTACTCTCCGACACCCATCGTGACATCGCCATCAGCCGCCCTGTATGCATCCAATTCCACTAAAAATATGACAAATCCCATGATGAAAGCAAGAGAGATTATCGGTTATATGGAGTCGCTACGCGACGAGAAGCAACGGCGGGAGTTGATGCGGTTTTTCAAGACGGGGCCCGGTGAGTATGGCGAGGGCGACGAGTTCCTGGGCCTGAAGGTGCCGCAGACGCGCGAAGTGGTGAAACTTACGGGCCGCGATCTGCCTATCGACGAAGTGCCGCAGTTGCTGATGTCGCGCTGGCATGAGGTGAGGCTGTGCGGATTGCTGATACTGGTAGCACGATTTGAGAAACTGGCCACCAAGCGGCTGGTGAACAACGAGCAGGCAATCGACAGCCGGGACGGGATTGTGAGGATCTATCTGCAATATGCCGAACAGGCCAGCAACTGGGATCTGGTGGATCTGTCCGCCCCGAAGATTCTGGGCCATTGGCTACTGTTACCCACGCGATTGGGCGACAAACGGGCCATCGTGGATGAATTGGCGGCGAGCACCAACCTATGGCGGCAGCGCATGAGCATGGTATGTACCTGGAAGACGTCTCAGCAGGGCGACCCGTCGTGGTGCCTGCGCTATGCCGAGTGGCACCTGCATCACCCGCATGACCTGATGCACAAGGCTGTGGGCTGGATGCTGCGCGAGATGGGTAAACGTTGCAGTATGGACCTGCTGCGGCAATTCTTGGAGCAACATGTCCATGAGATGCCCCGCACGGCTCTGCGCTATGCCATCGAGAAGATGCCACCCGATGAACAACGACACTGGCTCAACGCCTAACGGCGACGTGAGCCCTCATCATGGCTCAGCGGAAAATTAGCGGGGGCAAGCATGAGGTCGAAAGACTTCGCCAAGGCCAGCGGCCTTGCTGTGGTCTTCGACCTCACCGCCCACACCTTTTATCGGGTGAGCCTTGTGCAGGTCATTCGACCTGCCCGCCTGACATAGCAAGCCCCCTCGCATAAGGCCGCCATAAAAGCATTGATTTCAATGTGTTTATGCACCCTTGGCGATTTTTCCCCGGACACCAATAGATTAAAATGATTAGCATCCGCGCCCCTGTTGCCCCATGCCAAGCCGCTAAGATTATAAAGTCAGCGAATGAAACGAATTAAACGAAGGTAACGATATAGCAGTTAACCCTGCGTTGAAACGTCTCTGCATCAAACCGTGCTAACGCACGGGAAGACGCCCGAAGGGCGGCTATCCGAGTAACCCCCAGTAAATCAGGCTGCCGAGTGTTAACGAGGGAGTCTGATTCACTGGGGGTGATGGTACGGAATAGCTTGTCGCTGGAGGCGACCCCATTTCGGCTTTTAGCACATGGGGTCGCCTCCGGCGACTTGGGTTGATGGAGCGTTTTCCCCTGGTGAGGCACCCCACTGCGCTATCGCTCAGTGGATTGCCTTACCAGGGGTTACTCAGAGACCACCCTCCGGGTGTTCTACATCCAATTTTGTTAATTTGGTGCGGTTGCCCTGACGGGGAATAAAAAGAAAATTAAATTTTAAAATTAATTTGCTTTATTTCCCGCCCGTCAGGGCGGTTAATACCACCAATGGGCCAACATCTATATTGCTATGTCAGGCGGGCAGGTCGAATGACCTGCACAAGGCCAGCGGCCTTGAATTACAACAACCCTAGGGCGCACTGGCCGAAGGTCAGTGAGGCCTGGGGACTGGCACCCATATCAATATGGGCCCAGAAAGGGGCCACTAAGTATAAAAGGCACGACATAGTCAAATCACTTGATGCTGAAGCTATTGGCCCTCTTCGAGGCCCGATTCGGTTCTTGCTCGCTTTCCCCAGGCCGCACGAGGTCTCCGACCTGTGCGCCCTGGGGTTGCCTCAAGTCAAGGCCGCTGGCCTTGTGCAGGCCTCCTGGCCTGCTAAACTTTCCCCGGACACCAATAGATTAAAATGATTAGCATACGCGCCCCTGTTTCCAGGAACGCGGAAGCCCCTTTAAGCATTATCCTTTATCCTTTATGCAGATCGCGCAGCGAGCGTAAACGCGGATGCCCCTTTAAGCATTATCCTTTATCCTTTATGCAGATCGCGCAGCGAGCGTAAACGCGGAAGCCTCTCTAAACTGCGAGCAACGCGAGCATTACCAACGGCCGGAGAGCAGGTAGTCGATCAGGGTGGTGACGTCGCTGATGTTGACGCTGCTGTCCTGGTTGCAGTCGGCTGCGGGGTTGCTGATGCTGCCGCCGCCCAGCAGCAGGTCGATCAGGGCGGTCACGTCGCTGATGTTCACGCTGCCGTCGCCGTTCACGTCACCACGCAGGCCAGCGTTCTTCGCGGTGAAGTAGCCCGGGTTGCTCGTGCCGCCGTCGATGTGGGCGTAGGCCTTGTCCACATGGCTAGCATCGTAGGTCGTGCCCTGGCCGCCCACCAGGCTCGAGCAGTTAAGGAACATATCAGTCGAGGACGTCACGGCAGCCGTGCTCCAGTCATTGCCCACATAGATGGTCCGCAGATTATAAATGTTATAAAACATGTTGTACATACTGTTCACCTTGGACGTGTTGAAACTGCCCAAGTCAAGACTTGTTAGACTTGTGCAGTATTTGAACATGCTTCTCATGCTGGTCACCTTGGACGTGTTGAAGCGGCTCACATCAAGGCTCGTCAAGCTTGTGCACCACATGAACATATAGGCCATATTGGTCACCTCGCTGGTGTTTAGGTAACTCATGCCCGTGATGGATTGAAGGTTTGTCATACCATAGAACCAATCGTAGGTGGTCGTCGGGCGGGCACCAGCGAACGAGGGGTCAAAGACCGCCTTGGTCACGCTGGCATTGGTGCCGTCCGATTCCCAGCCGGTAATGTTGTCGCCCGTGTTCAGGTCATAGGTCGTGCCCGTGCGGCTGCTGCGCTGGCTGTCGTAGTAGAACGTCAGCGTCGTGTTCGACGACGTGTAGCAGGCATAGGCCTCTTTCCACTCGGTGAAGTAGCCCGGGTTGCTCGTGCCGCCGTCGATGTGGGCGTAGGCCTTGTCCACATGGCTAGCATCGTAGGTCGTGCCCTGGCCGCCCACCAGGCTCGAGCAGTTAAGGAACATATCAGTCGAGGACGTCACGGCAGCCGTGCTCCAGTCATTGCCCACATAGATGGTCCGCAGATTATAAATGTTATAAAACATGTTGTACATACTGTTCACCTTGGACGTGTTGAAACTGCCCAAGTCAAGACTTGTTAGACTTGTGCAGTATTTGAACATGCTTCTCATGCTGGTCACCTTGGACGTGTTGAAGCGGCTCACATCAAGGCTCGTCAAGCTTGTGCACCACATGAACATATAGGCCATATTGGTCACCTCGCTGGTGTTTAGGTAACTCATGCCCGTGATGGATTGAAGGTTTGTCATACCATAGAACCAATCGTAGGTGGTCGTCGGGCGGGCACCAGCGAACGAGGGGTCAAAGACCGCCTTGGTCACGCTGGCATTGGTGCCGTCCGATTCCCAGCCGGTAATGTTGTCGCCCGTGTTCAGGTCATAGGTCGTGCCCGTGCGGCTGCTGCGCTGGTTGTCGTAGTAGAACGTCAGCGTCGTGTTCGACGGCGTGTAGCAGGCATAGGCCTCTTTCCACTCGGTGAAGTAGCCCGGATTGCTCGTGCCGCCGTCGATGTGGGCATAGGCCTTGTCAATATGGTTGGCATCGTAGGTCGTGCCCTGGCCGCCCACCAGGCTCGAGCAGTTAAGGAACATATCATCCGAGTACGTCACGGCAGCCGTGCTCCAGCCACTGCCCACATAGATGGTCCGCAGATTAGTGCAGCCATTGAACATGTATCTCATATTGGTCACCTTGGACGTGTTGAAATGGCTCACATCAAGGCTTGTCAATTTGCAGTTCAAGAACATCGCGCACATATTGGTCACCTTGGACGTGTTGAAACTGCTCAAATCAAGGCTCGTCAATTTTGTGCATCCCCAGAACATATAACCCATATTAGTGACTTCGCTGGTGTTCAGGTAACTCAGGCCCGTGATGGATTGAAGGTTCTGCATATAATAAAACCAATCGTAGGTGGTCGTCGGGCGCGCTGCTGCGAACGAGGGGTCAAAGACCACCTTGGTCACGCTGGCATTGGTGCCGTCAGTGTCCCAACCGGTATCGTTGTCGCCTGTGTTCAGGTCGTAGGTCGTGCCCGTGCGGCTGCTGCGCTGGTTGTCGTAGTAGAACGTCAGCGTCGTGTTCGACGGCGTGTAGCAGGCATAGGCCTCGGTGCCTCTGGTGAAGTAGCCCGGGTTGCTGGGTCCGCCGTCGATGTGGGCGTAGGTGGCTTCGACATGGTTGACATCGTAGGTCGTGCCCTGGCCGCCCACTAGGCTGGTGCACATAGTGAACATAGAACCGGAATTCGTCACGGCATCGGTGCTCCAGCCACTGCCCACATAAATGGTTTGCAGATTTCTGCAGAAACAGAACATGTAACCCATACTGTTTACCGTGGACGTGTTCCAGTTGCTTAGGTCAAGGCTCGTCAGGTTACCGCAGAAACCGAACATGCCGTACATACTTATCACCTTGGACGTGTTGAAGTGGCTTACATCAACGCTCGTTAAATTTGAACAGTAATAAAACATATTAAGCATATAGGTCACCTCACTGGTATTCAAATATGACATTCCCGTGATATCGGTAAGGTTCCCCATTCTGTAAAACCAATAGTAGGTAGTCACCGGGCGGGCACCAGCGAATGAAGGATCAAAGACCACCTTGGTCACATTGGCATTGGTGCCGTCAGTTTCCCAACCGGGATGGGTGGTGCCCGTGTTCAGGTCGTAGGTCGTGCCCGTGCGGCTGCTGCGCTGGCTGTCGTAGTAGAACGTCAGCGTCGTGTTCGAGGACGTGTAGCAGGCATAGGCCTCGGCAGCAGCGGCGCCGAGAGCACACATCATGGCCGCCACCAGGACGGCGAGTCTGAAAAGTAGTGCTTTTTTCATAATTGATAGGTTTTATAGGGTTAAAAATGTTATTTGTCGCAAATTTAGTAAAGATTTGATTAAAATAAAAGAAAAAGGCAAAAAAAGTTTCACTCGCTTTGCTCGTGCAAGGTGGGCTGCGCCTCAGCAATTGAAAGCAAACTTCCATTGCGTTCGGCTTGAACAAGTTTTCAAGGCCACTGGCCTTGCTGTGGTCTTCGACCTCACCGCCCACACCTTTTATCGGGTGAGCCCTCATCATTTTAAAGACAACATTTTCACAAAAGGGGAGCAACAAGCACAGATGATTGATTATCAACTGTGTTTATTGTTATGTTCACTTGCGGGAAGATCGTTTTTTCACCAAGTCATAGGAGGCCTTGACCAATTGACGGAGCATCGCGTCGTTAACGTCGCCATGCACATCGACGCTCATCCAGTGGCGCTTGTTGCCATTGTAGGGGTCGTTGATGGCTTGATAGCGCTCTTTAAGTTCGGCGATTCCAACTGGGTCACCCTTGAGGGTAATGGAGGTGAAGTCGTCGATGTTGAAGTAGCAGAACATGTGACCACCGACATAGAACACGAGTATCGTGAATTTACCTCGCGAGAATTTCTCGAAGGGGGTCGCCTCGGTCACTCCAGGCAACGACAGGCAATAATCACGCAACTCCTCGATATTCATATTGTTTGTTTTCCTCAATGAGTGGTGGGGGGTATCTTACTCGACTTCCTCGAGGGCGCCGGTGGTGGAGTCGATGATGAAACCGCGCACGGTAACGTCGCGGGGCACCAGCGGGTGGGCCTTGATGGTGGCGACGGTGCGGCGCACCGACTCGGGCGTGTCCTTAAAGCCCTCCAGCCACTGGTCAAGATCGATGCCGCAATGGCGAATGGTATCGAGCGTCTCATCGGTCACGCCACGGGCGATCATCTCGTGGTGGAAGTGGTCATAACTCATGTGGCAGGCACCGCAACCCGTGTGAGCGACCACCATAATCTCCTCAACACCGAGTTCGTAGATGGCGACAACGAGGCTGCGCAGAGCCGAGTCAAACGGCGAAATCACCAGTCCACCGGCATTCTTGATAATCTTGGCATCGCCGTTTTTCAGTCCCAGGGCTGCGGGCAGCAGTTCGGTCAAGCGGGTGTCCATGCACGAGAGCACGGCCAACTTCTTGTCGGGATACTTATCGGTTACATACTGCTCATAGGCCTTGCTGGTCACAAAGGACTTGTTGAATTTGAGAATCTGGTCTATCATCATAGTCGCTAACATGTTAAATTACAATCTGATTAATGCCACACCACCGAGCATCAGCAGGATGCCGACAACCTTGATCCATGTGATGGGTTTGCGCGGGGCACCGAGCCAGCCGAAGTGCTCCATGAGCATGCTGAGCGCTAATTGGCCGACCAGCAACGCCATCGAGAACACACCCACACCGACCTTGGGCACCAGCCAGGCGTTGCCAAACACGATCATCGCGCCGCACAGGCCGCCTGTCCACATCCACCACGGGTAGTCACGGCTGCAGGCTTTACCCACCAGGCGCACGCTGCCATTGAGCGTACACATCAGCAACAGCACCACTGTAGCGACAAAGAAGGCTACCGTCGTAGCCTGGACAGGGTTGCCCACGGCACTTGCCAGTTGTGCGTAAGCGCCTGTGACGCTGGACGACAAGCATCCCGACAACACAGCCAGCAGTTGCCACAGCACCAGGCGAGAGCCCTTGTTGCCGGCTTGCTGCTTAGCGCCCAGCCGAGGCAGAATCACCACCATGATGATGCCCAAGATGAGCAACAGGGCACCCATGATGCGCTTGCCCCCTAACGGGATGACCTGCGCGCCAAACCAGCCAAAATGATCAATCAGCAGACTGAATATCAACTGGCTGAACATGGGTATGATGATAGCCTGTAACTGGCCGATTTCCTTAAACAGATGGATGGCAATGGTGATGGTCACCACAGCGATCAGTCCTACAAACCAACTCCACCAGGGCGTAGCCGCCAGCACTTGGCTGGAAGGGACTATCGGGATGCCGGCGAGCATCGACACAAGCAGCAATGCCAATGTGGATACCGAAAACGAAACGAGCGTCGAGACGTAGGCTGGACCCACGGCGCCACGCAGCCGCGAGTTGGCGGCCGTCTGGAAGGGCATCAATAAGCCCATTGCCAGAGCGATTATCAGAAAATACATAAAATTACCTCATTAAATTTATTGGAGGGCAAAGATATTGAAAAAAAGGGCAAGTTGAGCGCAAAAACCAAAATTTGAGCAAACCCACGGCCTAATCATCCACGCCACTAGGGCACAGACCAGCCCTGACAACAGAGACACAGGCGGGTCGCCTTATTCCGGTTTTGTGACGATGATCAGTCGATGCGCTTGATCAACTTGGAGGGGACACCGCCCACGATAGTGCGCGGTGCCACATCCTTGTTAACCACAGCACCAGCCGCCACGATGGCGCCATCGCCAATGGTCACGCCGGCCAGCACCGTCGCGTTGGCTCCGATCCACACATTCTTGCCGATGTGGATGGGCGCGTGGGTCATGCCGGCACGCTGGTCTGGATCCACAAGATGGTTGAGGGTAGCCAGCACCACATTGTGACCGATGAGGGCGCCCTCGTCGATGGTGATACCTCCCTGATCCTGAAACTTGCAGCCCATGTTGATGAACACACGCTCACCTACCACGGTATTCTTGCCACAATCGGTGTGGAATGGTGGGAACAAGCCTACCGACTGGGGCACTTCCCGACCCCACAACTGCTCCAGCAGGTCGTGCAACTGCTCCGGCGTGTGGTAACTGCCGTTGATCTCGGCTGTGATTCTCAAGGCCTCTTGTGAGAGTTGGTGAAACATCATGTGCACGGGCGAACCGCCACCGATGGGTTGGCCCGAGGCCATATAATCTCTGAATTCTTGTATTGTCATTGTTGATTATCTGAGGTTTGTAGAGTTGTTAATCATTTTATAGGTTCCAGTCCTCGATGCGGCACTGCTGCTTGGGGATGGAGCGGGAAAAGGTCAGACCAGTGCGGCGTTCCACCTCGGCCACCGTAACCGCATGCTTGGCAACACCTCCCGGACTGGGCACATTATTATAAATAAAGGCGATGGCACGCCCCTGATCTGGCGCATAGATGACCTTGAAGAAGGCGTCGGGCACAGCGATATCCTTCTTGTCCTTGCCTATGCGCTTGGGATTCTTACCCATGATGGGTCCGGTATAGACCAGCAGGCGCTTGTCGCGCTTGGCCCAGCGGTGCACCTTCTCCTCCAGCATGCGCCAGTGGTCGTTGTTGAGTTTGGTATCCTGCGGGCACATGTTGGTCATGTAGAAGCATTGCGTCATGGCCGTCTTGTCCCAGCGCATATCCATCGCCGGGGCCATGTGGCCACGGCTATAGCCGCTGCCACGGTATTCCCAATTCTCTGGGCAGGACTTGATGGCGGCATCCTTGGCATAGTTGTAGTGCTTGCGGCTCTCGTGACCCGGAGCATCGGCCATATCGACCATGGTCGCCGTCAACTCATAGGCCACACAGTTGGGGATGCGTAACGAGGGGTTGAAGTTGACCCTGATGGCACTGTAGTTGATCACCTGGTTGGAGACGCCGTTGGGGATGCCTACCGCCAAGAGATCGCTGGACGTAGTGAACGAACCGGATAACTTGGACGGGGTGGACTTACCGGATAAACTGGACGGGGTCGAACGGCGAGCCTTCTTGGAATGGCGGGATTTCTTCTTTTTGGATTTTTTCTTTGACTTGGCTTGAGCCGACCATTGAGCGGTGATCGGGCTATTACCCACCACTTGCGGCGGCAGGGCAGCGCCCATGACCATCGCCACTGCGAGAATCCAGATTTTCAGTAATTGTTTCATCTGATCACGATTAACTAATGTATATGTGCTATTACCATTAACTAATTGAGCCACACATCGAGATGCACGTCGGCCTCCAGGCGCTGCTGCTCAGGCGCGGGCAGCAGCGGGAAAAAGTCGAGTCCCGTTCTGCGCTCCACCTCATCGACGCTCACGGCATACTGCCTCAGGCGGCCTCCGCTGCGCCCGTTGGGGTAGATAAAGGCAATGACTCGCCGTGGCCTCACGCACGGCGCCATCACGACCTTGTAGTAACCGCCGGGCACGGTGACCCGTCCATTAGCCAATGTGGTGTCGCCGCTACTCACAACGGGGCCAGTGAACACCAGCAGCACGCTATCGCGAGCGGTCCACTCTCGCACCTTATCCTCGAGTTTGGCCCATCCTCCCTGATTGAGAGTCTTGTGCATGGGAGCGATGTTGGTGAGCAAGAAGGACTGCCTCAGCGCTGCGTCGTTCCACTTCAGGTCGGCTGCAGGTACCAGGTGGCCGCGGTCCATGCCGCTACCGGCATAATCCTCGGGCGAGGGACAACCCTTGACACCTGTATCCTGGGCAAAACCCTCGCTACGCAAAGCGGTGCCGTGCAGTTGACCACGCGTCAGTTGATAGGCGGCACAGTTGGCAATGCCACGGTCGCCGTTGAAGTGTACCCCGAAGGCTTTATACCTTAGCAGGGTATCACTCATGGCACGGGGCAGCGCTACTGCCATCAGGCTATCGCGCTCGCTATCGCTCAAGGGAACCAGATGTGGAGTGCTGTCGTTCACAACAACCTTATACAGCAAAAAGCATACCAACCCCGCAGTCAGACCCCACGCCAGGAACCTGACCGCGTCACCCCACCGTAGTCGCAACCGCTGAAATCGCTCCATCATAGCCATAAGGTCTAGCGCGCCGCTCTGATGGCGATACGGTAGCCAGCAAAGGTCACGGCAATGATGACCACCATCATAAGGGTTAGCCACTGGGGAAGGGTCACTCCCGGTATGCAACTCAATGTCGCAAGCACGGACACTTCGAGCGCCAGCACGCGATACATGTCGGATGCCAGAATCACTTGCCTAACATTGCGCAACTTACCCACCAGCAGCGATGAACTGGGCATATAGACATCACCTAAGAGAAAGATAGCGATCAAAAACAGCGAGAAGGTATCGGAAAGCGTGTGACTGATCACCGACATGGCAATGGCGCTAACACACAACATTCCGGAGATGACTTCCACTATCGTCCCTTGGATGGTGCGGGGCACCTTGACCGAATCCGGGTCAAAGGCGTCGAGATCGATCTGTATGGGGAACTTATACAGATAGGTCACCACACCGACAAGCGTGAGCACGCATGCGATGAAGAATATCATCACAAATTGCCTGCCGCTGATCAAGCCCATTCCCCATATCGTGAACGCGACGGCAAACATCAGTATCGTGGCCGCAATCAGGATGAGTGCGATTAATTTTTTATTCATCGGTTTCATTGTTCTGGTCTTGATTGTCGGTTGCATGTTTCTTTTTGGGCAGACGGCGGGCCTTGCGCAACGCCTCGGTGATGATCCACTGCAACTGGCCGTTGGTGGAGCGGAACTCGTCGGCTGCCCACTTCTCGATGGCATCCATCGTGTCGCTGTCAACACGCAGGATGAAACTCTTTGTGGCTTTCTTTGCCATAGTCTGCTAATTCTTTAGGCGGGACTTTTATTGCGAATTACGCGAATTATACTTATTGCACGAATAATGTGACAGTGAGATTTGTTCAATTCGCGTAATTCGCATCGGCCCGGCAGTATTACATGTTCAATGTGCCGGTATTGACCACGGGCTGTGCCGACTCATCGGCACACAGGACAACCAAGAGGTTGCTCACCATCGAGGCCTTCTTGTCCTCGTCGAGTTCCACGATGCCATCGGCCGAGAGTTTGTCCAACGCCATCTTGACCATGCTCACGGCGCCTTCCACAATCTTCTCGCGCGCGGTGATGATAGCGCTAGCCTGCTGGCGACGCAGCATCACGGCAGCGATTTCCGGGGCATAGGCCAGATAGTTGATGCGGGCCTCCACAATCTCGATACCGGCCATAGCCAGACGCTCGTTTAACTTAGCCTCGAGTTCCTCGTTGATCTCTTCGCCTCCAGAGCGCAGGGTCAGTTCGGAGGTGTTCTCGTCGTTATCATCGTAGGCATACTGGCCAGCCACCTGCCTCAAGGCGGCGTCGCTCTGCACGCTCACGAAGTTTTCCAACGCCTTCATCAGTCCCTTGGTATCGCCGATGGTCGACGAGGCCATCGTCTGTGAATCGACCTCAAACAGGGCTTTGTAGGTATCCTTGAGCCTCCACACCAGCACCAGACCGATCATCACGGGATTACCCACCTTGTCGTTGACCTTGATGGGCTCCACATCCAGGTTGCGGGCTCGCAGCGAGACCGACTTGGTGCCATAAAACGGGTTGATCCAATAGAAGCCCGTGCGGGTAAACGTGCCACTGTACTTGCCAAACCAGGTGGTCACCCTGGCGGTGTTGGGCTCCAGCATCAGGAACCCGATCCACACCAGCAGCGAGCAGATGCCCGCCAAGATGCCGGTTATCAGAAAGGTCGTTCCCAGCACATGATTGCCCATGTCGTAAAAGTCAACACACTTGAAGATGCACCACACAGCCAATGCAGGCAGGACAAGGCCCACAAACACCATCAAAAAGCCGTTAAGGGTCACACCTTTGAAATTAAATTCCTTGGATTCCATAATAAATAATGTATTTAAAAAGGTCAATAACTAAGTTAATCAATTGATATCATTTTAATATCACAAAGATATATACAAATCCCGTACCACGCAAGAGCGGATCCAAATATTTAACATCATTTAACCATCAGCAAGCACCGCGCTTCGCGCTTGTAAAAACGCATAGATTGGGGCTTGAATCGGCGATTATTGAGCACAAATGTTGTGAAAGCCGATAAACTTTGCTAACTTTGCGGTCTATTTTTTTAGTTATGGAAGAAGTAACCTATCAGGGCCTGACGTTTGAGCCTTACATCAGACGTGAAGAGATCGCCAAGCAAGTGCACCGCCTTGCCCAGGAAATCAAACGCGATTACGCCAACGAGAAAGTCATTTTCTTATGTGTCCTCAACGGAGCCTTTATTTTTACGGCTGACCTGTTCCGCGCGTGCGACCTGCGCGATGCCGAGGTCACCTTTATCCGCTTCAAGTCCTACGATGGCATGTCGTCGACTGGAACGGTCAAGGAGATCATGGGACTGAGCGAAGACATCACCGACCGCAATGTCCTCATTGTGGAGGATATCATCGATAGTGGTGTCACGGCCGCCCAGTTGCGCAAGGAACTTGAGAAGCGCAACCCCAAGTCGGTCAAGATGGTCTCCCTGCTGTTCAAGCCCGACGCACTGACCGTGGGCCGAGGACCGGATTACGTAGGCTTTGAGATTCCGTCAAAGTTCATCCTAGGCTATGGTCTGGATCTTGACGGCCAGGCACGCAACCTGCCCGACATCTACGTCCTGAAAGAGAAATAACCGCTCATCGACATACCGTCGATGAAAAGACATGCGCACTGCTGAAGATGTGACATGGAGAATCTGAGCCAAGAATCGTCCACGACTCATCTTCGGCAGAACTACGCGAAAGAGTGAGACTATTAATTTCAATCAAGTATAATCAATCAGACAAGACACTACTATGTTGAACATTGTTATTTTTGGTGCTCCCGGATCGGGCAAAGGCACACAGAGCGATAAGATTATCGAAAACTACCACCTGTTCCACATCTCAACAGGCGACGTATTGCGCTACAACATCCGCCGTGGCACGGAACTGGGCAAAACCGCCAAGGGTTATATCGACCAGGGTCAACTTGTTCCCGACGAACTCATCATCGACATTCTGGCCCAAGTGCTCGACGAGAACAAAGACAAGGCCAGCGAGGGCGTGATCTTTGACGGATTTCCCCGTACGATTCCGCAAGCCGAGGCACTCGAGCAACTACTGGCCGACCGCGGCACCCGCATCGACGCCGTTGTGGGCCTGGAAGTTCCCGAGGAAGAACTGATCAAGCGCATCTTGCTGCGCGGACAGCAGAGCGGCCGCGCCGATGATAACGAGGAGACCGCCCGCAAGCGACTGGAGGTCTACCACAACCAGACCTCTCCGCTCAAGGCCTACTACGAGGAGCAGGGCAAGTACCGCGCCATCAATGGTCTGGGCACCATCGACGGAATCTTCGAACTGATCAAAGAGGTCCTGGACAGCACCAAGTAATTACAACCTCCACATCTGTTCTATTATGGGCGAACGGCAAGAAAGCCTGTGGTCGCGGATCAACCGCAACCTGCGCTACATCATCAGTGGCGTGTGGAACGACACACGCGACCATTGGTCGGTGAAGATGGTGAAAATCATCAACTTGAGCGTACAGTCATTTCTCGACCGCGACCTGCAACTCCGTGCCGCCTCACTCACCTACAGCACAGTGCTGGCCATCGTGCCAGCACTGGCTATGCTGTTTGCCATCGCACGAGGTTTTGGCTTCCAAAACCTGATGCAAAGCGAACTCCTACGCTATTTTCCCTCACAGCGCCAGGCGCTGGAAAACGCTCTGGTATATGTCGACAACTACCTCTCGCAGGCCTCACAAGGCATATTCATCGGCATCGGCCTGATATTCCTGCTGTGGACCTTGGTTTCGCTCATGAGCAATGTCGAGAACACGTTTAACCACGTGTGGGGCATCACCACCAGGCGGTCGTTGCAGCGCAAGTTTACCGACTACAGCGCGCTGTTCCTGTTACTGCCCGTGCTGATTGTGTGCTCGGCAGGCATCTCAATCTTTATGAGCGATGCCGTGCAGCGTGTGTTTGAGGGCAAAGACCTCTCCCCCATGGTTCACCGCCTGCTCTCCTTCATGCCCACAGTCATCTCGTGGATTATATTTACAGCGGCCTACTACATGGTGCCCAACACCCGGGTCAAGTTGACAGGCGCCCTATGTGCAGGCATTCTGTGCGGCACGCTGTTCCAGGTGGTGCAGATGCTGTTTATGAGCGGACAAATCTATGTGTCAAAGTATAACGCCATCTACGGCAGTTTCGCCTTCCTGCCACTGATGCTCGTGTGGATGCAGATCTCATGGCTCATCACCCTGGCCGGAGTGGTGCTCACCTACGCCTGGCAGAATTTCGACAGTTTCGTCTATCGTGGCAAGGCTCAGGAGGTCTCCCCAGCCTACAGCCGCCACCTGACGCTGGCCGTGCTTGCCCTGGCTGCCAAACGATTCAAGCAGCGCGACGGCTATCTCACACGCCACGAACTGATATACGACTATGACATTCCAGGCCCACTAGCCGACAGCATGCTCGAGCAGTTGCAGCGCGCCGGACTCATCTGCGCCATCACCGGCGGCAAGCATGACGACGACAAAGCCTTCCAGCCCGCATGTGACCCAGACGATATCACCATCGTCATGGCCACCAACGCGCTAGCCGACCAAGGGCACTCCCACTTTATCGTCAAGGCCGACGAACGCTTTGCCCCAGTGCTGAAACACCTCGAGGCCCTGCGCCAGAGCCAGCAGGAAATGGCCAACGACGTGCCGCTCTACCGGCTGCTGTGAGAGCCACAGTCGGCAAAACCCAGGACACGGGCAGCAAAATGATAAAAAAAACGGCTTTTGCCGTGTTCTTTCAGCAAAAAGTACTATCTTTGTCGCCGAAAAAATAGACCGAATGCCTGAATGGTGGAATCGGTAGACACGAGGGACTTAAAATCCCTTGGCCATTGCGGCCGTGTGGGTTCAAGTCCCACTTCAGGTACTACGGCGGGGCTGGTAAGCATTTTACCAGCCCCGCCGTATTTTATCTCCCAAGCGGCCTATAGGCTCAGGCTCTGCCAGGATCACCCCACAAGCCTGCGCCAGCCACTACGCCCTACTTCATCACATCGACAATCGCCTTGCCGATATGCTCGATAATGTCGCTGGCCACCATGCCATAGGTGCCATGCTCGCGTGCGGCCAGATCACCAGCCAAACCATGCAGATAAACGCCAAGCACTACCGACCAGTCGGCAGGATAGTTCTGGGCAATCAGCGCCGAGATGACTCCGGTGAGCACATCACCACTGCCGGGCGTGGCCATACCAGGATTGCCGCTGCTGTTGACATAGATCTTGCTGTCGGGGCGCACCGTCATGGTGTAATGACCCTTGAGCACAATGGTGATCTTGTAGAGTTTGGCCACGTCGATAGCCTTCTTGAGGCGCTCCTCGTCGGTGTTGTGGTCACCAAACAAGCGGTCAAACTCGATGGCATGCGGCGTGATGATAGAGCGCTGCGGGATGTTCTTCAGCAACATGGGACGACGAGCGATACAGTTGAGCGCGTCGGCATCAAGCAGGCAGGGACGCTTGTAGTTCATGATGAAGTGATGGACGGCCTCGAGCGTCTCATCGTTAACGCCCATGCCTGGTCCCAAAGCGACCACACTATAGGTATGGTGCAGGTCGATTGCCGAGGTGACGAGCTCGTTGCGGTCAGGCTCAAACAGAGCCTCAGGCACAGCCGTCTGCAGCACTTGGTAGCCACAACGCGGCGCATGCACGGTAACCAACCCCGCACCCGTGCGCAAGGCACCGCGCGCAGCCAGCACAGCAGCGCCCATCATGCCGTAACTGCCGGCGATGAGCAGCAGCGTGCCGTTGTCATACTTGTTGATGAACGGGTTGCGCGGATGCATCACCTCGTGCACATCGTCACGCTCGATAAGATAGAAGTCGGTCGGCGTGCGTGCCAGGCTCTCGCTGTCGAGTTCGATGTCAAGCACCTTGCACTCTCCCACACAGTCGGCATTCTCGGCAAAGTAGAAGGCGAGGCGCTTGCTCTGGTAGGTGAGGGTGAGATTGGCGCGGATGATATTGCGGCGGTCGTTGCCCACATTCCACTCGCCAAACATGCCCGACGGCAGGTCGATGGACACAACATAAGCGCCACTGCTGTTGATGTACTGCACCAGCGCGGTGTAGCCTCCCCTGAGGGGGGTGCGCAGGCCATTGCCGAACAAACCGTCGACCACGACATCGTTCTCGTCCAGTTCGGGCGGTGAGAAATTCTGGATCACCTCGATGAACTCGATATCGTCGCCAGCGGTCGCCAGCAAGCGGTCGCGATTAGCCAAGCAGCAGGGTGACAACTGAGCCGACTTGATGTTGAACAGGTAGACCTCTGGGCGGTATCCCTGCTCATACATCATGCGGGCCACAGCCAGCGTGTCGGCGCCATTATCGCCAGGGCCGGCAAAGAAGACAAAGCGCTTAGAGGTCCTCCAGCGGGAAATGAGTTCGTAGGACACAGCCGACGCGGCCCGCTCAATCAGGTCGAGCATGGACATGTCCTCTTTTTCCACAGTGCGGTCGCCGATGCGGCGAAGTCCATCATTGGTGAATATTTTCATTGCTATAAAGCGATTTTTCGAGTTGAATGATATGAGAGAGCAAAGTTAATTATTTTTTGCCGTTTTGAATACAAAAAAAACAAAAATTGTGGTGATTTTTTTTGGGTCACCTGCAAAACCGTGTGTCTGGATTAAACAGGGTCACTCACCCGAAGGGTGTCCCATGCAATAGCCCCCAGTAAATCAGATGACCGAGCGCAAGCGAGGGAGTATGATTCACTGGGGGTAAAAGATAACTGAGATTGTCGCTGGAGGCGACCCCAATTGGGGCGTCCTTGTAATTGAACCAGAAATTAATGCTACCTTTGCCTCGTCATGAGTTATACCAATCTCGTTTACCACAGAATACAGGCGCTTCATCCTGGACTGTGGCGGTGAGATTGATGAGCGGTTCTTCCTGAAAGACTGATACAATGGGGTCGCCCCGGGGCGACAGAGGTCTCTACTCGGCACCCCGCCGGGGCGGCTGTCCTCGCTACGCTTCGGAAATCCGCCCCAGCGGGGTTACTCATAGGGCCACCCGCTGGGTGGTATCTCTGATTGCTGAACACACAGTTTTGCAGGTGCCCC
>Ga0256405_10003491_pt1 | contig 32213 bp, 18 predicted proteins | sample RumenRJG_02DNA_FD_189096 | JGI IMG/M metagenome (GOLD analysis project Ga0256405, IMG submission 189096) | Bovine rumen microbial communities from Lethbridge, Alberta, Canada - RJG_02 | ecosystem: Host-associated > Mammals > Digestive system > Stomach > Rumen | place: Canada: Alberta...
ATCAGCTGAAGTACTTCACGCCGGCCTCGAAGAGACGCATATTCTGGTCGCCTTCGATATTGAGGTTGATGAAGCGGCCGCTGCGCTCGCAGTGGACCATCTTGCCGAAGACACGGCCGTCGGGGGAGGTAATACCCTCGATGGATGCATAGGAGCCGTTGATGTTCCACTCTTCATTCATAGAGACGTTGCCGTCGGGATCGCAGTAGCGGGTCGCGATCTGACCGTTCTCCTCCAGCTTTTTGATCCACTCGGCAGGGGCAACAAAACGTCCCTCGCCGTGGGAAGCGGGATTGACGTAGACGCCGCCGGGCTCGGCAAGTGCCAGCCAGGGGCTCTTGTTGGAAGTCACCTTTGTATAGGCCATTTTGGAAATGTGGCGGCCGATGGTGTTGTAGGTCAGGGTCGGAGACTGCTCGTCCTGTCCGGTGATCCTGCCGTGAGGGACAAGGCCCAGCTTGATCAGAGCCTGGAAGCCGTTGCAGATGCCCAGGGCAAGTCCGTCGCGCTTGTCCAGAAGGTCTGTGACAGCCTCTTCGATAACTGCATTGCGGAATGCGGTTGCAAAGAACTTTGCGCTGCCGTCGGGCTCGTCACCTGCGGAGAATCCGCCGGGGAACATGATGATCTGTGCCTGTGCGATAGCATCGGCAAAAGCCCTGGCGGAATCGCGGATATTTTCAGGTGTCAGATTGGTGAAGACACGGGTGATGGTCTTCGCCCCTGCTGCAGTGAAGGCCGCAGCAGTGTCATACTCGCAGTTGGTGCCCGGGAAGACCGGAATGAAAACTGTGGGCTGACCGATTTTGTGCGTGCAGACAGCGATCTGTCCGCCGGTATAGATGGGTGTCTCCACAGGAGTCGTGTCTTTTTCTGCCTTTGTAGGGAAGACCTTCTCCAAGGGACGCTTCCAGGCTGCCAGAATCTCGTCCAGAGCGATTTCCTCATCCTGGAAGGAGAAGACAGCCTTATCCTTTCCGGTCACAGTACCAATAATGCGCATGTCGAAGCCTTCCGCATCGGAAACAGCTTTGAGGTCATCGGGAGACATCTCAACAAGCAGGTCGCCCATGGCATTTCTGTACAGGTCTTTCAGGCGGAGCTTCTCGACGAAGGAGATTCCGAAACCGTTGCCGAAAGCCATCTTGGCAGCAGCGGGCAGAATGCCGTAGCAGTCAAGTGCATAAGCGGCGCAGATCTTTCCTTCGCGCATCAGGGAAGTGACAAGATCATACATGTGCATGACATCGTCGTAAACAGGGATGTCAAATTCATCTTTTTCGATCCGGAACTGGACAAGGACATCTCCCTCTCTCTTGAGCTCGGGAGTGACGATCTCCTGTGCCTTTGCGACATCGACCGCGAAAGAAACAAGCGTAGGCGGAACATCGATATCGAGGCCTTCCTCGCGGAAGGTTCCGGACATGGAGTCCTTGCCGCCGATACTGGCAAGGCCATAGCCGATCTGCGCGTCATAGGCGCCCAGCAGGGCAGACAGGGGCTGGCTCCATCTGGCGGGTTCCTGGGACATGCGGCCGAAATACTCCTGGAAGGTAAAGTGGAGTTTTCTGTAATCACCGCCTTCTGCGACGATCCTGGACATGGATTCGGTCACCGCATAAATCGCACCGTGGTAAGGGCTCCAGGAAGACAGATAGGGATCAAATCCGTAACTCATCATGGAGACAGTATCTGTTGTGCCGCCAAGGACCGGGAGACGTGCAGTCATTGCCTGGGTGGGGGTCAGCTGATAGCGGCCGCCATAGGGCATGGTGACTGTCGCTGCGCCGATACTGGCATCAAACATCTCGACCAGGCCCTTCTGGGAGCAGACATTGAGGTCGGAAACCGAAGCCTTTACAGTATCTGCAAAGGAGGGGTTCTCGGCTGCCAGTTCTTTGGCGACTTTGCCGGAAGCGATCTTTTTAAAGTAATTGTCCTTTTCGGATGGCATCAGGACCTTGACGTCTGTCTCCTGATGCGCGCCGTTGGTATCAAGGAAAGAACGGGCGATGTCGACGATCGCCTTGCCTCTCCATTTGAGGACAAGCCTGGGTTCTTCGGTAACGCGGGCCAGAGGGGTCGCCTCCAGGTTCTCTTCCGCGGCATATTTCAAAAATTCCGCCTGATCTTCGGGCGCAACCACAACAGCCATACGCTCCTGGGATTCGGAGATGGCAAGTTCTGTGCCGTCCAGGCCCTCATATTTCTTGGGCACCAGGTCGAGATTGACCTCCAGGCCGTCAGCAAGTTCGCCGATAGCGACGGAAACACCGCCCGCACCGAAGTCATTGCACTTTTTGATGAGGCTGGAAACCTCGGGACGGCGGAACAGACGCTGAAGCTTACGCTCTGTAGGAGCATTACCCTTCTGCACTTCCGCGCCGCAGGTGGTCAGGGACTCCTGGGTGTGGGCTTTGGAGGAGCCGGTCGCTCCGCCGATGCCGTCACGTCCGGTACGTCCGCCGAGCAGGATAATGACATCGCCGGGATCGGAGTTGAGACGCTGGACGTTCGCTCTTGCCGCTGCGCCCATGACGGCGCCGATCTCCATGCGCTTTGCAAGGTAGCCGGGATGATAGATCTCGGAAACATGGCCGGTGGCAAGACCGATCTGGTTGCCGTAGCTGGAATAACCGTCAGCTGCTCCGATAACCAGTTTTTTCTGCGGCAGCTTGCCTCGGATGGTCTGGGCAACGGGAACAGTGGGATCCGACGCGCCGGTCACACGCATGGCCTGATATACATAGCCTCGTCCGGACAGGGGATCGCGGATCGCGCCGCCCAGGCAGGTGGCCGCGCCGCCGAAAGGCTCGATCTCTGTGGGATGATTGTGGGTCTCATTCTTGAAGAAAACAAGCCACTCTTCTGTCTCGGGGCCATTTCCGTAATCTACTTCGATCGGGACCACGATCGAGCAGGCATTGTTTTCGTCGGACTCTTCCATGTCGGTCAGCTTTCCGTCGGCCTTGAGCTTCTTCATGCCCATGATGGCCAGATCCATCAGGCAGACAGGCTTATCGGTGCGTCCCGCATACAGCTCTGCGCGGGTATCGGAATAGCTCTGCCATGTGGTCTCGATGGGGGTGCGGTAGAAGCCGTCCTCGAACTCGATGTTTTTGAGTTCTGTAGAGAAGGTGGTGTGACGGCAGTGATCGGACCAGTAAGTGTCCAGCACACGGATCTCGGTGATGGTGGGATCACGGTGCTCTGTATCACGAAAATAGGTCTGGATAAACTGAAAATCCGCCCAGGTCATGGCAAGACCCAGGGAGGAATACAGTTTTTTGAGGGAAGCGGCATCCATATCCGTAAAGCCGTCAAAAATCTGTACATTGTCAGGCTCGGGATATTCGGTCCGCAGAGTCTCCGGCTTGTCCATACCTGTCTCACGGGAATCCACCGGATTGATGCAGTAGGCCTTGATCCGGTCCACATCTTCCTTTGTCAGATCTCCTGCCAGCAGATAGGTGACAGCCGTGCGCACCACGGGCTTTTCCTCTGCGTTGAGAAACTGCAGACACTGCTCGGCACTGTCCGCGCGCTGGTCAAACTGACCGGGCAGGGCTTCCACGGAGAATACACTGGTCCCCTCGGGGATCTCGATGGTCTCCTTATATAAATCGTCTACGGGCGGCTCGGAAAAAACAGTTCTGCATCCCTTTTCAAAAGTCTCATCCGAGATATTCTCGACATCGTACCGGATCAGGATACGGACGCCCCTGATTTTCTCAATTCCTAAAAAGCCTTCAATGTCCTCCTTCAGCTGCCTTGCCGCGACGGCAAATGGCTCTTTCTTCTCGACGTATACGCGTCTTACACCGCTCATTCTTTTCTCTCTTTCCGGAGCTCTGTGTGCGGAATAATCTGTGATGCTCCAGGGTCACAGACTATATGTTGATTTCTTTCGTACTGCATTAAACAATTCCTGAAAACCGGACAAATCTGTCCGAGTTTAAGAATGATATCAAGCAGACATTTCCGTCACATTATAGCATAGGATTTAAAAAAGTACAGAATTGTTCCTGCTTTACATGTTAAAATATTATAAAGGCTCTCGGGAACTTACTTGTATAAACGAATTCCGAAAGCCTTTTTACGTATTTATTATGTCTGCGCGGGGCAAACACACGCGCACCGGCATAGTAAAAACGCAGCTGTAACTGCAGGGAAAGGATCTCCTCTTTACCTGATGGGTGGGGTAAAAAGAAATCCGGATTCCCATGCGCAGCCTGTATTGCAGATCGATGCATCTTCGGGGTTTATTATCGTCTAATGGGTGGGACGAAGCAGACCCCTGCGGTGCGCAAGTGTGTCCGATGATTACCGGCACACGCCACAGAAAAAGAAAGGAAGGTAATGTTTTGGGGGCTTTAACATTGATCGCACCCGTTTTCGGAGTGCTGGCACTTTTGTTCGCATTCTACCTCATCGGTAAGGTCAATCGCCAGGACGCAGGCACCGACCGCATGAAGGAGATTGCAGCATTCATTCACGAAGGAGCGCGAGCGTTCCTGATGGCTGAATACAGGATTCTTGTTTTCTTTGTAGCTATTCTTTTTATACTGATCGGTCTTGGAATCAGCTGGCTGACAGCCTACAGCTTCCTGGTGGGCGCGGTCTTCTCCACAGCTGCCGGTTTCATCGGAATGAATGTGGCGACAAGGGCGAATGTCCGCACAGCGGCAGCCGCGAAAGACAAAGGCATGAATGCCGCCCTGTCTGTAGCTTTCTCCGGCGGAGCAGTCATGGGCATGAGTGTTGTCGGTTTCGGACTGGTCGGATCTGGTCTGATCTATTTTGTCACCGGCAACCCCGATATTCTCTCCGGATTCTCCCTGGGGGCTTCCTCAATCGCACTGTTCGCGCGAGTCGGCGGCGGCATCTACACCAAGGCTGCAGACGTCGGCGCTGACCTTGTCGGTAAAGTCGAGGCAGGTATCCCCGAGGATGATCCCCGAAACCCCGCTGTTATCGCCGACAACGTCGGTGACAACGTCGGCGATGTCGCCGGAATGGGCGCTGACCTCTTTGAATCCTACGTGGGTTCCATCGTATCGGCCATCACTCTCGGTGTCGTCTACCATGAAGTCAGCGGAGCTATTTTCCCGCTTCTTATAGCGTCACTGGGCATTGCGGCCTCCATTCTGGGATGCTTCTTCGTCAAGGGCGATGAGAATTCCAACCCGCACAAAGCTCTGAAGGCAGGCAGTTATTCTGCCGCTATCATCGTAATCATCGGCTCTCTTGCAATGAGCTGGTATTTCTTCCACTCCCTCCGCGAAGCTTTTTCTATCATTTTCGGACTCGTCGTCGGCCTGATCATCGGCGTTGTTACAGAGATCTATACCTCCGGTGACTATCGCTTCGTCAGAAAGATCGCGCAGCAGTCCGAAACAGGTCCCGCGACCACTGTCATAAGCGGTATCGCGGTAGGCATGCAGTCCACTGCAGTTCCGATCATTCTGATCTGTGTCGGCATTATCGGCGCCTACCTCTCCTGCGGCCTCTACGGCATCGCGCTTGCAGCCGTCGGCATGCTCTCTACAACAGGCATTACCGTTGCGGTCGACGCCTACGGTCCCATCGCGGACAACGCCGGCGGTATCGCGGAGATGTCCCATCTTCCCTCCCGCGTCCGCAAGATCACGGATCGTCTGGATGCTGTCGGAAACACCACCGCTGCTATGGGAAAAGGCTTTGCCATCGGTTCCGCAGCTCTCACTGCCCTGGCCCTGTTCGTCTCCTACGCCCAGGCAGTCAAACTCTTTGAGCAAGGTATCAACCTGCTTGACTACAAAGTCATTGTCGGGCTCTTCCTTGGCGGTATGCTCCCTTTTCTCTTCTCTGCCCTGACTATGGACTCTGTGTCCAAGGCAGCCTACAAGATGATCGAAGAAGTCCGCCGCCAGTTCCGCTCCATTCCGGGAATCCTTGAAGGAACCGGTAAACCGGATTATACTACCTGTGTAGCCATTTCCACACAGGCAGCCCTGCACGAGATGCTTGTTCCCGGCGTCATGGCAGTTGTCTGCCCCTTGCTGGTCGGCATCGTCCTGGGACCCACAGCCCTGGGCGGTCTTCTCGCAGGCGCGCTCGTCACCGGTGTCATGCTGGCCATCTTCATGTCCAACTCCGGCGGCGCCTGGGATAACGCCAAAAAGTACGTGGAGGAAGGCCACAACGGCGGCAAGGGAAGCGAGACCCACCATGCCACCGTCGTCGGCGACACTGTGGGCGACCCTTTCAAGGATACATCCGGTCCTTCCATCAATATCCTGATCAAGCTCATGACTGTCGTCTCACTTGTATTCGCACCGCTGTTCCTGCAGTTCGGCGGACTGTTCTAATCAGAGAAAAGGAGATTCTATCATGCAAAACAACATGGAATTGATTCCTGAGTTCCAGATTCTCGTTGACAAAGCAAAAGAACGCAACGCCGGAAAGCCCATGCGTATTGCCATTGCCGGAGCTGACGCGGAGAATATCCTGCAGGGCGCCTTCTGGGCACAGGAGGAGGGATTCGCCGAACCGATCCTGATCGGAAATTACAAGAAGATCAGCCAGACGCTGGAAAAGCTCGGTCTGTCAGACCGCAAGTTCGATATCCAGCCGGTCAGCAATGATACCAACGTTGTCCAGTACGCCATAGAGATGATCCGGGCCGGCAGCGCCGACGCCCTCATGCGCGGCAATACCCAGACCCGTGATTTTCTCATGCCCGTACTCAACAAGGTCAACCACCTGATCCGCCCGAACAGACTTCTGACTCATATCGTTATGATCAAGATCCCGACCTACCACAAGATGCTGGCGATCTCCGATGTCACTCTGCTGGTCAGTCCCTCTATTGAGGAACGCAAAAAGGTCATCGTAAACATGGTCGATGCTCTGCATGTCTTCGGGATCAAGAATCCGAATATCGGTCTGCTCTCTCTGATCGAAAAACCCGCCTTCCACATGAAGGATACTGTCGAAGCACAGACCATTCTCATCGATCATCAGGATGAGCCGATCGCCGAATGCAACCTGGTGGGACCGATCACCTGGGACCTGATGCTCAACAAAGAAGCCGCCCGCCTCAAAGGCTATGACAATCCCGCCTGCGGCGAGTTTGATGGCGTTGTCGTCAATAATCTTATGACCGGCAACCTGATCGTCAAGGTTCTGGATACCAGCTGCGGTGCCTACAACTGCGGCATCCTGATCGGTGCCAATATTCCCATTGCCATCACCGGCCGCAGCGAATCTGCCAGGGAGGCCTTCCTCTCCGTGGCGGCCTGTGCGGCAATGAACGCCTCCCCCAGGCATGAGGTCTATTTCGGTGAGGATCATGTTCAGGGCGGAATCGGCCTGGACCATTGACCCGCATAAAACAGTTTACCTGACAGAACTGCAGCTGCTGCTATAGCGCCGGAGTGCGCAGCAATGTGCGGAAGATGCGGCCCTTAAGGGCAGCCCGCATGCGGCGAACAAGACTCGCTCGCGAGTCTTGCATCACAGGGCATGTGCCCGCAAACATAGCCACATGTACAGCATAAAAAAGAACCTGCATCCGCAGGTTCTTTTTTTATTCCGCTTTGCTTCTCGCACTTCCGTTCCGTTCGATTGTTCGATTTCGCTCTTCGCTCTATTCCGCGCCTTCGTGCTTGAGGACCACTGAGACCGTCTTGAATAGGATCTGGAAATCCAGTTCCGGGCTCCAGTTCTGGATATACTCGCGGTCCAGACGGACAACCTCCTCGAAATCAGTGATCTCGCTCCTGCCGCTGATCTGCCACAGGCCGGTGATGCCCGGCTTGATACTCATTCGCACACGGTGGTGAAGATCATATTTTTCCCACTCATCCAGAGTCGGAGGGCGTGTTCCGACAAGGCTCATTTCACCCTTGAGGACATTCCAGAACTGCGGGAATTCGTCCAAGGAGGTGCGGCGGATAAAGTTGCCGATCCCTATGGGCTTTCCATTCTTGTCCTTCTTTTCGCTGCCGATGATGCGGGGGTCGTCGTCCATCTTGAACATCATCCCGTCCTGCACCTTGTTCTGGGCCATCAGTGCTATTTTGCGCTCCTCGGCATCCATATACATGCTGCGGAACTTATACATATTAAACGGCTTGCCGTTTTTACCGATACGCTTCTGTGTAAAGAAGATCGGACCCGGAGACTCTTTGTAAATGATCGGAGCAATGAAGATAAAGACGATACCGGTCAGAATACATCCCACGATACCGCCGGCGATATCCATGATCCTTTTGAAGGCCAGTTCGCGGATCGATACGATACGCAGGCTGTTGGTCAGTACCTTGTAATTGCCGATCTTTTCCACTTCCTGCGTCCCCATACGGCTGTCATTGAGGGCGGAGATACAATAGTGTACTGTGATGCCCATGTTGAGAAGGTTGTCCACCATCTCGACCGGATATGGGAGGTTATCAGGCTGATAGAGGAAGACCTCGTCCACCCAGTGCCTTCCTATATAGAAGAGGATGTTTTCGCCTCTTCCCAGGATTGGAATCCCGTTACGCTCCTTCTCGTCAGCAGAAGCCTGATCCATCAGGATAATACCGGAGATGAAATAATCGTGGAAGGAGTTGTCTGACAGGTTTTTGATCACCTCATCCATCAGATGGCTGGAGGTGATGACCATCAGAGATCTCTGCCCCTTCTTATCTCTTCGGGTTTTGAGGATCCTCTTCTTATTGGCAAGTCTGACAAAGAAGGAAGCAAACAGAAACAGGACCGCAGTCAGGCCTGTCAGCAGTCGCGAGATCAGATAGATCTGGTGGACCGAAAACAGGTAGACCAGGTTCAGCAGTTCAACTGTGACAATATAGCGGAAAACGCAGATCAGTTCTGTCCAGTTGTTTCGCCGGAGTATATTTTTATAACTCTCGGAAAAAAGCACAACGATCAGCTGGCAGAACAGGTATACGATTCCCTGGTATCGGTAGAGCACGATCCTGTAGGGATTGGATATCCCGCGCAGGATCCAGTAACTCGCCACATAACAGATCTGAAACACCACAAGGTCCAGGACCATGAAATCCAGGTGCTTCAGCCAGCCTGTTTTTTCTTTTTTATACATACGAAAACTCCCTGACGGCAGATTTTACGCATGCAAGACTCGCTCGCGAGTCTTGCGCCCCGCGCGGGCTGCCCGTAAGTACAACATCTTCCATACCGCGCGCGCGGGCATCCTCGCGGAGCATTTATTCAACCGTCACGCTCTTTGCCAGGTTTCTGGGCTTGTCAACATCCAGGCCCTTGGCAACGCTGATATAGTATGCCATGAGCTGCAGAGGAATGATGGCAAGGCTGTTAGCGAAGTGCGGATCCGTCCTGGGAACGTATACTGTAAAGTCTGCTGTGTCTTCGACACTATAGTTTCCGTAAGTCGTAAGGCCCATGAGGTAGGCACCGCGGCTCTTGACCTCAACCATGTTGCTGATGGTCTTCTCGAAGAGCTCGGGCTGCGTAAGGGAGCCCACGACAAGCGTGCCGTCCTCGATCAGGCTGATAGTGCCGTGTTTGAGCTCGCCCGCCGCGTATGCCTCGGAGTGCACGTAGCTGATCTCCTTCATCTTGAGGCTGCCCTCAAGGCAGATCGCGTAGTCGATGCCGCGTCCGATAAAGAAGACATCGTGCGCAATGGAGAACTTGGCGGCAAACCACTGGATCCTCTCCTTGTCACCGAGGATACGTGAAATCTGATCCGGGATCTTCTTGATATCTTCGATATAGGCAGCGTACTGTTCTTCCGTGATATATCCCTTCACTCTGCCGAACTCGATGGCAAGGAAGTAGCCTGCGATCAGCTGCGTAGAATAGGCCTTGGTGGTCGCAACCGCGATTTCCGGGCCTGCCAGTGTATAGAGCACGTCGTCTGCCTCTCTGGCGATCGAGGAGCCGATCACGTTGACGATGCCCAGAGTGCGCGCACCCTTGTTTTTGGCCTCGCGAAGGGCAGCCAGGGAGTCGGCCGTCTCGCCGGACTGGCTGATCACAATAACCAGAGAATCTTCATGCAGGATCGGGTTGCGGTAGCGGAATTCGCTTCCGAGCTCGACACGAACAGGAATGCGGGCAAGATCTTCGATCACATACTGCAGAGTAATGCCGACATGATAAGCGCTGCCGCATGCAACGATATTGATCTCCCGGATGCTGCGGATGTCATCTTCTGTCAGAGAGATTCCTTCGAGGTTGACCCTGTCATCCTTGACAATGGAGTTGATGGTATCCAGGACCGCCTTGGGCTGCTCGTGGATCTCCTTCATCATGAAATGCTCAAAACCGCCTTTCTCGGCAGCTTCCGCATCCCACTTGATCTGTACAAGTTCCTTTGTGATCTCTTCCTGGTCCAGGTTATAAAAAGAAGCAGTGCCTGCGCCCAGTCTTCCAATCTCATTGTTGCCGATATAATAGACATTTCTGGTGTAGCGCAGAATGGCAGGTACATCAGAAGCCAGGTATGTCTCACCTTCCCCTACGCCGATGATCATAGGGCTGTCCTTACGGGCGACAAAGATTTCTCCGGGATAGTCCTTGAACATGAAAGCCAGTGCATAGGAGCCGCGTACGCGGACCATGGTGCGGACGATGGCATCCACGGGTCCCATATTGTACTTTTTAAAGTAATAGTCAACGGTCTTGATCGCCACTTCTGTATCAGTCTGGGAGTGGAAGGTGTAGCCGTTTCGGACCAGCTTGTCGCGCAGTTCCTTATAGTTTTCAATAATGCCGTTGTGGACACCGATGATCGAGCGGTCATCCGTGCAGTGGGGATGCGCATTATCCTCGGAGGGTTCCCCGTGGGTTGCCCAGCGGGTGTGTCCGATGCCGCAGCAGCCGATCATCGACTCGCCGTTGTTGGTCTTTTCCGCGAGGATCTTGAGGCGCCCTTTTGCCTTAACGATCTCAGGATCCGCATTCCCGTCACGAACTGCCAGACCGGCTGAATCATAGCCTCTGTATTCCAGCTTCGAAAGTCCGTCCAGGAGTATGGGGGCTGCCTGTTTACTTCCAATATATCCTACAATACCGCACATTTTTCAAATTCTCCTATTTAATCATTTGAATAATAAATGTATCCATAATAAATGTATCCATAATAAATGTGTCAATACAATAGCTGACAAAAAGTCTTCGTTTTAGTTGAAGTTAAAGATCCGCTGTGCAATGTGGTAGGCACTGATCACAGCCATCCTGGGAAAACGTCTGTTGACGTTCATCGCTCTGCCAAGGATGCGCCTGCGCATCTTTTTGTAAAGCGCCTCGTCTTTTTCACGAAGATAATCCCATGTCTCGTCACGAAGCCTGATATGCTCCTCTTTGCCCGAGCGCAGAGCGAGCACCGAGGTGATCGTGGTAATGATCTCCAGGTAGTTGAACATGTACTGTTTCAGCGTCTTCCGGTCTCCGATCATCTCCATGCAGCGGGGATCCGTGTAGTAGTCGATCATGATGCGGTTGACACGGGCCTGCTGGTCCAGTCTTTTGATCATTACATCTTCCTGGACGGACTGATCTTCTCTGCCGATAAAATAATAGTAGAAATTCACGTCCAGGTAGTACATCCGCCGCACATAGGGGAGCGGATTGAATACATAGATATTATCGACATAGAAGGTGTGCTCCGGCAGCTTCAGGCCGCTGTCGCGCAGCATCTGTGTCCGGAAGATGACCGAATGCATGAGAATATACTTGCCGATCGGGAAACGGTTGGCCTCATCCCACGAAAAAACGCGTCCAACGGGAAGGCAGCGCCTGTACTGCATGACCTTGTGACGGTTCTGATCTTCTTTATTGTAAACAAAGTTGCTGACAAGAAGATCCAGAGGCTCTTCTTCACCGGAAAAACGGCGCAGCACATCGAGAATACTCTTATAGGCGCTGGCCCGAACCTTGTCGTCACTGTCAACAACCTTGAAGTAAAGACCTGTGGCATTTTCAATACCCGTATTGACCGCTCCGCCGTGGCCTTTATTGGGCTGGTGAATGGCGCGGACAATGCCGGGATGCTTTTTCTCGAGGCGGTCGGCGATCTGTGCCGTACCATCCACGGATCCATCATCCACGATCAGGATTTCCACCTCATCTCCTCCCACAAGGAGGGATTTGATGCAATTTTCCATATATGCTTCCGAGTTGTAACAGGGAACAGCAATTGATAACAGTTTCATTTATAAAGCGCCTCCTTCAGTCTGCACATGATATATCGCTTTAAACATAGATAGTATATTTTACCATAAAACAGGAATCCTACACCATATTCAGAAAAATTTCATATACCGTGTGTTTTTTGCCGTAAAACTCGGGTTTCAGGTGGGTCTGAACTGTATCTTTTTGCTACCCCTGACCAAGGTGTTGACAAAGCACGCTTACCGCAGGAACGGTCCCTGCTCTCACAATGGGGCTGTATGGGGAAAGTATACGGCATAGGCACTGGGCAGAGCATATTTTTTCTGCAGGCTGCGAATGGTGGTGATAAAACAATTCCCCGGCATGGCAGCATGCCTTTCTTCCTCCGGGTTTCCTTTCACTGCTTCTGCTTCCAGAGAAATCTTCCTGTCCATATCGTTGCCGGCATTCTCGGGAAAGCTGCCGATGCGGATCTCGTAGCCGCGCATATGCCACTCTTTGTGGGTAAAAACATGCCTTGCATCCGCAAGTGCGCGGATATGGAGCGGCTCGCAGCCATATTCCCTGGCCTTCCGAACCGCCTGGTCTTCACTGAGCCATCCCGCTTCGTTGGGGAACTCATAAAGACCTGCCAGAAGCCCCCTGGCGGGGCGTCTTCGCAGCAGGATTTTGTCTTCATCACGAATGACGAGAATGGTGCGCTTTTCAATACTCCGTGCCTTTTTGGCGGGCATGACGGGAAGTTCCCCCGCCCTGTCCACGGCCGCCGCCCTGCAGCAGTCCCGCAGGGGACAGTCCCCGCATCGGGGAGCGCTCCCGGGTGTACAGATGCCGGCACCCAGGTCCATCAGGGCCTGGTTGAAGTCTCCGGGACGATCCTGGGGCATCCTGTCCATAAAAAACACTTTCGCGGCAGCTGACGCGGCAGGTGTTTTGATCTCCTCTTCATAAAGGGTGAGCCTTGCAAAAACCCTGAGCAGGTTTCCGTCGACTGCCGGAATTTTCTCCCCGAAAGCAATGGAAGCGATCGCGGCAGCCGTGTATGGTCCGATCCCGGCCAGCCTGATCAGTTCCGCAGATGTTCGGGGCATCTCCCCTTTGTGCTCTGACATGATCTGACGTGCCGCCTTCTGCAGGTTCCGCGCCCGGCTGTAATAGCCAAGACCCTCCCAGAGTTTGAGACAGGTGTCCTCATCGGCTTGCGCCAGAGAAGGGATATCTGGAAAACGCTCGATGAAGCGGGTAAAGTATCCCTTGACAGCTTCCACCCTGGTCTGCTGCAGCATAATCTCGGAGATCCATACATGATAGGCAGAGGGGTCATCGCGCCAGGGAAGACTGCGGCGGTTGTGGTCATACCATGCAAGAAGCAGGCTTCCGATCTGCTGTCTGTTTCCTTCCTCAGTCTTTTTCAAACTATCTCTCCCCGGTTTTTTCCTCTCCTCCCCGAAAGCACTTTCAGGAACCTGACTTACTGCCGCCTGAGGGGAGGTATACTTTGTCTCGTATCTATGGGGGCGGCAGTCCGCTGCCCTCAGGCCTGCATATAAAAAAGCTGTAAATTTTGTATTACAGGCCCGTAATTACGTTAAAAAGGTGCCCGCCCGGTAAATACCGGGAAGGCACCCCCTCTTCAGGTATCGACCTGATGATGAATCCTGGATTGCCCGATCAGGCAAGGTGTCCTTTTTCCTTGATCACATCGATCACAGAGTCTACGAGTTCCTCGCAGAGCTCATCGGATCCGGCCTCAACCATGACGCGGATCACGGGCTCTGTGCCGCTCTCGCGTACCAGGATACGGCCGTCATCACCCAGTTCTTCAGCAACCTTCTGTACCTGTGCCTGTACATCGGGATCATTCTGTGCTTCAGGTTTGGATGTGACACGGACATTCTTGAGCACCTGGGGATAGAATACGACCGGTGCCGCAAGCTCGCTCAAGGGTTTGCCCTTGGCCAGCATGACTTCCATCATCTTGAGGGAGGTCAGAATGCCGTCACCTGTAGTTGCGTATTTAGTGAAAATGATATGGCCGCTCTGCTCGCCGCCGATGCGGTGGCCGTTCTGCACCATATTCTCATAGACATACTTGTCGCCGACTTTGGTCTTCTCGTAGTTGATGCCGGCCTTGTCGAGCGCCTTGTAAAGACCGAAATTGCTCATGACAGTCGTCACGATGGTGTTGTTGAGAAGCTTGTCGCGCTCTTTCATGTAGAGACCGTAGATGTAAAGGATGTGATCTCCGGTGATCACATTTCCTTTCTCGTCGACACACAGGCAGCGGTCTGCGTCGCCGTCATAGGCAAAACCGACGTCGAGGCCGTTGTCCACAACAAACTTCTGAAGATGTTCGATATGCGTACTGCCGCAGTCGGTATTGATATTGTAGCCGTCAGGCTCCGCATTCATGACATAGGTCTTGGCACCAAGCGCATCGAAAACGCCCTTGGCGATCGACCATGCCGCGCCGTTCGCCACATCAAGTCCGACCCGGACATCCTTGAAGCTGAACTTGGACATGGAGATCAGATATCCGATGTAGCGGTTGCGGCCTGCCACATAGTCGACCGTCCGTCCGATGTCGTGTCCGCTGGCCACAGGGACCTCAAGCTTTCCGTCAATGTAATCCTCCACCTGAAGGATCGTCTCTTCATCCATCTTCTCGCCCTTGCTGTTGAGAAGCTTGATACCGTTGTCATAGTAGGGATTGTGTGACGCGGAGATCATGATACCGCAGTCAAAATCATCCACACGTGTGATATAGGCAACCGAAGGAGTCGTTGTGACATGCATGATATATGCATCCGCCCCGGAGGCCATGAGGCCTGTGCAGAGCGCATACTCAAACATGTAGCTGCTGCGCCTTGTGTCCTTGCCGATCACAATCTTGGCTTTTTTGTCGAGCCGTTTTCCATAATACCAGCCCAGGAAGCGGCCGATCCGGATCGCATGCTCATAGTTCAATACTTTATTTGCTTCTCCGCGGAAGCCGTCTGTTCCAAAATATTTACCCATTTATTCCTCCCGGCAGTAAATCGGTGAATACCAATTTCTATCCGTCTTATTGTAAAAGTATACCTCTTAGTATACCTCTCTGATTAAAGCCTTTCACCCTTCTCAATGTCAAGGAAATACTTGTATGTATCGACCTTGAGCTCGCCGCATGCAGGCTCGTCACATGCAATGATCGCGTCTTTGTGAAGCTGGAGCGCGCTGCAGGTCACTTTGGCGCTGACAGGTCCCTCAACAGTGGCAGCCAGAGCCGCAGCCTTGTTGTGGCCGTTGATGACAAGCAGGACTTCCCTTGCGTCCGTGACAGTTGCGACACCGACAGAAAGAGCTTTCTCAGGGGTCTTGTTTACATCGTTGTCAAAGAAACGTGAGTTGACGATGCGGGTATCAGTGGTCAGCACGCGGACACCGGTCCTGGAGGTCAGGGATGTGTAGGGCTCATTGAAGGCAATGTGGCCGTCCTGGCCGATACCGCCCAGGAAGAGATCGATACCGCCGATGGCAGCGATCTTGGCTTCGTACTGAGCGCACTCCTCTTCGGGATCCTCGCACATGCCGTTGAGGATATTGACGTTCTCGGCAGGGATATCAACATGATCGAACAGATAGTGATGCATGAAATACCAGTAGCTCTGGTCATGTTCACGGGGCAGTCCCAGGTACTCGTCCATATTGAAAGTGACGACATTCTTGAAGGAGACCTCTCCCGCCTCATACTTTTTCACAAGTTCGTTGTATACACCGATGGGAGAAGATCCGGTCGCAAGTCCCAGGACAAAAGGCCTTTCCTCCTTATGTTCCTTGATCTTAGCAGCAATATAATCTGCAGCCCATTTGCTCATTTTATCGTAGTTTTCCTGAATAACAACTCTCATGATAATCTCCATTCCGGAGCTCTCTGCAAGACGGGGCGACGAGATCTCGTCTTCCGCCAGGTTTTTGCGGCGCTCCAACACAAATAGATGTAAAAAACCAGATATATTATTACAGTATCACCGTCTTTTATAACTTTTTTTCATCCAGGACTTGCTTGTGAGTCCTGAACACCGGGTGCATCGGGAGAAGTTTTGTTGCAGTTTTTATTCTGTTTTTTGTCTTCTTCCTGTCGGCCTGCACCTGAACTGCTTCTTTGATCAGCAGCATCATGACCGTGGCAGCATCCGCCGAATCTTTCGATCACTGCCATTCCTCGTCAGCCTGCTAAGGCCCTGGCGCTAATCACTCCCACTCTCCTCCTCTCAAAGCAGGGAGAAATTTTACTATAGCATAATATGAGCAGCTGAAGCCGCTTCATTTTATCGCTCACTGCCCACTTTTTAAAAAGGGTACAGCCTTTTAAATATATAGTAGTTTCATAATATTTGTCAAGAAGCCGCCTCTGTCAGGCATCACTTGACATTTTTACGAGCAAAGCTTTATGACCGCCATTTCCACAGCGACACCGGCGTCCATCAGGCCGCTCTTATAGTCCTGGTCCGCCTGCAGGCAGTACTGAAGAGAACGGGTCAGCCGCCCTGCGTCCAGTGTGCGTGTGATCGGCAGATAATTCTTTTTTATGATCCAGGGGGAGAGGCCGACACGCTTGGCGATCTCCGCCTCGGATTCCCGGGCATCCTGCAGTTCCTTCACCTGGACCAGACGCGAGAACTCCCGCTGCAACAGGGTGAGAATGACCTGGGAAGGGGTCCTGAGACTGATCAGGTCCATATAGATTGCAAGCGCTTTGTCCCTCTGCCGCCGCGATACTGCACCGATCATATCGAAGATCCGGTCCTTAAGCTGAGGACTGCAGACAGCGGTGATGTCTTCTGCAGTCACACGCTCACGCCCCATGCAGTAGCCGATCAGCTTCTCCGACTCGCTCACGATATTCATCATATCCTCCCCCACCGTCTCCAGAAAGAGGTTTAAGGTCGGTCCGTCGATCATAAGACCCGCTTTTTTGAACAGGCCTCCTGTCCATTGGCCAAGCATACGGGGACTCAGATCCTCACAGTTGAGTATGAATCCATTCTTCTGAACTGCCTTGTAGAGTTTTTTTCGCTTGTCGGGACTTTCTTCCACAAAGACCAGAGAAGCTGTCTCGGGAATTTCAGGCAGAAAAGCCGCAAGAGCATCGGATTCCGTACTTGCCTTTTTTGAAAAAAAGACGGAATTCTCCATCAGGATGACGCGCCTGTCTGCAAAAAAAGGCAGGGTCATGGCTTCGTCGATGATCTCCCTTGCCGTCACGTCCATACCGGTGTAGACGGAGACATTCATCTGGTCCCCGTCCCCCAGAAGTGCCGCCCGGAGACGGTCGCGGTTCTGGATGCGCAGGTAGGCCTGCTCTCCGCAGAGCAGATAGACCCTGTGAAAAGCCCCTTCCTTCAGTTCTTTATTAAAAAGGCTCTGCTGCTGCGCAAAGTCGTCTTTTTTTGCCGCCATACATTGTCTCCCCTGTTGCTGTAAACATTCACTGTTCCATTGTACCACAGAATTCCTGCCGGTTCACCCGCAATGCTCTGACAGGCAAAACCCGAGACAAAACCCCCGCCGGCAGAACAGTCTGATCAATTATCAGTCCGAACTGCCGTCAGGGGTTTCAGTCTTTTACAAAACAATTCTTCTGTTTACGGTTAATAATTGCAGCAGACGACTAAACGATCTTTGTTTTGTCGTTTGCTCAGAGCCGGCCGCGTCCGGCGTAAACCGCTGATTTCTCAGGGTCTTCTGCCTCTGCGTGACACGACGGCTGCCATAATACCGGATGCGGAAGCAATTGCCAGAAGCATCCAGACAAGATTTCTGCCCTCGTCTCCGGTTTTTTGAGATTTGGCTTTGGAGGAGGCGGACTTCGAAGAACTCTTTCCGGATGATTTCTTCTTCCTTGTTTTGGAGGAATTATCATCCGATGCGTCGCTTCCGCTGTCCTGATCCCGGTCAGGAGAAGTGATCGTCTCCTTCTTTTCCTCCTTCTTATCCTCTGTCTTTTCCTCTGTCTTTTTCCCGATTGCCGGGATCTCTCTGGTCTCCTTGTGAGACGGGTCGTTTTTGCATGTGCGGGTCTCTTCTCCGGCTGCGTCTTCGGTCGCTTCTCTTGTCACGACCCATTCGCCCCATGCGTGGCCGGATGCAGGGATCTTCACTGCCTCTTCAATTTCTTTTGTCCCTGCCTCATCGGAGAACATTCTGCCGCAGACCGTGCAGGTCCAGAAAGCTTCTGTCCCCTCCTTTTCACAGGAAGGCGGGATCTTTTCCGTCTTTACAAGGTCATGGTCGTGCGGGATCTCGACAAAATCAACAAATACACTTGTATCAGAGGCAGGCATCCTGAATGTGATGCTGTCCTCTGTCATGCCCGAATTTCCATACACGACAGCAGAGATCTGGCCGTCCGAACCTTCAACAGAATCATTTCTGACCAGGATCGTGGACAGGACATATCCCTGATCCGCTTTGCATGTGACTCTTACATTCGTCCCTTCCGGTGCGGATACAGGGTCAACTGTAACAGTACCTTTCCCGGTCTTATTGACAGAAATGCTGTATACCGGATTCTCCGACACCGTAAGAGTTATTGTAAAATGGGTCTCTTTTCCATAATCGCCGTCAGCAATATGTGTCCTTGTATAGTTGCCGCTGGTCCCGCCAATGTATTCGGTATCTCCGATCAAAATGGCATCGTCATCCTCGATGGTCGTATACTTTCGATTGTCCCATACTCTGCCGGTCGACATGTCTTCAGAAAAGCTGCCCTTGGTATAGCCCTCGCTTTCTGCGGCCTCTTCCAGCTGCCCCCTGGTATCTTCGATCGCATCCAGCACTGCCTGCGGCTTGGGATTTGAGAATGTTACTTTTAAATCCTGATGACAGATAAGTTTATATGTCTCTCCACCTTCATCATGGATGATCCTCAAATACCCGATCACTGTGCTGAAGCTGTTGTCTACTGTATTATCGATCCAGACATCCTTGGCCTTCTGCTGTGTTTCACGGGTCGGAGGAGCTGTCAGTTTCTTTTCATTTTCATTCCCTTTTCCATTTTCAGTCCCGTTTCCATCTGTATTCTTTTCTTTTGCGGCTTTCTCTTCCGCTTTATTCTCCTGTGCTGTATCTGCCTCATTCTCTCCGTCTGCACCCGCTTTTATGTCTTCAGACTTCTGTTCTGTCCCGGATTTCTGTTCATCATCTTCCTTATCTTTATCATTTTTATCCGTGTCCGGATTCGTTTCCTCTTCTCCGGAGTTTTTTTCCGCGCCGGTTTCCTGTACGGTATTCTCTTTCTCCGGATCCTTGTCCGGATCCGCTTTCATTTCTTCGGATTTCTTCTGAGCCGCTTCCGCAGCCGAAACAGAAGATTCCACCTTCTCATCTGTTTCCTTCTTGCCGGTTTCCTGTTTTTTTTCGGTTTTCTCCTGTTTTGTACTCCCTTCTTTTCCGGAAACCGCTTCCGCCTTTTTCTCTTTTTCTTCTGATGCTTCCGCTTCCGTTTCCTTGTTTACAGACACCTCGTCAGCTGAAACTGCTGTCAAGGCATGCACAGACACCAGCGTCAGGACCAGGAGCAGCATGATCAGCTTTTTTTTCATTCTTTTCACAAATATTCTCATAAATATCAAGTACCTCCCAAACAGTTACAGCGATGGCAGATGGTCTACGGCACAGCCCATAAACAGATGGCTGCTGTAAACAATAGTAAGGTCTGCGTGGGGGTAGACAAAGTGGTGTTTTCGATGAAGAAGCCTTGTTCATGCGCCTGTTCAGGGTTAGTTTTGGGTCAGGTGGGAGTATAGTGTAAAGTACCGGATTGTAAATGGATCTTCAGTTTGTTACTCTCATGATATAAAAGGATATAAAAAGCGTTCAGAAACACGAAACAGGCTTCATCCCGGCGGGAGGCAGGAAGAAAAATGTCCGACTTACGATCTGAAAGCAGAATCAGAACAGCTGAAGAGGCAGGAAACTCCGGCAATATTTTTCACTCTTTCCTCCTGATCTTCCTCTGTTTTTCCATGACCAGCATTGCCTGGCTTGCATGGGTCTATCATCTGATGGGTATCATCCACGACCCTGTCCGGATCGACCTGATCACTCTGGTGGCAGGCTATTTGAGTCAGGCAGGCGGACTCTGTCTTTTTATCTGTTTAGACCGGTCTGTTTCCCGTTCCCGGAGACAGGACTTCCTCCATATTTACGGATACTCTGTATTTTCCGCTTCAACAGCCGTGTTTTTTCTGTGCTGCATCCCTGCCGTACTGAGCCGCTTCCCCGCAGGCACCTTTGTTTTCGGCTGTCTCATGAATATTGCCATCGGCATGATCGCGGGTTTTTATCTGCATGACCTGGCTGCCCGGGTGGATAAAAAGCGCCGCGGCACTGTTTTCGGAAGCAGCTACGGACTCTCTTCCATCGCTGTATGGCTGCTCTCCCTGGCAGGGAATCCAAACATCATGCATTCCCCCTATGTACTCGTTCTCCTCCTGGTCCTGTGCGCAGCTGCCATGATGGCTTTCCGCTCCTGCTGTACCGCTGATGACGGGAGCCGGCTTTCCCATCTCATCTCGAAGACAATACCGGATGCAGATTCTGACGGCGGTCATGCCGGAGAATCTTTTTCAGCCCCCCGCGAACAGATCGAATCCATTCATATTTATGAAGTGGGACCCGACAGAAGCCTTCTGCTCCTTGCTGCGCTCGCGGTGTTTTTGTTCAGTCTGGAAAAAAACCTGGGCTTTAATTTTCCTTCCGCGGATATTGCATCAGGGGTAAATCTGGAGCTCTCCCGCACCGTATACGCAACAGGGCTCATCGCCGCAGGCCTGATCTCTGACAGGAGCAGAAAAAGCGGTGCTGTCTGCGCCTTCGCGGCTTTGATCACGCCCTTTATCATGCTCTCTCTTTCGGGCGAGACCATTTCCAGCACGATTTTCTGGGGACTGGACTATTTTTTCTACGGTTTTTTCAGCGTCTACAGGATCCTGCTCTTCTCAGACCTGGCGGCAGGAAACCTGAGCGGGCATGCCGCCGCGCATGCGGACTGTCCTGAAGGCTCTGCAGACCTTCCTCAAAACACGGATACATATGCAGGCCTGTCCCTGTCCGCTGACCGTCCTGCCCGCAGCACGGACACTACAGTCTCAACCGGCACTCCCACGGCTCCCTGCCCTCTTTATCTGGCCGCCCTGGGCCTTTTGTACGGCAGGCTCGGGGATGCCGTCGGCACCCTGTACAGCACCGGTCTCCGCAACCGTACAGCTCTCCTTGTAATCATTACCACCCTCTTTTTTGCCCTCTCGGTATTTGTATTCTTCCGCCTCTATCAGCTCTTATACATGCCTGTCCTGGTCCAGAGGCTCCGTGGCACGCATAAGTCTCCCCAGCAGCAGTTCGAGGATTTCTCCGGCCGCTATCAGCTGACTGTGCGCGAGAGATCCGTACTTCGTCTTGTCCTGGAGGAAAAGACCAATGCCGAGATTGCCAACGAGCTCTATATATCCGAGAGCACTGTTAAATTCCACATACATAACCTGCTGAAAAAAACCGGCTGTTCAAACCGTATCAATCTGTACGCAAAATACAGGCACGCCGGACTCCTGTAACTATGATGTTGAGGAGGTATGCGATGGCAAAAAAACGGGATGCCGGCTGCTGCCGGCATCCCGCCCTTTGAAAAATCCGATTTTTCTTCTTAATTCTTAATTCTTAATTACTCATCCTTATCCTTTTTCTGTTCATTCCCCTCTTCCGGCAGCGGCATCTCGTACAATTCTTCCATTTCTCCGGCATATTCCGCATGGAATTCTTCCGCTTCGGAATCTTCTGTTTCGAAATCTTCTGTTTGGAAATCTTTTGTTTGGAAATCTTTTGTTTCGAAATCTTCTGTTTCAGTCAGCAGCGGTTTTATTTCCGGATTCTCCGGAATGCCTTTCTGCCTTCTTCCAAAGAGTCTTTTTTTCTCTCTTTTTTCCTTCTTATCCTTCCTCGCGATGATCAGATAATAGGACGGCATCATGAGCAGGCAAAGGATGGTGGAGGCCACAAGGCCGCCGATAATAACGAAAGCCATACTGGACATCATCTTGTTGTCGGAAAACCAGCCCAGAGGCACCATGGCGAGGATGGTCGTCAGGGTCGTCATCAGGATCGGGCGCAGGCGGATCTTGCCTGCCTCGACCAGGGCGTCCTCGAGGGACATGTGTTCTTTTTCCTGGTTGACCGTATCGACAAGAAGGATACCGTTATTGACGGCAATACCCATGAGCATGAGAAAGCCCATCATGGAGACCATGTTCATACTGCTTCGTGTCAGGAAGAGAAGCAGGAAGGAACCGATCAGGGAGAAGGGAATACAGGTCATGACCATCAGGGAAAACCGCGGCGATTCAAACTGCATCGCCATGACCAGGAATACCAGGAAGATACCCGCCAGGATCGAGTTGAAGATCGCGGTGAGGTTTTCATCCTGCATATCTTCCATCATGGAGCTGGACAGGGATACGCCCTCAGGGAATTCCATCTGTGCAGCGGCCCTGTTAACAGCCCTTGTGACCGCTCCCTTGCTTCCTTCCGCCGTCGTGGCGGAAACCGTGTTCTGGATCTTGCCGCCGCTCTTCTGGATCATCTGCAGCTGCTGGCTGTACTCCACGGACGCGATATCCTGTAAAACCACCTGACTGCCTGTGGCGCCCGTCAGGGGCTTGCTCATCAGCTGATTGATATCCTCATAGGCCCCGTCGGCAAAATTGAGGATAATATCATACTCACTGCCGTTGAGTTCCATATGGGCGGCCGTGACACCGTTCATGGTCTGATACAGGTCCAGTGCCACCTGCGCCGGAGCCAGTCCCGCCGCCGCTGCCTTGCGGGGATCCACGACGACATGTCCCGAAGTCTGTCTGGTGGCAGCGTCGGATTTGACATGGATGACACCGGGTGTGGAGGCCATCATTTCCTCCAGCTGCATGCAGGCCTCCGCCAGGGCATCGGCATCCTCACCCTGGATGACCACATCGACGGTATCGGTCGAATAGGTGCTGGACATGGAACTGCTGGAACCTCCGGTAGGCGCGACCGCTATATCCATTCCGGTCCTTTCCATGAAAGCTTCCGTATATTCCTCTACTGCCTTCTCACTGCTTCTGCTGCATTTATCCACCGCGTAGGCAGTGACAACGGCCTGGTTTTGGGAGATGCTCAGACTGTAATTTTCAAAATTCGGGTCATCCCGCACCATCCCTTCGATCTGCGTCATCTCCTCATCCATGACCGACAACTGTGTGCCGGGCCTGAAGTCGGCCGTGATCGTGATACTGCCGTCGTAATCCGCAGGAATCAGTTCAAAGGTCAGTGTGGAGGCAATGAAAAATGACAGGATCAGCAAAAGGACGCTGACCAGAAGTGTGGTCTTTTTCCTGTACAGAAGTCTTCGCAGAAGGCCGTCATAGCCGCTGCGCATTTTATCCAGGATCCCGTTAATGACGCTGGTCTTCTTCTCCTTTGGTCTGATGACCACATACAGAAGGGGTACGATGCAGAGGGCGCTGATCAAAGAGGCGATCATGGCAATGACGATGATAACACCCAGCTGGGAGAACATCTGACCGGCAAGGCCCTTGATCATGGTCATGGGAAGATAGACGACACAGGTGGTGATCGTAGAGGCCGTGATACTCATCATGACCGTCCCCGCGCCTTTGACAGCGGCCTCGCGAAGGTCTGCCCCCTCCTTTGTCGCGCGGAAGCAGCTCTCGATCACGATAATGGAGTTATCAACGATCATGCCGATGGCGATGACAAGCGCACCGGCAGTGATGATATTGATATCGAATCCGATGATATACATAAATACCAGGGTCGCAAAGACCGAGAGCGGCATGGAACTGCCGACGATCAAAGAAGCCTTGATATCTCCGAAAAAGAGGAAGAGCACCACCATGGCGAAGACAACACCCAGTGCCAGGGTCTCCGCGACAGACTTGAGGGCAGAGACGATTTCCGCACCGGAGTCGTACATCATGTCATATGTGACGCCGGCATCCTGTTTTTCCAGCTTTTCGATCGCTTTGCGCACATTGGAAGCGACACGCACGGTAGAAGCGCTCTGGACCTTGGAGACCTGAATGGTGACATTCTCCTCGCCGTTGTAGCGGCTCACGGCAGAGGGGTCCTTCTCCCCCATGCTTATATCCGCCACGTCCGCCAGACGGATCTGGGCGCCCGTGGCAGTCGTAAGCGTGGTATTCTCAAGATCCTGCAGGGAGAGGAAGTCCGCGCTGGTACTCAGGCTGATCTCCTGTGAGCCTCCCTTGATGCGGCCGGCCGGCACGTTGTACTTTGCGCCGCCGATCTGCTGCGAAATACCGGAGATATTGAGGCCGTACTGCCGCATGCTGTCCTCGTTGAGGCGGACACGAACATAGTTGGTTCGACCGCCTGTGACTTCGACACGGGCTACGTTGCTGACACCTTCAAGTGTGGGAACAACGGTCTCATCAATGTATGCCATCATGTCCGAGGATCCGTTCGATGTAGCTGAGATCATGACGGTCGGCATCTGGTTGACGGTCATCTCAATGATGGTCGGGTCCTGGCAGTCGTCCGGCAGGTTCAGCATGTCCAGCGCTGCCGACAGAGACGTGTAGGCATCGTTCATATTCTGATCGTAGTCATAGGACAGAGCGACCATACTGTAATCGTTATAGGAATAGGACAGAACGCTGTCGACACCGCTGAGGGTCTCTGCGGAGTCCTCGATCTTGCTGGTCACAAGCTCATCGATACTCGTCGGGCTCGCGCCGGGATAGACCGTGTAAATGATATACATGGGCAGATCAATATCCGGGATCAGTTCCATGTCAAAACCCGGTATCGAGAAAATACCGAATACAATGATTCCCAGTACGATCAGCGCCGTAGAGACCGGGCGCTTTAATACCAGTTTTGTAAGGTTCATTCAGGGGCTTCCTTTCAGTATCATTCAGGGTGTCCGTTATCAGTCCTGCATCTCCGTATCCGTCTGCGTATCCTTGGTCTGGATCACCTCGATGGAAGCTCCGTCTTTGAGGCCGGCACCCCAGGTGGTAATGACTTCTTCCCCGGAGGAAAGGCCTTCCAGAATCACGATCCTGTCATTATTGTAAAGGCCGGTTGTAACATCTCTGCGGACCGCTTTTGTACCGTCTGTATCCTTTTGAGCAACAAAGACATAGGCCTGGTCATTGTCATAGTACACGGCGTCAAAGGGGATCAGGATCTGATTTTTGACGGAATTGGTCACCAGAGACAGACTTACGCTGGTGTTGGACAGGAGCGATTTATCTGTTACGGTAGTGATCTGCGCCACAATCTTGAATAGGCCCTTCTGGGCATCGACTGCCGTTCCGATCGAAGAAACGCGTCCCTTGACATTTCCGGCAGATGTTTCCACCTGGACTTCATCACCGGCTTTCAGATAATCCCGCACATCTTCGGGGACATAGAAGGAGACCTCCATGGCTTCCTTGTCGGAAATCGTAAAGGCAGGGTATCCCTGGGCGGAAGCCTCATTCTCCTTGACATTCACGGATTCTATAACGCCGTCAATGGGAGCAGTCACTGTATACAGATCCTTCTGATACTGGGCGGATTCCACACCGGTCTGGGCAGCCTTGATCTGGGCGTCATATGCACCTGTTCCTCCCGCCGCATCCGCCGCGTCTTCGGCTGCGTCAATATTATCCTTGAGAGCGTCGATCTGGGCGTCCAGCTGTGCGATCGCAGACTCCAGCTGTGTAATGGAAGAAGAAGCTGACCCGTATCCGGACGCAGCTGTAGAGCTGGCAGTCTCGGCCTGCTCCATCTGATCCTTGAGGGTATTCAGTCCGGCTTCTGTCAGATATTCCACCGTCAGCGGGATCTCGCCCAGTGCCTCAAGCAGTTCTGCCGCCGTCTGCTGCTTATCCAGATCGGCCTGGTTGATCTGCGGCTCTTCCTGCGCAGACTCTGCTGCAGCAGCCTCAGATCCGCCCTGTGAAGCGTCTTCCGTGTTTGCAGCAGGCGCCTGAGGTATCGGAGGCATGGCAGCCGCGGTCAGCCCCGCCGTTGTCGCGCAGTCCGGATTGGCAGAGAGAAATGCCTGGTACTGAATATAGAGCGCATTTGCACTGTCGTAGATTTCCTTGGCAGCCAAGTAGGCCTCCCGGGCCGTATCCATAGCTTTTTTCAGATCGGAAAGAGAGCTGTTGAGCTGTTCGAGCTGCTCTTCAGAAGATTCTTTCTGGGCACGGAGCGTCTTGATCTGTCCTTCCATGGAGGTGATCGATGCTTCCGCCTGCTTTTTGGCCGCGCGGATCTGATCTTTGGCCGCATCTTTGCCGGCTTTTGCGCTGTTGACAGCATCTTCTGCGCTCTGCAGCTGCAGATCGGCCGCCTTGGAGTCAAACTGGCAGAGAATATCCCCTGCTTTGACCTTGTCTCCGACCTTTACATTTACCGACTGAACTGTCCCCGCAACAAGAGGGGTCACATTTACGGAATTGTAGGGCGCCACAGTTCCGATATAGGTTCCCGTGACTTCCAGTGTTCCTGTAGAAGCCGCCTGCGTCTCAACACGGGTCAGCTGGACTTTTGCCTCCTCTGCCTTCTTACCGCAGCCGGAAAATGAAACTGCTGCAAGGCAAATGACCATCACTCCTGTAGAGACCCGCTCCTTCCATGTTCTCATATTTGTCCTCCATGTTTGTATGTCACAAACGAATCTATTCCTTTTCAAACCCTGCAACACGAGAATCAAAGCCGGTCAGCTTGTCCAGAAGCCGGATCAGTTCCTCTTTTTCTCCGGTATCAAGATTGATAAACATCCTCTCAAGTATGGCAGTCAACTGTTTGAGCATGTATTCAGCCCTGTCTCTTCCGCTTTCCGTCAGGCAGAGCCTCTTCACTCTGCGATCCTCCGAATCAGGCTTCCGCTCTACAAATCCGTCTTCTACAAGCCTGTCGATCATCTCAGACAGCGTGGAAGGACTCACACGAATCTCATCCGCTATCTCCTTCTGCTTCATCCCGTCCCTGCTGCACAAGAGAAACGGCAGCACGACATCTCTTTTGAGAACACCTTTGACAGGCTGCAGTTCCTTTCTGCCGGAAGCCTGTTCCGGATCCGGGACCGGTTCCGCAAAACCCGGATCTCTGAGGCTGCCGGAACACGGGTTATCCGCGACACGAAGCATCCGTCCCACATGTCTGAACCTGTCAAGGATCCGCAAATTAATGTCTGTATTCATGAACTCCCTACTCTTTCCGATTATGCCGCTCGCCGGAGGGGCAGCATGAAACAATGTTCGTCTCCATATTGTTCGTTTCCGAATATTATAATGGAATTACATGCTGTGTCAAGATGATCGGTACAAGTCAGCCCGTGTCTATGATGATCGGTACAATCCGGCCGGCGTCTATGATGATCGGTACAAAATGGCCAGCGTCTATGATGATCGGTACAAGCCGGCCCGCGTCCGCCCGGAGCGCAACACACATCGCGCGAGCCGTGTCACAAAGAAAAGGCCGTATTCCCGAAAGAACACAGCCTTTTTACATTTGCAATATTACTGAGCAATCTGGAGAGACGGTTCCTTCCTGCGGGCACCGAGTCCGTCATAGGTATTGAACTCCACGCTGTCCGCAACGACAGAATGCTCATTGTCATAAATGACAAAGTTCAGTCCGATCCTCTGGACCGCATACTCCACGTTGTTGATCTTCACGGAACAGGTCAGATAGCGTCCCGCTCCTCCTCCGGCGCCGGACAGGCCGCCCTGGCTGATGACAGAATATTCCGCGCCGTCCGGAAGTGTTCCCGTACAGCTCAGCTCCTTTTCGCCGATCTCCTCAATCTTGTCCTGACCGGGGATCAGGATCCCGTAATAGCTCCAGCGGTAATGCCCGGGAAGCGTCTCCTCGAGCCCGAGCGCGGCAAGTTTTTCCTGCAGTTCTGTGGTGATCTCTCTGGTGCCGTCATCCCGGATGGTCACAAAGATGCTGTACTGGCCGTTCTGCTTCAGGAGCTCCAGATATTCATAAATATCTCCTGTACGCAGGGTCAAATCTCCCGTCATACGGCCTACTTCATAGCGGCGTCCCGATTTTCCGTTTGCGTATACATAGACATTACAGGATTTGAAGTTCAGTCCTTTGGTTACTGCAGATCCGTCCGTTCCTCCGGGAACAGCATCCTCGCTTTCTTCCGCATATTCCGCGCCGTTTTCCCGGATCTCTTTGCGTTCTGTCTCTTCAAGGTCACTTCCCTTCTCCGCCTCTTTGTCCGGATCTGCCATATCCTCGTAAGACTCTGAGGCATTTTCCGGCTCTTCGGAAAGAAGGTCGTCTGCGCTTTCCCAATCCTCTGTACCTTCCGTGCTCTCTCCGGTCTCCCCATCGTCTTTCACTTCGATCGTCTCCCCCGGCAGGGCAAAGCCGGAAAGATCACATGTATAATAGTTTTTCTTTTCCTTCTTCATTTTCATGTGGACCACATCATCCGGATGATCGTTGTCCCATGCTTCTACCTCCACTGAGGCAATCTTTTCATAAATGTTTTTGAAGTCCGATACGGAGAAGGACAGGGTTCCCTCTTCCCGGTCGATTTCCGAAATCTCAATCGCTGCCGTCGGCGCCAGTCCCTGTGCCCGCAGCAGATCTTCATCGTAGATGTCGATATTGGCAAGTTCCTGCATAAAGGAACTCTTCTTGCTCAGAAGATCAGAAAACTCCTCCATGCCATAGGTCTCAAGAAGTGTATCCTTTGTTCCATAGAGGTTTGTGCCAAGGCCAAGACGGTCTCCTTCGATCTCTACGCCCATGGCTGCCAGCGTAGTCGGCATATTGTCCAGTGTTGTGTAACTGCGCGCTCGCGAAGGATCAGCAGGCTCACAGGCCGAATTGATAAAGGCAGTGTAGGTCCTCCTGTCATAGGAAGCAGGTACATTGATACAGAAATCACTGTCCATTGTCAGATGATCGCCGTTGAGGACGATCGTCGTATTATCGTAGAAATCCTGTTCCTGGACCCAGCGGATAAACTCGTTCACCTGGCGGCTGGAACACGCCATCGCATTGGCATACTGATTTCCTTCAAAATCATCCCTGCAAAGATCACAGCGGTAGCCATCCTCAAAGTGTGTATCGACCGTGAGCATGGAGAAATTAAAGGGTTCCTCCTGTTCAGCAAGCTCCAGCACCTTGTCTTTGGCGTAAGAAAAGAGTTTCTCGTCCTCGTATCCCCAGAAGACATAGTAATCCGGGGGGATCAGACCCTTCTCGACAGCCCACTTGTAGTCACAGATCTCGTAATCTCCGTGCTCCGTCAGATAAAGTCTGCGGCCGCCGAAGGTGGCATCCGACCCCATCATGAAGGCCTGGTTATACCCCTCTCCGTCCAGGATGTCCCCAAGTGTGGTAACTCCTGAGAAAAAAGAATCCTGGGTATTCATCTTGTTGAAGGAGCCGCGTGTATCCGTAAACTCCTCGCCAAGATCCATCTTGAGCGGAAGAGCCGACGACTGGGTAAAGATACCCGCCATGGTATAGGTGGATCCGGGCATGACATGGCCGCCGTTCAGCTGACTGCTGCCTCCGTTGAAAGTATCCTCTTCCAGGGCCAGTTCAGTCAGTTCAGGGATTATATTCTGATCAAAGGAGCCGCCGCTCTGCGCATCAGTATAGGTCATCTCCATCGATTCCAGATAGATATAGATCAGATTTCTCTTTTTCTCCGGAAAAGTGAGTGACGTCTTTTTAGGGTCGACATAGTTATCCTCTATAAAAGTAGAATCCTGCATCTGGTCCCGCATGTATCTGATCAGGTCCAGTTTGACCACACCTACTACCAGGCAGATCACCAGTGATATGGAAGCTCCGATGATCGTACGCTTGACAAAAAGCCCCCGCGCCCTGGCTGCGTGCCGTGTGTGCACGATCATAAAGAAAATGCTCAGCATGATCATCACGGAAGGCAGGACACACCTCATGAAGTATTTTTCCAGCATTCCGCCGCCTGTGCCCTCAAGAGGCGCCTGCAGATGGTAAATGATCTCGTCCATCTTCAGGCCGGCCCATGTCGTAAAGGCCCAGAATTCACTGAAAAAAAGCAGGGCTGCAATCGTTGCTGCCAGAACTGCCAGACCCGCAAACAGCTTGGTCTGGGAACGGGCGCGTCGTCTTCTCTTCTTCCTGCCTGCTGCCGCCTCTGCGGCATTGACCTTTTTTTCAGCCTTTTTCTCAGCTTTTTTCTCGGCTTTTCTCACAGCTTTATTGCGTTTAGCCTGCAGTTTTTCTTCTCGCTTATTCTCTTTTGCGATATCTTTAGGATCCGACATCTTATATACTTTATTCCTTGTTTTTTACTTGCAATGTCTCATTTTTCTGATATAATACATTTGTGCTCGCACAATCCCCTGCAGGTGTAGTTCATCGGTAGAATACCAGCTTCCCAAGCTGGGGAGACGGGTTCGATTCCCGCCACCTGCTCTTATGAAACGGATGTTTTCCCATCGGAAATCATCCGTTTTTCATTTTTTGTGCACTGCAATGCATCGTGCACTGCAATCCATAATGCAGGACCCGCCTGCGAGTCCTGCGCACAGGAAACGGGGCTTTGCGTCCTGTCTGTCTACAGTTTGAGCTGCTCCCGATACTCGCGCTCCGTCTCACGGCGGATCGCTTTTTTGCGCAGATCATCCCGCTTGTCATAGAGCTTTTTGCCCCTGGCAAGACCGATCTCGATCTTGACCAGTCCCTTTTTGAAATAAACCTGCAGGGGCATGATCGTGTATCCCTTGGTCTGAACCTGGCCCTGCAGACGCAGGATCTCGCTCTTATGCAGTAAGAGACGCCTTCTTCTGAGAGGCTCACGGTTAAAAATATTGCCCTTCTCATAGGGGCTGATATTCATTCCCTCAATATATGCCTGCCCGCCGGAAACGGAGACATAGGCCTCCTTGATACTGCATTTTCCCATTCTGATCGACTTCACTTCCGTACCGAACAGTTCAATACCGCATTCATATTTCTCTTCTATAAAATAATCGTGGTAGGCCTTTTTGTTATTGGCCACCAGCTTATAAGATTTGTGATCTGCCATTTCAAGGGCCTCCTTCCAAATATTATCTGTAAAAAAACAAAAAGCACCCTTCCGGGGTGCCGCAGTCAAAAACGCATTCCAACAACGAGCTGTGGAACAGATCTACTGTTCTTCTCTTGTTAAAGGGTCCCGATCCCGCAGGAATGTCATCACACAGCCGGTACAGTCGGTACAATGCAGTCCCGGCCGCACCGGCTTGTAAAGATCCTTTTCCTCAAGCACGCAGGATAATCAGAACAGATGCATGTTCAGCAGTATGGCCAGCACAAAAAAGGCTACACAAAGCCCTGTCGTAAACTTGACCAGAAAGCCTTCCATGGTTCTTCCTTTGTTTCTTCCCCAGTAGGTATCATTATTGCTGGTGCCGGCCAGGGCTCCCAGACCCTGCGACTTGCCTTCCTGCATCAGAATGATGATAGTCATAATCACACTGATAATGATCATAACAATCGTGACAATGATTCTCAGAACACCCATTCCTTCTATATCCTTTCTCTGCCGGTGCCGTTTTGCTGTTCATCTCAGCAGGGCAGTAAAATATATTCAATGCCAAACATTAGAATATTATCACACAAGAGCTGTCTTAGCAAGAAACTTTTCAATCTTTTTCCTGTAACGTTACCGGTCAGTTACTGTTCACGCCCTATCGAGGGCGTGGACAGTAACGAGCGAAAATCCCATTCCAAATCGCTTACGCGATGGGATTTTCGTCGTTGTACTCGGGTTTTTCGCGAAATGCCGCGAAAAACACCTCGCGTTTCAGGTGGGTCTGAACTGTAACACCGGTCAATATTCTCCGTACCATCTGTCCAGGATGTCCTTGGCAACAGGAACCCGGGTCTTTGACAGTTGAATAATCTCCAATGTTTCGCTAGCCCTTGCGGTTAGCGTATTTTTTTGTCAACCTTAATGTTATTTATATTGCGTCTTTTTACGTCTTGTGATATACTATATGTAGTAT
>Ga0256405_10003492_pt1 | contig 32210 bp, 22 predicted proteins | sample RumenRJG_02DNA_FD_189096 | JGI IMG/M metagenome (GOLD analysis project Ga0256405, IMG submission 189096) | Bovine rumen microbial communities from Lethbridge, Alberta, Canada - RJG_02 | ecosystem: Host-associated > Mammals > Digestive system > Stomach > Rumen | place: Canada: Alberta...
TGAAAAAACTTTCAAAGGCGGTATTACTGATAAGCAATTCCAGTGCCTTTTGGATTCCTCATATCTTGATACAATCGTTATGAATTGGCTTTGTTCATAAATTATTTACTCATTCAAAAACCCTGCCTTCTGCACAGGTTCTGTACGTGCTTGTAAAGGCAATGGGGTCAGCACAGACCTCAAACAAAGCTGAAGAGCATACAGCAGCACAAGTCCGGCTGTGATACAGCACTAAGCAAAACACGAGTCATCATCAACGCCGGCTCAACAGTCACCCCTGTGATACAAGCTGCTTTGTCAACATAGCTGATTTCCGAGCACTTGACCTTCAATCCACGCCAAAAGGTGTGCAGCTAAACCGGAAAATATGATACGGCATTCCTGCAAAATCTGTTTCGGGCGATACGAATACCGAAAAAATTGCTCATTCCCCCAAAAACACAGCAGGCGCACCCCTGTCAGTTCAACAAACCGGTGCGCCTGCTCGTATCAATGATAAGTATTCGGATACACTCAGGTATTTTTGTCTACCTGGTGGAATTGCTTCAGATTGCCTGTTTTCTGACTGCGCTTTGCCAGCTCGTCCATCACCTCGTCAACAGTGATCCCTTGCTGTACCATCATAACAAACAGGTGATACATCAGATCGGAAATCTCCAGTACAGTTTCTTTGTTATCACCGTTTTTTGCTGCAATAATGGTTTCGGAGCATTCTTCTCCGACCTTCTTCAGGATCTTATCCAGACCCTTTTCAAACAGATAGCAGGTGTAAGAGCCCTCCTGCTGATTCTCTTTTCTGTCCAGTATGGTTTCGTACAGTGCGTAAAGCTCGTTGTTATTCTCCGTCATAATGATACTCCTTCCAAAGTTCGTTAAAAAAGCATGAATGGCTGCCGGTATGACAGGCGGGGCCTGTCTGATCCACAATTACCAGCAGGGTGTCTTTGTCACAGTCGCCCTTGATGTCGATCACCTTCTGCAGATGTCCGCTGGTAGCCCCTTTGTTCCACAGTTCTTGCCTGGAACGGCTGTAAAACCAGGTGTAGCCTGTTTCAAACGTCTTTCGCATGGATTCACGGTTCATATAGGCAAGCATCAGCACCTGCCCTGTCGACCGTTCCTGCACAATCGCAGGCAACAGCTCCGCCTTCTGAAAATAATCCTCTATAAATGCATATTGATCTGTCATGGTTTTCTTTCCTTTGCTGTTACTGAATTTCTTCTACTGCATGAGCCGCAGCCAGCGCCTGTCTGAGATCAAGACTTCCGCTGTATACAGCCTTGCCGCTGATTGCTCCGTACAGATGCAGCGCCGAAAGATCGACAATATCCTTCAGATTGGCTACGCCGCCCGATGCAATTACTTTACAGCTAACCGACGCCTGCAGTTCGTCCAGCATCGTCAGGTTGGGTCCTGACAGCATACCGTCTTTGGAGATATCTGTAAAAATCAGATACTGTACGCCGATTGCCTCCATCTCTTTGGCAAGCGTGATATAATCCACTTCTGAAGTGTCTGTCCAACCCTCTGCTGACACCATTCCGTTACGGGCGTCTATGCTTACGGCGATTCTTTCTTTATACTTCTTCACGGCTTCCTTGACAAAATCCGGATCTTTAATCGCCGCAGAACCAAGGATCACCCGGTCAATGCCGTTCTCTATGTAATAATCTACAGATTCCATATCACGAATGCCGCCGCCTACTTCAATCTGCAGCCCGCAGTTTTTGCGTACCTCCAGTATCAGTTCGGAATTCACCCGTTTGCCTTCCTTCGCTCCGTCAAGATCGACAATGTGAAGCCATAACGCACCCTCTGCTTCAAAGCCTTTTGCAGTTTCCACTGCACTTTCCGCTACCTTATGAGCGGTACTGTAATCTCCTTTATATAATCTGACGCAATTGCCGTCTTTAATATCTATTGCAGGTAAAACGATCATACTCTATCCTGTTCCTCTCTAATTTCTACATATCTTTTCTTGCTATATCTTTTCTTACCGTCTTGTTATGACAAGACACCTTTCGTTGAAAGCATCTGTCCGTCCGAAAGCGGTGTGACAGCTTCTTTTAAAGCGTGCCCCAGCGCCTTGTACAGTGCTTCTGTTATATGATGGGAATTTTTTCCGTAAACGCTTTTCAGATGCAGCGTAATGCCGGCATTGAATGCAAACGCACGCATGAATTCTTCCGTCATGCAGCTATCGTAGGTGCCGATTCGTTCCTCGGGAAACTGAGCGTCAAAAACCAGAAACGGTCTTCCGCTGATGTCCAGCGAACAAAAACCCAGCGCTTCGTCCATGGGGATATAAAACGAACCGTAACGGCGGATTCCTCCTTTGTCACCCAACGCTTCCGCCAGTGCCTTTCCGATGACAATGCCTGTATCTTCAATCGTGTGGTGACAGTCAACTTCCAAGTCTCCTTGTGCATAAACCGACAAACCTATACCGCCATGTACCGACAAAGCAGTCAGCATATGGTCAAAAAAACCGATACCCGTATCTATATCCGTGAACTGGTCCTCCAGTGACAGCTCTACATGAATATCCGTTTCTTTTGTCTTTCTGTCTACAACAGCACTGCGCATCTTTCCATCTCCCTTTCTATCGGATCTCTTTTGTTAGTGACTTTAACATAAAACAGACAATACCACACTTCTACTGTCATGCGGTATTGCCTATAGTATAACTCTTTTTGAACAATTTGTAAACAAAAAATCCTGCCTGTTACAAAACTGTTCTTTTTTTATGCGCTTCTCATGAAAGTTCAGCGATTTGCGGAAAGACCTTTTTCTATTATGTACTTTTCTAAGCACTTCAGCAACTCATTATTCTCTTCTTCGCTGCCTGTCGTGATCCGAAGCGCTCCTGCGCTGCCAAAATACCTTACGGCAATTCCGTTTTGCAGCAGATACTCAAAAATCTCCCGGGCTCTTTCAGTGCGGATAAAGACAAAGTTAGCGCACGGCTCTGCCAGATCAAAGCTTAACTGATAGGTCTGCTTCAGCTTGAGCAGTGAAGCGTACAGCGCTGCTGTGTTGTCAATAATACTGCGGCACCTCTGCTGCAGTAAGGCTTTCTCTTCATAAACAGCCGTACCGAAACGCTGTGTTACAGTATTGACGTTATACGGTGATTTGACAGAACGAAGGGCATTGGTAATCGTTCTGTTGGCAACGGCAAAGCCAAGACGAATGGCTGCTGATCCGACCGCTTTAGAAGCTGTTTTCAGCACAATCAGGTTATCATAGTCCGCCGCTTTTGCCAGAATCGACTGATCCCAGAAGTCCATATACGCTTCGTCCAACACTACCAGCGCCTTTACGGACTTCACCAGTTTTTCGGCTTCTTCCGCAGAAATCCCCTGTCCTGTAGGATTGCAGGGATTTGAAAAAATCACCATATCTGCCTGATGATCATTAACTGTATCAATCAGTTCCTCTACGTTAATCTGCATTAACTCATTCTTGCGGTAAGTAATAATTTGATTCTCGGAAAGAAAAGAATAAAACCGATACATACTAAAATCCGGTTCTGTTACAACGACCTTGCTGCCCTTTTGCAGCATGGCAGACGCTAAAAGATACAGCATCTCGTCCGAACCGTTGGTTGCGGTAATGCAGTCCGGATTCAGTCCGTAATAAGCCGCAAAAGCTGCAATCAATTCCTTTGCCATAGGATCCGGATAACGGTTGAAATCCATCGTGTCGACAATTTCTTTGAAACGCTCCTTCAGCTTCTGCGGCATGGAATAAAATGATTCGTTGGCATCAAGACGGATTCTGTAATCTCCCTCAATCGGTTCATACGGTTCCAGTTCCCTGACCTTTTCACATAGTTGATATGACATATTATCTTCCCTCTTTCCACTTGATAATCCCTGCTGCACTTCTGCCGTCAATGACCCTGACAGCCATCATGTGTGCTTTTTCTCTATTGTCACTTTGCAGGTGACGCACTCATTCGTATCTTACAATAATGGAATTGGCGTGAGCGGTCAGACCTTCCGTGTCAGCAAAGCGGATGATGTCGTCTTTGTCCGCTCTGAGCGCATCATTGGTATAATAAATAAAGCTGGATTTCTTGATAAAGCTGTCTACCGATAACGGTGAGAAGAAACGGGCCGTACCACTCGTAGGAAGGACATGATTCGGTCCGGCAAAATAATCGCCTAACGGCTCGGGTGAATAGTTCCCTAAGAATACGGAACCGGCATTGTCCAGTCTGCCAATATATTCCAGCGGATTCTCACAGCATACTTCCAGGTGCTCCGGCGCAAGATCATTTGCCATCTGCACTGCCTTGTCCATAGTGTCGCAGATGATGATAACTCCGTAATTCGTCAGTGATTCTTCAATAATTTCTTTGCGCTCCAGCGTCTGTACCTGACGCTCGATCTCTTTGACGGTTGCTTCTGCTAATGTCCGGGACGTCGTCACAAGAATGGCTGACGCCAATCTGTCATGCTCTGCCTGAGACATCAGATCGGCAGCAAGATATTTCGCATTGGCAGTATCATCCGCTAATACCAGAATCTCACTGGGACCTGCTATCATATCAATATCTACCACACCATACAGGAGTTTTTTGGCTGTTGCAACAAAAATATTGCCCGGTCCGACGATCTTGTCAACTCTCGGAACACTTTCCGTGCCGTATGCCAGCGCAGCCACCGCCTGTGCGCCGCCCATCAGAAAGACTCTGTCTACTCCGGCTACCGATGCCGCCGCCATAATCGCAGGATTCGGCTTGCCGTCCTTCTGCGGCGGTGTTACCATAATCAGTTCTTCAACTCCGGCTATTTTGGCAGGAATGGCATTCATCAGCACCGATGACGGATAGGCGGCCGTGCCTCCCGGTACGTACAGCCCTACTCTTTTCAGTCCTCTGATGCGCTGTCCCAGTATCACACCGTTTTCTTTCGTATTCAGCCAGCTCTGCTGCTTCTGACGGGCGTGAAAATCACGGATATTGTTTGCTGCTTTTTCAAGCGTGGAGAGAAATGCGGGATCACAACACTCTACTGCCGCCTCAATGGTTTCTTTGGACACTTCAAAGCATTCCGGTGCTTTGCCGTCAAACTTGACCGTATAATCCTTTACCGCTCTGTCTCCGCCTGTTCTGACGTTTTCGATAATGTCTTTGACCACGGCTGTTACATTATCATTATTGCTGCGGTTTCGTTCTTCTACCTTCTGCAGAAACTCTATTTCTTTCGTTCCGTCTGCTTTGATAACATTGATCATTTCATTTTCGCCCTTTCCTTTTCCATTTTATCTGCCAATTCTTCAATCTCTGCTTTTCTCAGCTTGAGGCTGGCAGTGTTGGCTATCAGTCTTGCCGATATCTTTGCTACATTATCTTCAATAATCACAAGTCCGTTTTCCTTCAGCGTGGAACCTGTCTCTACTATGTCTACAATGGCATCTGACAGTCCGAGCAGCGGCGCTAACTCTACAGAACCTTCTATCTTGATGACACGGATATCCATGCCCTTTCCTTCAAAAAAATTTCTGGTAACATTCGGGTACTTTGTGGCAATCGTTTTTTCATTATACCCCGAATAAAAATCGCAGTCCTTTTTGCCTGCCAGCGCAAACCGGCATTTGCCAAAGCCAAGATCCAATATTTCATAAAAGCTTCTGCCATTCTCCATGATCGTATCTTTGCCGACAACTCCCAGGTCGCAGACGCCATTCTCTACATAAGTAATAACGTCTGCCGCCTTTGCCAGTACAACCTCGATCTCTCCGTTGCCGATCGGCAAAATCAGTCTTCTGCCTTTCTCTCTTACTGCAGTGCAGTCATAGCCTGCTTTTTCAAGCAAGCCTATTGTATCTTTTTCAAGTCTGCCCTTTGTCAGAGCTATTCTAAGCGGTTTCATTTCTTTTTCAAGCCTCCGTATTTACCGTCTTGATCTCCTGACCTACTACCGTCAGCCGTTTGATCCCCTTCGATTTCGCATATTCCGCTGCTTCCTGCTCAGTTTCAAAAATACTGTTTTCCGCTGCAATATTTGCCTGCAGCAGTGTTTGCAGATATCTCACAGCGTCAATCTCATAGCCGGGCTCACTATGCACCAGCACTGCCATCGGCTGAAGCTGCGGAATGCTGCCCCGGCTCATCATGACCCTTGCCAGCGCATCTACGTTGATGCCGAATCCGATAGCGGGTGCGGGCGCTTCAAAGCTGTCCAGAAGATTATCATATCTGCCGCCGATCAGCACAGGTTCTCCTGAACCCATTACGTAGCCGCTGAATACAATACTGCTGTAGTAGTCATTTCTCTGTACAAGACCAAGGTCAATAATCAGTCTGTCGCCTAAGCCGTACTTCGAAAGGCTGTCATATATTTCCCTCACATAATCCAGCGTAGACAGCGCTTCACAATCATCACAAATGCGGCAGGCTTCGTCAAGTACCTCAATCCCGCCGAACAATCCCGGCAGCCGACGAACAATGTCCACATACGGCGTTTGCTCCAGCTTATCCAGCGTAGTATTCAGGGCGGAATAGTTTTTACTCTCTATATAATAGCGGATCTTTTCTCTTCTGTGAGCGCTGACCGGCAGCTTTGATGCCAATGCTCTGAAAAAGCCGGCATGCCCCAGCTCTATGCGGAAATCCGGCACACATCTTGACAATGCATCAATAGCAGTGGTGATCACTTCAAGATCGGCTCGTTTGCCTTTTGCGCCGATCAGTTCTACGCCTGCCTCCATTACCTCGTTGCTTCTGCCTGTCAATCCAAGATTATTTCTGTAAATCCGCTGATTGTAATAAAGCCGCAAGGGCTTCGGAACATTTTGCAGTCTGGTCGATACCATTCTCGCTATCGGCAAGGTTGAATCAGGACGCATTACCATCAGTCTGCCTTTGGAATCGCTCATCTTGAACATATTTTCCATGGGAATGCCTGAAATATCCTCAGAAAACAAATCGTAAAATTCAACTCCGGGCGTCAGCACCTCATGATAGCCCCGTTCGGAAAAAACCCCTCCCAGCATTCCGGACACTGTCCTGCTGGCAAGACACTCTTCAAACAACAGGTCTTTCGTTCCCTCAGGCGTTATTTTTGCATAATTTTTCATTATCTCTTTTCACTCCCTAAAATATATACCCTTTTCTGCACGGCAGACTTCTGACATAAAATACAGGGTCATCCGGACACGGAATCGTCCGAATCGTCACTTCATCACGGTAAAGTGATAACATGATAGCACAATATATTGTTCTTGTCAAGCCCTGCTGCTTCAGAACTCTTTTTATCATAACCTATTTTGTAAAAAAATACAATACTATTTCCTCGCTCTTCACGGAAATCAATTTTCAAAATCCGACTGCCGAAGGCAACCGCTTCAGCATTTTGACCACTGTTTCAAAAAATATTGCAACTCCCCAGCCAGAAGCACCGAGCGATCCCACAGGCGAAATATGCTGCAATCCCTTTTCCTCCGGAAAAAGGATTGCCCATATAACTGTCCCTGCAAAACCTACTTCACTGCCCACTCGTTAATGGGGCAGTCTCTTTAACTCGGAGCAAAGCCCGATGTAAGCTCGCTTAACATCGGCTGCATTGATCCAACCTCACCGCAGGAGCTTTAGCTCCTCGGGGTTTCAGTGGGGGATTATAACCCCCACTGAAAGTCCGAATGGCACCCGCCGCCTAAGAGGGTGCGGGTGTCCAGTGGACACCTCTGCGAAGCAGAAGCACCGGTCAACATAAAAATGCACAAAGCAGGCACGGTGAAGTGATTGCGTAAACTGAATCTGCGATTTCAAAGGAAACAGCCACAAGCAAGCCGTCAGGCTTGTGACGGCGGTGTGCGTGAATAGCAGCGACTGAGTGTCGCTGCCCGTGCCGGACACCTGCGGAACTGAGGTGACAAATTTGTTTTAAGTGAGTGAGCGTTAGCGAACGTCAGCGGACTCGTCCTGTGCGGTCACGCACCCGGCAGGCGAGAGCCGGGGGACATCGGTGATTGGTTATAGTTCTTATCGTGAATAAATATCCCTACGTTCCCGATTTTCATATTTTGCTTATGACATTATTGTTTTCTGAGAAACCATCTGTCCATACATGATGATTCACAACGTAAATCCTTCATTTTCAACTGGTTACTTTCGTACGGGTTTATCAGGCTGCTTCTTTTCCGGCCAACCAGCAAAATCGAATATTATCATTTAATTTTATTCATCCTTACTTTAGTAATTTTCACTCATTATTCCTGCACTCAGCTTTATAATGCTGACTTTTAATATTTAACATTATTATTTGTTTATTGCCCAACGTATCGCCATTTTTATAATTTTATTTTTGTGCAAAATCATAAGATGTAATAAAATTATAGTTTTTTGTTGGATTTAGGGCTTGTTTTTAGTCTGCAGGTGTGGTAATATGATGTTAGCTTAAACGGTAATATTTTGGACTTTACCGACTTACAGTTGTACAGTGCTATTGTATGACAGCATTAAATGAAAAGATTCCGGATATCTTTTGGTCTATTCTGTGATGGCAAAAAAATATAACAAACCGCTTTTTATTTTTTACAAGCCTTTCTTTTCTGCAACTCTACATTATTTTTCTTCTTTATTCATCTTTTGCTGCAACAAAGCTATTTTTTCGTTCACCTGTAAGACATCTAATGTTCAGGGGGTAGTAATATGTTCTGGAAAAGGTTCTATAATCTTTGCTTGCGAAGCGGCAAGCGCCCAAATCCCATCGGCAAAGAAATCGGTCTGTCCTCGGGCATAATCAGCAAATGGAAAAATGGCGGTATTCCCAACGGCGAAACCCTGATGAAACTGGCAAGGTATTTTGATGTTTCAGTTGATTATTTGCTGGGACTGAGTCCTTATGTCAAAATCAACGGCGAATTGGTAGCAATGGAATGTACTGATATTGAGCTGAAATCTCAGATTACCAAAAACATCGAGCTGCTGAATAATGAGGGCTTGACAAAAGTTGCTGAATATACCGTCGATCTGATGAATACCCACAAGTATGATCAGACAGACTATGCACATTCTTCTCTTGACGAACAGAATGAACAGCTTTCGGATAATTCTGATTAGCCTTCTGACCGCTAATCAGATTTGTTTGCTGTCCGTCTTCTGCAGTGACATTTTTCAAAGAAGCTTTTGACTGCTTTTTTATACTGCAAATTGATACCTGACTCCTTTGGCACATCTGATGCGCCGAAGGAGCTTTTGTTTTCATCCCTCAGATATAACAGGCACGCTTTTTCAGAGATTCTGAAAAAGCGTGCCTGTTTTGCATTCTTTATTATCGTACTGTTATTTTGTAACCTTCAGTGTAAAGTACTTTTTGACGATCGTACCCTTGCTGTCTTTTACCTTGGCGCAGATATCGTATGTAACGGCAGCACCGGGCTTTATCTTCACGGTTGTATTACTGCCGTAAGACTGTACTGTCGTCCAGTTTTCGAAGCTGGCTTTTTTGTAATAAACGCCATACAGATAAGGCGCTGTACCGCCGGCAGCAGAAACATTTACGGTAACGGTGTTTCCCAGCTTGACAGAGGTTGCGGACAGTGTTGACTGATTGGTCAAGTCTGCGCTCACCTGAAGACTGAACGTCTTTTTGGCAATCGTACCCTTGCTGTCCTTGACCTTTACCATCAAGTTATACGCATAGGCTCCTGTCGGTTTGAAAGTACAGGTTGATGTTGTACTGTAATCTTTCAGTTTAGAATAAACCGATGCCGTGCTCTTTTTATAGAAATATGCATACTGATACGGAGCTGTGCCGCCGGTAGCGGAAGCTGTCAGCTTAACGCTGCCGCCAAGAGATATAGCAGTTGCCGATGCCTTTGACGTATTTGTCAAAGCGGCAGTTGCAGGATTGACTTTCAGGCTGAAGGTTGACGCTGCTACCGTTCCTGCGCTGTCCTTTGTTTTGATCCGCAGATCATAATTGCCGTTAGTGGCCGGTTTGAACACAGCAGATACTGCCGTGCTGTAATCTTTGAGGCGTATATACGCAGAAGACTCTGCCTTTTTGTAAAAATATGCAAACTGGTAAGGTGCCTTGCCGCCCACTGCTGCACCATTCAGCGTAACGCTCTCGCCCTTATTGATGACGGCTGCACTGACTGAAGCATTTGAAACCAGTTTTGAAGATGCGCTTACCTTGATGGTGACAACATCGGTAACAGAAAGATTGTTGTCATTTGCTCTTACGGAAATAATATAGGTGCCTGCCTTTGTGGGAGTCCATGTGCAGGTATTGCTCGTTGAAGTTGCCTTTACCGTATTGCCGTCGTTGCAAAGGAAGGTGTAGTAAACCGTACCGCTGCTGTTGGCCGTTGTTGCCGTCAGGGTAACCTGCTGTCCGATTGCCGCCGTTGTCACAGAAGACTTCAGACCTACTGTCAGACTCTTGACAGACGCAGGAAGATCAATCAATTTCTGATCCTTGAACAGCTTTTTCGCAGAAGAACTCTGCGCCAGACCCGTACCGGTAGGATACTGTACTCCGGAACCGTTATTAAAGATAACGTTGACATTTCCGGTGAACTTGGACGGAAATTCATACGTCCAGTAATCATTCTGTTCTTCGCTCATCAGTTCTCCCGGCCATGCTGCGTTATTAATGACAGATGCTCCGGATTCATCATAAACATAACAATAAACCTTTGCCCAATTGTAAGCAGAATTATCAAATACGATGCCGCCCTTTGACAAAGACGGATATTCGGAGCTGATAACCTTCTTGGTAAAGTTATAAGTCTTGGTTTTGGTAATACCGTCTTTCGTGCCGGTCACGGTAATCTGTACTGTTGCGCCGGTTGCGGTAAATTTGCCTACATTGAGTGTTTTGGTACCTGTAATTGTGCCGCTTTTACCTTCTGAGGTGGTATATGTTGCCGTAGTTGCGCCACTTACGGTGATTTTTACGTTGGTGCTGTCTGATGTAAAGACGGAAGAACCGTTTTCAGCTTCTGCATTGATTCTGATAACGGTCGGTTCAACAGGTGTAACTTTCCCGTAATCCTTTGCGGGATTGTAGACAACAGCGATTCCGTCCGCATTCTTTACAGTTCCCTTTACCACACCGCCGCTGACAGTGAATTTTTCTCCTGTCACCTGATCGTAGTAAGTGCCGTCTGTCATTCCTACACTCAGCGAAACTGCGCCGGGACCCTCGCCTCTGACGATGACAATACCTGTTTTACCTCTCATGTTATAGGCTGTGTGTCCGGAGGATCCCAGTTTTTCGGACTGCCCGACAAAGAAGTTGCGGAAACGGTTGGCTGCTACAACAGCAGGATCTGCCCATGTCAAAGTTCCCACATCGCCGAGTTGTGTCTGTTCGTCAATATTTCCCATAATGGTGGCAACAGACTGTCTTGCCTTGGAAACATCTCCTGCCAGAATATCTTTGGAATAATAGGGTCTTGCAAAGAAAAGACCGGTCGAGTCCTTTCTGGACGCCATGATTGCCCATGTCTGCTTAATGACACGGTCGTTAGCATCATAAGATGAACCGCCGCCCATGTATGTATCGTGAGATTCAGGTCAGAGTACCGCATGGTCGGCTTTGCCGTGAATATAACTGTTAAAGCCGCCGTCAGCCAGCGACTCTACACTGCCGTGCATGACGCTGTTACGCAGATTGTCACTCTTTGAGTTATCTGTCAGGGACATTTTGCTCAGATAATAGTTTTCTGCATTTGTATCGTCCAGACGATTAAGGACTTCTCCGTAAAAATAGATGCCGTCATAACCGTTCTTCTGCTTATAGTATGTTCTTGCGCCGTCCAGCACAACATCCCAGAAATTGCTTGCAAAGGCTGCATTATCCCTTGGCGTTTCGATATGCTTCGCTGCGTCAAACCGGAAACCGTCTGCACCGCAGTCAATACATTCCTTCAGCAGGTTGAGTACCATCTGCTGAACCTTGCTGTCACCTGTGTTCAGATCCGGCATACCCATATTGCCCTGCGTAACATCAAACCGTCCGTCACTGGAATGTGTCCATGATGTACTGATGTGCCAGTAGCTGGGATCGGTGAGCATATCTTTCTTCCAGAATTCACCGACCTGCGGGGAAATATCTGACATAACGGCTTTTTGCTGCTCTGCAAGAGAAGTGGACTTATCGGCTATTTTGTAGCCCTGTATATTACCCATGTGATTGGCAACAATGTCTACGATAACCTTGACGCCGTATTTTTCAGCCTCATCACACATTGCCTTAAACTCTGCTTTGTTGCCGTACCATGTATATCCGTTATCGCAGATGGAGAATGTAACCGGCTGATATGCTTTCCACCAGTTGCCGTCTTCGCCGCCTGTTCCGTTAGGGATACCCACGTTGCCGTATGCTACACCTTCCCAGTAGTAATCCTTCGGCTGCTGTACCGGTGAAGTCTGAATGGAAGTGTAGCCTGCTGCGGCAATATCTTTCATGTATTTTTTGATATTGTTATAGGACCAGTTCCAGCAGTGCAGAATGACGCCATGCTGTGAGGTATCCGCCAGACCGTAATCAACGGTTGCGGCAGCGCTGACCACTGGTGCAGCCACTTCCGACAGCTTGCTGCCCAACATTCCTGAGAAGGCACTGCCCAGTATTGTCACGGACAGTACGGCTGCGCCAAGCTTTGACATCATGCCTGTCACTTTGTTCTTATAGTTTGACAATAAAAACACTCCCCTATTGTATTATTTTCTCCGAAAGCCGCTGTTTCTCTGCGGTCTTTCGATTTCATTACTGATTGTACAACACTTTTTTCCGTTTGTAAAACAAGATTTTGAACAAGCCGGACGGCTGTTTTTTTCTTATCCTTCGGTAAAAAGCACGAACATTCAGCACTTTACACAATAGAAGAGTGTCTGTATTGTACATTAATTCTTGGTTTATTTCGTTGATTAGCTATTTCGCACAAAATCGGTCAGGTTTTTTTTCTACATCAAAATCATGATTCACCGCTTCTCTCTTTTAAGTTCTGCGTTTTTTTATTCGGCGCTGCGCTCAGATCTTTCCCGGATTCCTTCGGTTCGCTGACCTTGCCGTCCTTCAATTTGACCGTTATTTCCTTTGCCTGATAACTGTCTTCTGTTCTTCGATGGGTATAGCTGATGACAACAGCGTCTGCCGTCCATTCTGCTTCATATTCTCCGGCGGAGAACGGAAGATACTTGTCTGTTTTTATATCCGCCAGCATCTTATCATTATCCTTGAGATATACCTCAAAGCCCGCCGATTCCCTGTCTGCATATTCCTTGATGAGCACGCTGTTGCTTTTGTCTTCGTTCTCTACTGTATAATCCGTGTATCTTCTGATCGTCATGTAGTCCTTCATCATATTGACAGACACCATAAATACCAGCATTCCGGCTGCGATCAGTCCACAGAAAGAGGCAGCTAAAAATGCAACCGTTACTGCATTTTCCGACGCCTTCACCTTTTTCATAATCAGGGCTGTTATGACACCTGCCACACCCAGCACAGCAAATACAATCATCAATACCATTATCAACGTATTATCCATATCTTTTTCTCCTGTTGTTTTCTTGTTCCCATATCTTCTGTTACGCTTCTTCTGCGGAAGATTCTCCCTCGCCCTGCAAACTGCATTCCTTACAGACGCCATAGAACACCGTCCTCAGCGGATCTACTGCAAAACCGTGTTCGGCATAAATATGTGCAGCCAGCTCCTTGGCAAAGCTGCACTCAAGGTGTATCAGCCTGCCGCACTTTTCACACTTCAGATGATAATGCTCATGGCAGTGTCTGTCCGGTGATACATACTGAAAACATGCTCCGGTCGTGCTGTCGACCGTATATTTCCGGACTGCGCCCTGCTCCACCAGCTTCTCCAGATGGCGGTAGATCGTTGCCGTGCCCACCGGCGTTCCTTGTCCGGTCAGATATTCGCTGATGGCATTCACCGTCATGTGACTGTCGCCGTGTTCCGTCATATATTTCAGGATCATGTCCCTTTGTTTTGTCTTATATCCTCCGCTGCCCATACTTTCTTTCTCCTTGCCGCTATATATGAAAATCATTTTCATATTACACCCTGCCGCTCAAATTGTCAAGATGAAGCACCGGCACATCAGGGGTTTTTGAATGTGCAAACAAATTATGAACAAACATTTTTTGTCATGGATTGTTGAAGGGGTTGTCTTGCCTTTCGGCTCGGTCGATACTTTTGCCTTCGGCAACGGTGTCCGCCGGACACCCACGCCCCTCCAAGCCTCCCACCAAAGGCTCTGCCTTTGGAATCCGCAAACTTTTCATGTTTGTTCACGGGTTCTTAACTTATTCAAAAACCCTGTCGGCACATCACCGGACGCTTGTCAACGATTCATTTTTCCCTCACTCATCCGGTATGTCAGTATTTTGCAGCGGCTTTTCATAGAGAAAAAGAGAGCATTGATCCGCTGATGCCCCATTGACATCTTCGGTATGATTTCACACGATGCAAGTGTTCTTTCGGTGGGTTGTGTTCTATCAGCTTTCCGGATCACACCCCCGCCAACTCTGCTGTCCGATTTCTGACTGACGACTCTGATATTGGATTTTCCTCTCTTCCAAAGCTGTGAACAAACCATCTCAACACAAGGCATTACGCAAAAGTTCCCTTCTTCCTCTCGGAAAAAGGGAACCTTATCTGCCGGACGTTATTGTTTAATGCTCTTTTCTTTTGCAGAAATAACATATACCGCCGCACACAGCAGCATGCAGCAAAGAACAGATGCATACAGTGCCGTCATATCATTCATGCCGGCTGCAGGCAACACATACGGTATGAATTCATACTGATTGTTAAACACAAACTCAATATCCGTATCATTCGTATCAACCATTTCCTCTGCATTCAGTCTGAGTGACTTGTTTCTGACAGTATTACCTGCCGCCGTCGTTTGCAAGACGGCGCCTTCATTGCTGCTGACGGTATAAGACGCAACATAGGCTGCATTCGCCTGTTCTGTGACAAAGTAAGCGGCTCCGTAAGGCAGTCCCTTCAGCTTAAAGGATTCTCCGTGGTGAAGCGTTACCGTAAACTCTGCCCTGTCGGCTATTGCCTCTGCCGCAGCGCCGCTCAGGTTCATCAGCTCGGCAAGACTCTTCTGTCCGGTGCCTGTCGTATCTTTTGCCGTAAATTTTCCCTTGAGTTCACTGTACGTTTTACCGCTGCTCTGTAAACCGGTTACTTTGATATCAAATCTGAATTCGTGCTTACTGTATTCCGCTGTCTTCAGATTGCCATAGGTCATATTCACCAGTTTCGTTACCGTTATATCACAGGACACTTTTCTGTTGGTAAAGATAACAGACGCATCCCGGTAGAGTTCAATGTTCTGTTCTCCTGTTGTCATTTCTTTTTGGGGCATATTGTTTTCCTTTTGCAGTACAATATCTTCTCCGTTTTCGACAATGCAGGACGCAACGTAATCCGAGGCTCCTTCTATAATTTCATAGACCGTACCTACGGGCAGCTCATCAAACTCCACGCTTCTGCCTGCCAACAGGCTGAACTCCGCTGTCAGAGTGCCTGCTTCATCTGCTGTCATACGACCGATCGTGGTGGGTATGACAGCTCTTGACGGCAGTCCTTTGAACTGAATCGTAAAATTAAACAGATCACTGTTGCCTGATGCTGCATTGACAACCTCTTTTGTCAGCGTCAGCTTCTGCTTTACATTCTTAGTATTGGTAAAGACAATGGCTATCTGCTCACCGCTGTCGGCTGTTTCTGTTTGTGTAGACAATGCCGTGTTTTCATCTGTATTACTATCGTTGCTTCTCGCAATCCTGTTAAGCCCTGCGCTGTCTGTAATGCGATAGGAAGACGTATAGTTTCCTGCACGTTCCGTAATAACATACGATGCATTTTCGGGAATCGTTATGCTTGCCGTTTCCTGATCCGCCAGTTCAAATTCAACAAATGCATTTCCTGCAGCGTCGGCAGTAAAGTTCTTGCGAACCTCTCTTCCTACCTTCACAGCATATACCGTACCGGCTCTCAGTCCTGTAAAATCTGCCACAAACGCAAACCTTTCGTCAGGATCAAGTCCTGTTCCTCTGAGCGCTTTGCTGACTGTAAAGGTGATATCTTCACTGTCATCATAGTTCTTTCTGTTGGTAAACAGAACGTCCTTTGTGGTATCGGCCTCAATGACACCTTCGGCTGCATCTCCTGAAACTGTCAGTTCAAATCCTTCTTCCGGTGTTTCGGCAACCGTATACTGATAGCCCTCCGGTATATCCTTGACGGTCAGCTCTTCATCGTCAGACAGTACAAATCCCGCCTTACCCGCTGTAAACAATATACTGCCCTCGCTGCCGTCAGGCTTCCGTGTGTTCAGCAGCAAATCTTCTGTCAGTGCTGCACCTTCGCCGTCTTTTAACGTCACCGTAAAGCGGAATTTCCTTGCCTTGTCAGAATCGCTGATGCTCTGGGAGTTGTCTTTCAGCACCACGTTCTTTTTAACAGTCAGACTGCCGAAAGCCGGCGGATCCTCTACCACTGTATTGGTAATGGTTCCCTGTCCGTTTTCCACTACCAGACAGTTTTTCTTACCCATGTTCAAAGAACTATAATCCTGCAGCTCGCTTTCCCATGCGTAATAAGTAATATTAGGATCCAGCTCGGTAAACGTATACGTCCATGTGGTATCGTTGACTTTTTCCATCATACAGGTTGGATCATTGGAATCTTTCAGCTCTTTGATGCGTTCGGCTTTATAGGTCAGGTAACCCGTCTGACTCTCTTCGTCAATCAGAGCATAATCAGCACCTGTGTGATTACTGTCATAAACGGTTCCGTTTCCTCCCACAAGAGAAGTACAGTAGGCAAACATTTTGTTTTCGGAATCGTTCAGCGAAGGTGTGTTGCTCCACTTGCTTGCAGCATAGATTGTATGCAAAGCCACACAGTATTCAAACATAGCGCCAAGATTGGCTCCTTCTGTCTGCCAGTTGCTCAGGTCAAGCGTTTCCAATCTTGAACATTTGCGGAACATTTCACTCATATCCGTAACATTCGAGGTGTCAAATCCGCCGACATCAAGAGAAGTCAGCTTTGAACAGCCGTTAAACATTCCGCTCATATTGGTGACTTTTGACGTATCAAACCGGCTGACATCAAGCTGTTCTGCTCCGGAGCAGCCACTGAACATCAAGGACATATCCGTAACATTGGACGTGTCGAAATTGCCGACATCCAGAACAGACAAATCGGAGCAGCCAACAAACATACCGTTCATATTGGTAACAGAGTATGTATCGAAGCTGCTGATATTCAGTTCTTGCAGACTGTCGCAATGACAGAACATTTCCTTCATACTCGTTACCTTCGACGTATCAAAATTACTCAGATCAAGCTCTGTAAGCTTAAAGCATTGCCGGAACATCCCGTCCATGCTCGTTATCTTCGATGTATCAAAGCTGCTCAGATCAACACTTGTCATTTCATGACACCCCTTGAACATAGAAGACATACTTGTTACGTTCGACGTATCAAAGCTGCTCAGATCAAGCGTCTGCACTTTATAACAACCGTTAAACATTCCGGACATATTCGTCAGTTTGGAAGTATTGATTCCCGACACATCAATTACTGCACATTCGGAAAGACCACTCCACAGATAATGAGAGTTATCTCTCAGATAGACTTCATCGGCATCTGACCACCAGTAAACAGTTCCGAAATCCTCTGCTGCAGCATCGTTTATATACCACGCATAGATTTTTTGATCTGTGCTTTCATCGTCCAGTCTCACGGCAGCACCGCTGTCAATCAGTGCCGTAATCGTCTGCCCGTTTCCTGTAAACGGTCTGAAGGCTTTGACGTTGCTCGGGTCTGTTACCATACTCAGGTCTGAAACCGTACCGGCAGATTTAAAATAAGCTTCCTTTATTCCAGGCGCAGGCGGCTGCGGTTCTGTACCCTGACGAAGATAGCCGGGCGTTTCGGCTGTATGGATTCGGGCATATTCAAGATCGTTATTGGAGCCGTTATATCTTGCAGCCAGACCGTCGGTATTCAGACTATGACAATCGGCAAACATATTATTAGCGCTGACCACATTATCCGTATTCCATAATGAAGACGCATATATTTTTGTCAGACTTCTGCAACTGTCAAACATTCCGTTCATACTTACGACATTCGAAGTATCAAAACTGCTCAGATCCAGTGTGGTAACACCACAGCTTTCAAAAACACTTCCCAGCCCTGTAACATGAGAGGTATCAAAATTGCTGAGATCTACAGTTTTCAGTCTGCTGCAGCCGTAGAACATGGACCCCATAGCGGTCAGCTTAGGCGTATGGAAGCTGCTCAGATCAAGTTCACGCAGGCCTCTGCAGCCTCTGAACATTGCAAACGTTGTCGTTACGCTCGAAGTGTCGAAGTTGCTGACATTCAGACTTTCCAGTGAACTGCAGGCATCGAACATCATGCTCATATCCGTGACCTTAGCGGTGTCAAAGCTGCTCAGATCCAGCTCTGTCAGCATACCACAATAGTAGAACATATATTGCATAGTAGTCACGTTACCGGTTTCCAATCCCAGAAGATTCACACTTTCCAGACTATAATCGTACAGGAACAAATACCGCATATTCGTCACCTTGGAAGTATCCAGCATGCTCATATCCAGGTGCTTGAGTCCACCGCAGTAATAGAACATTCCCTCCATCGTCGTAACATTTGACGTATCAAAATTACTGAGATCAACTGTTTCCAACCCCTGAACAGACTCAAACATTCCCTCCATCGTTGTAACCTTTGAGGTGTCAAAGCTGCTGACGTCGACGCTCTCCAGCACGGTACACTCCGAGAACATATAGGACATATCCCTGACGTTGCTTGTATCAAAGTCGCTCAGATCAAGGCGCTGTACGGATTCGCATTCGTAAAACATACCGGACATATCTTTTACCTTTGAGGTATCCAGTCCGCTCAGATCAATACTTCTCAGTGCAGAACAGGTATAGAACATACCGGACATATTTTTGACATTTGAGGTATCAAAGCCGGTCAGATCAAGATTGGTAACACTTATGCAGTTTTTGAACATTTCAGACATATCCGTAACAAGTGAAGTGTTAATGCCGGTCGTGTCGATTTCGGTACAACCGGTCAGATTGTACCATAAATAACGGGATTTGTTGGTCATATAGACGTTCGGTGCGTCTGACCACCAGTACAGCGTACCGAATTCATCTCCCGCTTCATTCACATACCAGCCGTAAATGTTCCGGTCTGTCGTTCCGTCATCAATTCTGACGGCATTAAAACTGTCAATCATGGCGAGTGCCGATTCGCTGTCGCCCGTATAATGTTTGAAGCGTTTGATTCCCCCAAGCGAATAGTTCGGTGAGACAACATCGTTCAATACTGACCATTCGTTTCTGCCGTTAAAGTATGCTGCCGGTTCATTATCCTCAATACCAAGATAAATAACCGGGTCGGCTGTACGGGTCAGGTTCGTTTTATTATCCACCCATTTTTTCGTAATTACCACATTGCTGTCTTCTTTATTTTTGATCACATAATTACCCGATGCATTCTTATAAGAACCGCTGATGGTAATAGTACCGTTGCCCGTTATCGTAACAATATACCGTTCCGTATTCAGCAAATAACCTTCGGGGGCCTCGGTTTCAAACAGAACATATCTGCCTGCTTCAAGATGATCAAAGGTTGCCTGACCGTTGATTCCGGTTGTTTTGTTCATATCTACGGCAGTACCGTTATCAGAAATACCGGACAGATTGAATTTTGCTCCTGCAACCGGCAGAGGACTGCCCCCTGCCTCTATATAGCCTTCTTTTTGTATGGTAAACGAATGGTACGACTCGTTGAATACCACATAAGATCCGTCACGCTCTCGGTGTGCTCCGTCAATTTCATAATGACCGTTTTCGTCTATTCTGACTTGGTATTCTGTGTCGGAGAGAATATACCCTTCAACTGTGGATACCTCTTTCAGCAAATAGGTACCAAGCTCAATATCTTCAAACGTGACCACGCCCCATTCGTCAGAGAACGCATATTGGTTGATCTCGTTGCCGTAGAACGATACACCGCTCAATCTGAACTGTACCCCTTCTACAGACTTACTTTTCTGACGAAGATCTCTTTTGTCAAAGCTAATATCTGTATGAACTCTGGGCGTATCGTACACCTGGTAGTAAACTCCGTCATCTACTGTGGTACCGTTCACCTCAGTTGTTCCGTCTGCTCTGACCGTTACGCTCAGGATATCACTGATTTTCAGAAAATCCGCTGAGCCCTTATATTCTGTCAGTTCATAGCTGCCTTTTTCAATATCCTTGAAAATCAGTTTACCGTTAACATCCGTTTCCAGAACGGTATTGACTTCTGTGCCATACGCAGACACACCCTGCAAACGGAAAGCTATTCCCTCAACAGGCGTTGTATAATCAGTGTCGTCCAGCTTCAGAAGAGGTACGTCTCCTTTGATCCTCAGTTCTGTTTTATCATAGTTCCACTGAATATATCGGTCATTATAATAGCTTTCTGAAAATACGCTCAACAGTCGGGTCGATACTGCCACATCATTATATGCAGCGGCAACAGGCTCGTCCGGCGGCAACTCCTCATCAGGCTCTGTGGCAGGCGCTTTCATATACAGAAGAGCAGATATGGATTTGTTATTGTCCAACACAAAGTCCTCGCCGTTCTGATCTTTAGACAGATCTATGGCTATTGCACGGGCTTTTGTGATATCTCCGAAATCTTCTGCTTTTTTCCATGTACTGCTGTCACTCAGGTCAAAAACACCGCCGGTAGTATCTACCGCATGATCGGACAGATAAACAACAGGATCTGCTCCTGCTTCTCTTATCTGCGACACATCAACACTTTGCAGTGTTCCGTGCCATCTGCTCTGAATCCCTTTTGAGGGATTGGCGAATGCTTCAATATTATCAAACAGCACCATGTTTTTTGAGCGTGTGACATAGTCCGTCTGATAACGCAGACGATACACATAGCCCTGCGATTGACGGACAACCGTACTGCGGCTGTAACGATCGTCCGTGTCCGCCTTTATTTTCTTGTTCAGGCCGGAATTGACCGCCAACATTACATCGGTGCTTCTGGTATGCTCGGCATACAGGAATTTGTCAGCGTCTGTTGTGTCGTCCAGGCCGGAAAGAATTTCTGCATCCAGAATATTCCCGCCGTTATCGGCAAAGCCGTTTGTGATATAATCATTGCCTGTTTCGTAAGCAACGGAATTACGAACCATTGAACCATAGTCGAATATACTCTCCCACGGGTGAACGGAAGAATATGTCAGAATATATCCCCTGCTGCTGCGCTTTTTCATTCTGACAATCAGCAGCGTTCTTCCTGTATCACGATGGTTGGCAATTGTTTCAATATCCAGTTCAGATTCCTTCAGCAGACCTGTATCTGAACGCACGGCAACACTTGACAGGTCAGGCTCTGCACCATAGGGTACCAGATCGTAGAACACACCGGTTTCCTGCGGTATATACACCTCTCCATGCTGGGTCATGTAGCTTTCGTACATATCTACTTTCCAGCCTATGGTCACAAAGCGCTTTACCTTATCATTACTGATAAAGGTACTCTCTTTCTTCAGCTCCGACTTCTTTTCATATCCTATGATATAATCCCTTGAAAAATCTGTTTTTTCAAAAAGCGGATCGCTGTCTGCAATCTCTTCATAGCTGCCGCATTGATAAAGCTTCGCTCTGCCGATATTCGTCAGCCACACTCTTCGCTCTCCGGCATCATAGGATTCTTCTATCAGGCTGTCAATTCTGTCAGAATGCTTGATTTTGCAAAACGGATACGCCTGCAGGTTCGTATGATAAAAGGAATTGGAGATGACAATCCGATAGCCGACGCACTGGGCATCATCCGTAAACACAATGCCTTTGTCTGTAACGCTGCTCACCTTGTCATTCAGCACTTCGCCAACACCGGACTTCAGATAATATCTGCCCGCTTCATGCCATGTACTGTCTGCGCCAAACTTTGCAAAGAATCGGATGACATCGTCATCCGCATACTCTGCACGGCATTTTTCAAAACGCAGGGTTTCTTCATTCCACTGCGCTCCGTCAAGCTGAAGCGTATAGTCTACATTTGTTATTTCAAAATCATGGTAATCAAGCTGTTCTGTGCCTTGGGGAATCTCATAGGTTCTCTCGTGAGTTTCTCTGTCCTGCACGGCGGTAATAGTATCCGCAAAAAAGAATGCGTCGTCTGTCATAACGTAGGTGACCTTTTCTTCGCCGTAGTGTGACACATCCTCTTTACTGTAATTTCTGCCGATTGTCCATGGATACGGGTATCCTTCCATCTCAAGGATATAAACCATCTTATCCTGAATGGCGTCAATCTGTCCGTTTCTGAATTCACTCAGCTCATAATTGATAACCTCGGAATTATACTTTTTGTAATTGTGGTAATAAGAATAGTTGTTATACTTCCAGAAATCAAAATTGCCGACCGGATATGTGATTGTCGGCTGAGAATAGGTATATCTCGCCTTTGACGTAACGACCACATCATCGTCTACACTGTCAACAGGATGAAGCGTTGCCTGCAGCGTGTTGAATATCCGATAGGTGACCATATCACGATAGGTGGATTTGAGATGCTTGGTAATCACAAAGCCATCAAGATATTTTCCGTACGTTCTCAGCTCTTCGCTTTGCATCACGTTCGTATAACCATTCTGATAAAAAGTCGTCATACATACAAAGGACGCATCTCCATACTGTCCTTCCACTTCATCGTCAAAGCTCAGGATATATGGCTGTGTCGCACTGATATCCATTCTCACCAGCCATGCCAGATAATAATAGTCATCTTGATTATCAATGCCGAAGCTCTCCGGGTCACCCCAGTTGTCCTGCCACGTCTGATAAGCTCTGTGAAAGCTCTTGCTGAAGGAATTGATGTCAGCCGCTGTATTGATCCTGACAGGTTCGCCCTCCGCCATGGTATAAAGATGCTCGTCAGCGGTTTTATTGATGAACAGCTCTATCGATACCCGGTCAGAGCTGTGCATATCCGCATAGTCAAAAGAGCCCTTTGTCGTAGCATAGCCGAACTGAATGGAACCTTTTTCTGCGGCAGACAGCGAAAGCCGGTTATAAACCAATATGTCATCTTCCCGTTCCGTAAAAACAAACTGGTTGTCAATGTCATCCGGGGGAACCTCACTCTCCTCCGGCACCGCAACTTCCAGTTCATCCGCATAGGCTCCGTTTCTTTCTCTCAGTATATGTTTTGGAAACGTCATGCTGACAGAACCGGGAGCAAGCTCTCCTTCTCCGGAAAATGCATAGTCAAGCTGATACTTGAAGATGTGTCCGGATTTACGGTCTTCATCGGTTTCAATCGTCCACACCCATTCCGGCTCTTCCGGTGTGCCGTTGTTGGAAGCTCCCGATACAAAATATACCCCGAAGCTTTCTATCTTCTGTGTAGCCGTTTCAGTAACGATCGCCTGTTCTGCTGTCGCCTGAACCGATGCCGCCGGCACAAATCCCGTCAGCACAATCATCAGAGACACCAGCATTGACAATGCCTTTGGAAAGATTTTTCTGACATTTGTCATCACTTTCACACCCCTATCAAAAGACGTTCACTTTTATTGCTTTATCGAGCTAAATCTATACAAATTGTACTATACTTTAAATATTTTCTCAACATTTATATTTAAAAACAGTCATAAAGTACAAAATAAAAACAGTCATAAAGTACAAAAGCAATCAGTGAATTGTTTCTTAAAGATTCACTGATTGCTTTGCTTTTATCCGCATTCTGTGTCAGGACACTAAACGGATATATGAAGTTTTTTGAAATGCTTTTGCCATCCAACATAACTGCCGGATGGCAGCAACTAACTATTTGTCATCACACGCTGAAGGTGAATTTTCCATCTGCATAATCGCAAGTCAGCTTATTTCCTGACTGAACGGTACCATCCAGCAGCTTTTCAGAAATGGGATCTTCAATTTTTGTCTGAATGGCTCTCTTCAGCGGTCTTGCGCCGTAAATCTCATCGTACCCTGCCTTTGCTACCGCTTTGACAGCTTCCGGCGTGAATTCTGCTTCAATGTCCAGTTCCTTCAGCCGCTGCTTCAGCGCTGCTAACAGGTTCTCTGCGATTCGACAGATATCCTCCTCCGTCAGCTTGTGGAATACAATGGTATCGTCTACACGGTTCAGAAATTCCGGCTTGAATACTTTTTTCAGTTCTGCCAGCACAGCTTCCCTGATTTTTTCGTCGTCCTGCTGCGCCTTTTCTTCTCCTCCGAAAAATCCCAGACTGGCCTGCTTTTCAGTGATCAGCCTTGCACCGACATTCGACGTCATGATGATGACGGTGTTACGGAAGTTGACATGGCGTCCCTGAGAATCCGTCAGACGTCCTTCATCAAGAATCTGCAGCAGCATATTGAACACGTCCGGATGTGCCTTTTCGATTTCGTCAAACAACAAGACAGAATACGGATGTCTGCGAACCGCTTCCGTCAACTGACCGCCCTCGTCATAGCCCACATAACCCGGAGGTGAACCGATGAGCTTTGACACCGTATGCTTCTCCATGTATTCGGACATATCAAAACGTACGATTGCGTTTTCGTCTCCGAACATTGCCTGCGCCAGCGCTTTGCAAAGCTCTGTTTTGCCAACGCCTGTCGGCCCCAGGAAGATAAAGGACCCAACCGGCCGTTTAGGATCTTTCAGACCGACTCTGCCTCTGCGTATGGCTCGGGAAACAGCCGAAACCGCTTCGTCCTGACCGATGATGCGCCGGTGCAGTTCCTCTTCCAGATGAAGCAGACGAGTGCTTTCTTCCTCCGTCAGTTGTACCACCGGCACACCTGTCCAGCCTGATACAATTTGTGCGATATCCTCCGGTGTAACCTCTCCGTCCCGCACGGCATTCTTTTCCTGCCATGCCTTTCGGCGGTTTTCCAGGTCTTCTCTGAGCTTTTTCTCTTCATCTCTCAGGCGGGCTGCCGTTTCAAAATCCTGTGTATTCACAGCTTCCGCTTTCTCCTGCTCAATCGCTTTCAGACGGTTTTCGCTCTCCTGCAGATCATCGGGCGCCGTATAGGCTCTCAGACGAACCCTTGATGCCGCTTCATCTATCAGGTCTATGGCTTTGTCAGGCAGAAAACGGTCTGCTATATAGCGTGACGACAGCTTCACAGCCGCCAGTATTGCCTCATCGGTGATTCTTACCTTGTGATGCGCTTCATAGCGGTCACGCAGTCCTTTGAGTATCTGCACTGCTTCTTCCTCAGTGGGTTCCCCGACCATTACGGGCTGGAACCTTCTTTCAAGTGCAGCGTCCTTTTCGATATACTTGCGGTATTCATTTATGGTGGTGGCGCCAATTACCTGAAAATCACCTCTTGCCAGAGTGGGCTTCAGAATATTGGCTGCATCCGCAGAACCTTCCGCAGAACCGGAACCGATGATCGTATGCAGTTCGTCAATGAACAGAATGACATTTCCCGCCTTTTTTACTTCATCTATCGTTGCGCTGATTCTGTCTTCAAAATCGCCCCGGTACTTTGCTCCTGCAACCATACTTGTCAGGTCAAGGGATACGATTCGCTTGTCTTTCAGCGGCTCAGGCACGTTGCCTTCCACTATCTTCAGCGCCAATCCCTCTGCTACCGCCGTCTTGCCAACACCCGGTTCGCCGATCAGACACGGATTGTTCTTTGTCCTTCTCGACAGGATCTGAACCACCCGTTCGATTTCTTCCTGTCTGCCGATGACAGGATCTATCTCGCCTTTTCTGGCTGCTTCGGTCAGATCTCTGCCGTATTTATCCAGCGTCTTTGTTGCACTGCCTTTTGCTCTGCTTCCTCCGGATGCTCTGCCGCTGTCCTCAATCCTGTCAGTGCCGTCGCCCGTGCTGCCCAGCAGCTCGTTCAGACTTTCCACAATATCCTGGATCCTGACATTCATTTCCTCCAGAAACCGTACCGCATAGCTGTCCGAATCTGAGAGCAGTGCAACCAGCAGATGCTCTGTTCCTACATACTTGCAGGACATTCCCGACGCTTTCATCAGCGCATTTTGCAGCACTCGTTTTGAACGGGGAGTAAAATCCTCCGGCGTCAGTCGGGTTTTCTCTCCTACACCGATCTGTTCCTCTATTATCTCTTTCAGCTTTTCAGCGTCGGCGCCGCACTGTTCCAGCGCCGCATAACCTACACCGTCCCGGTTTTCAAGCAGCCCGAGCAGTATATGCTCGCTGCCTACATAAGTATGTCCCATGCTTTCTGCCGCAGCAATTGCCAAATTGATGGCACGGTTGGCTTTCTCTGTAAATCCGTTAAACTTATACATTCTTCTTTCCTCCCTCTGTTCAGGCTGTAAGTCTTCGGTTCTGTCACCGATGCCTTACAGCGCTTTACTCTTCATTGCTTCTTATCCGCTCTGCCGTTCTGTTTTTTACAGAACCTCATTGTCAGCAGATATTCCTATCCTTGTGCGTGGCGTATCCATAACCGTCACGCTACCATCACACTGTCTTTTTCGCACCGATAAGGATATCTACCCGTCGACTTATTACCGCTGCTGTCTGTGATGGATCCTTTTCCTTTTGTCTAAAAACATCAGTTCTGGTTTTCCAGCCTCCTGCTGGCAGGTATTTTCTTTTGTATCAACGCTGTCTTGACCAGCTCGGCACGAATGCGATCCCTCTCTCCTGCACTGAGCTTTTTGCCGATATTCTTCATCAGAGTAGCGGGCTGCACCTCTGTGAGAAGCTGATTGAGCGTATCATAATCTATTTCAAAGCAGCCCATTTCCACACCAAACCGTACGTTTGACAACAGCTTCATGCATTCACTATTGCTGATAAGCTTTGCATAGGTCAGTATTCCGTAGGAACGATAAATGGTATCCAGAACATTGATGTTCTCCGAAAGCTGCTTTCTGGCGTTTCTCTCCTGTACCACAAGCTGCATGGCAATATCATTCAGATTCTTGACAGCCTCTTCCTCCGTAATACCCAGCGTCACCTGATTGGACAACTGATAGATTGCTCCGCAGGGATCTGTTCCTTCTCCATACAAGCCTCTGACGACAATCCCCAGCTTTGAAAGCGAAGAGGCAATTTTACCCATTGCTCCGCTTTCCTGCAATGCGGGCAGGTGAATCATCAGTGAAGCTCTCATGCCTGTGCCGATATTGGTCGGACACTGCGTCAGATATCCAAGTTTTTCATTGAACGCAAAATTCAATCTTTCGTCAAGTAATGTGTCTATTTTGTCCGCCATTTCGTAGGCTTCCTTTAGTTTCATTCCCTGACTGATAACCTGTATTCTCACATGATCTTCTTCGTTGATCATAATGCTGACAGATTCATCGTCCAGCAGCAGCAAGCCTCTGCCCTGTCTGTCGGAGATGAATTCCGGACTGACCAGATGCCGCTCTACCAGCGAAACCGCTTCCTCCTGCGTCAGCTCCGACATCTGTATATAACGGAAACGATGCGCTATCGCAGAGTTTCCTTCCAGCACCGCTTCTTTGACAACAGATGCCACACGGCGCTTTTTCTCATCGCTCAGCCTGCACGGAAAGGGGTACTCCCGAAGATTTCTGGCAAATCGGATTCGTGTGCTGATCACTACATCGCTGACATTTTTCAGGTCTTTATTCTGTTCTGTGGTCATGGTACTCAACCTCTCTTTCCTTCCTGTGACTGTGCCTCGGCGCTTTTTTCAAGCTCCCGTATCCTGTCACGCAGTTCTGCAGCTTTTTCAAATTCCTGCGCTTTTATCGCTTGTTCAAGCTCTGTTCGACAGCGGGCTATTTCATTTCTGATCTTTACACCTGTGCCTGCCGAATGTGCAAGCTTGCCGATATGCGAGGTTCTTCCGTGGATTCTTCTGACGGACGGCAGCAGCTCTTCATAAAAAGTGTCGTAACATTCGGCGCAGCCTACCTTACCGCTTTTAGCAATATCTTCAAAGCTGCTGCCGCAGCACTGACACCGTTTTTGCACTCTTTCTGCTCCCGAGCCGATCCCCTCCATAAAGCTGCCGAACAGCTTGTCAAGGTCAAATCCTACATCATCTAAAAATGATGCGTACCCGTATTTTTTGGCGCAGTCACTGCAAAGCCTGTATTCCTTTAATTCTCCGTTAACAATGGTCTTGATATGTGTGGTCGCCTGTCTTTTTTCGCATGATTGACATAACATAATCGTTTCCTCCTGTTCTTCATCATCTATTCTGCCGTTTGTGGCTGACTCTTTGTTTTTTATGACTTTCCTCTATCTTACCAGAATGGCGGCAAGCATATTTTTCATCACAGATGCCCGAAGTGCATCTCTGTATTCCTGCGGAACTGCTTTATAAGCGGTGTCCGACAGTGCCGACATGATCAGCAGCTTTTCGTAGCTGTCAAGCATTCCTCTCTGCGCCATATTCTCCAGTATCGTATTGGCGCTTTGTGCCGATATACTGTTACCGATACTGTTGACAATGTGCATAATCGCAATTCTCGGATCTGTGGTGATACGGGTGATCCTGATGTATCCTCCGCCTCCTCGCCTGCTCTCTACAATATACCCCTGTTCGGGCGTGAATCTTGACGAAATAACATAGTTGATCTGACTCGGTACGCACCCCAGCAGTCCTGCCAGTTCGTTTCGCTGGATCTCCGCATTGCCGTCTTTTTCGTCCAGCATCTCTATAATGTATTTGGCAACAATATCACTCATTTTCATTTCAGTCACTTCCTTGCAAAAGGTCAGTCTGTCTTTCACCTGCTTTTGCTGGCTTGTCATTCAGATTGTATTCCAATCTTCTCTTGACCTTTTCTGACCTTGTGGTTATATTATAGTCCGATAGTCAGGAAAGGTCAAAGTCAAAATAAGTCAAATTTTATATTGCGTTTCGTTTTATTCTTTTGTTTTCTCGTGATTTCTCTTTTTTACTAACGATTCCTGACTTTTTATCTTTCCGTTCTGATGATTATCTTTTTTGACCTTGCTAATTCGTGAAAGCTATATAGAAAAATAGCCGAGCGCAGGATCATACTTATTCTGTTTATGCTATCTTAATAATCTCTTAATATTTTGTCTTATATTATTTAATATTTACATTGACATCATGAAATCAGCATGATATAATAGTCACAAATTATAAATAGAGGAATTCAAATGGTTAATTTTAAGAATATTTCAGCAGTTATTTCCGCAGCATTGGCAGCAGCTTCAGTAGGTGTGTTCCCTGCAAACACAACAACAGCCTTTGGAGGAATTCAAAATTCTTATTTAACTCGGAGCAAAGCCCGATGTTAAAAGGACAGAATATATGAGGTCGGAGTTATAAAATCACTTGGCTCTGACAATAAGACTATATTCAAAATGTTTATAAATGAAAACATTATTATCAATATTATGACTAGTACATTAACCTCTGTTTTATTGATAGTCATAACTGTTGCTAATTCTTTTTTGGGCTGGCTGACTATAGACAGCATTCCTGTATTGACTGTTGAGTGGTGGCACATAGTTATTATCTTTATCCTTAACTTTACAATATCTTTTCTTTCTGCTCTTAAAGAAACCATCAAAATATCCCGAATAAACATTATCGATGCGTTGAGAAACAAATACCAATAAAGAAATACTCTCTTGTCGAAAAGCAAGAGAGTATTTTTCATTCTATTTCAATTCAGCAACAGTATTCTCCTTGCTATGCTGTATGTCAATCTTTACATAGGATTATCTTGACTATTCCTGAACAGAAAAGATGGCCTTGGCATTCTCACTTTCTGCCGCTGAAAATCCAAAAATCTTCGAATCAGCCGCTCCAAAACCAGTTTTTCCCGTATCGTGATTATTTTGCCCAAGATAAAGAAATCCTCTCTTGTCTTGGTAGAAAAAAGAGGGTTCTTTCATGTGAAAGATCGCCTAAATGATACACATCCTATGGAAAGATCTATTAATTGAATCATGAGTGCAGTGCAGCAACCCGAAATCCAAAATGGTAACACCTGATCCCCGCCATATCCTTTCCTCTTTAATATCCCGGTTTATCTCGTTTCTGTATTCTCAATACCCGAGGAATTTTTTCAATTCCTTGTCCGGAACAAGTTCTTTTTTTCCCAAACCAAATGAGTAGTCCGGAACAATCTCAAGATATCGGTCAAGAAATTCCTCATAGGTCTTTGCTTCAAAGCAGTATGGCGTGATAAAAAATTCCCTGCTGCCGCCTGTCGTACGGTTTCCTGCCGTTACGCTCACTTTGTAATCGCCTGACTGCATCTTGTAGAAATCATAGCTCTCAAGATTCCAGCCGTGCAGACTGAAGTGTCCGAACGACGGGGAATAGCTGCCCACAATTTTATTTTCCCGAAGCGCCACGCTCTGATAGTCGTATTCCAGAATCTCTATAAACCGTTCGGCACTTTCAACGTCAAACACAGAATACTCGCTTTCGTTCCAATATCTTCTGACAAATTCAAGGTCACCGTCGATCTTCTGTATATCATATTGCCAGGTCTTCCCGAGCATCTTTTTATCAAGCCAGCGATAATCCTTTTTGACATGATTGAAAGCCTTTTCGAGATATACGCTGATGTCCGTGCCGAATTTGAATTTTTCTTCCGGATTCGAATGTTTAACCGTATCGTGGGTATATCTGCACAGGAAATCAATGAAATCGTCCGCTGTGGTACCTTCTGTCCAGGGGATCACTATATCCGAATTGTCATAATAGCTTTTTTCTATCTGACAGAAAACATATTTGCCGTGCAAAGGGGCGATCTGCCAGACCGGAGTACGTTTCTTCATCATCGTCAGAGTCGCCCAACAAAACTTCTCGCGCAGCTTTTCAAGAGCTTTTTCGTAATATACGTTAACATCTGTCCCATATCTAAACAGCTCAGGATCCGCCAAAGGGCTCTTGTTCAGCTTTTTTTCGCGTTTTTTCTCATTCTCCCGTTCCAGCTCCATTGCGAAGAACTGATCGGTACTGAGCGGCGTCCATGCCCACACCTTTTCCGAGCTGTGACTCGACAACGCCGGCGCATAGATAAAGTCTCCTCCGGCTTTATGCCGCCATTTGTTCCATCTGCCCGCCGCCAAGCTTCCGTCCTTCATGATAAGAAGACAGTACTGTTCCTCTTTCGGCTTCTTTTTGTCGGCAAATGACTTAAAGCCTTCAAATTGAACTCTGCGGCAGCCCTCTTTTTCCGGTCCGAGGTCTATCCAGTTGATCCCCTCTTTTTCAAGGCTCTCGGTCAGGTCATAGCCCTGCAGAGAGTGCCATCTTTCAACCTCTTTCGATCCTATCGAGTCGGCGGTTCCACGGATGAACTCACCTTCCTTGCCGCACCCTTTTTCTGACGGATGCCAGCTTCCGGCCGTGTAGTCGCCTGTCTTCAGCTCAAGCAGGCAGAATTCTCCGTACTGCGGCATATCTTTATCAGAAATATCGTGAAATTCATTAAATGACAGTCTGAGGTCTTTATAATTAACGATAAACATGGTTTTTCCTCCGTTTTCCCGGTTTTTGGAACGAGATCAATCATGCCGCACTGAATGCGCAATGTTTTCATAGCATAACAGATTTGCCAATTCTTGATTCAACAGTATTCCGTCAAATCACGATTTGTCATTTTCTTTTCATAATTTATTATACTCATGAACTATGAACTTTTCAACCGGCTGCATTGAAAAAATGTTGCCGCCGCAGGTGTATGATGATGTATCAGACACCGCCGAAATGATATTGTGTCACTTCATTCCATAATGATGCGATGTTTGAACCATGTATCCGAAGATATTCGTGCTTATTTGCTCTTATTAAGACAGTGAAATATGCTTGCCCCATGTACCTGCAATCATACATCACCAGCGAAGCAACATTATTGCCGAAGACAGAATTATTTGTCCGACCGGGTAAACACTATTCAAAAAAGATATTTCTTATGGCGTAGGAAAGAAAAATGCGTCCGACAAAAAGTCGAACGCATTTAGGTGCGGTTGCTCGCCTCTGAATAAAGATTGCCTATATAACCAATCACCGATGTCCCCCGGGGCTCGCCTGCCGGGTGCGGCAGCGTGACGCTGCACCCGTGTCCGCCTTTGGGGTAGTTTTCTGCCTGCGATAGTCACATTAACGGCGGGTTCAGAGTTTTGCAGAGAGTCTGGTACGCGGACTGAGCT